>Ga0315912_10001166_pt1 | contig 34704 bp, 27 predicted proteins | sample VfabasoilMG_FD_204469 | JGI IMG/M metagenome (GOLD analysis project Ga0315912, IMG submission 204469) | Garden soil microbial communities collected in Santa Monica, California, United States - V. faba soil | ecosystem: Environmental > Terrestrial > Soil > Garden | place: USA: California... | reverse complement strand
GAATACTCAGAGGTGGGCCGCCGAGTTGGGTCAACTCGGTCCGCGTCGGGGGCTGAAAGTTAGGCGGGGACCTGGCATTGTCAAGGCGGTCCATGCGTCGAAATGAACTAGGCCGGGCGAAATTGGCCTAAAATCCCAACTTGCGCATGACCATACGCGGCAGGTTGCGGATCACCAGCATGACCCAGCGCCACATGAAGGGCGTGTACAACATCGGCTTTTTCTTTTCGATGGCCACCAGGACGTCGCGCGCCACTTGATCCGGGGTTCCTGCAAAGGGAGGGGTGGGTAAGCCCTCGGTCATCCCGGTTTTGACGAATCCGGGCTTCACGCACACGGTCACCAGCCCCTGCGAGCGGAACTTGTGATCCAATCCCTCCAAGTAGGCACTGAGCCCAGCCTTGCTCGAACCATACAGCACCACGGGCTTGCGCCCACGATCACCCGCCACTGAGCTGAACGCGCACAACGTACCGCCGCCCTGCGCGAGCAGCCGCGTACGAGCATGCTCGCAGAACAGCACCGTGTGGGCAAAGTTGACGGTGAGCATACGACGCGTGAACTCCAAGTCCTGCTCAAGACGCTCTTGGGTTGCAAAGAGACCCGCTGTGACGACCACCGTGTCTATCCCGCCGAGCTCCTGTGCTGCGGCATCGAGCGCGGGGGCGAAGGTCTCCGGGTGTTCCAAATCGCACACCGCATAGCCAACCCGAACGCTCGATTGCACGCCTCCAGCGCGTTCTTTGACGTCCGTGGCGGAGGCCTGGAGCTCTTCCTCTCCAATCCCGAGCAAAAATACGTCGTGTCCGTTCTCGGCAAAAAGGCGGCTCAGACTGCGCCCCATGCCGCGCGTGGCTCCTAATATGACTGCTTTCATGACGCTTTTTTTGGGGGCGCACTCAACCGATGTTCGGCGCGCGCACAACGTGACTCATCAACCGCTCACTTTGTGCGCTGCGAATGCGACCCTGTGGATCCCACTTGTTTTTGATGGCTAAAAATTGCTCCAGCCGCGGCTCCATAGCCTGAAAGTCCTCGGCTGTACTCAGGCCATCTTTGGTTAGGTAAATACGCCCGCCGGTGCTGTGCACGATGGCGTTGAGGCGCCCAATCACCGCGGGGCTGTCATCACGGATGGGCAAATCCAAAGCCAAAGACACGCCTTCTCGAGGAAAGGAGAGGACGCCATCGCCCTCGGGCCCGCAGTCTTTGACCACGGTCAGAAACGAAGCCGTCCCGGCCTCCGCCAATGCTTCAATCATGCGCCGCACCCCCTCCTTGGCGTGCTCGTGGGGGATCACCGATTGATGCTGGGTGACCCCACGTTTTCCGTAGAATCGATTCCAATGGTTGAGCGAGTCCAGCGGATAAAAGTACTGGTCCGGATTGACGTAGCCGCGCTTCACTTTCTTGTAATGGCTGGCGTACACGGCCTGATTGAACAACCGTATCGTGGAGCGATTGAGCAGGCCTGACGGCAAATCAAACGGTGCGGTGATGGTGGGTCGAGGCTTGGGGACACCTGGTGGCGCCTCGTCTGGTCGCGCCCAACGTCCCACGAACAAGATGCCACGCCCCATCGCTTTGCCCCGCGCCACCGTGTCGACCCAGGACACGGTCATGGGCCAATCCTTGGCCGTCGCGCGCACCATCTCGAGCAGCTCATCTAGGCAGGAGATGCGGTAGCTTTCCTGATAAATCCACGGTGAAGGGATCTTTTCCATCTGCAGCACGACCTCCAGGATGTGCCCCGTCAGCCCCATGCCACCCAACGTCGCGAGAAACAGGTCGCTGTGTTCTTGACGACTGCAATGCACGATTTGCCCTGCGCCAGTGCGTATGAGCAACGAATGTACGTGGCGACCAAAAGTGCCCGACACGTGGTGATTTTTGCCGTGTACGTCGGAAGCCACCATGCCGCCCAGCGTGACGAACTTGGTTCCCGGTGTAACAGGCGTAAACCAATTGCGCCGCAGAAATATGCGATTGAGGTCTGCCAGGCAGAGTCCCGCCTCCACGCGCAACAAGCCGCTGTGTTCGTCAAAACCCAAAATGCGATCCGCCAACGTGGTGCCCAGAGTGACGGCGTCGCCCGAGGCGGGCAGGCTGGAGTCGCCGTAGGAGCGTCCGAGCCCGCGGCACAAGGGCACGTGGCTGGAGGCCTGCACCAAATCTTCCGACCGTATTTCGCGGCCCGGTCGGTAACTACGCCCCCAGCCCGAGAGGCCCTGTTTCTGATTTTGGCGTGCCTTTTCGATAGACATGGACAATCTGGTCCTAGCTAAAGTGCCCACTGAGTACAGCCCCGCGCCGGCTTTTTCACGATAGTTCCACAGTTCATTTGCAGGCAAGCCGACCGCGGTGCCGCAGGCGCGCGGAGCGCGCCGAGGACCGAGACCTTGGAGGTTCGGGGGGCCACCGGAGGGGAGCGAGCGGCGCAGTGACAAGGGGCTCGCGTCGAGTATCGTGGAGCCCCAGGGTGAGCCCCACCCTGCATCTTCTTTTGCTATCGCGCTCAGTCCATGGCTCAACATCAGATGAATCACCTGCATGTGGTGGGCCTAGGCGGCTCCAACAAGGTCATGGCCGGGGAACTGTCGCGCCTCGTGCGACGGGCGCTCAGCGCCGAGCAAAGTCGCCACTTTGCTGAGCATGAGCCAGAGAAAGTAGGAACGGGGGGTTTGCTCTATCCTTTCGATCCAGAGGTCGCGCGCGTTCTCTCGTACTATCACCGCACCTCCGCGCGCGCGCTGTGGGCGATCTACGGTTCAGATGAAACGCGTCTCGAGCCCCTCTATGAAGATCTGCTACAGCAGGTGATCGCCGATGAACGCGGCTGGCTGCGTCAAGGTCTGCGCGTCTCGGTGCTTGCGTTCAATACCAACAGTGTCGAGGCGGGTGAGCGACAAGTCGTGGGTGTGGTCAAGAACGCGATTGTCGACGGCGCGCAGCGTCGAGGGATAACGGTGACCGTGGCCCCCGAGGACCCGGACATCGTGGTGCATGCGCGCAGCATCGTGCGCAAGGAGCAGGCGTTGCTCAGTGTCTCCATCGACCTTGCCGGCCGTCCAATGCACCAACGTGGCTATCGCTTGCACTCCGGGCCGGCGCCGCTGCGTGAGGATTTGGCGGCACAAGTGCTCATGCTGGCGCGCTTCGACGCGCGCAATGAAGTGCTGGTCGATCCCATGGCGGGCTCGGGGACCCTGGTCATCGAGGGGGCGCTGATGGCGGCTGGCAAGCCCATCTGGACCTCAGGCCGCACCCCGCAAGCACGGGGACAGTTGCCCATGAGCGAGCAATGGCCCAGCAAAATGCCGGCATTGTTTCCCGATACCCAGCCCGCCGTGTACGCCGCCGAGATCGACGCGGACACGTATGGGATCATGGATCGCTGCCTCTCGACCGCGGGGACCAGCGGCCAAACCTATACGTATCTGGGAGACTTTCGCGATTGGGATCTCAAGCGTCTGCTCGCGGAACGCGGTAATGCCCATCAACCCGTGCTGTTGGTCTGTAACCCACCGTACGGCGGGCGCTTGGGTATGCCGCGCCGGGAGTTGCGTGCGCTGTACGCAGATCTGTTCGAGTTTTGTCGGCGGCTGGCGCCGTGCCGCGCCGCTTTCTTGGTGGGTGATCCTGATTCCGCGGACGAGCAGCAGCGCGAGCAGCGTTCGACCAATTCCATCGCCGTTTTCCTCGAGGCGTTCGGGCGTGCGCGGGTCAAAAAACCGATGAAAAACGGGCCCATGAACGCGCTCTTTTTGCTTTACGACTTCGACGCGTAACAGATGGGGTTCAAGGCGGGCTATCCAGGCTGCAACGTGCATAAGGGTAGCCTGAGTAGGTCTCCTCGACGCAACCGTTGAACCCGTACTGTGTGCAATCGATTTCGATCTGCGCCCCGCCGATGCACACCGTCAACGTTTGATCGTCCAAGCAACCTTCTGTGCACGCGCTGCTCGAACAGCCGTCAGCTACGCAATCCCCGTTCTCGTCATCGCAGCTGAGGTCGTTCTGACCGCAGGCATGGACGAACAGCCCGCCGTCTTGATTGCAGAAATGCAAGTCGTCGCCGGAACAGGTCGACGTACCGAGGGCGTCACACGTCTCCGTCGTATTCGCGCAATAGGCGCCAGAGGTCCCTTCGACGCAGCCGTATTCGCATTGAGCACCCCACACCGTGCCGTCTGCGCACCAGTAGTACAAATCTCCATCGCAATGGGGCGTCGCGTCGTCACCGGCTGCGCACGCCTCCTGTGCGGCGTCCCCGACAGAATTGGGCAAGCATCCGCCGTCCGCGCTGGGCGAAGAGGTGAGGGATTCACGACAGCTGCCGCCGAGGCCCGCGCAATCGAGCGTGGGACCAGCGCTCGAGCAGTTGACGGCCTCGTCTCCATCGCAGCTCCACTTTTTGGAAACGACACTGTCGTCGCACAGGCCAACACACGTTCCATCGCAGGACCCGTCGCACAGGGTGTACCCTTCGCTTTCGTAGGTGTAGTCGCAATACCCGTCGCAGGTCCCGGTGCAGATGCCATCGCAATGGATGTTTTCTTCGCAGCTCGCCAGCTGATCAGACGTGGAGGGTGCGCGGTGAATGCACGCATAGACTTCCGAGCAGCTGGTGACCCCGTTGGAGCAAGCCTCAGCCGTCGAGGCATGCATGTAATCGAAGGTGATGCATGACGTGATGGAGAACAAAGGAGTCGTCGGATCGCACGACACCCGGTACAAACAGCTGATCAGATCTTCCGCAGAGACGTCTACCTCGGTGGAGCAGCTCTCCGCGGCAAAGTAGGCGCCTGGTACGCCTGCGACGGGGACAGGTTCGTCGCCGTCGCCATCGCCATCGCCTACCGCCGTCGTATCGCCATCACCGGTGACGGTGGTGTCTCCGTCACCATCCCCGGGCACATCGGTGTCATCTCCATCCCCGTCCCCGGGCGTGCTCGTGTCGTCCCCATCGCCTGACGTCAGAGAAGGGTCGTGCTCTGCCTTCTCAATCCCAAGGATGGCCTGACAACCCATGGTCGAAAGGACGCTCAGCAGGAGAAGTGTCGCTCGAGCCCCTAGAAGCCGGGATTCACGTGCGAAAAACAGCATCGCAAAGTTCATTAGAAGGCTCCACCGATTGAGAAGTGAGCGCCGGAAGGCGTTGGAAGGATAGCCACTTCAGCCGAGCGTTTCTTGGAGATGACCAGGAATACAATGCCGGTGGTGAGTGCAGCTGCGCCCACGCCGACCAAGACGTTGGCGACCGTGGCCGCGCTCAGAGCCTTGTCCCGCATCTCGGTGCCGTCCAAAGTACAAAGGTTTGAATCGACCGAGCTACAGTGATTCTTGGACTGTTCATTGAGGCCGAATGCCCGCACCCCAAAGATGCCCCCCACCGCGATGCTGACCGCACCGCCTGCAGTCAGAGCTATCCCCGAGATCCGGAGGGCCTTCTTGGCTCCGCTCCGGGGCGCTTCATCCGCATCGCTGGACGCCTCTTCGCTCGCTTCTTCCTCTGCTGGCTCTTCGGTCGCTGCCTCTTGTGTCACCACGGGCGGAGCGCCTGGCACGGGGGTGCCTTCCAACGCCAAGATGGGCACAGTGACCGTCAGGGTTTGTCCGTCTTTGACCTGCACGTCTGTTGTCCATGTCAAAAAGCCGGGGGCACCAGCCTCGAAGTGGTGAACACCGGCATCAATGGGCAAGGAGACGCCCCATGCAGCTGGCGGTTGTGACGTGCCGTCTTGAGAGACCCAGAAGCCCTGCGGCAGGTTGTCGGTTCCATTGACCGTCAAGGTGAGCCGCGCCAGCTTACCCTCGATCTTCTTGGCCATCTCGCGCGCGTGTTCTTCGCGATCGATTTGATTGGCTGTGCGCGCACTGCTGGCCGCTTCGCGCCACGTGGTCCAGGCGGTAGCTAGGTGCCCAGCCTTTTCGTAGCACATGGCCAAGTTGAGCAGGGTGCCAGTAGCGGGATCAAGGCGTTGGCTTTCTTTGAACTTCGCGCAGGCCTTGTCGTACTGCCGCGCTTCAAACAGGCTGCGCCCTTCGTCGAACAACGCTTCTGCCAAGGTCTCGTTGCCTTGGGCTTGGGCAGATGTACTCAGAAAGAGCAGGCCGATCATCAACAGGAGGACGAGGCCCTGGGTCATCTTGCACGCGCTCCTGTTGTTCCACGTGAGCCAGGGTAACAAATGCTTCATCGACAACGCTCTCTATGTCCCGACGTGGGGCGCACTCTTGGCCCTACGTGTACCATCCTTCCGCGGGCGCACGTAAGGGGCCGCGGCTGGTCATTGTTTAAGTCGTTCCCGGAATCATCCCATAAGTAGTGCCCTGTCCGCTGGGTTGTCAGCGGCCATTGTAGTGGCACTAAAACGCAGGTCCCGCGTTCGCTTCAACGCAAGCATTGATGCAGAAAATCAGGCAGACAGACAGCTGATCTGGGCGCTCGTGCAGGTGGGACACGTGGGGCTCAGGGAGCAGCTATCGCTCGCGGTGGCGCGGATTTTGGTTCCCTGCCGAGTGACTACTCACGTAGGATTGCCTGCGATGCGGCCCTTGATTCCCCCCTCCAAGTCACAGGCTCCCCCTCCATCTTCTCCCGCTTCTGGCCTGCGCCCCCCTGCAAAATGCGTCCCCTCGGAGCGACGTCCATCCATCTCCAAGACGCCGACTTCGCCGGAGACCCCAACAAGCTTGAGTCAGCGCTTGGCTCGTCACCCCATCAAGTCCGTCGGCTGAGCGGCGTAGAGCCTGGTGGGGCTTTGAGTCAATCCTCGTCGTAGGGACGGGAAATGACGCACGCGTTGATGCCCCCCACGCCCATGGACAGTTTCCCGACTGGTCCCGGCGCGACGTTCACACATGAATCATAGACGAGCGTTTGCCCCAACTCGCCTAGCACCGGGTTGAGTTCGTCCTCGCTCAGCGCCGTGGGATACAGTTGGCCGCGCGCCGCGCCTAGGTATTGCGCCGTCAATTCCCAGCCGCCACCCACTCCCATGCCGTGTCCAAACGTGCCTTTGCGCGCCGTCACCTTGGTGGATTTTGCGACCACGGACTGCAAGTTGGCGAGTTCCTGCGCGTCGCCGGGAGTAGCGGTGGCGTGGAGATCCCAGCTTTGGAGTTGGTCTGCATGTACGCCGGCCAACTCGAGCGCCTGGCGCATGGCGGCGCGCGGCCCTTCCTGAGATGGCGTGATGATGTGATCGGCGTCGGAGGAGACGCCGACGGCTAAAGGTTGCAGACCCAGAGGCACGAAACCTTTTGACTGACCATACTCGGCATCACCGATGATCCAAATACAGCCTCCGCCCGCAACGTGCGTGCCTTTCAACCCGGTGAGTGGTTTTGATGATTGGCCGTCGGCGGACAATACTCGTGCGCTGTAGAACGCACCCACTGTGAGTGGATGTGGAGCTGGGTCGACAGAACCAATCACCGCCAACTTGGCCTCACCCCGCGCGATGGCGTCCATGCCCGTTTTGAGCGCAATCCCAAATGTCGAGCAGGCAGCGACGGGGGCCATCGCTAGCCCCGTGATCTTGCCGATCATAGAAATTTGTGAGGCAGGAGTATTGGGGATGTTCCAAAGGACGTTGGCGCTCACTTCGTTCCACGGAGGTTCTGGGGCTTGCCACTTCTCCTTGAGGGCTGCCAGCTGACGACGTTTGTCGCGCATCAGCTTCATTTTGCCCTTCTCCACGTCACCTTCGACCGCCGGGCTCTCGATTTGACGAAACTCCTCTAGGTAGTCTCCGAGCGCGTGCGAGCGGGCGCTCCAAAATGCGTACCAGGCGTCTTCCTGCTCCTCCTGCAAGTCAGCATTGGATTCATGCTCTGGATCTTGTGGTGCATCCTGCAATGGCGCGACACCAGCTTGATGTAGACGCAATGCTTCATTGCGCTCCGGATGACTCCAAAACCGGTTCCAACGACGTTGCGCCCGATAGAGTTGGACCGAGGTGCGGTGGATGGTTGGAAACGCACCCAGTGCGTTGGCCACGTAGACGTGCGCTTGGTCCTTGAGCAGTTGCAGCTCGGCCTCGAGCCCGGGGTTTTGACCGAGTGCTTGGATGAACGAGGCGATCCCAAACAAGGTGGTGTTGTCCATCTTGTCCAAGAGCTGCTTGGTTTTGCTGGGAGCAAAGCGAGCCGTGAGGAACGGCTCATACTTGTTGAAATCAAACTTGGGGCGGCCCACCAAGAAACTATCTGGTCCAAAACCATGAAATGGTTCGAGCCAACTTCCACCTTCATCCAGGCGGCGCGCGAACTCGTCGATGTTTTCAGCGCCAGGGGCTACCAATCCCCAACCGTAAACGGCGATTTTGGTCATATCTTCTCAGGAGGCACAGGAGCACAAGGCTTGCTTGCGCAAGGGGACGTTCACACGGGTGAACGGAAGTGGGGGCGACAATATGAGGGCCGCCTCTTTAGTCAAATTCGCTTTTGAGTGGCGCTGCAAAACCGCGAGTAAATTGCTCAATTGGAAGGCGTTTTACCGGCGGCGATTGCACCATGGGGCGGAAAACGCCGGGTCGCACCCCCGGGACCGGGGTTGTGGAGATTGCGTGCAGGGGGGGGGAGGGCGTGGTGTATCGCGGTATCTTTAATTACCGTCCGCCCTGCAATGATAAACGATCCGATTCACTCGATTGATGAAGAAGCTGCCGGGATCAGCGGCATGAGCATCTATGTGCCCACTCCTCGCGTCCCTCTAGAGCAGTGGTGCGCTTGGACCGGCAACGTCTGGGAAAAGGTCCAGAAGGTCGTGGGGCGAAGCTTCCGCGTGCCTGCGCCGCACGAAAACGTGTACACCATGGCGGCGAACGCCGTGCTTCGGCTCATTCTCAACTACGACATCGACCCGACGCGCGTAGGCTTTTTGGGGCTGGGGACTGAATCAAGCACGGACAACGCGGCAGGTGCCGTCATCGTGCGCGGGATGGTCGACCGCGCGCTGGAAGATTTAGGTCGTCCACGCTTGTCCCGCGAGCTTGAAGTTCCGGAATACAAACACGCGTGTTTGGGTGGCGTCTATGCACTCAAGAACGCGCTTCGCTACGTGACCTGTGACGGAAGTGATCGCCTGGCGATCGTCGTTTCATCGGACGTGGCTGAATATGAGCGCGGGAGTTCGGGTGAACAAACTCAGGGAGCAGGAGCTGTGGCGATGCTCGTCGAGCGTCATCCCAAAATGCTCACGATTGACCTGAGCCGTGCTGGGACGGCGTCAGCCTACCGCGGCCCGGATTTTCGCAAGCCGTTCGCTCGGCATTTCGTGGTGGACTATGCACCCCAAACCAAGCGCTTGAGCGACTTCCCGGTCTTCTCCGGTCGCTACTCGACCTACGCCTATTTGGATGAAACGGTTCAGGCGGTCGAGCGCATGCTGGAGCGCGTCGATGTCACAGCCGGCACATACTACAAGAGCGTGCGTGCGCTGTTCTTCCACCGCCCGTATCACCACATGCCTGTCTCCGCGATGTCGTTCTTGTACGTGCGCGGGCTAGCGCGCAGCGATCACCACCTGGATGAACTCAAGGAAATCTGTGAACTGGCAGAAGTGTCGGTGGACGACGTGCTGGCCGAGACCAAGAGCGATCCAGACCTTTACGCGCGCGTCTTGGAAGGCCGGGCGGAAGAAGATCCATATCCAGCTACGGGCAAGGCAGCCAACGCCATGCGTCGGCGCGCTGACTTCAACGAACTGCTGGCCAAGAAGATGGGCCTCGGTGGCGAGCTCGTGAAGGACCTTGGCAACCTGTACAGTGCCGCGTTGCCGGCTTGGCTCGCGGCTGGGCTCGAGTCTGCCTACCACCAAGACACTGAGCTTGCCGGCGCATCCATGGTGATGGTCGGATATGGTTCCGGTGACGCAGCTGAGGCCATTCCCATGACTGCGGTGAAAGGTTGGCGTGACGCTGCCAGCAAGATCCGCTTCGATCAGGCACTGTCACGCTATCGTGACCTCACGCAAAAAGAGTATGAGGCCCTGCACGACGGAACGGTCAAGAAGGGGACCTACATTCCCGATGACGAGTTTGCGATCTTGCGCGTGGGCGACACGTATGAAGCGTCCTTCCAAGATTTGGGCGTGGAATACTACGGCTACGTGAGCGCCGGGGCGAACTGAGCTGCTGAGCATCCAACCGCGGTCGGCTATCTAACCGCGGTTCGCTACCAAACGAGTCGGTTATCTAACCGCAGTTGGCTATTGCATGTGAGCCGCGGGCATCGCGTCCTACCGGCTCACATGTTTTTTGTCGCGGGCTAGCCCAAAGAGGCCGGTTTTTTTCCGGCGGAAATGCGCTCACGATGACCCATATGACCTGGGCGCAGTATCCACAGCGCGACGCCCCATCGGTGCGGCGCGCCGTGCGGTTGGTGAGGGGCTGGTTAGGGGAACCTGCCTTGGTGCTTGCGCTGCTCGGCGGCGCGCTTTTGGGTGTCGCTCGCGCCGAGGCCTGGTGGCAGCCCTTGCCGGTCCTGGGTATGGCCGTGCTGGCGATGGTGCGGCGTTACCTGCGCCTGGGTCGACGACGCCTGGACTATTCATCGGGTGATCCCCGACGGGTGAGCAGCGCGCTAGCTGAGGAGTGGAGTGAAGGGACGGCGTCACGGCGCTTGCGCGCACTGGCCATGGTGGGTCTTGGAGACTTCGCGGCGGCGCGCCGCGACCTGCTCGGTCCGCGTGACGCTGACCATGATGATCGTGAACTCCGGCTCAGTACACACATCGTCATGCTCGCGTTCGAGGGGCAGCCGCTGCCAGCACTCCGCCTGTGCCATTCCTTGCTCGCTTTGCCCGTCTTTGCCGCGGACGGACAGGAGCGGCGGCGCCGAGCCCGCCGGGAGGGCATCGTAGCCATTGCTCGGGCTTTGTGTGGAGCGGCTGATGAGGACGACTACCGCGCGCTTCACCTCGCCGCACGCTTCGAGCCTGCGCTCCATTGGGCGTGCCGTTACGGGGCTGCCGTGGCGTGCTGCGTGAAATCAGAGACCAATTTGGCGCGCAAGTTGGTGGAGCACGCCCCGCGTTGGCCCCAAGACAGCGCCTTTTGCAAGCTTCACTCCCGCATCGTCGCGGCCGCGCTGGCCTGAGCAGGCGAAGGATCCGCTCTTACGCTTGCCCGACGTCGAACGGTTTTGCTAAGCGAGCACCATGAGTGGCCATTCCAAATGGGCGACGATCAAGCGCCAAAAAGGTGCCAACGACGCAGCGCGCGGCAAAGTGTTCACCAAGCTGATCAAAGAGGTGACCACAGCCGCGCGCATGGGCGGAGGTGATCCAGACGGTAATCCGCGGCTACGCAAAGCGATCGCCGATTGTCGGGGCAAGCAAATGCCTGCGGACAACATCAAGCGCGCCATTCAACGCGGAACGGGCGAATTGGAAGGCGTAAGCTATGAGGAAGTGCTGTACGAAGGGACCGGTCCCGGCGGCACGCTGTTCTTGGTTGAAGGCATGACCGACAACCGCAATCGCACGGCACCCGAGCTGCGACGCATTTTCGAGAAGCGGGGCGGGAACATGGGCGGTACTGGAACTGCGGGTTGGGCGTTTGAACGCTGGGGGACGATATTGCTCGACAAGTCCAAGGTCAGCGAGGAGCAGCTCATGGAAGTGGCGCTTGATGCTGGCGCAGACGACTACCGTGATGAAGGCGAAACCTGGCTCGTGTGCACGCCCGTGGGACAACTCTTCGACGTGCTGGCCGCAGTGGAAAAGGCCGGGCTGCCCGTGGAGGAGAGCCGCTTGTCTTATGTCCCGAGCAACAAGAAACTCGTAGCGGGTGATGATGCGCGCAAATGCTTGGAACTGGCCGAGGCGCTGGATGACCATGACGACGTCCAAGCTGTCTTTTTTGATTTCGAAGTGTCGGACCAAGAACTAGCAGCCTTGCTCGGCTAGTTTGGCTGATAGAGCTGTTTGGCTAACAAGCGGCCAGCCTGATGCCCATCAGGGCACGGTGTCCTGGCTTGCTTCAGCGCTGAGGCGTTTCTCGACCCAATCCAAGAGGCGCGCCGCCACGCTGGCCTTGTTCATGCTGGGCAATGGCGTGCAATCTTGGGCGGACACCAATTGCACGCGACTTTCGTCACGACCCAGGCTCTCGTCGACCCGATTGGCCACGATCAGATCGACCTGCTTTTCGATCAACTTCTGGCGTGCGTGGAACACCAATTCCCTATCGGGCAGGGTTTCCAGAGCAAATCCAACCAAGACGGGCCGCAGCCCGATGCGTGACATGCCAATGGTCTTGAGCAAATCGGGGTTAGGTCGCATGGCAATGGTCAGTTCACCGTCGCCTCGCTTGATCTTGGTGGGCGACGACTCGACCGGGCGATAGTCAGACACCGCCGCGCTCATGATCAGGACATCAGCCCTGTCCTTGTGTGGACCCAGCGCGTCTTCGAGCGCCCACTTCATTTGGGTGGCAGATTCGACGAACACACAATCGGCGCCCGTTGGCGGCTTGAGGTGCACGGGTCCGCTGATCAAGGTCACCGCGGCACCTCGAGCAACAGCGGCTGCCGCGATGGCGTACCCCATCTTTCCCGAAGATAGATTGGTGATCGCGCGCACCGGATCAATGGCCTCTCGCGTGGGCCCTGCGGTGACGATGATGTGTCGCCCCCGCAGCGGTCCCGCGCTGTCCGTCAGGCGCGATGCAACCCAATTCGCGATAGCCTCGGGTTCCTCCATCCGGCCGATCCCCTCCTCACCCGAGGCGACCTCACCTTGTACGGGACCCACGAAGCTGATGCGCCTGTTCCGCAAGACGGTGACGTTTTCAGTCGTTGCAGGGTGGGACCACATCTTGGGGTGCATCGCAGGCGCGATGACCACTGGACCGTCAAAACACAGCACGGTGGCGGTGAGCAGGTCATGCGCACGACCCTGGCGCAAGCGGGCCAAAGTGTCCGCTGTAGCCGGGGCGACGAGGACGAGTTGGGCCCAGTTGGCGAGCTCTAAATGGGGTTCACCTGGTCCGCTCCACATGTCGGAGAAGACCTCGGCACCTAACCCGGAAAACACAGCGCGTGTGATGAAACGCTCGGCGGATTGAGTCACGATCACGCGTACCTCTGCGCCGGCTGCGCGCAGCAAGCGCAGGATCATGGGGGCCTTGTAAGCGGCGATACTGCCGCTCACACCTAGGACGACGCGGCGACCCGCTAACTTGCCGAACTCAAGCGCTGACACGCGCTCAGTCTAACACAGGCGGAGAAAAGTGGAGATTGCTCTTCAATAACCCAGCGCGCTTCCCAGCTGATAAATCGTAAGGCTACAAATGTAAGCCAGGGACGTCATGTACACGAAGAGGAAGCTCGGCCAGCGGTAGGAGTTGGTTTCACGCTTGACGACCGCAAGTGTGCTCATGCACTGACAGGCAAGCGCGAAGAATACCATGAGCGACAGGCCCATGAGTGGCGTGTAGCGCGGCTGGCCGTTGGGCAACCTTTCCGACCGGATTTTGTCGCGCAAGGCCGTTGCGTCATCGTCGAGGTCCTCCATGCCAAAAATGAGTCCCAAGGTACTTACAAACACCTCACGGGCTGCAAACGCGCCGATGATGGCGGTGTTGATCTTCCAGTCGAAGCCCAGGGGCCTCATCACCGGTTCGATAGCCTTGCCGATTTGACCGCCGTAACTGTCTTCCAAAGGGGGAGCTGCAGCGTACCCTGCGTGGTCTTGGGAAGTGGCGACCGGCTCTGTGCGAGGAAAGCTGAGCAGAGCCCACAACAATATCGTCGCGGCGAGGATGACCGTTCCAGCCTCGCGGAGGAAGCTCCATGCCCGAGCCTGCATCATGGTCAATGTCGGGCCGAGGCGCGGCAAGCGGTAGGGCGGCAATTCGAGAATGAGCGGCATCCTGGCGGCTCTCACCACCGTCCTGCTCAGCACCCAGGCTGAAAACAGCGACATCACGACGCTAAAAGCATACATGCCGATGAGCAGCAGACCTTGAGTGGGAAGCCAGCTCCCTTCTTGAACCGGAAAGAGGGCCGCAATGATCAGCGAATAGATGGGGAGCCGTGCCGAACAAGTCATGAGCGGAACCACCAACATCGTGAGCAGGCGATCGCGCCGGTTCTCGAGCGTTCGTGTGGCCATGATGGCCGGGATGGCGCAGGCAAACCCGCTAAGCAGAGGGACAAAGGCACGACCATGAAGCCCCATCGTCTTCATGGTGCGGTCCATCAGATAAGCGACCCGGGCCATGTAGCCAGAGTCCTCGAGCAGTCCAATCAAGAGGAAGAGCAGCAGGATCTGCGGCAAAAACACGATCACGTTGCCCACTCCACCCAGCACGCCTTGGACGAATAGATCCGTGAGCAGGGAGGGGGGGAGCAGACTCGAGGCGCTATCTTGGAGCCAAGTGACCAAGTCCTCGATCAAGGAAATGGCCGGATCAGCCCAGGCAAACATTGCCTGGAAGACGACGAGCATGGCGACCAGAAATGTGACACCTCCGCTGAAGGGATGAAGAACGAATCGATCCACTCGGTCAGCCACCGTCACCACGTGAGCGTCCCCGATGAAATAGTTTTTCAAACGCTCATCGATGGCATGGTAGCGGGCCTGTACGATCTCCAAGTCGAGATCGGTTGGTTCTCCGCTTGGTCCAGTCGTAGTGAGGTAGTCGCTACGCACCTGACTAACGACCAGGCGCAGTTCCTCCGGAATGTGCTGCAACTCATCGCCGTGCTCCAGGCTCATGAGAGCCCACAACGCAAGTGCGCGTTTGTGCTCCACGGTCTGTGGCACGGACGCTGGCAGCGCCGCGGCAACCCGGTCCACGTGCGACAGCAGCTCCTTTGAGTAGTGGGCCAAAAGGCGTGGAAGTTGCACTTTTTGTGCCCGAGCGACTTCGATCGCGGCGTCCAGCAGCTGCTGCGTGCCGCCGCCGGTCTGACCGTTGGTCGCCACGCACGGCACGCCCAACATTTCCTGCAGCTGTTCTGCGGTGGGCGACTGCCCGGCGGCGTCGTCCATCATGTTGAGCGCGACGACGACTGGAACGCGGAGCTCGAGCAGTTGGAGTACCAAGTACAGGTTGCGATTGAGCTGAGCCGCATTGACAACAGCGATGATCACATGGGGGACCTCCTGTCCGCCCCAGCCCAAAATCGCGTCGATGACGATCTGCTCTTCGGCAGAGCGCGCGACTAGCGAATACGTTCCAGGTGCGTCGGTCAGCTGTACCCAGACCGTTTCCTTGCCAACTTGTCGCTCGAGCTTGGCGTAGCGACGTTCCACCGTGACGCCCGGGTAGTTCCCCACGCGAGCGCGCGCACCAGTCAGGCAGTTGTAGATCGACGTCTTTCCGACATTGGGATTGCCGACCAATAAGATATTCATGAGTTGTCTCGACGGCTTGGTGCGCGCATCTAGGTAGGCTCGACGCGGACCACGGAGATGTGATGGGCTTCTGCCCGGCGGATGGACAAGGTTCCGTTGCGTACTCGCAGGCTCAGGGGGTCTCCGAGCGGCGCCACGTGAACCACGCGCACTTCGGTCTGGGGCAACAAGCCCAGTTCAAGCAAGCGGCGACGTGCGCTGGTTGCCCCAGCGATGGAAATAATGCGGCCCGGCTGACCAAGCGGGAGTTCGGCGAGGGTCATTCGGCAAGTCTAGTTTAATGAAAATAGCTTTCAATAGCCGATAACCTGCTGAAATCGCGCGTTGATCGGCGGCCCCAGGGCGGGCAGCCGTGGCCTTCGGTGCGTCAAATTCGCTGCGCTTACACGATAGTGCGTCCTCAGCCGCGGAGCACGGTGTGCACCACGCTGCGGAGCAAGGTGGGCTGGATGGGCTTGTCCAGCTTGGGGTTATTGACCTGCGCCAAGAAGGCCCGAGCCGTGTCCGTGTACGCTCCGCCGGTAAGAAACACGAAGCGCCGTGCCGTATGAGGATCGGTGCGCGCCACCTCGTGATGTAGATCCATTCCATTCATTTCCGGCATCATGAGATCACACAAGATGAGATCGAATGGCCCATCCTCAGCCAGTTTCAAAAGCGCCTCGCGGCCGTTGGCTGCAATCTCGACGTCGTGCTCGTCCTTGAGTAGCCGAGCGACCGAGCGCAGGATGAGCGGTTCATCGTCAACGATGAGCACTCGGGCGCGCACATGCGGGCTGAGTGAAGGGAGCTTACTACTGATCGCCGCGGGCAGGTCCTTGGAGCTGCGAAGTTGCACCGTAAAGATGGAGCCCCGACCCACTTCAGAGCTGACACTGATCGAGCCATGCATGGATTCAATCAAGCCATGGCAAATGGACAGGCCCAGGCCAGTGCCCACACCCACGGGTTTGGTCGTGAAAAATGGGTCAAAAATACGGCGAATATTCTGTGGTGGGATGCCCGGGCCATTGTCTTCGACTTGGACAAAACAATCATCACCGGACTCATGCGCCACGATGCGGATGCGGTTGCGTTCCTTGTCGTCGGACTCAAACGCCTGAGCCGCGTTGACGATGAGGTTGAGAAAAATTTGCGCCAAGCGCGTCTCATTGCCCAGGACTGCGCCTACCCTGTCTACGTCTGCATGGACGGAACAACGGTAGCGCGTTTCCGATTCACTCATATGAATAGCAGACCCAAGGACACTGGATAGATCAACGGTCGAGTCCGTCTCCGTGTCTTCGCGCGTGAGAGCGCGCAGATCTCTCACAATCGTCGCCACCCTGGATGTACCTTGATGCGCCTCGGTGAGCGCTTGGGCCATAGGGCGAAGCAGTCCGCGCAGGGACGCGGGGCTTCCGAGGCGAATTGCGTTTCCGTCCAACAACTCCTCGATGTACCGGATCCGCTCCATACAATAGGCGATGTTGGTGGTGACGTAGGCCAGCGGATTGTTGATCTCATGCGCCACCCCCGCCGCCAATGTGCCCACAGAGGCCAAACGCTCAGCGCGCCCCAGCTTCTCCCCGAGCGCCCGCGCTTCGGTCACATCACGCACGGTGATCATGATGGCTGGTTGGGCCTCGTACTCGATGCGATCCAGGTAATAGAGCACGGTGACCTCCCTGCCGTGCTGAGTCACCAAGGGTTGTTCCAACTCTTCGTGGTCGGAGCTCGAGCGAAGCACTTGGGCAATGGTGGAGAGGGCGCGGCGTCGATGCGACGCGGGGATGTGACGACGGATGAGTTGGATGGGGTGGCGTCGAATGAGATCGCTTAGCCGCTCGTACTCCAACAATTGCAGTAGGGTGCGATTGGCAAACGCGATGCCTGCGTGCGTTGCGACCATCACACCGTCGTGCAATGCGTCGAGCAGTCGCCGAAATTCCCGCGATGTGTGCGAGGAGGGCGGCTTGGACGACGTAGGTTGCGAAACCGGTCCAGCCGCTGACGTCTGCTCCGTCACCGCGATGGGCTCGAACGATTTGGGATTCATGATCCCGTCGGGTGGTCTCTGCGAAAATGAACTCACGCTTACGCTCCCATGCAAGTACGGACAGTCGGGTAGCAAGCATGAGGGTGCGCCTGCTCAGAAAGGCGAGCAAGCTGGCTCCATCGTCCGCATCACCTTGGTTCTAGGGCCGAATGGTGATCCACCAGAAGTAAGATGTAAGGAGCGGTGCGTGTGAGTGGCTCCTCCCGGACTCGAACCGGGATACCCGTGAAGGTGAGGGATTTTAAATCCCCTGCGTCTGCCATTCCGCCAAGGAGCCTGGGAGGCCGGGTAAATCATGCTCTCTGCGCCGTGTCTAGTGTGCTTTGGGAGCAAGGTTGTTACGCATGCTCATGACTTCGGTCGAGCCCAGCCCGCGTGCGTTATTTGTCGGTGGTTTTGACCCTTCAGGGGCGGCGGGTGTCCTCGCCGACATCAAGACGGCCCAAGAGTTTTGTGTCTACGGTGCCAGCGCTACCACGGCCGTTACCGTTCAGAATCGCTTCGGGGTGAGCGAGGTGATGCCTGTGCCGGCAAGCGTCGTTGGGGCGCAGCTGGACGCGTGCTTTGCGGATGCGCCGGTGGATGTGGTGAAGACCGGCATGTTGGTGAGTGGTGACGTGATCCGGGCACTCACGGCTCGCCTCGACGTGTGGGGTAGCCGGACGCGGCTGATAGTGGACCCGGTATTGCGTTCAACGACCGGACGAAGTTTCCTCGACGACGATGGCAAGGACGCGCTGGTCAAACAGCTACTGCCGCGCGCGGCCTTGGTTACCCCCAACTTGCTTGAGGCAGAAGAACTGACGCACCAAGTCGCTCACAACGAAGACAGCATGAGTCTGTTGGGAGACCATTTTTTGGCTCTGGGGGTCCAGGCCGTGTTGATCAAAGGGGGACACCTTTTGGAACGCGATCCGTCCAGCGATGAAGTGGTCGATATCTTGCGCACCCTGGATGGGGAGGAGTATCGGTTTCGACGTCCGCGGCTCATCCCACCGGGCGCGCGGGGTACGGGTTGTACCTTGGCTGCGGCGATCGCATCTGGTCTGGCTGAAGGTCTCACATTGCGCACGGCCGTTGAAAACGCTCGCGATTTTGTGCAACACGCGCTCGAGCGATCCGGCCTGACCCAGCCGGTAGGGGCGCTGTGTCATGCTGCGCTGCGGATGCAACCCCCAGCTCCGGCCAAGCCACGCCGTTAGTGCTTCATTTCCAGTTCAGCCAGGCGGGCTTTCGCGTCATTGCGCAACGCGCTATCCGGGAAACGCTTCAAGAAACTGCGCAACGTTTCCTTGGCGTCGTTGTACAATTGGATGTCTGCTTGGCACTCTGCCAAGAGCAGCGTTGCTTCGTCCAGGATGTCCAGCGTGGGGGCCGCGACAGTGAGCTTCATCAACAAGTAAATGGCTGACTTCTGCTGATCGAGCGCCCTGTACGCTTGGGCGAGTTCGAAGCTGGCTTGCGGTGAATGCGGTGCATCGGCCTCTAAGTCGAGTGCTTCACGCAATGACTGGGTTGCTTCATGGAAGCGCTCGGCGCGCAAATGCTCGACGCCCGTCAGATAGGCCTGATAGGACAGTTCGCGACGGAAGGTGCGGGCCTCGGTCTCAAATAGGTCCCGCTCGGTTGAAGAAAGGTCCAGCTGAGCAACTCTGGGCAAGGCATTCAGAAAATCTCGGCGCCTTTCGCTGCGCAGCAACTGATTGAGGCGCGCGGCTTCCTGGGCGGCAAGTACTCGCTTTTCCTCTCTTTTGCGCAGAGCCGTGACGTCCTCTTCGAGTGCTTGGGCCCGGCTCATGTTGTCTTGCCCCTCCGCTCGGACTGATTCAACCTGGGCGTCCATGGCGATGTTGGTGAGCCATAAAATGACGAGCGTCGTCATCGCGTACGCTCCTACCGACTGGAACACGATACGGCGCTCGTAGTTTTGCTGACGTTTGGCGATGCTCTTCAAGTCCGCGGACAGCGCGTTCACCAAGTTGTTTGTCTTGATCATCAGCGATCGGCCTTCGACGATCTCGCGTTTGATCTCTTCCAGGTCGTATTCGTGCATGGCGGTGCGCGGCGACTCTAGGGGTGGAGCGAAGATCAGGACAGCGGCGCTACAAATTTGGCAAAAAATGCCAAAAGCAGGCGTCACCCTCTGGGTCACTGGCGGCGCGCTGGGTCGAGCCTGGCCGGGTCAAACGGGTTCAATTTCGCCTAGGTTGGCCCGAAATCCGGCAGATTGACCATGGAAACGCCTTGAACGTGCACGGGTTGCTGGCTAAGAGCACCCCCAACCATGGACACCAGCGACATCAGAAAAGGCGTAAAGCTCATGCAAGACGGTCACCCCTACGTGGTGATCGATTTTCAGTTTGTGAAGCCAGGAAAAGGCCAAGCTTTCACGCGGACCAAGATGAAGCACATGCTCACCGGCGCGGTGCTGGAGCGCAACATTCGCTCGGGCGAAAAGTTGGAGCCTGCTGACGCCGAAGAGCGACCGTTCACCTATATCTACCCCGACGGGACAGACTTCGTGTTCATGAACTCCGTCAGTGGCGAGCAAGTCACCGTTTCTGGTGACGTGGTTGGGGACGACTCGGGGATGCTCCAAGATGGCTCCGAAGTCACGATCACGATCTACAAGGGTAACCCTGTAGCGATCTCACTTCCCCCGCACATCATCGTGCAGATCACCGAAACCGAACCTGGGGTGAAGGGTGATACGGCCAACAACGTCACCAAGAACGCCAAGATCGCTACCGGTGCCACGGTGCACGTGCCGCTGTTCGTGAGTGAAGGCGACTGGGTGCGCGTCGATACGCGGACCCACGCGTACATCGAGCGCGCCAAGGCCCCCTGAGACCAGAGCGCGTGCGCTGAGCTACGGAAAGTTGCCGACACGGTTTTTCGTGTCGGCGCTTTCGTATGGTGCGGAGGTCAAGTGCCCGCCTGGTCTGCCACAAGACTTTCCAGCCGTGCGCTGATCTTGTGGCGCTTCGTGTAGACGGTCTTCACGTTGATATTCATGCGCGCCGCCACCTCGTCGGCAGTCAGGCCTTCAGCAAAGTACAGTTGCACGAACTCGAGGTCTCGTGTGCTGAGCTGATGGAGGATCTTGGCCGCTCTAGACGCGCGCTCGTGGGTCTCTGTCTGCTCCAAAGGAGAGAGATCTCCCGAGCGGAGGCAATCGCGTTCGGGCAGCGGCTCGCATACCAGGTTGCGTTTGATGAAGCGCAGATAGTCGTAGCTGGCATTGGTCGCCAAAAGTCCAATCCAGGTGCTCAGCCGACTGCCCTTCTCCGGATCGAAAGCGCGCAACTTCTTTTTGTCCTGACTGAGCAGCTCCAAGCAAAACCGCGCGTAAATTTCATCGACGTCGTGGTTGGCGGTCACCTGGTTGAAGCGACTGACCACGCGGCGAATACTCGCCAAAGCAATGCGCGAATAGTGCTCGGTGAAGAAGCGCCACGCGGCCGCCTCGTCCCGCAAAAGGCGCGTCACCAAGTCGCGCTCCTGTGCGGCGCGCTGGGTGCGGTCCGCCTGGATGACCTGGGGGCTGAAGGGTGCAGATAGGCGACGCGATCGAGGTCCAGTGGCGGGTGGGGTGGAGAGCGTGAGGTTGGTCATGGATGGGTCCTTGAGGTGGGTTGGCCGCAGTGAGCGACCTGAAGGACTCCATTGCACCCGGAATGCCATGGTTAATATGAATAAATTCAGATACTTATGATGCGTAACAGGCGACGACGCGTAACACGGATGGCGTAACAGTTACGGCATGCGGCGGCCCTACTTGCGCAATGACCGGCGGGGGAGCGCAGCGACCGGCTAGGCAGCGCAACGACCGGCTAGGCAGCGCAACAACCGGCTGGGCAGCGCATCGCCCCACGAGCGTGGAACCGAGCGGCCTAAACCATGTACGTGGCGCCTAGCAGGGCCTTCCCCCGCGCGTGGTGCCGAAGCGCGGACCGGGTACGCTCAGGTCCAACCCTCGAGAAAGGGCAACCATTGAATGGGGATCTGGGGCAGCCCAAAGCGCCGGGCCACCACGGGCAGCGTGTGAGGAATGACTGGATGACGGCTGGGAAACATGCCCACCTCGTCACAGGAAAGGTTGGCCTTCTTGGCGTTGCACGGACGACAGGCGGTCACGATGTTTTCCCAAGAGCGCTGTCCACCGTGGCTTCTGGGCACGACGTGATCGAGCGTCAACTGCGACGAAGGCAGGCGTTTTTGGCAATACTGGCAGGTATGGCCGTCGCGGAGCAGTACGTTACTCCGACTGAATCTCACCTTGGGAGCCCCACTGCGTGCCCCACGCCGGTAGCGGATCACGGCTGGGATGTTCCAGGTGACAGACGGTGAAGAAATCATCTCGTCATAGTGCGCCAATGTATCCACGCGCTGTTCGTAAACGAGTTTGATCGCAAGCTGCCAACGGACCGTACGCAAAGGCAAATACCATGATGAAAGCAAGAGAGCCTGTTTCTCCATCCCAGTCCTTGATTGAGGCGCTACCGCGCGTGGCCGTGTTCGATCGTCTTCTTCTACTAGCTTCTTATCTTGTTATCTTCGAGGTAAGTTGGCCACAAACTCTCGATCAAGGGAAGGGGAGACCCTGGAAAATTCCCAATTTTTACTAGAATGTCGAGGGAGGGGGTCAACTTGAAATCGTTCGCATGGCGCGGAGCACCTGCTCGGCCACGTCGTCATCGCTGCTTCTAAAGTAGCCCCGGATAGCCCCTTGGGCGTCCACCAAGATCAGATGTGAGGCATGCGTGATACCCAGATGGGGCTGCTTTTCATCCAACGAACCACTGAGCCCAACCTTGAAACCTTGTTCGGCAGTGCTGGCGATCACTGAATGCTCCCCAGTGAGAAAGGTCCAGTGGCGGGTATCGATGGCGTGCTTGCGCGCGTACTCGGCGAGTACTGGCGGCGTATCAAATGCAGGGTCGACGCTGATGCTGATGAGGTGAGCGGAAACGCCTTCCTTGGTGAGCAAGACGTCGACTTTCTTCATGGTGGCGGTGAGCCGGGGACAGATGGAAGGACAGCGCGTGAACATAAACGCCGCGATGTAGGGTGTTCCGCGCAACTGTTCTGAGCCAAATGGCCGGTTGTCCTGGCTCGTCAATGAAAAGGCAGGGACCGTGGCCAACACCGGAAACGACACCGAAGCGTTCTGACGCGTTTGATCAGAGGTTTTCTTGCACGCTGACCCGAACAAGAGCACCCCACACCACAGCGTGAGCGACAGCAAGCGGGTGAGTCTGTGCGTGGAGGTCGTGTCACAGTTCATGGTCGGCTATTTTCCGTCGCTGGGGCGGGCAACGTGAGGGCTTTGGCCCGGATTTGGAGTTGGGCAAGGGCACCTGGGCCGGCCTTTAGCTCATGCCGCGCAATCTGCCAGACGGTCTCCACCACGGCGTCGTTGTACGGGGTAGGGACCCCACTCTGTTGGCCCAGCGCGCTGATTTCTCCATTGATGTGATCGATCGCAGGCGGGCGTCCACGCTCGATGGCAGAAAGGATCGAGCTGCGCAGCTTGCGGTAGCGAAATCCCATAGCAAGCAAGAGCGCATGCTGGAGCACCCGGGTGACTGGACCGGGAGAGGATTGGGTGAAATGGCGCCAGTCAACGCCGACGAGCGGCGGGAGCCGCACCCCTTGCGCCTGCGCAACCGCAACCGCTTCAGTCATGAGCTCAATGGCTATGCTACGGATGGCAGTTTGCGCCAAGAGTTCTCCCAACACCGCGCCACCCACTGTCCCCAAGCCTGACACCGCACAGTTGATAGCCAACTTGCTCATCCGCGCGCCCCTGAGGTTGTCCGTGCGCTCGACGGGACCCACGCTCGCCAGCCAGCTACAGGCGGTTTCGGCGCTGGTGTCCCAGGGGCCCTTGAGCAAGCCGACGACAAAACCGCCCTTCGAGGTCTTTACGTATTGACCGGCCTGGGGCATGCGCGCGCCCCAAGTCACCACAGCCCCCATCACACGTTCCTCACCAAGCACAGCGGCGAGGTGAGGTTCGCACCACCCGTTGGAAAGGCAAATGACTTTGCCGTGCGGCTTGAGCGAAGTGGCAAGATCGCGGGCAACGGCGCTGATGTGTTGGGGTGGAACTGCTACATACGCTAGGTCAAACGCGGAGCTTGACGAGCTCAGCTGGTCGAGCACGTGCTCGTCGGCCATTGCACCCGAGACAACCTGACCATCCAGCGATGGGCCAGTCGTCTGCCACACGTCGCGCACCGCCGCGTTGGTCGTGCAAATACTGAAGGAGTGACCCGCTCGCTTGAGATGCACGCCCAATACCCCGCCGATTGCACCGCAGCCCACGATCACGACGTTGGGAGGTGGGGTGCTGGGTGGTGGTGACATCGGCGAAAGCGGGGACAACCCCTGGGGCGAGTGTTAGCCAACGTGCGCACGCGCCGCGAGGCCTGCGGGGGGATGGACAGGTCATTTGGAGCTGTTGGCTGCCGGATGGGGGGCAATTTGTGGACAAATTAACGAGCAGTATTCGTAGGTTAGTGAATTTAGTGGCGAAATTTGCGGGGCCTTTTGGTAAGGTCGTCGCCGACACATGAGAACTCGACGAATTGGGCCAGATGGGCCGACGGTCAGCGTCATTGGTTTGGGTGGGATGTTGCTATCGATCAACGGTCGCCCTCCTGCGGATCAATCCGCGCGCGTCATCAAGATGGCGGTGGATTCGGGCATGACGCTGTTTGACACCGCGGATTCCTATTGCCTCGACGAGAACGAAATGGGGCACAATGAGCGCTTGTTGTCGCTTGGCCTAGAAGGGCGTCGGGATAGTGTCGTGGTCACGACCACGCTGGGCATCCGTCGTCCAGGCGGCGCATGGACTGTGGATTCGGACCCGGACTACTTGATTGAGTCGGTCGAGCGCAGTTTGAAGAACCAGCGCGTCGAGGCACTGGACCTGGTTTTCCTGTACGCATCGGACATGCGGGTCCCCTACGAAGAGAGCGTGGGCGCTTTGGCTCGGCTCCGTGAGATTGGTAAGATCAAGCAGGTGGGTCTTTGCAATGTCGACTTGGTGCTGCTGAAAAAAGCCGAAGCCGTCACGCGCATCGACGCCGTGCAGAATCGTTGGAATCCCCAATCACGGGAGCCCGAGAAGGAAGGGATCATTGAATACTGTGCCGCTAAAGGCACGGCTTTCATCGGTTACGCGCCGTTCGGCGGTACCCTCGGTGCACCCACGCTCACCACGCTCGGCAAACTGAGTGACCAGGCACGTCGCCGTCGTCTCAGCCCGTACCAGCTCGTTTTGGCTTGGATGATCAATAAATCACCCAACGTGTTCGTCGTGCCTGGCGCGCGTCGCGCCGAGAGCGTCGAGGACTCGGCAGGTGCGGGTTCGGTGGAGTTTGACGCGGACGCGGTGCGCGCGGTCGAAAATACCTTACCCCAACCGTAACGATCATTGCCCCGGGCGACAGCGGGCCGCACTATTGACGAGCCATGGCGCACACCATCGAACGAGCTCCCACGGGACGTGCAAAGTGTCGTGCTTGCAAGCAGGCTCTGGTCAAGGACGAGCTGCGCATGGGGGAAGAGACGTCCAACGCATTTGGAGCAGGCACGGCCATGCATTGGTATCATCTGGCGTGCGGCGCGCGACAGCGACCGGAGGCCTTCATTGCTGCTTGGCAAGATTTTGAGCCGCTGTGTGACGTCGCAGACGTCAAAGCACAGGGTACGGCGCTCCTGCAAACGGCTGAACTGGGTAAGGTGTACTATCGCCTCCAGCGCTTCGTCCGCATCGAGCGCGCATCGAGCGGCCGGGCGCGCTGCCAGGGGTGCCGGAAGTTGATCGAAAAGGGGGCGCTGCGATTTGTACTGCAGCGCATCGAAGACGGCATGGTGGCGGGCGCGGGTTTCACCCACCTGGACTGCGCACACGCCTATGCCGGCGCCGTGGATGAACTCGTCGAGCGCGTCATAGGGCAGAGTGAATTGGACCAGGAAAGTTGGAGTGAGGTCAAAGTGTCTGTCGAGCGACAGGCGAACTTGCCCCGGGAAATCAAAGTTCCCTTCCGCCGAACTGATGTGGACGGTGAAGAGCCCCAAGACGAAAACTAGTCGGATCGCGCGCCCAGAGCAGGCCGAGCCAGGCCGGGGCGGGCGGCGGCTCTGGCTTCGTGACCCAGCTTTCAAGATGGACTAGCTTAGGTTGGTGTACCCCACTCAATTGAAGCGCCGTGCGTCGTTCATGCTGTGCGTCCCGTGGTTGATGCTGAGCCTGGCAAGTTGCGGTGGAAAACACTGGGACGAGGACGAGGACGAAGAGACGGGCTATTCCAATCCCGATGTGCCAAGCGACCGCGTTCCGGAAACGACGGAAGGGTTCACGGAGCGGTACTGCGAGGACCAGGGTGCTTATGGCTACGTCAGCCAATGTGGCGTGGTGACCGTTCCCCTGAGCCCCGACGCCCACGAAAACCTGGATGTGGCGGTGGTACGTGTATTCACTGACTCAACAGCGCCCAAGCCCGACCCCGTGATCTACCTGGACGGTGGACCCGGCGCGGCCAGCTTGGTCAACGTTCCTTATCTCTATGAAGCCTTCCACGCGATGTTTCCTGATCGAGATCTCATTTTTTTCGATCAACGTGGGGTGGGGCAAACGGCTCCTGACCTTTCCTGCGCCTCCACGGGCGATACCTTCGAGGTATTGGATCGCTGTTACAAGCGCCTCAATGACGAGGTGGATCTCAACGCTTACCGCACGGTCAACAGTGCCCATGACGTAGCAGCCATCGTGCGGGCGTTGGGGTACAGCCAAGTCAATTTGTTTGCGATCTCCTACGGAACACGCCTGGGGCTCACGGTGATGCGCGAGCATCCAGACATCGTTCGCTCATCGATCATCGATTCTGTCGTGCCGCTGCAGGTCGACTTGTTCGCCGAAACGGGCATCAATGGTTATAACGCAATGCTCAGGTTGTTTGATGCCTGCGCGCAGGATGAAGACTGTCGAAGCAAGTACCCTGACCCTCAGGGCCAATTGGTCTCGGTCGTTGAGGAACTCAACGCGGCCCCCGTTGAGATTAACGGCTATCCCGTGGATGGGTTTCAACTGGTGTCGGTTATTTTTCAGATGATGTATTCGGCGAGTCTGCTGCCGTACATTCCGTTCCTCATCGACATGATTGCGCAGGGTGACACAACCGCGCTCGAGTCGATGTTTGGCTACGCGACGGAGGACTCAGGATTCTCTTTTGGAATGCATTTGACGCTGCAATGCGCCGAGGAGATCCCATTTTCGAATCGGGCGGCTTTTGAGGCGCGTGATGCGCTGATCGAGCCAGCGTTTCGTGACGCGCTCAGCGCATCGATCTACTTGGACTACTGCCAGCACTGGCCCGTAAGTCCCGCTCCTGCTCTGGAAAATCAGCCGATTCAGAGCGATCTACCTACGCTCGTCCTGGCGGGACACTTTGATCCCATCACCCCGCCCGTGTTTGCCATGGCGGCCCATGACTACCTGAGCCACGGCCAGTACTTTGAACTCGGGGCAGAATCACACGGTGCGAGCGTAAGCCAATGTGGCGCAGTGTTAGTGGATGCGTTCATCAATGCGCCAGGCGAAACGGTCGATGGAACATGCACGCTGCAGGCGCCTGAGCTCGAGTTCCAGAACCGACGTGGTCAATCGAGTAGCCATGGAGTTGCGAGTAAGGTCAAGTGGGAGCTAGGACAGCCGAGCGCAGAAGAAATTGAAGACGCTATTTCTAAGGCTAAACTCAGGCGTAGGATGATACCTCGATGACGCGACACCTCTTCTTCGATCGTGCAGCGCGCCGTGCGGGGCGCACCGCGGGGGCACTGGGAGGAGCAACTGTGTTGTGCTGGCTGACGGCATCTGCTTGTGGCGGAGAGGCCAGCCCGCTCTGGCAACAGCCCAGCGATGAGCCTGTCGTGGGAGACCCGGCTACGCTCGGTCCCGACGTCGATGGGCCCATTGTCGTCGCGCGCACTTCGTCCACCACTGAGGAAACCACCACCGAGACGGACGACGAGACGACCGCAGATGAACCAACAGAGATAGCTCTCGCCCTCTGTGAAACCGCGGCCGGTTTCTCGGTGTCGAGTCTCGACGGTGCATCCGTATTGGATGACTTCGAGGACGGCGATCATTCGATCTTCGGCAACGGTCGCGTCGGGGATTGGTACCAATACGGCGATGATCTGGGGACACTGCTGCCCGAAGGCGGCGAGTTTCTTGATTCACCGGGTCGCGCGCAGAGTGAGTACGCGCTGCATGTCGGTGGAGTTGGGTTTGCTGAGTGGGGCGCGGGGACAGGGGTGGGCCTGTCGTATGGTGACGAGGGCGCTTGCCTGCATGATCTGAGCGCGTACACGGGTCTTTCGTTCTGGGCAAAGGGCAGCATCGTGACGATCGACGAGACCAACGTGGTGGAGCAAGATCAGAGCACGGTGCGTTTGATGCTCACTGAGGCTGATGCCACCCCCGTGGAGGAGGGGGGCGGTTGCGACGGAACCCACGGTGGTTGTTGGGACACGCACCGCGTGCGCTTTGAGCCGGACGAATGTTGGAGACGTTACGCTTTTGATTTCTCCGAGTTCGAGCAAGACGGCTGGGGCCAGGACGGGGGGGAACTGAACCTCGATCAAATCTACACCATGAACTTCGAGGTGGCAGCGTACAACGACTGGGACCTATGGGTGGACGAGATTGAGTTTTATGCTGGAGCGAAGCCGAGTGGCGCCGAGGAGTGCGATGATACCGGTCTGGGGGGCAGCAATGGCCTTCCTTGATCGTAGGACCGCCTGGCGAAGCACGCTGCTCTTGTCGTGTTTGAGCTTGTCAGCCGCGTGTGGCTCGACGTCAGAGCCGCCCGTTGTAAAAACGCCGGAATTGCCCGAAGGTCCGTGGCTAGACGGAGCCGATCCAAAGGAAGTGCTCGCGTCGTCCTTCTGTGCGTCGCCGCAGCCTGGCGACAGCCCGCTGCGCCGCCTGAGCAATCTGGAATACAAAAATAGTCTACTCTCTCTCGGCTTCGCGAGCGACCTGGTCGAAAGTGCCGTGCTTGCTCTGCCCAGCGAACCTGAGTCCTTGGGCTTTCGCAATGGTGCCAGTGCGCTCACGGTCACCAGCTTGATGGCCCAAAAGTACGAGGGAGTGGCCGAAGATTTGTCGGGTGAGTACTCCTACTCGTGTGGCACAAACGCGGACTCTGCGTGCGCGGACCAGATGATCGCCGAGGTGGGCGAACAGACGCATCGGCGCCCACTGACAGACTCGGAGAAAGCGGCCTACCGCGCCATCTACGATCAGGCAGCTGGCTTTTTTGACCACGAGCAGGCCCTGGGTTGGGTGATGCGGAGCATGCTGCAAAGCCCGCATTTTCTCTACCGCGTCGAGATCCCGGATGCTCAGGCGGTGACGGCGGTCACCGGCTACGAGATGGCCAATCGTTTGAGCTACATGCTGTGGCAAGCTCCGCCGGACGATGAACTCACGACCCTGGCGCAGACACAGCAATTGCAGACCAAGGAGCAGGTCTTGGGTCAAGCGTTGCGCATGCTCGGTGACCCCCGTGCCGAAAGCGTACTCGATTTCTTCCGTCAGTGGTTGGACTTGGACGAGCTGCATGAGGTGGACCGGGACACAGAGCTGTACCCTGATGTGAGTCCTCAATTGGCTTCGCTCTTCAAAGCGGAGACGGAGTCATTTTTGCTGTATTTGCTGCGTCAATCCGGCGCCTCCTATCGTGAGCTGCTGGGGGCAGAGTACACGTTTGCCAACGCAGAGCTCGCTTCACACTACGGTCTCGCTGAGGTGGACGGCGATGCGTTTACGTTGGTGGATGCTCCCGGACGTCACGGCATTCTCACCCAGGGCATGCTGGCAGCTCAGGATGGGCCAACCCGCACCAGCATTGTGCGGCGTGGCTTGAAGATCCGCACTGACATGTTGTGTCAGACGGTCCCCGCACCTCCGGACACGGTGGACCTCACGCTGGATGGCCTGGGGAAAGACTTGACGCAAGCTCAGCGTCTGCGACAGCACCGCGAAGACGCCAGCTGCGCCAAGTGCCACGGACGCATGGACCCGATCGGGCAGGTGTTCGAGGGCTTTGACGCGGTGGGCCGCGCGCGCAGTCAGGATGAATACAAAAATCCGGTCGAAACCGTGGGTGAGGTGACCGACACCTTGGACGCCGACGGGACAGTGGCAAATGTGGCTGAACTCGCCGAACGGCTGGCGGGCAGTGTCGAGGCGCAGCAGTGCTATCTGGTGCAAAACCTGCGGTACTACCTGGGGCGCGAAGTGTCCGCGCAGGACCTGTGCACGCAGGCTCAGCTCACCAAGTATTGGCGTGACCGCAAGTTGAGCTTGACGGAACTTTTGGTCGGGCTCACCCAAACCGATGCTTTTCTCTACAAGGCACAGCGTGTGGATGTGCCGAGCGACACCGACCCACAAGGTACGGGCGGTGACCAAGGAGGCGAGCTGTGAAGTATGCGATGAACCGCCGCAAGTTCTTGTTGGGCGCAGGTGGTGTAGCCATCGCGCTGCCCATGTTGGACGTGATGCGCGACAAGCGAGCGCGCGCCGCGGACTCGCGCGTGCGACGCATCATCTTTGAGTTCAAACCCAATGGTGATGAGACAGACGCGCGCTTCACCGACCTGGCGAAGGACGACTATGTGCTGGGCGAGTTTTTGGCCCCTCTGCAGAGCTACAGGAACGATCTCTTGTTCATGCATCGGTTGAACAAGCAGTTTGACAATATCCCACTTTTAGAGCGTCCCGATCGCCATCAGCAAGGGGGCAGTTCACTCGCACCTTGGGCCTTTGGCGCGGGCGATTTCCCTGTCGGGGGAGAGGACCGGACCATCGGTTACGTGCTCGGTCCGAGCGCTGACTACGCCATTGGTGATCGGGTCATCGCTGACAATCCAAGTGTCCCGTACCGGCACCTCGTGCAACGGGTAGGGGACCGTGAAAACCACATTTGGAATCTCAGTGCTCACGCTGGTCCACCCGGACAGAAGAATCCCGTCATTCCTGAGACGGACCCCTTCGATTCCTACGCTCGTCTGTTTGCCTTCCTGGACTCGGGAAAGGCCACAGACGCCATCGAGAACAACCTGGCCATGCAGAAATCCGTTTTGGATTTGGTGGGCGGGCAATTGCGCGATCTGCAAGGCCAGGTGAGCTATCAGGACCGGCAACGTCTAGAGCTGCACGCCGAAGCGATTCGGGATTTGGAACGCACGCTTACGACCACCAGTGGTGCGGCGCAATGTCGGGCCTTGGAATTGGGGGCGGAGGTTGACGCCTATGCCGACGATTCGCACGTCCAGGTGGCGCAAATTTTCTTCAAGATCTCGGCGCTGGCGTTCGCCTGCGACTTGACGCGCGTGGTCAATTTCAATTGGTCGGGCAACACCAGCCAGCGCGTCTACGCCAACCTCGGCATCACGGAGGGCCACCACGATATTTCTCATCAGAGCGATGGGGCGGCGTTTGAACTGGTTCGTAAGATCCACAAGCACCTCTGGGAAGGCAGCACGATGCTCTACGAGGAGCTGCTGGCCACCCCAGACGGTGACGGGTCACTGTGGGACAGCACGGCCATCGTGCATTGGAACGAACTGGGGCAAGGTGATGTCCACAGCACTCACGACAACTTGGTGGTGATTGCGGGTGGAGCCGACGGTTACTTCAAGAAGAACCAATTGCTCGAGTTTGGTGACGGTGGGGCCTTCAGCGACTTTCTGGCCACGTGCTTTCAGTACATGGGCTTTGAGGACGTGCAGGAGTTTGGTGATCCTCGCCTGAGCCTCGGTGATGGCCCGATGGACGACGTCGTGGCCTGAGATTTGGTCGAGAATTGAAACCAAGAGCGCGGGCCCGTTTACTCGGCGGCCGGATTGGTCAATCGTAAGGCAGGATGAAGCCGAGCGGTTTTGGACGCACGCGGCTCCGGGATGGCTGAGGATGGTTCATTTCGACAAAGACGAGCACGGGGTCGCGCCCGCGACCCGGACGCAATCGGACATTGCCCCACGCGGGAGCGAAGGTGTCCATTTGGTTGAAGAGCTGGGGAACGACGGATTTACGACGTTCGACGTCGGCGCACCTGACTCCGGGCGTTGGCTCGACCCTCTGATTTTGACGCGGACGCCGGAGGTCGAGACCATAGAGGTTGGCCCGCCTAGCGGGATCAAGCGTTCCGCGCCGGCGCCCTTGCTTCGGCACAGCGCTCGCCCGGTCGCTGCACCCAGCATACGGTTTTCCCGGCCACAGGCGCAGCTGTCCCATCCGCCGCGCACGCAGGGGGCACTCCACCCTCTGGACGAGGTGCTCTTGGACGCGCTCCACCACGCGTTTTCTTTGCATGCGGGCGAGAGCGAAATGTTGGACGTGCACAAGTTGCAGTCCATTCTGGACCTCAAGAACCCGCTGCTCGCGGAGCGTCTGCTCAAAGTGTTTGACCGTGACGGGGATGGCATCATCTCTCGCGATGAGTTTTTGGAGCGGGTGCGTCGCCTCATTTACGGCAGTCAGACCGACAAGCTCCTCTTTGCCTTTCGGTTGCACGACATCAACGGCGACGGCAAGGTCGACCGCGGCGAGATCTTGGCCATGATCCAGACCAGCATGGCCGAGGAAAACACTTTGTCCTTGGCGCAAACGCCGGATGAACTCGCCGATCTGCTCATGGCCGAGGCCGATAAGAATCGCGATGGGTACCTGTCGTACCGCGAATTTGAAGGTGTTGTGGCTCAGCATCCCGCCATTTTGGACATGATGACCAGGTGTGAGGCCACGTGGATTGCTCCGGGGGTCGACCTCAAACGGAGTGCCAGCGTCCATCGGCCTGGATGGTTCTCCGTGCTTCGGCTGCTACAGAATCAGCGTGGCGCCGTAGTGATCCTCGGGCTGTGGCTCTGCGTCAACGCCGCCTTGGCGGCGCGCGCCGTGTGGGTTTATCATCAAGCTGGCGCTCATGTGTTCGTGCTCATCGCCAGGGCGTGTGGCGCATGCATCAACTTCAACGGTGCGCTCATCTTGCTCCCCGTGATGCGCCGACTCTTGACCCGCGTGCGCGGCTCGAAGTGGCTGGGAAAGCTACCGGTCGACGACGCCATCCAGTTTCACCGCTTATTGGGCCACACCTTGTTCGGGCTATCGCTCGTGCATGCAGGCGCGCACCTGCTCAACTACCGCGGGGGACAGGGCATCCAAGCGGGATTGCTCGGGACATTCGCCGGGCTCACCGGCTTGGGTTTGCTGATGGTGTTTACGCTGATGTGGAGCATGTCATTGCCGCTGCTGCGTAGAACCAGCCGGTTTGAGCTGTTTCACTTTACGCACTTGTTCTATCTGGTGTGGTTTGCGCTTTGCTTGGTGCATGGCCCGGTATTTTACCTGTGGGCGTCGCTTCCGCTGTTGGCTTTTGTGATGGAACAGGTGCTGCGCGTTGCGCGACGCGGTGAGGGCACGCAACTGACCGAGCTTGTGCCTTTGAGCTCCGGTGTCACGCGTTTGGATATTGCGCGCCCCGACGGCTTCCGATTTCAGGCTGGAGACTATGCCTTCTTGCGCATTCCCAGTTTGGCCCACTACGAGTGGCATCCGTTTACTATCAGCAGCGCACCGGAGAATGCGCATTTGACCATGCACGTGCGGAGCTTGGGTGATTTCACGCGCTCCGTGCGTGCGCTGGGTGAGCGTCGACAGAAGGAGGGGTGTCACGAAAGTGTAGCGGCCTATTTGGACGGGCCCTACGGTACGGCGAGCGGGCGAATTTTTGAAAGTGAAGTGGCGGTGTTGGTCGGAGCAGGAATTGGCGTGACCCCGTTCGCGAGCGTCCTGGAGAGCCTGGTGCTCCGCGCCCGAGCTCGCGAAACTGTGCCGAACAAGGTGCATTTCTATTGGCTCAATCGTGACCCCTACTCCTTTGAGTGGTTTGCAAAGTTGTTGCTCGAGCTCGAGTCCATCGACATCGATCGCATCGTGGATGTGGAGATCTACCTGACCGATGGGCGCGGCCACGCCACCTCGGCGGCGCTCAACCTCGCTCGAGCGATCCGCCACGATCATGGTCAGCGGGACTTCATCACCGGTCTTCGAGCCAAAACGAACTTGGGGCGGCCAGACTGGTCGGATGAATTGGCTCGCCTCAAGCGTTTGCATCCAAATGAGCGCATGGACCTATTTTTCTGCGGTCCACCTGGCTTGGGCGCGGGGATCAAGCGAGTATGCAAGGAACAAGAGGTGGGCTTTCACCAAGAGGTTTTCTGATCTCGCCGGGCATACTCAATGAGACCCCAGCGTGGCCAAGGTGAGCGGGAGGATTGAATGCCGTCGCAAGTGCGGGACCAAGGACAAAAGTATTGCATCATTGGGGCTGGGCCATCGGGGCTCAGCATGGCCGCGGAGCTCCGGCGACGAGCTATCCCCTATGACCATTTCGAAAAGCGCGCACACATCGGCGGCGTTTGGGAGATCGAAAACCCAGGATCTCCCATGTATCAGAGCGCGCACCTCATCAGCTCCAAGACGATGAGCGGGTTTTTGGATTTTCCCATGCCGACGACGTATCCCGACTATCCGCGGCACGACCAGGTCTTGGCTTACTTGAAGGCCTATGCGCGACATCACCAGCTGGAGTCACAGTTCACATTGGCGACCGAGGTGGAGGAGGTGATCCCGGAGGTGTCGACAGATAGTGCGGCTGAACCAGCGGGTGTGCTGGTGCGTGTTCAGGGTGAACTGCGTCGCTACGCTGGGGTCGTGTGCGCTTCGGGCTGCAATTGGGAACCACGCCATCCGACCATCCCTGGTGACTTTACGGGCGAGGTGCGTCACGTGGTGAGCTACAAGTCTGCGCAGGAATTCACGGACAAACGTGTGCTCATCATCGGCTTAGGCAACTCGGGCGCGGACATCGCCTGTGATGCTGCGCGCGCGGCCAAGAGCGCGGTGGTCAGTGTGCGCCGCGGCTACCACTTTGTACCCAAGCACTTGTTCGGGATCCCCGCCGACGTGTTTGCCCATGATGGCCCGCGCCTGCCCTTGTGGCTCGAAAAGCCGATTTTCTCTTGGTTGCTGCGCCTGCTCGTGGGCGATCTGGGCCGCTACGGCATGCCTCGGCCTGATCACGCCTTGTTGGATACACACCCCATCGTCAATGATCAGCTGCTGCATCACCTGCGTCACGGGGACGTGCGCATCGCGGGAGATGTGCAGTCATTCTGTGGACCTCGTGTGTCCTTTGCCGACGGA
>Ga0315912_10001165_pt1 | contig 34706 bp, 19 predicted proteins | sample VfabasoilMG_FD_204469 | JGI IMG/M metagenome (GOLD analysis project Ga0315912, IMG submission 204469) | Garden soil microbial communities collected in Santa Monica, California, United States - V. faba soil | ecosystem: Environmental > Terrestrial > Soil > Garden | place: USA: California... | reverse complement strand
ACCTTGCCCGGGTCGGTGTCGATCAGGTCCACGTGCTCGTCGTGGGGCCGCGTGAACGCGTGATGGGCAGCAGCCCAGCGCTTGTGCTCTTCGTCGTACTCGAACAGCGGTGGGTCCACGACCCACAAGAAGTTCCAGTTCCCGCCGTGCCCGACCTCGGGGATCAACCCGAGTTTCTTGGCCACCAGCACGCGCAGGTTCGCCATGACGGTGTGCACGGCGGAGGTGCGCCCGAACTGAAGGAGCAGCAGATCCCCCTCCTCGGCGCCCACGGCGCGGTTGATCGCGGAGCACAGCTCGGGCGTGATGCTCTTGGCGAACGGCGATTGCGTCCATTGACCGTCCGCGCCCACCTTGGCTCGCGCCAGGCCGGCGGCACCCATGCTCTTGGCGGCGACCTCGAACTTGTCGACGTCGGTGCGCGAGAGGTTGGCGCTGGCGGGGATGCGCATGGCCTTGATGATTTCGGGCGGCAGGTCCTTGCGGTAGGCGCCGGAGCGGAACTTCTCGGCGATCGGTTGCCAGAAGGGCACGCCGCCGCCACCGTGCTCGACGACGAGCTCGGTCAGGTCCACGTGTGGCAAACCGAAGCGCAGATCGGGCTTGTCGTTGCCGTACTTCTCCATCGACTCGTCGAAGCGCAGGCGAGGGAAGCGCTTCTCGGGGTACACGAGAGTGAGATCGACGCCTGCGGCCTTCCAGATGGCGAAAATCAAGCCTTCGACCAGGCGGAACACGTCGTCCTGGTTGACGAAGCTGAGTTCGATATCGATCTGCGTGAATTCGGGCTGGCGATCGAGCCGCAAATCCTCGTCGCGGAAGCAGCGCACGATCTGAAAGTATTTGTCGAAGCCGGCGACCATGAACAGCTGCTTGAACAGCTGCGGGCTCTCGGCCAGAGCGTAGAACTTGCCGGGGTGCAAGCGCGCGGGAACCAGGAAGTTGCGCGCCCCGCCGGGTGTGTACTTGACCAGGAGCGGCGTCTCGAGCTCCAGGGCGCCCTGTTCGGAAAGGTACTGCCGCGTCGCCTGGTTGAGCTGGTGGCGCATGCGCAGCGCACGCTGCAGGGGCGCGCGGCGCAGGTCGAGGTAGCGATGCTCGAGCCGCAGCTCTTCGCGCGTGTCAAGGCTGTCCTCGATCGCGAACGGCGGAGTATCGGCGCGGTTGAAGATCGTCGCCTCGAGCACGCTGAGCTCAATCTCGCCCGTGGCGAGATTGGGGTTCTTCGCGCTGACGAGCTTGCCCTCCTTCTTGCTGAACTGCTCCCCGCGCGAGCTCACGACGCCGCGCACGCCGATCACCCATTCGCCGCGCAGCTGGTTGGCGATGGCGTGGGCCTCGGGCGACCGCTCCGGGTCGAAGACGATCTGGGTGACGCCCTCGCGATCTCGCAGATCGATGAAGATGATGGAACCGTGATCGCGGCGGTTCTGGACCCACCCGAACAAGACTGCTTCCCGGCCGATGTCGGACGCGCGCAGGCCGTTACAGTGATGGGTGCGTTTGAGCTCGTCGATGAATCGGGCCACAGCGTTTTTCTCCAGAGATCCTTCGGTGCTTTCCGCGCCGAGCACGGGGGCGGCGGGCACCGGAGGCGGGGTGTTAGCACGAAGCCGCGCAGCCCAGGCCGAAAAGCGTGGGCGTGCCAGGGCCTGCGAGGGGCGCGGCCGTGGCGGCCGTGGCGCCGCGTTTTCGCGGGGTTCGGCCGCGGCGGCCGCCGTCCGGCAGCCGCTGCAATCAGAGGGGCCGGCTCGGTTGGCTGCCGGCGATCACTTGTGGATGGGATGCGGCGCAGCGGGGTTTGTCGCAGGGGCCGCGGCGCCCGCGGGCGCTGGCTTCTGCCCGCTGCTGGTCGCTGGCTTCTGCTCGCCGGCGGTCGCTGGCTTCTGCTCACCGGTAGGATGCCCGCCGGCGGGCTTCTCGCCCGCGGGAGCGTCCTTCCCGCCGTTCGGCGCGGCGTGTGGGTTGGCGACGGGGGCGCCACCCCGCTCCTGGAAGGTCACCTTCATCTCGATGCGCTTACCTTCGCGCAGGACGGCGGCCTTGACGGTCTGATGGGGTTTCGAACTATCGAGCACGAACTTCAGATCGTGGAGACTCTCGATGCTGCGATCGCCCAGTTGAACCAGGACGTCGCCGGCTTTCATGCCGCCCAGTTCGGCGCCGCTGCCCGGACGTACCCCCGCCAGCAGCACCCCCTTCTGATCGGGTGGACCCCCAAAATCGGGGATGGTGCCGAGGGAGGCATTGAACGTGCGCTGATCACCGCGCGGTGCTTCGGGCGGCAGCCGACGATAGGCGAGGGGACCCGGCGCCGCCTCCGTCTCCAGCAAACGCGCCGTGAGCTCCGCGATCTGCGCGATGCCGGCGCCGTTGACCTTGGACGCCTCATCGCTCGGTTTGTGATAGTCGCTGTGTGCGCCCGTGAAGAAGTGCAGCACCGGCACGCCGGCGGAGTAGAAGGCGCTGTGGTCGCTGGGGCCATAGCCGCTGCCGCTGAGCCGGCAATTGAGCTGGGTCTCTTCACACACCGCGGGCACGAAGCCGTTCCACTCCTCGGCGCTCTCCGCGCCGAGCACGGAGAGCGTGTTCTCCGTCAGCCTGCCGACCATGTCGAAGTTGAACATGGCGTGAATGTTCTGGGGTTCCAGCCCGGGAGGCGGGTTCTTGACCAGGTGCGAGGAGCCGAGGATGCCCATCTCCTCGCCCGTGAAGGTGGCGAAGATCACGTCCCGGCGCGTCTTCTGGCTCTGGCTCAGGCGGCGTGCGACCTCCAGCACGAGTGAGACGCCCGAGGCGTTGTCGTCGGCGCCCAGGTGGGGCGTGCGGTCATCGGGAGCGAGGGAGAACGAGCCTCCGTAGCCCAGGTGATCATAGTGCGCCCCGACCACGAACACGCCCGGCAGGCGCTGGTCCGCCGGCGCCCGCGCCGGCAAGCGCGCGAGCACGTTGAAGACCTTCTGCCGCGATTGCGTGAGCTCGACCGCGAGCTGGGCCGTGACCGTGGCGCGTTTTTCCAGCTGCGCCAGGATCGGAGCAAAGGCGGCGCGCTTGACGATCAGCACCGGCAGCCCGGCGTCGCCGTAGCTGTCGCGCTCCAGCGCCGGGAAGGTCGCGTCGTCGGCGGGGGCCCAATCCTTGGCAGCGCCCGCGGGCCGCTCCGGCTGATCCACCACGATCATCGCCTTGGCGCCGTGTTCGCGAGCCGTCCAGGCCTTTTGCCGCAGGTCGCCGTGCGTGCGCTCCAGCTTGGCGCCCCGGAATGCCTCCGTCTCCGGCACGAAGCGCCGCACCACGACGATGTTGCCCTTGGCGGCGACCCCCGCGTAATCCTTGCGACCGAGCTCCGGCTGCTGGATGCCGTAGCCTGCCAGCACCAGCTTGCCGCTGGCCGCGCCGTTCGCGGAGAACCCGAGCGCCTGGAAATCGGCAGCGGGCAACGCATTTTTGCCCAACGTCAGCTGCGTGCCCGGACCGGACTCGAGCTTGGTGATGACCTCGAGTTCGTCCCGGTACGAGTCCGCGGAGGCCGCGGGCTGCAGGCCCAGGCCACGGAACTGCGCCTCGATGTACGCGCCCGCGGCGGCCAAGCCCGCAGTGCCGACGCCACGCCCCTCGCGCTCCGGATCGGCGAGCCAGCGGACGTCGCGCATCACGCGATCGGCCGAGCTCTCCGTGGCGGGCTGCGGCGCACGTTCGATCCACTCGGCCACGAACACGTTGCTCTCATAGGTGCCGGGGCGGGAGGCTCGATTCGATGAAAACGCCAGGTACTTGCCATCGGGCGAGAAGATCGGAAAGCCGTCGAAGCCGGGCGCATACGTGATCTGCTCGAGCCCGCTGCCGTCCAGGTTGATGCCCCAGATGTCGAACTCGTGCCGAGCCGGGTCGCCCACGTTGCTGGAGAAGAGCACCCGATCGCCCGACGGAGCGAAGAAGGGCGCAAACGATTCGGCGCCAAAATAGCTGATCTGACGGGAGTCCGTGCCGTCCGCCTTGGCCACGTGGATCTCCAGGTGGCTCGGGCGCACCAGCCCTCGTGCGAGCAGGCCCTGGTACTCCGTCAGCGCTTTGCCCATCGGGCGCGACGCCTGCCACACGATCCTCGAGCAATCCGGGCTGAAGAACGCGCGGCCGTCGTAGCCCGGCGTATTCGTCAGGCGCTGCACGTTCTGCCCGTCGGAGTCCATCCGGTACAGGTCCACGTCGCCGTCACGCGTCGAGGTGAAGATGATCGAGCCGTCTTTGGCGCAGACGGAGGCCTCGGCGTCGTACGCCTTCTGCTGCGTCAGCGGCCGCGGATTGCTGCCGTCGGCGTTGGCGCGGAAGATGTCGAAGCCGGCGAGCAGGGGCCAGACGTCCCCCTGGCTGCTGTCCGGTGGTGGCGGGCACGAGGCGCCGGAGAGCGCGGTGGAGGCGTAGATGATCTCCTGATCGCCGGGCAGAAAGTACGCGCCGGCGCTGGCGCCCTTGCCGCTGGTCACCAGGCGCGCCTCGGGCAGCTGGCGGTCGGCCGCCATCGTGTAGACCTGATTGCAGCCCGCCCGGTCCTGGGTCTGGAAGATCAGCTGATGGCTCGCAAACGCCCAGTAAGCCTCGGCCTTCTCCCCGCTGTTGGTGAGCTGCAGCAAGGCGCCCAGGTGGGTTTCCTTCGACGTCTCGGCGGCCGCCGTGCGCTCCGCTTCGGCCGGGCTCGCAGCGGCGGGGGGCGTGCCCTGGCAACCCAGTGCCGAGCTACCCAGCGCCGTGGCTCCGAGCAGCCAGGACGCCGCGTAGGCTGCCAGCAGCGACCCGCTCAGACCGAATGGACGACACATCTTCATGACAGAGACTCTCCGTGCTCCCCCGACACCTGACGGGCGCAGCCTAGTGCGTCGACCCGGCAGAATCGAGGTCCATGCGGGGCGTTCCTGCGCCCCGTAGCCGCCCTGCCCCGAGAGGGCCGGGGTCGCCTTGCTACATGGGTTCGTAAGTGTACACTTGCGCTGGAACACTCTTCACGGTTGCCGTATCTCGACCGTAGCTCCTCTGTCAGCATGATGGCCCCCGCACACCCTGCACCCCCGCCTCGAGAGGCTGGCCCCGGCTCCGCGCGGCCGTATCGTTATCGGCTGGTCGACGTCTTCACCGAGCAGCGTTTCCATGGCAATCCGCTCGCGGTCTTTACCGATGCGCGCGGCCTGGACACGCAGCTCATGCAGCGCATCGCGCGCGAGCTGAACCACGCCGAGACGACCTTCGTGTTTCCCCCGCTGGAGCGCGAGCACGATTTTTCGGTGCGGATTTTTTCCCCGCACGCCGAGCTACCGACGGCGGCGCACCCTTCCATCGGCACGGCCTTCGCAATCGCGCACGAGCGCACACTGGCCGCGGCCGCCGTGCCCAAGGATCGGCTCGTCTTCGACGAAAGCTCCGGGCCCATCTCGGTGTCGATGGTCTCCCCGATCACCACGACCAAGCAGGAGTTGCCGACCTTTGGCACCCGCTATCCGGAGCCGCATACCGCCGCCGCGGTGCTGTCGCTGGGCATGGAAGACCTGCTCGGTGGCGTGCCCGTACAGGCGGTGGGCTCGAGCTTGCCGTATCTCCTGATCCCCGTTGCCGGGCTGGACGTGCTGCGGCGCATCCGCCTGCGGCTCGACATCTGGGAGCGCACCATCCGGCGCTTCGAAGCGCCGCACGTCTTTGCGTTCTGCCTGCAGTCCACCAATTCCCTGGCCACCGCGACGGCGCGCATGTTCGCGCCGGCGCTCGGCATCAGCGAGGCGCCGGCGAGTGAAACCGCCTGCGGTCCGCTGGCCGCGTATCTGATTCACTATCGCCTCGTGCCGCCTCGCCCCGAGCATCTGTTCGTTTTCGACCAGGGCGCGGAGATCGGGCGTCCGAGCCGCATCCATGTGAACGCCCGCGAGTCGGACGGCGCGCTGCGCGAGCTGCGCGTCGGCGGGCAGTGCGTGCTGGTCGGCGAGGGCATGATCTACGTCTGACGGGCGCCTCGTGTCCGACATGCCGGGCCGCCACGACAGCCATTCTGTCCGACGGCCAGTCTGCTAAGCTCCCGCGTCGTGAAGCATGATCCTGGCCCTGGTGCGCGTCCGGACACGAGCCGCAGTGCCGAGGTCGCGCAGCAGGCGCTGAGTCAGCTGCCGCGTACGCTCGAGCGCCTGCGCGACTATCTACGCATTCCCGCCATCTCCTGCGACGCGGCGCACCACCCCGATGTGGTGCGCCTGAGCCGTCGCCTGGCGGAGGACCTGGCTGCGCTCGGCTTTTCCGGAGCTCGCGCTCTCGAACTCGAGGGCGCCCTGCCGCTGGTCTGCGCCGAGCGTCGCGCTGCCGCAGCGGATCGGCCGACCTTGCTGATCTACGGGCACTTCGATCTGCAGCCCGTCCAGGGGGAGGCGTGGCGCTCGCCGCCGCACGAGGCACGCCTCGAGGCGGGGCGCCTGTACGCGCGCGGCGCTGCCGATGACATGGGCGGCTGGATGTCGCACCTGGCGGCGATCGAAGCCTGGCTGAGCGTGGTCGGGGAGCTGCCCGTGCACGTGAAGCTGGTGATCGAAGGTGAGGAAGAGATCGGCTCTCCGAACCTGGAGCGCTACATGGACGCCTTTCCCGAGGTGTTCACGGCGGACGTGATGGTGCTCACCGACTGCGAGAATCCCAGCACCGAGGTGCCCGGCCTCACGGTCTCGCTGCGTGGCTTGCTGGAGGTCGAGCTCGCGGTCGAAGCGCTGGAGGCGGATGTCCACTCGGGCCTCTGGGGCAACATGGTCCCCGATCCGGCGACAGCTCTGATCTTGCTCTTGGCGCGGCTGCTCGACGAACACGGTCGGCTCGCGCTCGGGCGGCGCGAAGTGCCCGAGGCCTGGCGGCGTGCTGCCGGGACGGCACCGCCGTCGCGCGAGCTGGTGGCGCAGGCGGCGCACTTGCTGCCCGGGGTGGCGCCGCTGCCGGACGAAGGGCGTCCGCCCGCGGAGTGGCTCTGGCGGCAGCCAGCGCTGACCGTGCTGTCGACCACGCTGCCGCGAGCGAGCGAGCAGAAGAACGCCGTGCGGCGCCGCGCCTCCGCCACGCTGTCCATTCGCCTGGCGCCCGGGCAAACCGCGGCCGAGATGTCGCAGTTGCTGGAGGCGGTGCTGCTCGTGAATCCTCCGGGCGGTGTGCGGGTGCAGCTCGTGGCGCGCTCGGGGGGGGCGCAAAGCTGGCTGTACGAGCCGTCGGGGCCGGTCTTCGAGGCGGTCGATCGAGCCTACGAGAAAGGCTTCGGTCAGCGCCCGGTGCAGGTGGGCGTCGGGGGCTCGATCCCGTTCGTGGCGCTGTTCGGGCGGCGCTTCAGCCACCTGCCGCTCGTGCTCAACGGCGTGATGGATCCCGAGACGGGCGCGCACGGTCCGAACGAGTCGCTGCATCTCGGTGTGTTCGAGAAGACACTGGTCAGCAACGTGTACCTGCTCGAAGAGCTGGGGCGCCTCGCCGTGTCGGCCTGTGCGCTCGGCTCGGACGACTGTGAGCCCGTCGGGGCCCCGTAGCGTGTCTGCGGTTCGGCGCTGGCCCGGGCCCGAGAAGTACAGAGGAGGAGCGTGAGCGCCGGTGCGAGCGAGCAGCATTCCGTCCAGCAATATCTGGCGCGGCATGCGACTCCTGAAGTCAGGCTGGCGGACTCCATCTCCGAGCGCTACCGAGCCGTACTCGTGGTCCCGGCCTTTCGCGAGGCGCCAGGGCTGCTCGCGCAGTACCGCACGGCCCTCGCCCAGGCTCCGGGCCGTGTGCTGACGCTGGTGGTGGTGAACGCGGCGCAGGCGCACGCCCAGGCGAGCTGGCCGTTGCATCGGGAGTTGCTCGAGGAGCTGCGGGGGGCATCGGCACGCCAGCTCGGTTCAGTGCACGCCTGGCTCGCGCAGCATGCGGACACGGACGTGCTCTGCATCGATCGCGCGCATCCCGAGCGCTGCTTTCCCGATGGGCAGGGCGTGGGGCTGGCGCGCCGCATCGGCTGTGACGTGGCTCTCGCGCTGTACGCTGCCGGGCGCATCGAAGATCCGTTCGTGTATTGCACCGACGCCGACGCCGAGCTCCCTGCCGGCTACTTTGGCAGACCTGCGCTGGGCGCAGACGTGGCGGGTCTGGTATTTCCGTTCTGGCACGAGCCGGGCGGTGACCCTCCGATCGACGCCGCGACCGCGCTCTATGAGCTCGGCCTGCGCTACTACGTGGACGGCCTGGCGCAGGCGGGGTCCCCCTTTGCGTTCCACACCGTGGGCAGCGCGCTGGGCGTGCGCGCGAGCGCATATGCGGCCGTGCGCGGGTTTCCGAAGCGGCTCGCGGGCGAGGATTTCTATGTGCTGAACAAGCTGGCCAAGGTGGGAACCATCGCGCGCCTCGCTCAGGCTCCGATCCGGTTGCGCTCGCGCGCGTCGCTGCGCTCGGTGCACGGTACGGGCGCCGCCGCCGTGCGGCTGGCGGCGCAGGCGGATGCGAGCGAGACGCCCTTCTACCATCCCGGGATTTTCCCTCTCCTCGGACTCTGGCTCGGCACGCTGGCGCAGTTTGCACGCACGCGTCGGCTCGCGCTCGTCCGCGCCGAGTTCGAGGCCGCTGCAGGGGACAGCTCGGCGGCCCTTCAGGAGGTGCTCGGCGAGCTCGGCGCCTGGCCGGCGCTCGAGCAGGCGGCGGCCCAATGTCACGGCGCTCCGGCGTTGCTCGGGCGCTTGCACACCTGGTTCGACGCGTTTCGCACCCTCAAGCTGGTGCACGGCTTGCGGCAACGGGGCTGGCCGTCGCTGCCGTTTCGGGACGCTCTGGCGGGGTCTGGGTGTTGCACCTCCGAGCAGGCGCGCCACGCCACGATCGACGAGCTACGGTCGCTGCTGCAGGCGCGTGAGGCGCGCCGCGCAGCGCTGTTCGGGGTAGCATCGACCCACGCTGGTACGTAGCTTTTCGAGTGCCCTCGGAAGCACCGCGTCAGGGCCGTTTCGGATGCGCACACGGAACTCGTCTGGGCGCTCGCTTCAGCGCAAATTTTCTAGAAAATACGCAAGAGTATGCGATTTGGACCAGGCGTGGGTGCTAATCCTACCGCGGCGGACGGCCGGCTCTGGTAATACAGGCCAACATGGCCAGGCAAACCAAGGTCGATTCGGCGGAGAGGAGCGGGGTCGAGCGTAGGGCGGAGGACTCTTCCGCGAGCTTTGCCTCTGAAGGTGCGACCAGCGGTGCCTACGCCGCTCGAGCCGAGCCGCGGACGAACGGCACCGCACGGGCCGCACGCGCTGGCGGCGACGTGGCGGTCGAGGAACACACCGGTCCGGCCGCGGAGAGCGCTGGCACTGGTGGGCGGGCACCTGCCACCGGTGGCAGTGCCACACGTGTCCCCGAGCTGGCCACAGGCGCCTTGGCGGCCGAAGCCTTCTCCGCCGATGGCTTCGATGATGATGAGGACGTGTCGCTCGACGAGCTCCTGATTTCGGACTCGGCGGAGGGTGACGACGAGGAAGAAGCGACCGACATCCATCCCGGGCTGAGTGAAGCGGTCCTGGCGGAATCTCTGCGCGGCGCCGTGACTGCCGCGCCGGTCGCACGGGCGCTGTCCGTCGAGGAGCCCGAGCGGGCCGAGCCGAGCGAACCGCTCGCTGCCGCCCGGCACGAAGCGGAAGAGCTCAGCTCGCAGCCCGAGCTGGCTGCTCCGGTCGTGCGGGAGGAACCGACGACGCCGGATGCCTCGCCCGCCGAGGCCGAGCTGCTGGCCGCCGAGGTGGCCTCCGCGGCAGCCGCTGCAGATGGGACGAAACCAGCAGAGGCTGCACAGGCAGAGGAGCTCGCTTCGGAACCCTATCTGGACGTGCCGAGCGCTCCGGACTCTGCCGCCCTGGATGCTGCGACCTTGGATGCCGCCAGCCTGGACGCCGCCAGCCCGGATGCCGCCGCTGCCTTTGCTGATGCGCAGCCGCCTCGGGACGCGGAGACGTTGGCTGCCGAGGCGGAGCAAGCCGCCGCGGCCGCACTCGCCGAGCAGGAGCGGGCGAGGGAGCTGCAGCTGGCCCCCGCGACGGAGGTGGAACTGGATGCGGTGCTGGAGTCGGCAGAGCCTCCCCCGGTGGCTGCCGGCGAGCTGATCGAGCGCGAGACGGTCCCGGAAACCCTGCAGGCCAAGCGTGGGGACGGGCCTTTGCCGAGCTTCGACATCCCCGATCTGGAAGCCGCCGCCGCCGACGCTCCGGTGTTGGAGATGCGGCCGCGCGTCGACACGCGCCCCATGCCGTCGATCATGCCGGAACTGGCGGAGATCGACGAAGACGACGAGAGCGACGAGGTGACGCACATGGGCCTGCCGACGGTTCCCGAGGCGGCCAACGATTATCCGGGGCTCGCCGCCAACGCCTTTCAGGTGGCCGATCCGGCCGTGGCCGCGCTCGCCAGCCTGGACGCCGAGCTGAGCCGAGGTGACACCCGCCGCGCCACCACGCGCGTGATTCCTCGCCTCGACCCGAGGTCGATCCCCACTCGGCCGCCCAAGGCCCGCGCATCCGGTCCAAGCCGGGCGATGCAGCTGCAGTCCACGCTGCAGGGCGCCTGGGGGCAGGTGTCGCGCTTCGCGCAGTCCACCGCAGCCGACCTGCTGCGCGACGGCGAGACATCGCCACGCCGGCGGCTCAGCTGGATGCTGGAGAACGTGCTGCCACCGCTGAGCCTCGTGCTGTTTGGCAGCGGTCTCGGCGCCGGCATCATGCTGCTGCAGACGGACCACACGCCCGCGCGGGCCGCGCAACCCGTGCAGGCGGTGCAGGCGCTTCAAGAGGCACCCGTCGTCAAAGCCCCGACCACGCTCGCCGAGCGCGCGCGCAGCGGCGACGGCGAAGCGCTGTACAAGATCACCAACATGCCGCACGGCGAGCGCACGAGTGCCCTCACGCTCGCGCTCGAAGCCGGCTATCAGGCGCAAAAGCTGAAGGAATTCAAGGATTTTTCGAAGTCTTTGCCAGCGCCCGGCGCGGCCCCGCTGCCCGCGGCGAGCGTGTCGCGGTTCGTCGATTTTGCGGCCAGTCCAGAGACCACGCTCGCGGCGTTTCAAGAGCTGACCGGGTGGAGCGGCTCGACCGGGCCGGACGTGTTGTATGCGGTCTGGGAGCGCGCTGCCGGCGGCAGCCGCGCCGCCAGCCTGGCGCAGCAGTTGCTGTACTCGGCGGATCAGCGGGCCAAGGCCACGCCGGCGCTGGTCACGGCCCTCGATCTGCGCTCCGCCACCACCTGTGACGACTACCTGCGGGTCTTGCCGGCCGTGCTGCGCGACGGCGATCAGCGCAGTCTTGCCACGCTGCGCTCGCTGCGCCACGCGGACGGCTGCGGCGCCGACGGCAAGCAAGACTGCTACGCCTGCCTGCGCGACAGCACGCTGCTCGAAGACGCCCTGCGCGCGATCGAGAAGAAGTAAGCGTGAGCGGCTCCGTATGAGCGGCTCCGCGGGCGCCTCTCGCGGAAACCGCGCGCGCCCCTGACGGGGCGTAGGCGCACGCGGTTCCCGCAGCGAGGCGCGCCGCGTTCGCCGCTCATGGTTGTTTCTCGGGGGTCTGATGCAGACCCCCGCCCCGCGGAGCGGGGCCCCACCCCCAACTCCGCTCGCTCCGCTCGCGCTGCGCGCGGGGCCCCAACCCCGCTTGCGTATGAGCCGCTCAGAAGTTCGTGCTGAAACGCAGCCGGAGCGCGGTCGAGCTGGGGTGCAGGTCGATGTACGAGGAGCCCTCGGGGTCCGTGGCGTCGTACAGGTCCGCCTGGGCGTGAGACACGACCAGCTTGACCATCGCGTTGTTGATGCCGAGCGGCCACGCCGCGTAGCCGGCCGACTGCAGATGAAATTCTTTGTTGAAGTTGTCCAGGACCAGCTCTGTCCGGTTGGCGCCGAAGCCCAGGATCAACGAGCGGGAGAACAACAAGGAGCCAGCATCGACCTCGAAGAACCCGCCGAAGCTCATGCGTCGACCGGAGCTCGCCAGGTCACGCCCGGGGACACCGTCTTCGTTGCCCACCAGCAGGAACTTCTCGTCCCAGCCCACGGCGATGTTCCCGCCCAGGCTGACGGGGGCAAAGTTTAGCCCTAGCCCGCCGCCGAGGCCTTTATTGGTGGAGGAGCCGCAGTCCGCGCACTCCACCGCGCGTTCATCGGGGGTGCCGGCGTTCTGGATGGCGCTGGGCGGGCCCGTCTGTGCCTGGTGCCGAACCTCCCCGGCGCCGGTCAGGCGCAGGAACTTCCAGTTGAGATCGCCGGCCAGGCGCGCGCCGAGGGTGTTGCTGCCCTGATTGTCGGCGACGCCGTACGCGCTGGCGAGCTCGAACCCGAGAATGTCGAGCGGGTAGTAATGCAGCGCTGCTCGACCCGCGACCTCGCCGCCGACATAGGGAGAGTTGCGCAGGAAGATGTAGTCCACCTCGTAGGTGTGGACCGCAAAATCGCCGTTCGAGATGGGGTAGCTCTTGCTCGCGCCGTTGTCCTCGAGCGTGTACAGATCGAAGCCCAGGCCCTTCTGGTACACGCGCCAGGTCATGAAGCGGCCCACCTGGAGGTCCCACTTGGCGTTGCCGACCTGGACGTAAACGTCGTCCGCGTTGATCTGGTACTGGTTGTTCTGCTCGCGCACCCACGCCACCAGCTGGCCCACGACGTCGAGGAAGTAGCCGTCGCCGAAGTGGTACCTGAAGGTCGGACCGAGCACGAAGCGCCCGCGCATGTCGTACTCCGTCTCGCCGGGTCGATCTTGCCGTTCGGGGTACTTGTAGCTGGCGTAGCCGACGTCGAGCTCGATCTGCGCGTGCATGCGACCGCCCGCCCATTCGAGCGGCGACCAGATCTGCTCCTTGGGCAGGCGATAGGTCGCGGAGTCCGGGCGGTGCTCTTCGGAGACGCGCAGTGGCGCCAGGGCTGTTCCCTCCGCCACGGGGGTCTCTTCGCCCTCGGCGTCCGCTTGCTGTTCGCCGGACTCTTCCTCGCCCTCCGCCTCGCTCTCCTCGGCGTTCTCCTCTTCCGGCGCTGCGTCGGCATCCCATGCAGCGTCGTCCGTTTGGGCGAACGCTGGGGGTGACGACCAGCACAGGCCCAGGGCCAAGGCTACCGCCGCCGCTCTGGGGAGAAGAGAGGCGCGCAGCCACGGCAGGCAGCGCGCGGGCGCAGCAGGTCCGAGCACGCGGCTGCGAACGTAAGACAAACCAATCACGCGAACGGCTTTAATCGAAGGCAATGCCGGGCACCAGCTAGAGGAGTGGGAGGCAGTGCCTCAGTTGACGGTGAAGGGAGCGGAGCGCAAGGCCGCGGGGTCTGCGCTTGGACCGACGTACACGGTGTGCTGCCCCGTCGCGAGCTCCCAGCCATTCGGGCCCCAGTGCCGCAGGTCGTGAGCGGGCACGGAGAGCTGTACCGGCTTGGTCTCACCGGGCTCGAGCGCGACGCGCACGAAGGCCTTCAGCTCCTTCGGCGGCGGGGCGTGCGTGAGGCCCGCCGTGGCCGGAGAGCCCACGTACAGCTGCACGATTTCCTCGCCCGCGGCGCTGCCGGTGTTGGTCACCATGACCTCCACGTTCAGGCGCCCGTTCGCGGTGATGCCGCCGCTGCAGAGCACGGTGGGCTCGCCGTATTGATACGTGGTGTAGCTCAGCCCCTGACCGAACCAGAAGCGCGGCGCGTTGCCGTTGGCTTCGAAGCGCCGGTAGCCGTGCAGGTACTCGAACGTCACCGATTGCGCGGTGTTACCGAAGATCGGGTAGTGGCTCGGGTCCGTGGCGATAGTGAAGGGCAGCTTGCCGCTGAAGTTGATGTCGCCGAACAGCAGCCCCGCCGCGGCGTGGCCGCCCTCCTGACCTGGGTAGAAGGTCTGGACGATGGCGTCCGCCGAGTTGATCCAGTCCTCCATCACGATCGCGCTGCCCACGGCCAAGAGCACGACGATCTTCACGTTCGGGTCGGCAGCACGCACGGCGTTGATGAACGCCGTCGGCTTCTGGCCCGTCCAGTGTCGGGGCTCGATGGTGGTGAGGGTCATCGTGTCGCGGTCACCGCCGCCACCGTAGGCTTCGCCCTCGTCCTGATGCGCCATGGTGACGGGAATGATCGCGATCGTCTTGCCGACGGCGTCGGCGGCGTTGGCGCTCTGCGTGACAGATACACCGGTGGCGCGCTCGGTCACGCCGGTGAGGAACGATACGATGTAGGGCGGGAAGGTCTGGCTGCTGCCCCCGTCACCGAGCCCGTGCGGTCCGTCGACGGGCTGCCCCGTCCGTGGAATGTTGGCGTCCGGTCCCAAGAAGACGATGCTCTGCAGGTTGGGCGTGCCGAGGGTCCCGATCGTCTTGCCGAGCGGGAGCACGCCGTCGTTCTTCAAGAGCACGGCGCCCTTTTCGGCCGCCTCGCGCGTCAGCGCACGGTGCTCGGTGTTATTGACGATGCTGCCGATGTCCTGCGGCTGCGAGTGCGCCTGCACGTAGGCCGCGCTGAGCTGACCGAAGGTGGCGCGCGCCAGCAGGATACGGCGAGCGGCCCGATCGATGTTCGCGATGTTGGCGCTGCCGAGTTCGGCGAACGCGGCCGGGTTGGGCATCTCGAGATCGAGGCCGGAATTCAGAGCCAGCTGGCCGTGACCCGCTCCGAGCGTGGCTCCCCAGTCGGACACGACGAAGCCGCGCCAGCCGAAGCCGCGCTCCGGATCGGACGGCGCCCTGCGCAGGATGTCTGTCAACAGGTGCGCGTTCTCCGTGCTGGGCTCGCCGTTGACGTCGTTGTAGGCGGCCATGACGCACGCCGGATCCGATTTTTCGATCACGATCTGAAAGGCGCGCGTGTAGTTCTCGCGCAGGTTCTGCTCGTCGACGATGGCGTTGACCCCGCGCTGGTTGTTGCCGCCGCGGTTCTCGTCCGTGTTGTTGCCCGCGTAGTGCTTCACGCAGGCCGGCATGCCCTGGGGGCCCGCCTGCAGTCCGCGCACGAAGGCCGCGCCCATTTCGCCGAGCAGCACCGGGTCTTCCCCGTAGGTCTCCTGTGCGCGCGCCCAGGCGGGGTGGCGCAGCACGTTGATCGTGGGAGCGAGCAGGAGGTCGACGCGATGGGCGCGCATCTCCGTCGCGAACACGGCACCGATCCGTTGCTCGAGATCGATGTCAAAGCTGGCCGCGCGCACTTCTGCCACCGGGAACGTGGTGGCCTGCTCACCGACGACGCCGCGCACCCCGCGTGGCCCATCGCGCATGCGGAAGGTGGGATAGTTGACGCGCGGCAGCGGCGCTGCCTCGAACGCAGTGCCGTTGTTGTAGTCGTAGTTCTCGTACCCGGAGAGCAAGGTCTGCTTCTCGGTGAGCTGCAGCTGACCGAACATGGCGTCCGCGTCCGCGTTGCTCTCGGGAAGCGTGCGCAGGCGCTGGCCACTGGCCTCGAAGCTCGCATCCTCCTGGGGAGGGAAGCCCGTCGAACACGAGGGGTCGTCGTTCCCGAGTTGGACTCCGCCGCCGGGGGTTCCCCCCTGGCCATTGAGCCCGCCAACCACGTTCTGGCCTTCGCTGCTGCCGCCGGCCCCACTGGGGTTCAGGACGTTGCCCCCGGCACCCGCGCTGCTGCCCGTCGCGGAAGCACCGGCTTGGCCGAAGGAGGGGATGCCGCCCGAGACGTCGCCGTCGCGCCGCAGATTGGTGGGTTGCGGGGTGCAACCCGGCAGGACAGCGGCCGCGAGACAGGCGGCCCATAGAAGGGTCGCGAGTCGGAAGCGATGCGCAAAGTTCGAAACGGACATGCGGGGGAATTCTCCGGCTGGTGCTCGCAGGCTCCCGTCGCAGCGCGAGCGCTGAACGGTGCGGCACTATGGGAAGCCTAAATAGACACTCGATCTGCGCAGCGTCCAAGGCGATTTCTCCGATCGCGGGTCGATCCGCCGGCATCCGCCGGGCGCACCAGGTGCGAGCGCAGCGCAGGGATCGCAGTGAAAGGGGCACCGAGCGCGATCGGTGTTGCACCCGACACCGCTAAAGCGAGATTTTTCTGCGTGGGCCACCTCTGTGCGACCCATTCCGAGGCGGTCGACGCAGCGCGAAAGTGCCACCAAAAAACGCCAAACCGGCGCCCGTCACCCGCGGAGTTGGCCCAGATTAGCGCGATTTCTTCAGGTGCAGCCCGCACTCGCGCTGCGTCGCTTCTTCCCACCACCAGCGCGCCGCGCGCTCGTGCTCTCCTGGTCGTAGCGGGCGCGTGCACGGCTGGCAGCCGATCGACACGAAACCGTGGTCGTGCAGCGCGTTGTACGGGACGCGCTCCTCGCGAATGTACTCCCAGACGCGAGCGGAGCTCCAGCCGGCGAGAGGATTGAGCTTGAGCAGTGGGCCTGCCGAGCCCGTGAAGTTGGCATCGACCTCGAGCACCTTGACGTCCGTTCGCGTCGGGCTCTGATCGCGGCGTTGCCCGGTGGTCCAGGCCCGAAACGGACGTAGCGCACGCTTCAGCGGCTCGATCTTGCGGATGCCGCAGCACTCGGCATGCCCATCCTCCAGGAAGCTAAACAGGCCCTTCTTGCGTACGAACGCCTGCAGCGGTTCAGCGAGCGGCGTGAAGATCTGAACCTCGATGCCGTAGAACGCGCGCACGCGATCCAGGAAGCGATACGTCTCTTCGTGCAAGCGGCCCGTATCCAGGCAAAAAACGCTGTAGGGCAGGCCGCTCTTGGCAGCCAGATCGATCAGCACCACGTCCTCGGCGCCACTGAACGCGATGCCGCAGGCGGCACCGAAGCGCTGCAGGCCCCAGGCGAGCACCGCCGCCGGGCTGCCGTTCTCGAGGCGCGCGACCGCCTCCGCCAGCTCCGCCGCATCGATCGCCGCTGCCGCCGCCGGCTGGTTGGGCTCCGGCGCTGGGGGGGACTCCGGCGCCGCCCCGGCCGACACCTCGCCGCGAGGCGCGCTCAACTCCTGGATCAGCTTCAGCGTACTGGTGACGATGCGATCGGCCTGGCCGGGCTCCTGAACGATGAAAAACGGCGCCAGATCCACCCGGTGCTGGCGAGCGAGCTCGAGACCGGCGGATCCTGGCTCTCCCTCTTTGGCCCAGACGACCTCGGCGATCTGCCCCCAGAGGCCGCGCCGCTCGAGCTGTTCTTGCGCCTGCAGGCACTTGGCGCACGGCTCGCCGTTGGCCAGCAGCTTTTTGACCATGATGATTTTGCGCATGCGTCGGCTCTCTCTGGCCTTTGCCCAGGGCAAACCATGGGCACGCGACCCGCCCGGGTCAAGCCGCGGCGGCTGGCTTTCAGGCTGGCCAGCCCTTGCCATACGCTACGGATCCGATCAACCACGAAGCGTCCGCAGCGCCCGCAGCCGGTCGGGCGACGGGGCCTCCGCAGGCGGCGCGCCAGCGCCGTCACTCGGCGAGCCAGCGTCGCAGGTATGCGGCGATGCGTTCACAGCTGCGGCCATCTGCGAGCGTGCGGCCATCGGCGAGCGCGATGTGCCGACTCGTGAACGCTCGCGAGGACTCGACGCAACAGGCAGGTTCGGCCACGGCGCGGACCAGCGCACTCTCCAGCTCGGCGAAGCTCTGCACCTTGAGCCCACCGATGTCGTCCGGCGCCAGCTTCCAGCTGGACAGGGGATCCTGGGTGCGTTTGGTGCGCAGCATCCCCCAGCGCCAATCGCGCCGGAAGTTGGGCCCATCGCGCGCGATCGGGTCGATGTGAATCGAGGGCTTGCCCGTGTAGTAGAAGGCGTTGAGCAGCGACGAATAGTTGGAGACCAGCACCGAGCTCACGAGCAGGTCGACGAGCGAATCCGGGTGGCTGCTCTTGAACTTGAGCTGCACGTGCGCGTGGCGCCGAGCCAGTGCCTCCATCCGCTCGGCATCCGCCGTCGCGTAGCGGTGGCGATCGTGCATGCGGATCAGCAGATTGGCCCCGAGCCGAGCGGCGTGTTGCGCCAGCTCTTCGTGCAGCACGCCGTCATCGCCCCAGTGCCCGAGCGCTCCGCCGTGATGCCAGGTCATGCCCAGCAGGATCGTGGGGCGCGACAGGTCGAGCTCGTAGCTGTCCTGCACGGAGCGCGGGTCGAGCGCCAGTCGGGCCGGGCTGCTCGGCAGTAGCAAATCCGAATAGGCAGAGCCGAGCGTCACCATGTTGTCCGGCGCAAAGCCGGAGTGCTCGACGCGGTAGGCCCGATCCAGCTCGCCGAAGGCCTGCCAGCGAAAATCGGCGTTGGGCGTCTGTACGTCCCCGACCAGCTTGCGCAGCTCGCGTTTCATCGTGGAAAGATCGTCGACGCGCCACCCGTAGCCATGCCAGAGCACGTACAGGCGTTTGGCCAGGCGTCGCTTGGGCAAGTGGTTGTCGACGATCACGCAGTCCGGAGCGAACGCGGCGATCTCGCGGAGCGTTGCCGCCGCTTGCCTGTCGAGCAGTCGAGCCCCGAGCGGCAGTAGCCGCGCTACCGGCTCCGCTTGGTAGCGCTCGGGCTCGTCGAGCGCGACCAGGACCTCCACGCCCGGTTGCCGGGATAGATGGACAGCCAGGGCCTGGTTGTCCGCCTGAAAGCTGGTTGCCCAGAAGCAGATTCTCATCCAGATCGCGACCCCGGGCGCTGGGCGAGGGGACCACGATTTCTAGCAGCCCCAGCGGCTCGAAGTCACCACCCAAGCGGGTGGGCGCAAAGAGCTGGCGGCCAGCGGAGCCCTGCTGGTTGGCACGGCGCGTTCTGGGCAAAGATGGGCGCTTTTTCCGCGGGTTCTCGCGGTGTGCTCGCTGGTTCCGCTTCTACATTTGGCGCATCTCATGGCGATGAGATGCGCTATAGCCTCGGCCGGGATGGCCAGTTCCCGACCGCGGCGCGTCGCTCTGTTTTGCACGAACTTCCTGCCCACCTCGCAGGTCTTCGTCTACGAGCAGCTGCGCCAGTACCGGCGCTCCGAGGTGGAGGTTTTCGCCTGGCGGCGCTTCCATCGCGAGCGCTTCCCCTTTCCGCGCGTGCACCTGGCGGAGCCGAGCTACGTCGTGCGCGGGCGGAGCCGGCGGTTCTCTCGAGCGTTTCGCGACGGCCGCTTCGATCTGGTGCACGCTCACTTTGGTCCGGCGGGCGCCTACGCCCGGCGCTTCGCGGCGCAGCACGACTTGCCGCTGCTGGTCACCTTTCACGGCTACGACGTCCCGCTCTTGTCCAGTCCGCGGCGGTTCCTGCCGCTGCATTTGCCGTATGCGCTGGGCAGCCCGGCGCTCCTGCGCGAGCTGCGCCTCGGGCTGTGCGCCTCGGCCGAGCTCTTGCAGATGCTGCGCGGGCTCGGCGTGAGCGAAGATCGGCTGCGGGTGCATCACCTCGGCATCGATCTGGATCGCTTTCGCTTCGTCGCGACCCACCCGGCGCCGCTGGTCACGATGGTGGGCAGGCTGGTGGAAAAGAAGGGCTTCGACGACGGCCTGCGCGCGTTCGCGCACGCCCGTCAGCTCGGCCAGGTCGCACGCCTGGCGATCGTCGGGGAGGGGGAGCGCCTGGCGTCGCTCCAGAGCCTGGCGCGAGCGCTGGGCATCGCCGCGCAGGTCAGCTTCCTGGGCAGCCGTAGCAACGAGCAGGTGGCAGAGTTGCTCGGCCAGACCAGCGTATTGCTCGCGCCCAGCGTGGTCGCCCGGGATGGCAACCGAGAGTCGGGCTTGATCGTGGTGAAGGAAGCGGCGGCCGCCGGGGCCGTACCGATCGGCACGCGCCACGGTGGGATTCCAGACAGCATCGAGCACGGGGTCACCGGTTTCCTGGTGGCCGAGCACGATCACCGCAGCATGGGCGAGCACCTCGCGCGACTGCTCGGGGACGAAGCATCGAGGGCTCAGCTGGCCCGAGCGGCCCGCGCCAAGATGGAGCGCGAGTTCGACAATCGGCGGCTCGTGGCCGAGCTCGAGGATATCTACGACGAGGTCTGCGAGTCCTGGGCGCGGCGGGCGACCCGCTAGCCCTGCGCCTGCTCAGCCCTGCCGGTCGTCCTTCTCTTCCGGCTCGTCCGCGTTCTTCTCGTCCGTGTCTTCCTCCGGCAACGCGAGCGGCGGGACCACGGCCGCCGGCGGCTCCTGGAAGACGCGATCCAGGTAGCGGCGCAAGAACATGTTGAAGGAGCGGCGCGCCAGATCCTCGTACACGTCCGCGGTGCTGCGGGTCTTGAGCCGCATCACTTTGACCGTGGGGCTGCGCCAGGTCTTCACGTAGAGCTCGAGCCGCGCGTCGGACTCGGGCAGCACGAACACAGTGTCGAAGAACATCCCGGCTCCGAAGAACATGCCGCGCGGCTTGGCATTGAGGATGGCGCCCGACAGCTCGATCCGATAGTCGATGAACAACGTGGGCACCGTCACCGCGGGCAGCTCTGGCAGCTTCTCGTCCTCGCTGCTGGTGGACGGCAGCGGTTCGCCGGGCTCAAAACGGACGATCTCGGGCGCGAACAGCGTCTGTAGCGCGGCGATCAAGGCCGGACTGGCCAGCGCCTCGCGCGGCCGCATTTCCTGCTCGCCAAAGAAGCGCGAGGGCAACGTGGCGTTGCCGGCGAAGTACGAGCCGGAGCGCACGCTCTTGTCCGCGGCTTTGTAGGAACGCCCGAGCAAGGAACGAAACCGGACCTCGACTTTCGGGCCGTGCTTCTCCGCGTAAGCGACCAGACGTTCGAGGAACGGGGCGGGATCGCTGCGACGGGTGCCATTGGAGATGGCCCGCTGCCTGGCCTTTTGCGCGGCGACCTGGAACACCTGGTGCCGCGCCTCCGCCAGCTCCTTCGCGATCGGCTCATGTCGTGGATGGGCCTTGGCAAATTCCTCGAGCGCTGCCAGCGTGCCCGGCGCTTTGGCCTTGTCGAGCGCGGCGAGCAGCGCCGCACGCAGCGAGAGCGCGACCTCCGTTTGGATCTTGGAGTTTGCGTGGCTCTCCATGTAGCGTTCGATGGCCTCGACGCTGCCGTCGGCCTTGGCCTCCACGAGCTCCGCCCGGGGCAGGAGAGTGTCGATGATCTCGGGCGACTTGCCGCCCCGCTCCAGATACGCGCGGTACGCTGCCGTCGTGTCGAGCGCGCGCGCCGTGCTCGCGAGCCGTGCCGAGCTCAACTTGTTGCGGACCTCCCAGACTCCGATGCCCAGCGCCGCACCGGAGACCACCGCCATCGCCAAGAGGGCGATCGACCACAGCGTGGTCGGCCGCTTGAAGGGCACGTCCTGGGAAAACGGACTGGGGAAATTCGTGCGCAAGAGCGGATCGAGGGCCGCCAGGTACCGCACGCTGTCCGCCTTGGTGGCTTCGTCCAGGCGTTCCTGCGACTCCGTCACGGCACGTTTGGCCGCGTCCGCCTGGTCCTGGTCGCGCGCGGGAAACTCGAAGGACGTACCGTCGATGAAGGTGACGTTGAGCGCCGCGGCCGTGGACTCCACCGTGCGCAGATCCGCCAGTGAATGCACGCTCAGTGACGAGGAGGTCGCCTCCACTACGCCCATCGGGAACAGATAGGTGGCGCGCGCAAAGGGTAGGCTCAGTGCGCGATCGCGCAAGGTCAGGCCCCGGGTCAGCGACGCAAAGCTCAGCGTGAAGCCGATGCAATAGAGCAGCGCGTGCAGGCCTGTGGCGATGGCCGAGGGATGCGCCAGATCGCCAAAACCGCGCAGCGCGAACACGGCCGTCACCCCAAAGCCGAGCAGCGAAGCGACGAACCAGCGTGCCCCGATGTAACGCGACGCCGGTTTGACCGCGAGCGGGGCAGGAGCCAACGAAGCTTGCGACGCGGCGACAAACCGCTCCTGCACCGGGCGAGGCAGATCGTAGAACTCGATCGATTTCATTCTGGAGGGGGGATAGGCAACTTCGTTCGCGCGGCCGGATCTTCCATCCCTAGCCTGAAATCACGGACATCTGTGATAATTTTGAAGGGCGCTGCCCGGAAAATCTCCCGCTTGCTCCCGCTTGCCCGCTGCCCGTCGGGCGCTTTTTCTCAGAGTTCTGGAGCGCTGCGGCAGGCGAGCGGGTCCTGGTCGGTACCCGAGCGTACGCGGCGAGTCAGCGCACGGGTTGGGGCGAAGAGCAGCGTTCCGCGGGGTTGGTGCGACGAGGTGCGGAGCGTTCCGTCGACGAGGGAGCTCTTCGAGTGTCGGAACGTGGCCGCGCGGACTCAGGTTTCATTAAGTCGGACCCTGTGTCCGCGCCATGGCATGGGGCGTCGAGGGTGCCCGGTGCGCCGTCGTTCGCGCCCAACGCATTCCAGGGTAGGGTGGGGTGTGCGGCAGGCGCGAAGCTTTCAGCACAGGACTGGGCCCGGGCCGGCATTCTGGCACACTTTGGCGTATGCTCAGTGCACGTGCCTGCCTTGACGCGGCGTCGTGAGGTTCGAGAGATGAGAAGCCACCCGAGAGGCCTGCGCAGGAACGAGGCATGAGCCAGAGCCCCTCGATGACCTTGCAGGTGCTCGGTTCGGGCGCCGCGTTCTCACGCCGTTACGGCACGACCTGTTCGGTACTGACGCTGCCCTCCGGGGATCGCTGGTTGATCGATTGCGGTCGCCAGGCACCGGAGCAGCTCACGAGTGCGGGTCTCGGTTGGCACGACATCGCGGGCCAGCTCGTGACGCACGTGCACGGCGATCACGTGTTCGGGCTCGAGGAGTTTGCGTTCGTTCGCTACTACACGAGTGATGCTGGCCTCGCCGCGGTGATGAAGGGCGGGCCGCGGCCACGCCTGGTCGCGCACAGCGCGGTCCTGTCGGAGTTGTGGGAGGTGCTCGGGCCTTCCTTGCGCTATCGCTCGGACGCCGGGGGTGGGCCGGTGACGGGCAGTCTGGCGGACTACTTCGAGGTGCTTCGCCCCAGCAGCGTGGAGCCGCCGGCGTTGGCCGGTTGGAATCATGCAGAGGCGTTCAGCGTCGAGGGCCTGTCCCTGGTCGTGCGCGAGACGCGGCACGTCTTTGGCAAGCCATCGACATCGATAGAGTTTGCGTTGCCCGGGCAGCGCTCGCGCCTGGCCTGGTGGAGCGGTGATTCGGTCGTGGACGCCGAACTTTTGCAACGCCTGGCGCCGCGCACGAGCATTTTTTTCCACGACTGCACGTTTGTGGAATTTCCGGGCCAGGTGCACGGCTTGTTCAGCGACTTTGAACGCCTCGATGCCAGCCTGCGCGAGAAGATCGTGCTCATGCACCACGATGACGGCATCGAGCAGCATCGGGAGCGAGCCACGGCGCTCGGCTTTCGGCTGGCCATGCCCGGAGACGTCTTCGATCTGAACACCGGGCGGCGCGTCCAGCAGGGCTGACGCCGGGCTGCCGTCTCGCCCGGGGCACGGCCCGCCCGCGCGGCCCAGCTGGGGCGTCGATTCCGGCTGGCCGAAGCCGAAGCAGCAGCGCGGGAAGGATTGCTGGTGCCAGCCAGCCCGGCGCGCCTTATCTTGCAGTTTGGCCATGCTAGAGGACGGCTATCTGCGCGTGGCGCGTCCGGCGGGCGTCGAGGTGCGGTTGCACTGGAGCGTCGCGGTGGGTGCGTTGCTGTCGGCTCGGCTTCGGCTCGAGCCCGTGCTGTGGCTCGGCTTTCTCGGCGTGCTGCTCACGCACGAACTCGGTCATGCGCTGGCGGTGAAGAGCATCGGCGCGAGCCTGGTGGGGATCGACTTCAGCGGCGTCGGTGGTAGTTGCCGTTGGCGCGGCAGCAATGGACTCGTCGAGCGCGCCTGGGTGGCGTGGGGCGGTGTGCTGGCGCAGGCCGTTCTGCTCGGCGTCGTGCTCTTGCTCTGTGTGGGCCTGGGCGCCGGCACGGGGCCGCTGGGTGCGCAGCTGCGCTACAGCTTCCTCGAGGTGAATCTCGCCGTCCTGGCGATCAACCTGTTGCCGATGGCGCCGCTCGACGGCGCGCTCGCCTGGCGCCTGTTTGCTGCGCTGCGCGCCAACGATCGGACGCTGCGAGGCACCTTGCTCGGCGCCATCTGGCGCTGGGCGCGCCGGCGTCGTGAGCGGCGCAGCGGTCAGGGCAATGCAGAGGCAGGGCACGCGGCCGCGGATCCGACTTCGCCGACGGGTTCGGGTCCGGCGCGCGACGCGGCGTCCGGACCGGGCGCGGCCCTGGACACCCCCTACGATCGCACGCGGGGGGGGGACCATCAGCACGCCGAGGGCTACAGCCAGGCGACCACGGGTGATGACGTGGAGGAGGACGGCTCGCTGGGTTCGCCCGAGCCCAGCGCGGAGGCCCAGCGGGAGCTCGACGCGCTCTTGCGGCGGATGCGGGAACGCGCCGAACGAGGCCGCGGCGGGCGCTGACCCCGGGCCTGCCCGAGAGGCCGACCAACGGCCCATTGCGGGACATCAGCACGTCGGGCCCGGCTCGGACGGAGCCATTGGCCGCCCACCGGGGATACCGCGGCGACATGCTCGTGACACCGCGCAGGCAAGCTGGGCTCGTGGCGAGCTTTTCGACCGGAAACCCTCTACCCCTGGCCGCGCATTGCATGCAAACTCCCGGCGGCCACGGCGACGCCGGCTAGGCTCAGTCGTTTTCGATCCGGGAGTACTTTGATGAATCTGAACAAGCTGTCCATCGCCGAGCTCAAACTTGCCAACAAGCGCGTGCTGATCCGCGTGGACTTCAACGTGCCGATGAAGGACGGCAAAGTCACGAACACAGGTCGCATCGACGCTGCACTGCCGACCATCAAGTACGCACTCGATCAGGGTGCCTCCGTCGTGCTGATGAGCCATCTCGGCCGCCCCGACGGCAAGAAGAACCTCGAGTTCACGCTCGAGCCCATCGCCAAGGTGCTGGGTGACAAGCTGGGTGTGCCGGTGCGCTTCCTTCCCGACTGCGTCGGGCCGGAGATCGAACGGGCCTGTTCGGATCTGAAGCCCGGCAGCGTGGTGCTGCTCGAGAACCTGCGCTTCTATCTGGAAGAGGAGGGCAAAGGCGCTACCAAGGAGCAGATCGCGGCGTTCAAGGCCTCGCTCACCAAGCTGGGTGACGTGTACATCAACGACGCCTTCGGCACCGCGCATCGCGCGCACGCCTCGATGGTGGGTGTCACGTTGCCCCAGCGTGCCGCCGGCTTCTTGATGCAAAAGGAGCTCGAGTACTTCGGCAAGGCGCTCTCCAACCCCGAGCGCCCGTTCTTGGCGATCCTGGGCGGAGCCAAGGTCAAGGACAAGATCCAGCTCATCGAGAACCTGCTCGACAAGGTCAACGTCATGATTGTCGGCGGCGGTATGGCCTACACCTTCAAGAAGGTCATGGACGGCATGGCCATCGGTGGCAGCCTGTTTGATGCCGACGGGGCCAAGATCGTGGAGAAGCTCGTGGCCAAGGCCAAGGAGCGCAACGTGAAGCTGCACTTCCCGGTCGACTACGTGACTGCGGACAAGTTTGCCCCCGACGCGAACGTCGGCGCCGCCACCGATGCGACGGGCATCCCGGATGGCTGGCAAGGGCTCGACGCGGGCCCCGCGTCGCGCAAGCTGTTTGCGGAGGTGATCGCCAGCGCCAAGACGGTGCTCTGGAACGGACCCATCGGCGTCTTCGAGATGGAGCGCTTCTCGGCAGGCACGCGCGGCGTGGCCGAAGCCGTGGCGCGCGCCACCGCGGCCGGCGCGACCACCATCATCGGCGGTGGCGACACCGCGACCGCTGCCGCCGATTACGACATCGAGGACAAGGTCAGCCACGTCTCCACGGGCGGCGGCGCGTCGCTCGAGCTGCTCGAAGGCAAGGATCTGCCGGGCGTCTCCGCGCTGAGCGATCGCTAGCAGAGCGCGAAGGGGGGGCGCCGGGGGGCCCCTTCGAGAGGTGAACCGCCAGGACGCGAAGGACGCCAAGATCAAACACCTGGGCGGCCTGCGCGCCTGAGCGGTTCAAGCCCTCCGGGCTGCGCCAGGTGTGACGGTGTGACCTGAGGCTAAAACAGCGCGCCCTGCCGCTCCTTCACCACGTATTCCACGCCGAGATGCTCGTAGGCCTTGCGCGTGGCGATGCGGCCGCGCGGCGTGCGACCGAGGTACCCCTGCTGCAGCAGGTACGGCTCGTACACGTCCTCGATGGTGTCGCGCGGCTCTGCCAGCGCGGCCGCCAGCGTCTCCACTCCGACGGGACCGCCCTGGTAGGTCTCGATCAGGATGCCGAGCAGGCGGCGATCCATCTCGTCGAGCCCGCTTTCGTCCACACTCAGGCGCTCGCAGGCGTGACGAACGATCCGTTGATCGATCACGCCGGTGCCCTCGACCTCCGCAAAATCGCGGACCCGCCGCAGTAGTCGATTGGCGATGCGGGGCGTACCGCGGGCACGACCGGCGAGCTCACGAGCCCCCTGGGGCTCACAGGCCACGCCCATCAAGGAGGCGCTGCGCGCGACGATCTTCTCCAGATCATCCACCGAATAGAAATCCAGACGTAAGGTGACCCCGAAGCGCTCGTGGAGCGGCTTGGTGAGCAGCCCGGCGCGCGTCGTGGCCCCCACCAGCGTGAACGGCCGCAAGTCGACCGAGATGCTCTCGGCAAACGCGCCTTCCCCGGTCACGATGTCGACGCGAAACTCTTCGATCGCGGGATACAGCGCTTCCTCGACCGGAGCGCTCAGGCGGTGGATCTCGTCGATGAACAGCACGTCTCCCCGCTCGAGCCGCGTCAGCTCGCCGGTGAGCGTGCCCTTGTGCTCGATGGCGGGGCCGCTCGTGACGTGCAGATTGACCCCCATCTCGCGCGCCAGGATGTAGGCGAGCGTCGTCTTGCCGAGGCCGGGAGGGCCACAGAGCAGGATGTGATCCAGCGGCTCGCCGCGCTGCTTTGCGGCCTGCACGTAGACCTCCAGGTTCTGACGATGCAGGGGCTGGCCGACGAAGTCTGCGAGCCGCTGAGGACGAAACAGGCGATCGAACTTGGCGTCTTCCTGGGAGAGCTCCGCCCCCACCTCGCGTTCGACCTCGCGCTCGTTGGCCTCCGGGGCCGCTACCGTTCGGGCTCCGGACTTTCGGGAGGAGGGGCGAGCGGCCATCGTTATCTGCTGGGTACACCGGGGCAGCTCGGAGTCGCAAGCCGCATTCAGGCGCGGGAGCGCGGGGGCGGCCCGCGCGGGGTGGGGACGGGCCCAGCGGGCTCGAGGGCGGCTGGCGCTGCGGGCGGTCGATCCGTGTCGGGGGCGGCCCCCTCGGACACCGCTGCGACCGATGCCTCTTCGCTGTCGGGCGCGGCCGCCGCCGGCGGTCGTTCGGTGTCCGGCGGCAGCTCCGCGCTCAGCGGTCGTTCGGTATCCGGCCCGCGCTCGTCGTCGACCGGTGTCGGGGGCGGCCGCTCGGTGTCGGGCGAGCGCTCTTCTTCGAGCGGGCGCTGCCGTTCGAGCGGGGGCTCCCGGTCGACGAAGTGCTGGCGTTCGAGCGGGCGCTCTCGCTCGAGCGGCTGCTCTCGTTCGCGCGCGCGCTGCGTCATCCAGGCCCGCGGAATCGAGCGCGGGGGTGCCGCGCGGGTGAGGGGACTGGATGCGCCCGAGGCGGTCGGCAGGGTGATGCAGAACATCGCGCCCTTCTGCCGGCGATCGACCACGTGCACGGAGCCGCCGTGCAACTTGACCACGGAGTTGGCCAGCTGCAGAGCCAGCGCCAGTCCCCGATGTTCCCGCTTCGAGAGCCCGCCGGCGGGGTCCAGCATCTGCTCCAGGTCCGCCGCCGAGTGCACGCGCGCGGGCACATCCACGTCGATGCGCACGTGGTGGGGGCCATGGCGTTCGGCGCGCACCCACATCTTGCCGCCGCCCGTGGCGCGCACCGAGTAGGCGATGAAGGTGGCGATGGCGCGAGCGCCCCGGATGCGGTCCACGAGCAGCGCCGGTAAATCCGGCTCGATCTCTTCGTAGATCTGCATGTCGCCGTGACCGCTCAACGCCACGGCCTTGTCCAGGGCGGCAGAATACAGCTCGTTGAAGGGCTCCTCGTCGAACATCAAGGACAGCTGGCCCACCTCGATGCGCGCCGCGTCCAGAATGGTCTCGATCAAGCTCAGGAGCTCCTGCCCGCGCTCCGCAATGACCTTCAGGCTCTCCGCTTGCCCCTCGCTCAGCGCCTCCATGCGCACCAGCTCGGTGAACCCCAGGATGGAATTGAGCGGACTCTTGAGGTCGTGGCTGACGCTCGCAAAAAACTGCCCGCGCATGCGCGTGGCCGCGGCGCGCGCTGCAATGGCGTCCTGCTGGGCGGTCGCAAAAATGCCGAAGCGATGGGCCACGCCCTCGACTGCGTGCTGCAGCTGACGCACGATGCGAAAGCGCGGCGGGCGCACCTCGCTCTGCGGTTTGGCAAACAGGGTGCGCGTGCCGAGCAGTCGCACGCCTTGCGTCGCATGGTACAGGTCGCGCGTGAGCGCGTTGCCCAGCGCCAGGCCCAGCGCGGCCGCCACCAGGATGGCCAAGAGCGCGATCAACAGCGATTCCGTGCTGAGCACGTCAACCTGCGAGCCGTGAAAGCGCACGATGGCGCTCGCGACCTCGGCGCTGTCGAGCGGGGTGGTGATCTCGAGAAAGCCGCCTTCGAGTGGGCGCACCTGGTAGTTGTGTTCGCTCTCGATGATCTGCGTGGGGAAGCCGAGTTCGGTGGCGCGCGTGTACAGGTCTTGCAGCCCCACCGCTTCCAGCGTCGCCGGCCTCGGCTCGAATACCGCGCGTGCCATCACCCGCGCGATCTCTTCACGGCTGCGCTCATCGGCACGGCGTACGTGAGCATTGACGATCAGGGCGCAACCGACCGCCACGAACAACATGGGCGTCACGACCGCCATCAGCAAGCGGCGACTGATGCGGTCGCGTGACTCACTGCTGTTCTCCTGGCTGAGGACGACCTCCGTCATCACCTTGGTGGGGACCAGTTCCACCACCTGCACGAACGACGAGCGCAACGTCGCATACAGCGCCAGCGCGACAGTTGCTGCGATGGTGCCGCACAAGAGCATCAGCGCGACGCCGGTGGTGGCGTCCATGAGCGCGGGGCGCATGGGTGTTGCAAACACGATCAGGGAGATCAGGTGCGGGACCAGCCACTGCATGCCGATGCGCGAGGATTGCCGGCTGACGGCGCTGACATCCTTCGCGTCCACGATGTCGCTGTCCTCGGCCAGTGCGCGCAGCAAAAAATCCAGCCGGCGCATGTCCATGTAGCCGTACGCGGCAGAGACGAGGCCGCTCACGAGCGTGAGTACGAACAGGTACTGAGCAGTGCTGATGCTGAGCTCGCGATTCAAGAGCAAAAGCAGGCTGGGTAGCAGCGCCAAGAGCGTGGCGAGCGCCAGGGAGAAGCTGAGCTGCGTAAACAGGACGACGCTGCGCAGATCATCAATCGCGCTGCGCCGCCGCGTCGCAGGCCCGAACGGCATGGCCACCACCCGCGTCGTCAGCGTGTCGCCTTTGTTGGCTGCCTTGGGGTTGTGCATGCCTCAGCGCTCGATGCTGCGCGCCAGCTCGGACGACAGGCGCAGGGTGTTGCCGCGGGGCACATCCGGGTGCTGCGGCGAGGCGTCGCTGTCGGGAGGACCGCCGAGCGGCAAGAGCACGCAAAAACGGGAGCCCTCTCCCAGCTTGCTTTCCAGCTCGATACGCCCGCCGTGCATACGAACCAGCCGCCGGGTGATGGCCAGGCCGAGACCGCTGCCCGCGCCGCGCGCCTGCCAGTCGCCGGATTGGCGATACTCCTCGAAGACCGCCGCCTGCTCTTCTTTGGCGATGCCCGGTCCCGTGTCCGTGACGGTGATCGTGGCGTGTTCTGCCGTCTTGCCGACCGCGACCACGACGCCGCCCCGGCTCGTGAACTTGACGGCGTTGCTGACCAGGTTGCCGAGCACCTGGCGCACGCGCAATTGGTCGGCCACGGCCTCGACGACTTCGCCGTGCACTTCGATGCTCAGGTTCTTGGCCTCTGCCGCCACGCGGCTTTCGCGCACGACATCTGCGGCAATGCTCCACAGATTGGTCTGCTTGAGCTGCAGGTTCAGGCGCCCGGTTTCGAGCGCGGAGAGATCGAGGATGTCGTTGATCAGGGAACGCAGGTGGGAGCCGCTCTGGCGCACGACCTGCAGATTTTCCCGTGCTTCGGCGCTCAGTGGCCCGTCGACTTCACTCAGGAGTACGTCGGCGAAGCCCAGGATCACGTTCAGCGGCGTGCGCAGCTCGTGGCTCAGCGCCGCCAAGAAATCGCTGCGCTCCCGTTCGAAGCTGAGCGCCCCGCTCAGATCGCGCCGGTAGGCATCCTCCGCCGCGTAAAAGCGCTCCACCAGGCGATTGAACGCCACGGTGAGCTGCCCCACCTGGTCGACGCCCCGCACCACCACGGCCTGACCGGCGGGCGCGCTGTCGAGCGCCGTCATCGCGACGATTCGGTTCCGCACGAAGCTCACGTCGGCGTGAACGGAGCGCGCCAGGTAAAAGGCGACGAAAGCGGCGCCGCCGACCAGGATCAGCGTGAACGCCGCGACGGAGCGCAAGAGCGGGGAGGTGGCAAACGGCGTCTCGGCTGCACTCACGAACGCGATCAGCCACAGGCCGCCGAGCGGCGGCTCGAGCGGGGTCGAGAAGAAATGGGCCCGCCCATGCTGCGTCTGGGTATCCCCGCTGACCAGCTTCTTCAGCACATTGATGCTCTGGGCATGCGGCGCGCCGTCGGTCTCGTCGACTACGACCTCGCCCGCTTCGTCCACCAGCAAGAGCTCCGCTCCGGAGCGATCCGCTGCCCGCGCGAGCACCTGGTTGAACTGCGGATCCGGGCGCTGCCGCATGCGCTTGCCGATCGCCGAGCGCGGCAGGCGCGCCAGCGTCTCCGGGTTGAGCGCGGCGTGCGGCGTGGCGCGCAGGCGTTCTCCCAGCGTGAGCGCCAGGGTCCGGCTCTGCAGCGCCGTCGAACGATCGCTCTGCTCGCGCAGTTGCTCGACACCAAAACGTGTGATGGCCGCGGCGGCGGCGAAGCCGACCACGACGATGATGGCCGGCACGACCGGCAGGAAGGGGAGCCCACCCGGGCTGCGCGTCAGACTCTTGGCTTTGACCCTGCGCGTACGCGGCCAGAATCGGGCGCCACGAACCCCGGTGTCTGCCATATGATCAGGCTGCCATGGAATCAGGCTGCCATGAGATTAGTCGGTAGACAGCTTGCTGAACACCGCGTGATCCACCCAGCGGCCCGCCACGAATTCTGCCTGGCGCGCGATGCCCTCTGGCTTGAACTCGAGCCGCCCGATCACGGCCAAGCTGCCCTGATTGCCCGTGGCGGCAGCACAGCGAATGCGATGCACCCCCACGCGCGCAAACGCAAACTTCACACAGGCGCCTGCCGCCTCCGTCATCAGTCCCTTGCCGGCCGCCTCGCGGCGTAGCCAGTAGCCGAGCTCGCACGACAGGTGCAGGTGCACACAGGAGTCTAGGCCCACCACGCCGAGCAGTGCGTCGCTGTCCCGATCGCGAATGCCAAAGCGCACCGCGCGCCCGGCGTCCCAATCGCTGGCGCAGGCGTTGGCGTAACGCCGACTCGCCTCGGGGGTGTTGTTGAAGGGCACCCACGGCAACCAGCGCTCCAGATGCTCCCGCGAGCTCTCGATGACATCCCAGAGCTCTGGCCCATCGGTGGAGTCGATGGGGGTGAGATGGGTGCGCTCGGTGCGCAGCGGCTCCGCGCGCAGCGCAGCACGCGGGGGAATGGATAGAGCGCGTCTCTTCGGCACGGCGTTTCCGCTGGATTCAGTGGCAGTCGACCCGCGCCACGAAGGGCTCAAATACGGCAGCCTCATAAGCTCGCCAGGAAATGTACCACTGACCGGGCTCGGCTCCACCCACAACTTCGGGATACGGCTGCGACCCCTTGACCCAGGCCACCACGCTCGCGACGCCGATCCCCTTGGCGTCGATCGGCGCGATCTTGACCCGATCGTTGTCGTACCAGACCAGCGCGGCCTGCGACCCCTGGCGGCCGATCGCCGGCCGCGATCCCTGGGGCGCGAAGTTCTTTCGCCACAAGACTTCTCCCGTGTCCTTGCTCAGAAACGCAGCCTGTGCTCCGTGCGCGTCATCCGACCATACCGTCAGGCAGCCGGCCTCCAGGCAGGAAATCCGGGGCTGGGCCTGGACCCCCGCGTCGTCGCTCAGCACCACGACCTGACCGAGCAAGCGGTCCGCCTCTTCCTCGCCGCCCTTTTCCGCCCCCTTGACCGCCTGGGTCGTGACGCGCTGCACACCGCCCGCGCGCAGCTCGTTCGCGTCGGGGCTGATGCGCAAGAGCACGACCTCGAAGGCCTGACCGCGCTGTAGCCGGTAGACCACGTTGAGCAGCTGATGGCTCAGCTCGATACTGGCCCAGGTCGGCGTGCTGCGCAGCTTCTCGATCGCCGCGTAGGCAGTGACGCGGGCGGGCTCCCCGAGCGGGGCGAGCGAGCGGTCGAGGTGACGCACGTACAGGTCATGCACGCGCTTGTTCTCCGCCTGTGTGTAAGCAACCCAGTAAGTGCCGTCCGCCGCGCGAGTCACCGCCGGGTCGTAGGCGAAGTCGCGCTCACTGCCGTTCAACAGCCGCGGCGGGCCCTGCTCCTGGCCATTGGCGTCGAGATCGCGACCGTAGATCAGGGACTCCTTGCCCCGCGCGTCCGTGTAGAAGAGCAGTAGCGAGGTGTCGGTGGCGAGGAGCTGCGGGTCCTTGGCATCGGTCACTTCGGGTGTGGCCACGCGCTCCGGCGCGATGCGGCGCAGGGCGTAGTCCAGCCGGGTCGTGAAGACCGCGTGCTGGTTGGCACCGGTGCTGGCCACCCAGGCGGAGAACAGGTTGGAGCCCAGGCGCGCAAAGCTGGGGCGCGAGGTATTGGTGGTGGCGTCGAAGGAGCGCGGGTGGCCGAGCCCGCGCAGGCGACACGGCCCGGAATTGCCCGCCTCGTCCGCGACCCGCACGTGGCTGCGCAGCGATCGGGCGGCCTTCTTTTCGCCGTTCTCGAAGGCGTGCTCGAAGGTGGACACCGCGTCGCTGAACTCGCCGTCGGCGAGCTGCTCTTGCGCCGAGCCGACCAGCACGGCGTAGGGCTCGACCTCCATGGGCTGGGGCAGCGCATCCAGGCCCACGCGATGCAAGAAGCGCGGCGGCCCCTTGAAGTAGACCCACGACGCAGCGGCCACGACCCCGAGCGCCAGCGCGCCGAACGACAGCGCGATCCCGCGGCCGCTCCAGCGCCGCAGCCGCGGTAACTGGGAGGGCAGCGCCGAAGGCCCAGCAGGGTGTGGGGTGGACTGCGGCTTGCCGTCGGGCTGCGGCAAATACGGCACGGACGCGACCAAGGCGTCCACGCTGGCCGTCTCCACGGCCGTCGGTAGGGCTGGCGGTTGCGCCACGTTCTGGCCTTCGGCGAACGCCTGGCGCAGCGCTTCCGCGAGCTCGGTAGCGCTCGAAAAACGCCGCGCTTCGTCCCGATCCAGCGCCTTGGCAAACCAGGAGTCGAAGCTCTTGGGGAGATCCGGACAGACCTTGGAGGGCGTCGGCAGCGGGCCACCGGCGATCTGGGCGAGGATCATCGCCACCCCTTGCTCCACGTTCCAGACGGTCCTGCCGACCAGCATCTCGTAGACGATGCAGCCGAGGGCCCACAGATCCGAGCGCAGACCGATCGGCCCCTGCGCGCTCGCTTGCTCGGGGCTCATGTATGCCGGCGTTCCGAACAGAGCCCCTTCTTTGGTCAGGCGCGCCGCGGCGCCGCCTTCCAGATGGGGCTCGTAGAACTTCGCCAGGCCAAAATCGACGATCTTGGTGGTGCGCTCGCCGCCGCCACTTTCGGTGAGGAAGATGTTCTCCGGCTTGAGATCGCGATGCACGATGCTCGCGTCGTGCGCTTGCTGCAGACCCATCGCGGTCTGGCCCGCGATCTCCAGCACCTCTTTGGGGTCGAGCCGGCGATCGCGCGCCAGCCGATCGTAGAGGCTCTCTCCCTCGAGCAGCTCCATCACCAAAAATGGGCGCCCGTTGTAGGTGCCGACGTCGTACACGTCACAGATGTAGGGGCTGCGAATCTTGGCCGCGGCACGCGCCTCGCGCATGAAGCGCTCGGTCACGACCTTGGAGTTGGCGAGCTCGGCGGAGAGCACCTTGACGGCCACCCGCTTGCCGATGTCCACGTTCTCGGCTTCGTACACGGCCGCCATCCCGCCGCGACCGATCTCCTTGGTGACGCGAAACTTCCCGTCGAGGACGGTTCCGACCGCCACTACCGTGGGTTTTTCCAGCGACATCCTAGATTACAGTCAGTGCCGACTCAGGCAGTCGGTTTGCGCAGGAGTTGTGCCAAGTCGGCGGGCAATGTTTCGGGGGCGCCCAGGAGCAAGGGGATCAGCGGAGCCGAAGAGAGAGTATGCCAATACAGATAGGTTTGCCGTCCATGCAACGAGAGTTTGCGACGGCCGCCGCCGCGGTCGTCTGTGCGCGCTCGGTCGAGCGCTGCCGCGAAGGCCTTGGCGGTATATGTAGGCTCGAGTTGCAGGCCGAACGAGCGGGCGAGTTCGGTGGCATCATCACCGGCGCTGCTCGGGTGCCCGTAGCCTGCGCCGATGAAACGCCCGTCGATCTCGAGGGCTCCCAGCGCGGCCCAGGTGCGCAGCGAGCGCTCCTGTTGCCAGCACGCATACGAGGCTTGCCCGACGATCATGCTGCGCAAAAATGGATTCTGGGTGACCTGCACCGCGATCACGCGGCGCGCGGCGCCGGTCTCGAGGCAACCCGCGAGCAA
>Ga0315912_10001164_pt1 | contig 34734 bp, 27 predicted proteins | sample VfabasoilMG_FD_204469 | JGI IMG/M metagenome (GOLD analysis project Ga0315912, IMG submission 204469) | Garden soil microbial communities collected in Santa Monica, California, United States - V. faba soil | ecosystem: Environmental > Terrestrial > Soil > Garden | place: USA: California... | reverse complement strand
AATTTCTTCCATGTGGGCAAAAAAGCCCGCGTCAAAACCGCCGCAGTCCCGGAAGACAGCGGGACGGATAAACAGGCAGGCGCCGCTGGCCCAGAATATTTCCGTAGGTTCGTTGTACTGGCCGGTGTCTGTTTCAACCGTATCAAAAATACGGCCGCGGCAGAAAGGATAACCATAGCGGTCGATGAAACCTCCCGCGGCGCCGGCATATTCAAATTTATCCTTCTCGTGAAAGGACTTGATCTTAGGCTGGCAGGCAGACACGGAAGGGTTTTTTTCCATGAAGTCCACAACGGGTTCCAGCCATCCCTCGGTCACTTCGACGTCGGAGTTAAGCAGTACGGCATAATCAGCAGTACAATTTTCCAGTGCCTTATTATACCCGCCTGCATAGCCGTCGTTAGAAGGCAAAAGATGAATTTTAACCTGCGGATATTTTTCCCTGACAAGCGCGACAGAGTTGTCCGTGGAAGCATTGTCGGCAACGATGATTTCGCTGCCAGCACTGTTTTTCAGTACTGTAGGCAAAAACTGATCAAGGAATTTTTCCCCGTTATAATTCAAAATAATAACAGATACAGTCATCTACGAATACTAATCGTTACGAATCTACGAATGTACGAATGTAAGAATCAAACTAAAGAATGTAATCACCAATAACCCATTCGTAAATTCGTAGATTCGTACAAATTCGTATTCGTAGATGCTACTTCGTGGGGTCCCAATTGTTGTAGCTGTTATCTTTTCGGATCTTGGTTAGCCTATCCTGATAGCGGTAATCTGTAATTTCTCCCGTAGCATCAGAGTGGATCAATTCAAAATCATTGGTTGAAAAGTTTGTACAGTAAAACACAAAGATGCGGTTTCTTTGATCGTTCAGTGTATAATAATGCCACAGCTCATTCGGGTAGGTGTTATTATCGTAATATTGAGTCTCGATTTCATTCGGAACACCGTATTCCAGGTAGACACGGCCGCGGTCTGTTTCATATCCTTTCTTATTCCAGGTCTTATAGTTTGCATTGACAAGATCGACCTGGGCTTTATAGGCTAACCAGGCTCCTTCAGGGTCGGCATAGTTGCGGCTGGCCCAGAACCGCAGAAAAAATGATTGCAGCGGCACCAGTTTTCCCTCTTTAGTCAGCTGGGACGTGGTATTTCCTTTAACCAACTCGGCGGATGCGGCGCGTTCATTCTTGTCGGCAATCGGGTAGAGGCACCGTATATACTCTTTCAGGGTGTCGGCATTGGTTATCTTTTCTGCAAAGGATCCTTCCAGCTTCAGGTCAGTCAAGTCCTGCTTTGCCAGGGGAATAAGTACTTCCCTGGAACGCTGGAAGGACGCCTTTTTTGAGGCAAGTACTTTATTGTCCCTGCTTACAGCTTCCACCGACAGGTTGTAGTTTCCGGATTGCAGGTTGTCAAACGGAATCTCTGCAAGCAGCACATTCACTTTCGAAGCTTTTTCCTTTCGGATTCCTCCGAGGCTGGCTATGGGTTTTCCGGAAGTGCTTTCCACCCGGTATCGCAAAATGAAATTGCTGTCATTGCCAAAGGCAAGGTCTGCATGGTATATTTCCGTATAGAACTTCAGGGAAGTGATGCTGGGCGGAAAATAATTGTCAGGATACGGCACCATGGAAATTCCGTTTTTGATAAAGCGGGTCTCATTTCCGGGTTTGCCGTAGGATTCCAGTAATTCAATGCCGGAGATACTCAGGTGGTCGGAAGGGTAATTGATGATGAATTCCTGCTGGATTATAAAAGGCTCCGGGTTGACGGCATGGTTGTCAGTTATTTTTACTTCCAGCTTATAGGTTCCATTCGCCAGTGCGATTCGCTGAAGGTCCACCAGGTTCGAATCGAGAACGGGACCGGCAGATAAAAGGCTGTTCAGGTTGTATTTGTCCGCATATACGTTTTCCTTATCTTTCTTTACCAGCACCTGCACCAGGATGGTACCCTGGTATTTTCCGTCCGGTTTCTTTACGGCAGTCACGCTTTTGCCGGTCGTAGTCATGTAAAGTTCAATGTAGGGCTTGCCGGAAGGATTGTCGAAAGTACAGGCTGAAAAAAGGACGGCCGGCTTTGTTGCCATGGAGGCAAACGAGAAAAATAAAAAAGAACAAATAACGGGTAGTGTCTTTTTCATGTAGATTGGATTACCTAGTAAAGTTAAAAAAAAGTCGGGAGTTTGGAGCAGGTTGCAGGCCGAATACCGCTAATTTGACGGTAGCCTGATTTTCTTTATGGAGGTTACTATTTGGCTTTCGTAGCGGATGATCTCCAGGAACTCCAGTTTTCCGGAAATGATACCCGGGTTTGAATTCCAGCGGCCAGCTATTTCTTCCATGACATTTCTATCTGCAGATCGTGCAATCGTAATGTGCGGCAGAAAGGGACCCGGAATGGCTTCCCGGACGCCGGATAAGCCTACATTCAGGCAATCATACAAAGCAGTCATTTCTGCAAAGCCGTTATCCGGAACAAGGAATACATAGGAATTTTCTTTCCTGAAATCGTCATGAACAGAAGCTTTGTCCAAAGAAAATGAAATGGGTCCGGCATCGCCCAGTTTTCTTTCGACATGGTCGATAAAGTCTGAGAGCGTGCGCTCGCAGGGAAATATAAATGTGAAGTGAGGTTTTACAACAGGGTAAAGAGGGTCGTGATTTTTCCGGTATTCTTCAATACGGTGAATATCTTTGGGCGCAAGTATCGGGTAGGCAATTACCAGGAGTGGCATGGAGCTTCTAAAGGGCTTCGGACAGACCACAGATCTTCATGACGGTCATGATTTGATTCTGCTTAATGCTTTAACTGAAGTTTGCGAAGTGATGGCAGCTTCCAACCGGCAAAAGCCGTTGTAACGAGGGCAACACTTCCCCCGAAGATCACAGAAGGTATCAATCCCATCAGCTTTGCCGCGAAGCCCGATTCGAAAGCTCCTATTTCATTGGAAGAGCTGATGAACATGGTACTGACAGACGATACCCTGCCGCGCATATTTTCAGGGGTGTAGAGTTGAATAATCGTGCTCCTGATGACTACGCTGACATTGTCGAAGGCACCGCTCAGGGCCAGGATGAATAGCGAGAGGTAGAAGTCTTTGGAGAGTGCAAAGGCAATCATGCAAAGCGCGAAGGACGAGACACAAATCAGCAGTTTTTTTCCCGCATTGACCAGGGGAGGGTTCTTTGTCATATAGAGCGCCATGATGACGGCTCCTGCAAAGGGCGCGGCGCGCAGGATGCCAAAACCTTTTTCCCCCACGTGAAGGATGTCACTTGCAAAAACAGGCAGCATGGCCGTGGCTCCGCCGAAAAGCACGGCCACCAGGTCCAGTGAAAGGGCACCCAGGATGACCTTGTTCTGAAAGACAAAACGCAGTCCCGTACGGATACTTTCCAGGGCAGGTTCTGAATGGGCAATCCGTTCATACTTCGGCGCATGGATGCGAATCATCTGCACAAGGGAAATAAGCGTAAAGGCCAGGACCAGGGAGTAGGTGACGGGCTTTCCCAGCCAGGCCAGCATAAGCCCCCCTGCAGAAGAACCCACCACCACGGCAATATGCCAGAACGTACTGTTCCAGGCCGAGGAATTGGCATAGGCTTCACGGGGTATCAACTGCGTCATGAGGGAAAACTGCGCCGGACTGTAAAAGCCGCGACCGCAGCCGATAATGAACATGACCAGGTAAAAGGGCAATGCCGATGTCAGGGTTTCCGCTTTTAGGGATATGTAAAGCAGCCAGGCCGTACATAAAACCAGCGAAACCATAACGGCCAATAAAATTTTCTTGCGGTTCCTTTTGTCGGCGACATATCCGCCTACCAGGGAGAAACTCACGGCAGGAACGGCTTCGGCCAGTCCAATGATTCCCAGGGACAACGGATCCTTGGTGATTTCATATACCTGCCAGCTCAGCACCACAAACTGGATTTGCTGGGCTATGGTGATCATGAACTTGGAAAAGATAAAACGCCGGAAGTCGGGGTAACGAAAAGCATGGAAGGAATTCCGGAGGAGCAAATCGTTGAAAAATTTCATACGGGGTAAATTTACATGATCTCTGACAACTCCAGCCAGCGCCCGGTTTTTTTATCCAGCAACTTCATCACCTCTTCAATGCGGTAAGCCCATTCCAGCAGTTCCTGGTGACCACCCTGTCCGGAATTTAGTTTTTCTGAGAGCTCAGTCTTTTCTTTTTCCAGGGCATTGATTTCCTTTTCCAGGGTTTCAAATTCAAATTTCTCTTTAAAGGTGGCTTTCTTTTTGTCGGGTTCCGACGGGGACCCGGCAGCAACTGTCTCCTTGTCCCGCTGTTGTTTCTCCGATTTTGCTTTCGCCTTTTCCTCCAGTTCTTTCTGCGCCCTGTACTCTGTATAGGTGCCGTTGCTGTCGCGTACGATACCGTTACCTTCAAAGACAAACAAGTGATCCACGAGCTTGTCCATAAAATAGCGGTCGTGCGAAACGACAAGCAGGCAACCGCGAAAACCTGCCAGGAAGTCTTCCAGCGTGCTGAGTGTCAAAAGATCCAGGTCGTTGGTGGGCTCGTCGAGGATGAGGAAGTTAGGATTTTTCATGAGCACCGTCAGCAGGTGCAGACGGCGTTTTTCTCCGCCACTCAATTTGGAAACCCAGGTATGCTGTATCTCCGGCGGAAACTGGAAAAGCTGCAAGAAGGAAGAAGCCGTGACCTTGGAACCGTCGGCCAGCGGAATGACATCGGCGTAATCTTTGACCACTTCAATGACGCGCTTGTCTTCTTTCAGCGGCAAACCCTGCTGCGAATAATAGCCGAAGACAATGGTATCGCCCACATTGATCTTTCCCGAATCGACCTGTTCGGCGCCCGTGATGAGGTTTAAAAAAGTGGTCTTGCCCGTGCCGTTGCGGCCGACGATACCAATACGCTCGCCGGTTTTAAACGTATAATCAAATCCTTTCAGGATGGGCTGTTCGCCAAAGGATTTGTAGACCTTTTTCATCTCCAGCACCTTGCCGCCGATACGGTTCATCTTGACATCCAGCTGGAGATCTTCTTCCTTCCGTTTGCCTTTCACTTCGGTTTTCAGGACTTCAAAGGAGCTGATCCTGGCCTTGGACTTCGTGCCGCGGGCCCGTGGCATGCGGCGTATCCATTCCAGTTCTTTTCTGAAAATATTTTTAGTCTTACTCAGTTCGCTGGCTTCCGCCAGCTCGCGCTCCGCTTTCTTTTCCAGGAAGTAAGAGTAGTTGCCTTCATAGGAATAAAGTTTGCCGCCGTCCAGTTCGAGAATCTTATCACACACATCGTCCAGGAAATAACGGTCATGCGTGACCAGCAGCAGGCCGCAGGGGCTTTTTAGAAAATAATCCTCCAGCCACTCGATCATGTCGACGTCCAGGTGGTTGGTGGGCTCATCCATCATCAGCAAATCAGGCTCACCGATCAGCGCCTTCGCCAGTGTGATGCGCTTGCGTTGCCCGCCGGAAAGTTCGCCGATCCTGCGTTGCAGGTCATGGATATCCAAACGCCCCAGGATCTGACGCACTTGCGCTTCCGCATCCCAGGCACGATGTGTTTCGATCAATGCGGAAAGGTGCTGAAGGTCTTGCAGGATTTTCTTGTCGTCGGGATGAAGCACTTGTTCTTCCAGCAACGCTTCATACCGGCTGATAAGATGCAGGTTGCCGGAACCCGATTCAAAAAGATGCTGAAGGATGGTTTTGCTTTCGTCAAACAGCGGATCCTGTTCCAGGTAAGCCCAGCGGATGTCATTTCGTAAGGTCACCTTGCCGCTGTCCGGAATATCCCGCCCGGCCAGGATGTTCAACAGGGTGGATTTGCCCGTGCCGTTGCGCGCAATCAGGGCTGCCTTTTCGCCTTTGTTGATTCCAAAACTGATGTCGGTAAACAAGTCCTTTTCGCCATAGGATTTACACAGACGTTCGACGGAAAGGAGGTTCACGGGTGAAGATTTAAAAGTGCGGAAACTAAACAGAAGGAATTACTCACGGCTGCCCTTCTCGCCGATAAAATGATCGGTGGTATATTTGAACAAGACGTTGAACGTAGTAAGCGATCCATAGCAACGGGTGATGTACTGCTGGAGATCTACTTTTTCATCTTCCGCCAGTTTTTTACTGGCATTGATATGCTGTTCCAGCACGCGAAGCCTGTCGCGTAACATGACGATCTTACTGAAAAAAATATCGATCGGAATTTCTTTGGGCTTCAGGGAAGAATCGGCAGGTTTGATCACCAGCGTACCGCCGGCCCATTTCCCGGCCAGTTCCACGCGCTCCTGGACATCGGAAAACTTGCGGATGATATTGACCAGCGATTCCTGGATATCAAAAAGACTGACCAGGTCATTGTCGGCATCGTTGGCATCGATGATTTCAAACTGCTCATACAGGCGGCTGATTTCGCGCATGCCATGCTGCATAAAAGTGATCGAATAGGTGTCAGGACGAACCTGCACAACCACCCCTTCGCCGAAGTCGGGGTGCCTTAAACGGGAGCCAATTCCCAGGGAGATGGATTGCATATTTTATATTTCTGCAAATATATTCAGACGGCCGTTTTAATGCCGTATTTAGATGGAATGAGGCTTAGAGTTTTGAACAATTGTTGAAAACTCAAGTGTTAAAATTTCTTAATGTAATCATTTTTTATTGATTTATTCTTTACATTTGACCTAGTTTTTGTGTTCATGTTTTTCGTGTGGGGAACTGTCCGAGTGAAAACTTTGGCAGTTCTCTTTTTTTTAACCCTATCCTAAACGAATCCCGGCATTTCATATTACGATTGGATGTAGACCTCCGCGCTTTAGCGTCTTTGCGGTGAAAAAGAAATTACCGCCGAGACGCAAAAGCGCAGAGTTTGAAATCACTTTCACGAGGTCTGATGCTTTTGACTTGTATTGACCTTATTCAGTACCTTCGGCCACCTTTCTAAAAAAGGCAGGAATTGTCATGATCAGCGATGATGAAAAGGAATTATTAGCCGAACGCCTGGTTACCAGTAACCTGCATAAAATCAGGATACTGGTTGCCGGACTGGAGCCTGATTCCTTGGCGGAAATCATCAATTCATCCAAGCACATTGATTACGCGAGAGTTTTCAGGGTGCTGGAGCCGGAGAAGGCCATTAAGACCTTTGAGCATCTTGATTTCGACATCCAGAATGAGCTGCTGGATTCTTTTCCCAGTGAACAGCTTAGCGACACGCTCAATAAAATATCTCCCGACGACCGGACGGCATTTTTTGAAAAACTGAGCGAAGACACCCTGCAGAAATACCTGTCGCTGCTTACCGATGAGGAAAGGAAGACAGCCAACCAGCTTCTCCAGTATCCGGAAGACAGTATCGGGCGTCGCATGACACCTGATTTTATTTCGGTGAAGGAAGACTGGACCGTAGGCCAATCGCTGGAGTATATCCGGAAACACGGCCGGGACAGCGAAACGCTGAACAACATCTATGTGACCGACCAGATGGGCTTCCTGATTGACGATATCCGGGTGCGTGAGTTCCTTCTTTCCCCGCTCGACAGGCAGGTGAGTGAATTGATGGACAGGACATTCGTAGCCCTTAGTGCCAAGGACGACCAGGAAAGTGCCGTAAAGGCTTTCAAACAAACAGACAGGGTAGCTCTTCCTGTAACCGATTTCAAGGGCCTGCTCCTCGGCATCATCACCTTCGATGATGTGATGGACGTGATGGAAGAGGAGGACACGGAAGATATCCAGAAATTCGGAGGTACGGAAGCGCTGGATGAACCGTACCTGAAAGTGTCGCTGATCAAGATGATCAGCAAGCGTGCGGGGTGGCTGGTGATATTATTTATCGGGGAAATGCTGACGGCAAGCGCCATGGCATTTTTTGAAAACGAAATTTCAAAGGCTGTCGTGCTGGCGCTGTTTGTTCCGCTGATCATTTCCAGCGGCGGAAACAGCGGCTCCCAGGCGGCGACACTTATCATCCGCGCCATGGCCCTGGGAGAAGTGACCCTGGAACGCTGGTGGGATGTCATACGAAGGGAGTTTTTGTCCGGCCTGGTGCTTGGAACCCTGCTGGGAATAATTGGTTTCCTGCGAATCTTCGCCTGGAGCTTTTTTACCAATATCTACGGGCCGCACTGGATGCTGGTCGGCTATACCGTAGGTTTTTCACTGATCGGCGTAGTGTTGTTTGGAACGATTGTAGGATCCATGCTGCCCATTATCCTGAAAAGGCTGGGCGCTGACCCGGCTGTTTCATCCGCGCCATTTATCGCCACGCTCGTCGATGTGACGGGACTGCTAATCTATTTTACGATGGCGTATTTTATCCTGGCTGGTAGCTTGCTTTGAGCTGGCCGGGTTTAAGCGGGTAGTACATAGAAAGTTTGTTGTTTCGCACGCTTGCCCACCGTACCTGTTGCTAATGAACTGTATTAATTCAATCCAGCATATACATTTCTTTCGTCATTCTGGAAGAAACTTGTTGATGGGTAAGAGAATCTTTCGGATAAGCAGAAACAAGATGCTTCCAGCATGACAAACAGGAGTTCGTCGAGAAAACAGTTCATTCTCGTTATTTAGCAGGATCTTGCTTCATACTTCCGTGCGAAATCCTACTTCGTTTCGGCGTACTTCTTGAAATTGTCGAGGATAGCCTGCCAGCCGCCCCGTTGCAGCTCTTCGGGATTGGTGTTTTCGGCTTCGAAATTTTCGATGACCGTCGTATTTTCTCCATTCGCTTTGAAGGCCACCTGCACCTTCCTGCCGTCGGCAATGTCGTATTCCAGGTATTCGTTCGGCTTTACGGATTTGTAAATTCCTTCGAAATCAAAACCCATGCTGCCGTCACGCGCTTCCATGCGAGCCGTGAATTTTCCCCCCACACGAAGGTCGTTAGAGGCTCGCGGCGTATGCCAGTCGTCACTGGCATTGTTCCATTGGGTGATGTGTTCGGGATTGGTCCAGAGTTTCCAGACTTTATCGACAGGAGCCTGGACAGTTGTTTGAACGGTGATTACTTTTTTCCGGGTTTCCATAGTAGTAATAGTTTATCTGTACGGTTTTAAATCTTTTAATTTCCAGGACGGCCACAGCCCCCATACCTTTTGCACGAGTAAATATACAGATAAAACAGCCACGTAAAAAGATTTATCGATTCGTAAATTCGTGCCGATAAGTCAACCTTCGATAAAGCTACGATTGATAAATATGCCAGCGGTCACCCGATTTGTATTCTGCGTGTCATCGTAGCTTTCTCATCCGTTATCCGGATAATGTAAACGCCGGCCGGAACACGCAAGTCGATATCGCATGCTGAATTTTCAGCCATGGAACTGTAGGTCAGTTTTCCAAGGACATTAAAAATTTCCACCTTGAAATTCCGGAACTGCTGTAAATCGGAGGTGGAAATCCGGAACTTGCCGGTTGATGGGTTCGGGTAAACTGTAAAAGCCGGACGGAGGTCTGCATCTGCAATGCCTGACGGTGATCCCTGCACCACAATTCTGCCTTTCATGCCGAATTGTACATGCGGCGTGCATACATAGTAATGCGTTCCCACGGTCAATTTCACCGGAAGTACCACTCCGCCACCAAGGGCTGTCTGGAACCCGCCCGGTAATGCAACGTTTGAATTCGAATTCCAGCTGGACTGGCTAACCTCCCTGGCATCGTGTGATGAACCCAGCACAAAATTTACGGTGTCGCCGGCCTGTATGGTGATCAAGTTTGGCGTAAATGCATTGGCGTTATTCTGGACCGTAAAGATAGCCGCATGGCCTGCCAGGCATAAAAAGGTTAAACTGAAAAGGAGTAGTCCTGCTTTTTTCATAGAGTTGTTTGTTTATAGAAGAAGATGGTTTGCCGGTACTATTCGTTGGGTATTAAACCGGACTTTGCTATCAATCCCTTCACCAAAGGTAAAGAAAAATGCCCCCTCACACAGAAGGGGGCACCTGGTTTTTCATCGGTTTTTCAGGTACAAATACAGGAAAATAGGGTACGAAAGTTATACCTCTACGGCCTGGTCCAGGTTCCGGAAAACAAACTCATGCTTCGTATCCACATCCAGCCCGATATGATCATCTTTATTCACCTTGCCGGCAAGAATCTGTTTCGAGAGTTCGTTCAGGACTTTTTTCTGAATCACGCGCTTCAGCGGTCGTGCGCCGAACTGCGGATCATAGCCCAGCTGGGCCAGCCAGTCAATGGCTTCGTCCGTTGCCGTCAGTACAATTTCATTCTGCCGGAGCATTTTTGCCACGGCACGGAACTGCAGTTCTACGATGTCACGCACTTCATCACGTGAAAGCGGCTGGAACATGATGATTTCATCAATCCGGTTCAGGAACTCGGGCCGGATGGTTTTCTTTAAGAGTTCATAAACTTTATTCCGCGTGGAAGCCAAAACCTTTTCTTTGTTCGCATCATTCAGTTCTTCCAGGCTTTCCTGTATCAGGTGGGAGCCAATGTTGGACGTCATGATAATGATCGTGTTCTTGAAGCTGGCCGTACGTCCTTTATTATCCGTCAGCCGGCCATCGTCCAATACCTGCAGTAAAATATTGAAGACATCGGGATGCGCTTTTTCTATTTCATCGAGCAGGACCACAGAGTAGGGGTGCCGCCTTACCGCTTCGGTCAATTGTCCTCCTTCGTCGTATCCAACATAGCCCGGTGGGGCGCCGATCAGGCGGGAGACCGTATGGCGTTCCTGGTACTCGCTCATGTCAATGCGTGTCATGGCATTTTCATCGTTGAACAGGAATTCAGCAAGCGCCTTGGCCAGTTCCGTTTTTCCCACCCCGGTTGTTCCAAGGAATATAAACGATCCGATAGGCTTACGGCTGTCCTGCAGCCCGGCCCGGCTCCTGCGTACGGCATCGCTGAGGGCAGTGATCGCTTCTTCCTGTCCCACGACGCGTTTATGAAGTTCCGTTTCCAATTGCAGCAGCTTTTCACGCTCGCTTTGAAGCATGCGTTGCACCGGTATGCCTGTCCAGCGGGCCACGACTTCGGCAATATCTTCCGAATCCACCTCTTCCTTGATCAGGGCATGGCCGGACTGGCTTTCCGCCAGCTGCTTTTCCAGTGACAGGAGTTTGGCTTCCGCGTCTTTCACTCGGCCGTAGCGGATCTCGGCAACCTTGCCGTAGTCGCCGGCACGTTCGGCCTGCTCGGCTTCCAGCTTGAAATTCTCAATGGCTTCCTTCGTATTCTGCAATTGCGTCACCACCTGCTTCTCTGCTTCCCATTTGGCTTTCACCTGGTTTCGCCGGTCGGTGATGTTTGCTATGTCTTCGTTCAGCTCATTCAGCTTCCTTTCATCTTTTTCACGCTTGATGGCTTCCCGTTCAATTTCCAGCTGCATGATCTTGCGGTTGATTTCGTCCAGTTCTTCCGGAACGGAGTCAATCTCCAGCCGTAGTTTGGCAGCGGCTTCATCCATCAGGTCAATGGCCTTATCCGGGAGGAAGCGGTCAGAAATGTAACGTTGCGAAAGTTCGACGGCGGCAAGAATGGCATCGTCCTTAATCCGCACCTTATGATGTGATTCGTAGCGCTCTTTGAGCCCGCGGAGGATGGAAATGGCATCCTGCGTATCGGGTTCTTCAATAAGTACTTTCTGAAAGCGTCTTTCAAGGGCTTTGTCGCGCTCAATGTATTTCTGGTATTCAGCCAGGGTCGTGGCTCCGATGGCGCGCAACTCACCGCGTGACAGCGCAGGCTTCAGGATGTTGGCGGCATCCATGGCGCCTTCCCCGGCACCTGCGCCGACAAGGGTATGGATTTCGTCAATAAAGAGTACGATGTCCCCTTCGGCGCTGACGACTTCCTTCACAACGGATTTCAGGCGTTCCTCAAACTCTCCTTTATATTTGGCTCCGGCAACGAGTGCGCCCATGTCGAGAGAGTATATTTGTTTGCTTTTCAGGTTTTCAGGTACGTCGCCGTCAATGATGCGATGGGCCAGGCCCTCGGCAATGGCGGTCTTCCCGACACCCGGTTCACCGATGAGTATGGGATTGTTCTTCGTGCGCCGCGAAAGGATTTGCAGGACCCTGCGGATTTCTTCGTCACGGCCAATGACCGGGTCAAGCTTTCCCTGGCGGGCGAGCTCATTCAGGTTTTTAGCATACTTGCCTAAGGAATCATAGGTGTCTTCAGCGGTGGCACTCGTTACCTTCGCACCTTTCCGCAGTTCCAGGATGGCGGCTTTGGTATCTTTTTCATTCAGACCTTCCGTTTTCAGGAGAACGGCGGTTTTGTCCTTGCCGGCCAAGGTAGCCAGCAGAAGATGTTCAAGCGATACAAATTCATCACCCATGGGCTTCAGCCAGGCCTGTGCTTTTTGCAGAAGCTTGTTGGAGTCGTCAGACAGGTAGGGGTTGCCACCGCTGACTTTCGGGTAGGACTGAATCAGCGTATCCACGCCGTTAATCACCCGGTTGAGATTCACATTGGCTTTCTTGAAAATAAAAGGCAAAACATTTTCATCGACAGCAAGCATGCCTTTCAGGAAATGCGCGGGCTCAATGGACTGCTGCCCGTTGCCCGATGCGACCTGCTGAGCCTGTTGAATCGCCTCTTGTGATTTGATCGTGAAATTATTGAAGTTCATGGTGCGCGTTTTAAAATTTCTTAATGTCTGTTTCGCATCAAAGAAGTTGCCAGAATACCGGGCGACCCTATATCCGTCCATTTTGACACCTGCCGGCTGAAATTGTTGACAAAATGTCTTTCCTGTTCATAAAAAGCAATTAAATTGGCATGACGAAAATCAAGTAACTCTTTTAAAAAAATGTATACCTTGTTTTCAAATTTCAAACGCTATGGATATACTAATCACTCCGGAGACGAAAATCAGTGAGTTGAAAGCTTCCTTCAGCAAGCGTTTTACTCACTTAAAGATCGAATTTTTTTCTGGCAATTCAAGAAAGCTGGTGGGCGACGACCAGTTGGAAGTGCAGGACCTGTCGGGTCGTAAACAACAGGGCGCGCTGCATATCACAGGTCTTACCACCGTGGCCGAACTGGAAAAACTTTTCAATCACCGGTACGGACTAAGCGCCGAAGTCTTCCGGAAATCGGGCAAAGTCTGGCTTCAGACCACCGCCACAGATGCCTGGACATTGGATGAACAAAACCATGAAGCGATGGAATCGCAGGTGCCGGTAACTGAGAAGCCGGAAGCCACAGATTACCACGAGCAAGAATAACCCCGCCTGTCTTATTTTCGTCCCTGCATGCCGGCTGAAACCCGGCCAGGCAGGTTATGTTGTATCCCCGGAACAGGATTCCCATAGCGGGGCTTCGTTTATTGTTCCTTGCTTGCGGCATAGATAAATTTATATATTTGCCCATAAACCAAAAGACTAAAAAAACCTGCCTATGCGAAAGATCGTCCTCCTCCTTGTTGCTGCGCTTGCCGTTAGCTATGCGCATGCACAAAAAGATAAGTATACCAAGCTGTTCGACGCGTACACGATGGAGAAATACGAAAAGTGTATTGACGCCGCCCTGGGGTACACGGAAAGTGAAAAAACAGCCAAGGATCCGGAGCCATACCTGTATATTTCGATGAGCTATTTTGAAATGTCAAAAGACCCGGATCGCTTTGACGCGAAGAAAAAACCTGAATACAAGGACCCGTTGAAAAAAGCTGTGAACTATGCATCCAAGCTGGCCAAACGCGATAAAGACGGAAGCGTTCGCGCCGACAATAAGGATTTTATGGAAGAATTGAAGGAAGCAACCATGGATGCCATCAAGGCCGGTTATGAAAATAAAGAGACCTCAAAATATGTGGCGCTGTCGCGTGATTTTGCGAAAGCCTATGACAAGGATTATGCGGTAATGATGTTCACCGGCATGTATCTTATTTATGGCAATGCGCAGAGCGACGGCTTGAAGTATATGGATGTTTCCACCGAGAACCTGAAAAAGAACGGCAAGCCTTCCGAAGGCTACGACCGCCTGAGCAAGCGCGCCCTCACTGAAAGTTTCGTCAAGTATTCCCAGTACCTGAATGATAACAAGGACAAGAAAAAAGCCATGGCGGTGATTGACCTGGGTAAAGAGCTGCTGCCTGAAAGCGAAGAAATTCAGAAGCAAGCTGAAGCTTTAAAATAAACTTACTATGCTGTTTATTAAAAAGCCCTTCCGTATGGAGGGGCTTTTTTTTACCGCAAAAACGCTAAAGCGCTAAGGTAATTATACCCGGATGCCGATGACCAGGAGATCGTCGACCTGTTCGAAGATTCCCATCCAGTTTTTAATAAAAGCGCAGAGGTAATCGCCCTGTTCCTGCATGGATTTGTCTTGAATGGAGGTGAGAATCTCTTTAAATCTTTTTGTCATCAGCTTCTTGCCGGAAGCACCGCCAAACTGGTCGGCGAAACCGTCGGAGAAAATATAAAGCGCATCGCCGGGTTCCAGGTCGATGTCATTATTGGTAAAGGGCCGGCTTCGGTCTATCTGCAATCCGCCGATAGGCAATTTGTCGGAAACCGTAGTCAGCAGTTCACCCTTGCGGATCAGCCATAACGGCCGGTTGGCCCCGGCAAAAACAAGCTTGCGGTTTGCCAGGTCGAAGGAGCAAAGGGCGATGTCCATGCCGTCATGGGTGTTGTTTTCATTTTGCTTCAACGCTTCAATGACACCTTCGTTGAGGCGATGCAGGATGTCGGCGGGATCCGTGATTTTCTTTTCCGCGATGATCTGCTTAAGCAGGGCGCTGCCAATCATGCTCATGATGGCACCTGATACACCATGGCCTGTACAGTCGGCGGCGGCAATGATTTCCCTGCCATCCTGCAATTCAAAAGCATAAAAATCACCGCTTACGATATCCTTGGGCTGGTATAAAATAAATGCATCGGTGAATGTTCGGAAAATCGCTTCCCGCTTCGGCAGGATGGCAGCCTGCAGCCGCTTCGCATAGTTCAGGCTGTCGGTAAGCTCCTTGTTCTTTTCCGCAATCACCTGGCTCTGGCGCATCACTTCGGCCGTGCGGATATTGACCAGTTCGGTAAGCTGTGCCTCCCGCGTCCTGTATTCGCTGATCAGCACGTCGTTCTGGTTGCGCAGGCGCCTGTTCAGCACGGCAATGATGTCGCGCGTCATGGAGGGAAACTCTTTCAGCACTTCGTAAAAATCATTCCGGCTGATGCTGCCCAGCACAGCTTCTTCCAGCGTGCTGACTGACATGGATCGTGGCTCGCTGTCCAGCAGGGATAACTCCCCGAAAAACTGTCCCTGCTCCAGCCTGGCTACCTGGTGTTCGCCATCGTGTACTTTCAGGCTGCCCGAAAAGATAAGATACATGGTTTCCCCGACATCCCCTTTGCGGATGACATGCTCGCCCGTTACATAGGAAGCGACGTTAATCTTATCTGTCAGGTGAGACAGTACATCCAGACTGGCATTGCTGAACAGGGAAATATTGCTCAGAAAGCGAATCAGCGTCTCTTTATCAGGAATCACCAGCATGGGATGTGAATAGGCAGTAAATATATCAAATTGAAAGTTCTTCTTGACATACTCAACCAATTCTCTATTTTTGGCAACGAAAATAAAACGCCTTCCGGAATCTATGTTCAGCGTATACGAATTGTATAAGAAGTCGAAAGAGGCTGATATTGTCCTTTCTTTCCGCGGCAACGTGACGGAGGATTTCATGGCATCCGTTTTTCTCATCATGGAATCAAAGATGGAAGGCGATGCGCAACAACAGCGACTCCGGAAAAAAGTAAATAACATCCTGGTGGAATGCCTGCAGAACCTGTACCATCACATGGATGAATCGGATGGCGAGGATCAACCCGAAGACAAGCGGTCAGCCATCTTCCTGGTTTGCCGTGATCCTATTAACCGGTACAGCATCGTTACCGGAAACCATATTCTGAATTCGAATGTTGAAAAGCTGAAAGGCAAGATCGACAAGGTAAATGCCATGACGGTGGAAGAACTCAAGGCCTATTACCGGGAAGCGCTGGGAAACAGTGAGTTTTCGGCAAAGGGGGGAGCCGGGTTGGGCATGATTGAGATGGCCCGAAAATCCGGCAACAGGCTGGAATACCATTTTGATCCCGTAAACGACACGATGTCCTTTTTCAGCCTTATCATAAAAATTGATTAGAACGACCAAGCGCTTATGAACTCACTTGTCTTAGAAGGGACGGCCAAAACGCCGTCGATCTCTTTTTCTTCCGATTCCGGCATCCTTTCCATCCACGGAAGATCCATCCCGGAAAATTCCGCCGAGTTTTACCAACCCGTCTATGACTGGCTCGATCAGTATGCGTTGAAGCCGGCCCCGGCTACGTCCATTACCATACAGCTTGAATATTTCAATACGAGTTCTTCGAAGTGCCTGCTGGATATATTCCGTAAGCTGGAAGCCCTCCATAAATCGGAGCGGAGTGAAGTGAGCGTGATGTGGATGTATGAAGAAGAAGATGAAGACATGCTGGAAGCCGGTGATGACTACCGTACCATCGTACTGCTGCCTTTTGAGCTGAAGAAAATATAACGGCCGGATGTTGCCTGGCCGGGGGTCAGGATCTTTTTTTCTTCCTGGAAAAAGCTTCACCCAACCCAAGCAGTTTTTTCAATACATCGAAATACAAGGTAAGCGCCAGGAAACCCGTCATCGCCCAAATCACAGCCATATTCACCCAATAGGTTTCGCTGTAATTTCCAAAAACATATTTGCGGGAAGCAAAAAACGGCGCCCTTACAAAGGAGCCTTTGGCGCCTTCCATAAAGACCGGCTGGAATCGCTGAATCAGTTTATAGTCAGACTCTTCAATCTGCTTTTGTTCCGTCGTATTCTTCAGCAGGTCGGCGAGGCTTTCGTTATCATACTGCATCTTCATTTTTAACAACGCATCCGGTTCCGGCGCCGATTGCTGAAGACGCGACAGGATCTCTTCCTTATGTGAGCCTGCCTTGTTATACTGTTCGATGTAATGTTTTTTAAGCGCATTCAGGTAATCTTTCAATTCCATTCCAAGCGCCGCATGAAAGGTAGCCTTTTGAAGCTGCCCGGTTTTTCCGAAAGCCAGCCGGGGATTGTCTTTGGCTTCCCTGGCAAGCTCATTGGTCAGCAGGCGAAGGTTGGAATCCAGCATGTACTTCTTTTCATCCTGTGTCATGGCCAGGATGGCATAGTCGGTCCGTTTGATCAGTTCAGGAATCAGGAAGTCTTTTTTGAAAACGGCCTGGCTCATTCGCCGGTCATCCTCAAAGAAGTGCCGCTCGTACCGGTTGTCCTTAAACTGGTTTACAGCCAGGGCCTCAAAGGCCCAGCGGGAAGTCATCACTTCGCCGAAAACCGGCACGGTGCTATGCGTGGATATGGTAGGATTCAGTTTCTCAAACTTCACGATGATGCCGCTGAGCAGGATTTGCGGAATGATGAGAATCGGAATGAGGATGTAGATCGTCACGGCCGAATTGAATGCCGAAGAGATATTCAATCCCAGCATGTTGGCGAAACAAGCGGTGGTGAAGAGGGCCAGCCAGTATTCAAAATACATTTCTTTAATCCCCAGTACGCTGTTGCCGATGACGACAAACAGCAGCATCTGGAGGGCGGAGAGCAGCAGCATCACACAGACTTTCGACAAGAGGTAACTGCTGCGGCTCAGGTTCAGGAACGATTCGCGTTTAAGAATTTTACGGTCCCTGAATATTTCTTCGGCACTTACGGATAGCCCGATAAAGAGCGCCACTACGACGCTGATAAATATAAAGGCGGGAATGTTTTGATTTTCCCGGTATATATAATCCTTTCCCGGCTGGTAATACCGGATGAGATAAGCCAGGATAAAGGCCAGTGCAGGAGCTTCCAGCAAATTGATCAGCAGGTATTGCCTGTTGCTCAGTTTGGAAAGGACGTCACGGGTAATGAATACGCGAAACTGCCGGAACCACGAAGGTTTATGGGACCCGGCATGGACCGGTTCCGGTTTTGCAGGGCTTGCAGGCTGAACGGCATGCTTCTCTTTGTAGAGCCTGTTCCATTCGGCAGGAGTCACCTTCCGGGAATTTACCGGGTTACCGTATTCATCAACGACCCTGGCTTCGATGATGGTAAACAACTGTTCAGGATTGATATTGCCGCACGTAATGCATTCGCTCTCGTCGGCATTAACATGATGAACGAGGTGCTTAAAATAGATCAGGGAATCGGCCGGATTGCCATAGTAGATGTGGTAACCGCCTGTATCCAGCAGCAGCAGTTTGTCGAACAGTTTGAAGATGTCAGAGGAAGGCTGGTGAATCACCACGAAAATGAGTTTGCCATTGATGGAAAGCTGCTTCAGCAGATCCATGACATTTTCGGAATCGCGGGAGGAAAGCCCGGAAGTAGGCTCGTCGACAAAGAGTATGGAAGATTCCCGTACCAGTTCCAGGGCAATATTCAGGCGCTTGCGCTGGCCGCCGCTGATGGTCTGGTTCAAAGGGTTTCCTACTTTCAAATCATGTATCTCGGAGAGCCCTAAATCTTCCAGCAGCGCATGTACTTTGGCGGTGACCGCGGCTTCATCGAGGTTGCCGAAACAGAGTTTCGTATTGTAATATAAATTTTCAAAAACGGTAAGGTCTTCGATCAGCAGGTCATCCTGGGGGATATAACCCAGCAGGCCTTCGCTGTTCTTCCTGTCCCTGTGCAGGTTGATGCCGTTGATCAGCACTTCGCCGGAGGAAGGCGTATAGTTCCCGTTCAGTACGTTCAGCAAGGTTGATTTGCCGGCTCCGCTGCCGCCCATGATGGCTACCAGTTCGCCGGAGGTGGCGGAAAAAGTCATGGGATGAAGGCCGATATTTCCTCCGCTGAATCTGTATTCAGCCTGCTGTACCGAAAACGTAATTTTTGAAGAAAGCTCACTGTGCAGGAACCGGTGAATGACGTCACTGTAGTACACGGGTTCCAGCCGGGGCCCGCGAATAACGGATCCTTGCGTAAATACCTGGATGAAATCATTGTTTACAGCCTGCCCGTTCAGTGTAAGCGGCGTTTCCCCTTTGTACCGGATAAAAGATATCCCCACACTGCGGATAAACAAAACGATCATGGTGCCCTGCAAACTTTCATTCTGCAGGTATAGCGTATTCCTGTTCAAAGTCCCTGTATCCTTGCCGCTGGCGATCAGCAAAAAGGAATCGCCTTCCGGAAGGACATCCGATTTTCCGGCCAGGGACAGGCAGTCCTTAAAATCCGCTTCCGGAATATTAAAGATCCCGGCCACCGTAGTAAGAAATTCCCATTCCTGCTCGGTGACAGGTTCTTCGGAAGAATGCAGGAATTCAATCAGCCGTACAAGCACGACATACTTCTGGCGCTGGTTCAGTTCCTGGTTGATGTCTGTGCAAATGCGCAGGACCTTGACGGAGTTTACCGAAGCCCGTTTCCTGACTTTGTCGAGGTTCCCGGTGCCGCGTTGTACCCGCAGGAATTCATCGAAAACGGCGAGGTACCGCTCCGTCCATTCGCGGTTCAGTTGCTGGCGCAAAAACATTTCCACGATAGGCCGGCTTTGGGCCGTGAGCCGTTCCGCATTTGCCACGATGGCAAACAACTGCATCAGCGCCTGGAGAATTTTCTCACTCATGGAATGTCAAAAAAAAGATCGGGGAGCTTGTCATCCTAATAAAAAAGGGACCTTTTCAAAGCCCCTTTCTATTTGTTTGCAACAGCAATCAGCGTATGGCATTGTTTCGCGCAGTAGCTACGGCGGCGGAAATTTTCCGCAGGCTTTCCTTGTTGATTTCAGACGCGTCTTTGTAGGTATCCATAACGGTCTTCAAGGCAAGCAGGTCGTTCTGAAGCGCTGTCGATTCCTTGTCTTTAAATTCCTTGAAAAGATCAATGAGGTTATTGAGTACAAGCTTCTGCTCGTAGATTTTTGAATAGGAGGATTTATATTTATCGGCCGGCTCCTGGTCCTTCAGGAGGGTGGTACTGATGAAAAGACTTTCCAGGAAAGCGCCTGCAATCACCTGGCTGGCTACTAAAAGCCTGGAGTTGGAACGAAGGAATTTATCCGTTTCCGTATACGCCTGGTCCACGATAACCATCAGGGAGTCTTTCTTATCGGCATTCTCTTCGAAGCGGTCGGTAAAACGGTCAAACGTTTCCTGTGTACCGATGCTTTCAGCGAGTTTGCGGGCTGTGGCGTAATAATCATAGAGATCCTGCTTATTTCCGTAATAGGCGATGTAGGCCATATCCACACCGTAAACACCATAGTTCACCGATTTCTTGTAGGAAGAGAAGTACTTTTCGTTGTTCGTTGTGGGATTCAATAAGGTATTGTCAAAGGGAACCTCCGTGGTATAGACCGTATTGATGATATCCAGGGGAGAGGGCAGGTTGGCAATAGTAAAAGTGAACTTAAAGTCCGCGAAATCATTGTATGCGGCCGTATCCATGGCTGCCATGAGGGAATCCGATGCAGCTTCCTCGGGGTTCTTTTCTTTGTTACCGGAGCAGGAAATCAGGGTCACGATAAAAACTGCAGTCAGGGTACGAAGGAAGTTTTTCATATGGTGTTGAGTATCGGTTAGTATGCAAACATAATTGAAATCGTTAAAATTGCCAATATTTACAGTACTTTTATTTTTATTTCATTTGTGTTAAATCGCTGATTCATAACAATTCCGAAACCTTAGACTATGAGTAAATACTACTGCCTGTTCCTCGCCATGTTTTTATCCTTTCACCTGGTATCTGCCCAGTCAGTAACCCAGTCAGTACGGTTCGATACGTATGCCTCGCCAACCAATAACGACCTGGTCAATAATTTCAGCAATACTTCCTGGATGACCATGGTCACTACAGGCGGTATCACCGGTGGCGCCCTTGTGCCCCCTGACAGTATCAGCTGGGGCAACGACAAGCTGAACTTCTGCAGGAATTATTTTAACATACAGGATTCGGCCATGGACAATTCAATTTGTTTCCTGTATGATGCTTCAAAGGTAAGACCGACGGCTTACCAACGTGCAGCCGATATCTGGCTGTTCAGCGGTATCGTCAATCATTACATCATTTTCAGTGTAAATTACAACCACCACCTGACCATCCTGAGCTATGGGTCGGCCAGCGATAGCCTGTTGTCTCCCCTTATTTCCGGGCACTGGTATAAACTGAGTACCACGGTTAAGTCGCTTGCAGGCAACTGGATGTATACCAGAGCCGAAGTATTCGACCTGGGAACCACAGGAACGGGAACTCCTGTCAGCATGGGCAGCAACACTTCCAGCTTTATGGACCAGGATGTAAATCAATCGAACTTCATCGATGTCAGTATCAGCGGCGCCGGCTTCGGCGGCAGTGCCATGCTGGATGATTATACCTTCGCAGGCATACCGGCCGCCAATTCCTGTATACCTGCAGGTTTAACGGGTATTCAGGAGAACATTCCTGCTTTTATTTTTTATCCCCAGCCGGCTCATGAGAAACTCGTCATACAAAGGCAGGATTTGCTGCAAGTCGAGATGGATGAAGTGCGGATTTTCAATGCATTGGGAGAGCGAATTTCAGCCCATCAAAAAGCCAGGACACCTTTTATCATCGATATGCAAGACTGGTCCTGCGGGATTTATTTTATTGAAATCCTCCAAAATGGAAACCTTTTCCGGCATAAGATATTGAAACAGTAGATCCGGATTAAAAAAAATTGAGCAACCCGGCCGGGAGCATGGCCACCGGCTGAGTTTTTATATTTGAAGGAGAAAGCAGGGAGTACTTATGAAGCCCAAACCTAAACCTAAACCGCAACCGAAACAACCACAACCCAGGGCAGGCAAAGCGACGGAGCCGGGGAAGACCGCGGCAAAAAAACCGCCTTACATCCTGTTGCTGGGAATCATTTTGGTGGTGACAACTTTTGTTTTCTTTCCCATGCTTAAAAATGAGTTTACTTCCTGGGATGACAAGGATTACGTAGTGGCGAACCCGGCCATCCGTTCCTTGGATGCCAGCCACCTGAAGGTGATGTTCACCGAGCCGATTGCCAACAACTACCATCCGCTCACCATGCTTTCCCTGGCCATGAATTACAGCAGCGGTAAATTAAAACCCGAGGGTTACTACCTGTGGAACCTCTTGTTACATCTTGCGAATATTGTCCTGGTATTTTTCTTCATTAAAAAACTCAGCCGGAACAATGTCCATGTAGCCTTATTTTCCGCCTTGCTGTTTGCCGTACATCCCATGCACGTAGAGTCCGTTGCCTGGATATCCGAACGCAAGGATGTTTTGTATGTGCTCTTTTTTGTTGCCGGTCTGATCACCTGGCTGAAGTACCTGGAAAAAGGGAAGCCGTTAGATTACGCGGCGACCTTCCTGCTGGCCCTGTGCAGCATGTTCAGTAAGCCGGCAGCCATCATTTTTCCGCTGGCCATGCTAGTTATCGAATGGTACAGGAATGCAAAGGTGGATTTGAAAAACCTGTTCAATAAAATTCCGTTTTTCATCCTGGCAGCCTTCTTCATGTACATGACCTGGATTGCCCAGAAAACAAACAGTGCCAACATCGCGGATTTCCAGACGTTCAATGTTTTTGAAAGGTTCCTGTTTGCCTGTTATGGTTTGGTTATCTATCTCTTCAACTATTTATTCCCCATCCACCTGGCGGCCTTTCATCCGTACCCGGATAAAGTAACTGCGTTATACTATGTGATGCCGCTGGTGGTTGCCGCCATCGCTGTTCTTAGTTACCGTTTCAAAGCACGGCGGAACCTGTTGCAATTCGGTTTCCTCTTCTATGGAGTAAACCTTATCCTGGTTCTCCAGTTTGTTTCCATTGGAGCGGCCTTGTATTCCGAACGGTATACGTATATGGCCTATACGGGATTGTTTTTTGTGACCGGCATGTGGCTGTTTGAAAAGCAAAGCAACATCAGCAAGGCATGGATCGCGACACTGGCTATCTCCGCAGTGTTTGTATTCCTTTCCGTGGAACGTGTGAAAGTCTGGCATAACAGCCTGACGCTTTGGACGGACCAGATTAAAAAGTATCCCGATAGTCCAAGGGGTTATTACGACCGCGGAATTTATTATGCCGACAATGGAAATTATGAGCTGGCGCTTGCAGACTATACGCGTTCCATTAAAAACAAACCGGAATACAAAAACCTATCCAACCGTGGCGCCTTGTATGTTACGATGAAGGAGTATGACAAAGCCTATGCCGATTATACGAAGGCGTATGCCATGGACAGCAATAAAATTGAAGCGTTGGTAGGTTTGTCGCAGGTCCATTTAGCGCGGCAGGAGTTTGAACCGGCCTTGAAGTATGTCACGCGATCACTGGAAATCAAACCGTCGTATGAAGCGCACTTTACGCGTGCCGTCGTGCTGAAAGCGCTGGGACGTTTTGATGAAGCCGTAAAGGAATATGAAGAGACCCTTCGAATGAATAACGACGTCTCCGCACGGCATAATCTTGCAAATATTTACCTGGTGAACCTTAAAAAATATTCCCTTGCGGCCAGGGAGTACGGGCTTATTGCCGATCTCCAGCCGGGTTATCCGCGTATTTTTACCTATAAAGGCCTGGCATTATACCAGGCCGGACAATATAAAGAGGCAATTGCCGCCCTCAATGCTGCATTGACGATTGATCGGGTGGATGCCCAGGCTTATGGTTATCGCTCCATGGCCTATCATAAAATGGGAGATACCATGAATTCCCAAAAGGATGCGGCTACTGCTGCTGACCTGGGTTTTGTATTCGATAACGGAGCTTTCAATTAACTCTGTGCTTTTGTGCCTCTGTGGTGAAAAAAGAATTAACCACAGAGGCACAGAAGCACGGAGAAGAGAGATTTATTTCTTCTCCATAGCCGTGGCCTTTGAAAAATACTCCTGCGCAGTCTTTTGATCGCCCAGATTCTGGTAGGCAAATCCCATATACTTCAGGGCAGTTGCATCGTTGGGATTATATTGTAGAGACTTACCCAAATAGGTGATAGCATTCGCATTGTCGCCGAGAACCAGGTAACAGCTTCCAAGGTTGAGTAACGTGGTCGCATCCATGGGATTTAACTTCGCGGATTCGCTGAAATAGCCCAGGGCTTCCCGGTATTTTTTTTCCTGGAAACGAAGGACGCCTTTGCCGTTATATGCTTGTGGCAACCTGGGATTGTATTTCAGGGCCTTGTCATAATAAGCAAACGCTTCCTCCGTCTTTTTTAACTTCCTGTAGGTGGCGGCAACTTCATTGTTAAAGGAAGCGTTGGTAGAATCAATCGATACGGCTTTTAAGTAGTGCTCCAGCGCTTCCCGGTACAGGGCTTCCGTATTGCCCGTCCCCGCATTCGCGCTTTTAATTAGTTCATTCGAATACAAGTAATGGGCGTAAGCATTTTCGGGCTGATCCGCTATGCCGGATGCAAAGAGGGTATGATTGTTTTTCCATACCGGCGTTCTTGCCAGGGTTTGGATGGAATAAGCAAGCAGCAGCACTGCGCAGAGTGCCGCTGCGGGCGTGTTGCTCCGTACTGCCTGCAACAAATCTCCGGTTGCCGTGGAGGTGCCCGGCCGGATCTTCACAAGCAGCCATGCAACAGCCAGGGCCAGGCCCAGGGAGGGCATATAGAGCAGCCTGTCGGCCATGACCGTTCCAATCACGAAGACCATATTGGAAACAAGGGAAATGGTGATAAAGAAATAAAGGATACAAAATCCCAAAACACTTTTTTTCCGGAAGGCATAGATGCCGGTTGCAACAAGCGCCAGCAGAACGAAAAGCGAAGCCAGCACTCCGATGTCACCAAAATTCATCAGGCGAATGGCGGCGAAAGAATAATCCATGGAAAGGTGCAGGGGAAAAACCAGGAGCAGGAGATACTTACCCAAAACAAACAACACTGTGGCCAGGCGTGTGAGGCCGTCCGGAGCGGCAGCAAGAATGTTGTTGGTCAGGTTTTCTGTTTTTGTCACCAGCATGCCGTGCTGGATACCTGTCAGAATGGCCACATAGAGAATAGCCATGACGGCATGCGGAATAGCCAGGGTAAATGCCCTTTGCGGTTTTGCCAGTTTAAAGAGCATGGCTGCCAGCGGAAAGACGGCCAGCCAGGTAATGGCATTTTCCTTTGACAACAATGCCAGGAAAAAAGCACCGGCCGAGGAAACCAGTGCAGATCCCTTTCCGGAGTCCATATAATCCAACAACTTCGAAAGACTGATTAGGCAGAAAAGCAGGCAAAGTATTTCATCGCAGCTTTTAATATTGGCTACCACCTCGGTATGTACGGGATGTGCAAGGAACAGGAGGGCGCCTGTAAATGAAAGAAGGATATGGCCTTTAAATAATTTGTTTAGCAAGCGATAGAGCAGCACACCCGTTAAGGCGTAAAGCAAGACGTTCATGAAATGCCCGGCAGCCGGGTTGTCGGGGAAGAACTGCCATTCCAATGCAAACAGGATGAGTGGCACGGGGCGATACAAGGTGTTGTTCGAGGCCATATAGCCGCTCCAATAAGCTGTCTGAAGGATGTCGCCAATTCCCGATGCTCCGGCCTGTACATACCGGTTACTGTTGATGGCGGCGAAATCATCCAGCGTATATGCATACCGGATGGTGCCGGCATAAAGCAGGAAGCCAAAAGCGAAAATGAGCAGGGATGGAATCGAAGCGGAAAGGGTAGCGGGTTTGTTTTTCTTATTCGGCTGCGGAGTGGTTGCCGCGGTTTGGCGTGATAAGGCATCCTTTTCTTTCCGCGTCAGTTTTTTTTGATTCATAAAAAAGAAATCTGAATAACGAATCCATAGTCACCATCAACCCGGTTTACATTCGTCCCGAGGTGTCGGGATCGTAAGGATACGTTATTCGTTGGCAGGTAAAACTAGCACAAATTCCGTAAAATCATGAAGCCGGGTTTCGACTGTCATTTCCCCTCCATGCGCCTTGATGATATCGTAGCAGATACTAAGGCCAAGCCCGGTTCCTTCCCCGGAAGGCTTGGTCGTAAAAAAAGGTTCAAATATCCTGTTCTTAATGGCATCCGGAATTCCGTTGCCGTTGTCCTTTACGGAAACAATAATTTTATTTTGTTCCACCCAGGTGGAAAGGGTAATCGTCGGAATATACGTCAGCAATTCATGGGCGCCATCCCTGGGTTTCCGCTCCAGGCTTTTCAGGCGTACGGCGTAGAAGGCATTGTTAAGCAGGTTCAGCAAAACCCGGGAAATATCGTGGTGAATGAGTTTAACCGGCGGCAGGTTATCTGCCAGCAATTTTTCAACGTGACAGGAAAAATCCGGGATTCGTGCACGCATGGACTGAGTGGCGAGACTTAGCGCTTCTTCGCAGAGATCATTCACCTGCGTCTCTGTTTTGTCACCGGATTCGGAGCGGCTTTGATGCAGCATGCCTCTTACGATATCGTTGGCGCGTTTGCCGTGTACGGAGATGCGCGCGAGATTATTTTCAAGCTCTGACAACAAGGTCTTTTTTTCATCCTCGCTTTCCGCCGATTGAATTTCAGAGATGAGCTCTTTCGACAGTTCGGCGAAATTATTCACAAAGTTCAATGGGTTCTTTATTTCATGTGCGATGCTGGCCGTCAACTGACCCAGCGAAGCCAGCTTTTCATTTTGAATCAGTTTCTGTTGCGCCTTCTTCAGGTTTTCATAGGCTTCCGTGAGTGCCAGGTTGGCTTTTTGCTTGGTACGGTAGCCCTGAACAAGCAGCAGGACGAACATAAGCAGCATCGCAGCACATACCAGGAAGGCATACGTAAGAATGCGTTGTTCCCTGAACTTCTGAGCGGCCAGGTTGTCTTTTTTTTCCTGTTCGGCAACGAGTGCCGCGGACTTGGCTTCGAATTCGTACTGGTATTGCTGCCTCATGGTCGACTTGCGTGTCTCTTCATTCAGCAGGCTGTCGCGCATATGTGATTCCAGTTCCAGGAACTCATACGCCTTATGATAATCGCCTTTCGTACGGTAGATGTCCTTCAGTACATGCGCCGTGTTTTTAATGCGTATGGGATAGCCCACGCTGAGTGCCAGTTCATGAGCCTGGAGGGCCATCGGAAATGCTTTATCTATCCGGTTCGCCCGGTAGTAAATCCCGGCCAGTTCTGTCAATGAGAAAGCCATGCCACGCCGGTCTTCGATTTCTGTGCTCAGGGTCAGGCTTTGTTCAAAACAGCGCAGCGCCAGCGTATCGTTACCGATCCGGCCATAGCAAACTCCCATATTATTCAGCGTGGCGGCTGTATTTTGCTTATTCCCCAAAAGACGCCTGAGTTCAAGACTCTTTTGAAAATACGCCAGGGCCGTATCACATTGGCCTCGCGTAGAATACGTAAGCCCGATGTTGTTCAGGGTAAGCCCGGTACCCGTAGAGTCATTAATCTCCTTTTCCAAGACCAGGCAGCGGTGAAAATTAGCCAGCGCTTCCTGCGACTGACCCTGCTGGTGCAGAGCATAGCCCAGGTTGTTGAGCGACTCCACGATTCCTTTTTTATCGCCGGCTTCTTCGCGGAGTTTCAGGCTTTCATGGTAGAGGTACATGGAATTCTGAACATCACTGCGATAAAACAGCAGCATGGCCTGGTTGTTCAGGGAAGCCCCTTTGTATTTGCTGGCAGTCTTGCGTATGACCGGATTGCCCGATTCCATCAACCGGGTGGCCAGGTGATCCATTTGCTCATTGAATGCCGGCCACACTCTTTCATCGGGAATATTTTCGACCAGCTCATAGAGCACGGCAAGCTTGCTGGTGTCCTCCGGCATCCGGGGAAGGCGGGCAATTAAGGAGTCAGCCCAGGCCTCTATTTCATCAGCCAGGGCATGAGGCACATAACCGGAAAACAGGAGGCATAAAAAAAATAAACAACGTCGAATGCTCATAACGGAATCCTACCAGGCAAGCGGAAATTTTCAGGAATTTATCGGGCAAAAGGTACCCAATAATCGCGCCTTACCCAAGGTCTATTGAGCAATATGCATGCAGGGTTAGTATCCGGCAGGTTTGGGGAAGTTTAGGAGATATTCCTTAGATTCTTTTCCGAGATTAAAAAGCAGGTCCAGGAGACTCAGGTTACCGATAAATCCATAGGCGGACTGGAATACCTGGAGATAGGATGGAGAATTTTCCTTTTCACGCTGCCGCGGTAAATAAGCATTTCTTAAATCCGTGACCGGCACTTTCGCCTCGTAGGATAGCGTGATATGTTCAGGCATAGCCAGGGAAAGCAGTCGGCAGGATGCTTCCAGCAGGTTTTTATTCCACTGGAACAGCATGGATTCATTCCTGTCAAAAACTTCTTTCAACGGCGTTTCATAGTACTCGAAAAAGGGGGAGTTGCGGTAAGCCGACTCGATGGATCTCCAATGGATCTTTTTCCAGCTTGTGTCGTCGGCGATCTGCACCCGGTTAATGGGTATTGCGTACAAGTCTTTATGCCGGACGGGTATGACAAGGTCAAGCTGACCGTTGGCGCCATAGATAGAAGTCCTGTTGCGGTACGTTTGTTTTACGAAATGTTCATGCGCCTCCAGGTGAACCGTGTCGGCGCCTGCCAGCGCGGCCATGTAAGAAATCGGGGGAAAGTAGGCCGTGGATAACAAAACCGCTGCCATGCCCGTCACCTTCTTTCATAGGCGCCCATGTCAGGGTTCAGCCCCTGTGGACGCGCCTGGTTTTTCAAATCGAAGTTGAGCACAGGCGTAAGGTTGACGACAGTGGGATCGCCGGCATCGATAGCCACGGAGGTGGAGTCCAGCGTATAGTCATTCGCATCCACATCCGTGAAGAAGGGATCTGTGTTGCGAATTATATTCCTGTAATTGTACGGGTTGCTGACGGAAACACTGTTCTCCAGTTTCAGCAGGCAGTGATCAAACTGGAAGTCAAAATTATTACCTGTCACAGCGGCTGAATCATAATCGATTTCGTTCTCCAGGTTGCCGTAAATAATGCAGTTCCTGAAATAAGAAACCAGCGGCCGCACATCGACATAGTAATTATTCAGGAAAAGCGATACGGTTTGCCGGTTTCCGTTTTGCCAGTAATTGGCAAAGGTGCAATGAAGAAATTCATAGGCGCCGCCGAATACCAGTTGGGCTACATACTGTCCGCAATTGGCGAAGACGCAGTTGCGTGCTTTCAGCGACGTTCCTCTCGCAAGCAAGGCCGCACTGGCCATATTCTTTACGATGCAGTTGTTCATCGTCAGGGTAGTGGTTGATGTATTGAATACCGTATCCACAACCAATCCTACATTGCCGTTTTTAATGATTGCCCAATCCATCGTACAACTGCGCGCTCCCGGACCGATATCCGAAAAGTCACCCTGGAGATTTTTCCTGGTTAGATTCGACAACCGGATATAGTCCCACTGGCCGGGAACTTCGCTGAAATCCACGCCCAGCCTGTCGCCCTGGAAATTGACGGGCGAGCCGAAAGTGCCATTGACAACCAGCGAAGCCGCCGACATCACGATGAGCCCGGAACCGGGATGAAAGTGAACATTGGCGCCTGCATTGATGGTCAGGGTACAACCTGAATCCACCAGGGCATATCCATAAATGACGTGCGGTTTGTCATTATTCCATACGTCATTGCAATCCAGGAAAAACAGGGGAGGGGAGTTGGGGGGAGGTTTGTGAAAATAAGCATCCTGTCCCCAGGCTACAAGGTCTATATCCTGCAAGTTGCCGTTGGTCTCAAATAAAATGGAATCCGTAATAACAAGCGGATTATTCAGGTTGTTCGGATCAACGGTTACTTCCACGAAGACCCAGATGCTGTCATGCGCGTCAATTTCAATATCGGTAAATTCCTTTCCGGGAATACCGTCAATATTCAGGCGAAAGTTGGAGCCATTGCCTTTCGCAATACGGATCGACGAAATTTTTATGGCTTCATCGTTATTATTATAGATGATCAGGTACTCCGTACTGGAGCCTACGGTGGTAAATACGGTATCAAACAGGATGGTGTCGTCGGAGAATTCCAGCTTCGCCGAGGGATCGGTCGTAAATTCTTCCTTCGTGCAGCCGGAGAATACCAGGAGATAACAAAGCGTAAAAAGTGAAACGTAAAAAAACAATTTGGTCATATGCGCAAATATACTCGTTTGCAGTAAACGGAAGGAAGAGGAATGTATTTTGGAGCCCGGACCTAATGCAAACCGATGGTTTCGACTTCCGGAATTCCGTGAAGAATGAGCTGGATATGTTTGCGCTTCGCCTTGGCCTTGAAATCCTGGAAGATCTCCAGCACATCCCTGTCAATGTAAACGCTGTGGCTACCCGTGATTTCTACCTCGGCATATTCAGGAATCCTGTCAAGTGTCTCCATGAATTTTCGTTTATTGAGGAAACTTACGTTCAAGGCCAGCTCAATTTTAAAATGCCGGATATGGCCCTGGGCGCTTTCCTGAAGCGTAAATCCGGCACGGTAGGTGTGCTGAATAAGGAAGTAAATAGAAAATCCTAATCCTACGGCCACGCCGGTAAGGATGTCGGTAAAAAGAATAGACGCGGCAGTAACCAGGAATGGCAGGAACTGTTCCCGGCCCTGCCTGTATACTGACAGGATCATTTTGGGTTTGGCAAGGTTGTAGCCGGTTCTTGTGAGAATCACGGCAAGCACGCAATACGGGATGGTATTGAGGAAAGGAAGCAGGAAAACCACGGCCAGTAAAAGCCATATGCCATGTGCAACGGATGACAGCCGTGTACGTGCGCCTGCTTCCGCGTTCGCGGAACTCCGGACGATCACGGCCGTAATGGGCAGTCCGCCTAATACCCCGCTCACCAGGTTGCCTGTGCCCTGGGCGACCAATTCACGGTTTTGCGGCGAGATCCGGTTATATGGATCCAGCTTGTCGATGGCCGTGATGCTTAGCAAGGTTTCAAGGGATGCAATAAGGCAAATGACGACAGCGTTTCTCCACAATTCAGGATGGCTCAGGACCTGTCCGAAATCAGGCAGTTTCATGTTCTCAAAGATGTTGCCGGGAATCGATACAAAATGCGAGGCTTTTAAGCTCAGCGAAGGCCAGTTAAATTTCAAAGCCTGGGCCATCAGTACGCCGGCTACCACGGTAATAAAGGATGCCGGCAGGAAGGACAGCTTATCGGCAATCGTTTTCTTCCAGAGAATGATCAGCGCCAGGGATGCCGCCGACAGCAGCACTGCGCCGGCAGAGGTATGCCTGTACAAGCTTTCGATTTGAAGCAAGCTGTGATGAAGGGTGATGATGTTAAAGAACTCATTTCGCCAAAAATCAGGCTGGTCGTAACCAACAAGCAACGGCACCTGCTTCGACACCAGGATGATTCCAATGGCGGCTAACATGCCTTTAATGACAGAGGAAGGGATAAAATGAGTGAAACTTCCGAGCTTCAATACGCCCAGGAGTACCTGGAGTAATCCGGCCAGGGCTACGGATAGAAAAAACAATTCTAGCGATCCCAGCTGAAGAATGGAGGCGGCGCAGATGGATGTCAGGCCGGCTGCAGGTCCGCTGACGCTCAATTCGGATTTACTGATCAGCGGGATAACCAATCCACCTATCATCCCCGCCAGTAACCCTGCATATACAGGCACGCCCGAAGCCAGCGCTACGCCCAGGCAAAGTGGAAGGGCAACAAAGAAAACAGTGATGCTTGCCCGGAAATCATGCTTGAGAAAAGACAGCAAATAAAACTTTGCCTTACGGCTAACCCTCTCCATGTATTTGGGCAAAGGTTGAAAAATTACTAGGCATATGAAAGAAAATTTAAAGGGTATCCTCGTTCCAAATTTCCCAGGCTTTATCCGCCTGTGAGGTAAGCATCTGGTAACCATTCAGGGTAACCGAACCTTGTGCCTTCCCCTTTTGAAGAAAGAGCGATTCTTCGGGATTATATACCATGTCGAAGAGCAGGTGTTTCGCCGTCAGGTGTTGGTAGGGGATATCCGGGGACTGCTGAACATCCGGCCACGTTCCGACAGGCGTGGTGTTGACGATGACAGAAAATTCCGACAAGATTCTTTCATCCAGTTGTGTATAGGTCATACCGGATGTTCCCGTCCTGCTCACGAAGCCGCATTCAATTCCCGTTTTACCAAGCACATATGCGACGGTCCGGGAAGTAGCGCCCGTACCGAGGACTAGCGCCTTTTTGTGCCTGCTATCAAGGAATGGGGCCAGGGATGTTTCGAAACCATATGCATCGGTATTGTAACCCAACAGCCGGATTTGATTTTCGGATCTCGTGATGCGAATGGTGTTCACTGCCCGCGTTGCAGCCGCTACAGGGTCAGTGCCATTCAACAGGTTAAAAACACTTTCCTTATAGGGGCGGGTAACATTTAACCCAAGCAAACAGGGATCTTTCCGTATGATTTCAGGCAAACCCGAAATGGACGATAACTCGTAATTGTTATAGGCACAATCGGTGCGCCGCAGGGCACGGAATTTTTCGGCGAAATATTTTTTTGAAAAGGAATGAGCGAGCGGGTAACCGATTAATCCGTAATTCCTCATTGAGCCGTTCGCTTATGCTTGATGAATTCAACGATAATTGGAAGTATGGAAATAAAGATGATTCCGAGGGCCACCAATTCAATGTTCTTACGGATCCATTCAATCTCGCCGAGGAAATAGCCCGCAAAAGTCAGGCTGAATATCCAGAGCGCTCCGCCCAGGATATCGAAAGGAAGAAATTTACGGTAGTTCATTTCCGCGATGCCGGCAACAAAGGGAGCAAAGGTCCTTACGATGGGAACGAAGCGGGCCATGATAATTGTTTTCACCCCGTACTTTTCATAGAAGGAATGGGTTTTGTCCAGGTATTCCTGCTTGACAATGGATTTGCCGCGAAACTTAATATGCAATACCCGTAAGCCGATCTTGCGGCCAATCCAGTAATTTGAATTATCTCCCAAAACGGCAGCGGCAAACAGCAACAAAGTCAGGTACGTCATGTCCATATACCCTAACCGCGCAAATAATCCCGCGGTAAATAGGAGTGAATCGCCGGGCAAAAAAGGCATGGCTACTAGTCCGGTCTCAATGAAGATTACCAGGAAAAGAATCAGGTAAATCATCGTGCCGTAATTTTGAAATATCCATTCAAAATCCAGGTGCAGAATATGCTTAAAGAGTTCCATGCTTTGGTAAAGAAAATTTAAAAATGAATGTGGGAAACCGGGAGTGAAGTAAAAAACTTCAGTGACTTGAAACCTTCCTTAGGTGAGTGCGAAAACTATCTTCTATCTTCTATCTTCTATCTTCTATCTTCTATCTTCTATCTTCTATCTTCTATCTTCTATCTTCTATCTTCTATCTTCTATCTTCTATCTTCTATCTTCAATCTTCTATATTCTATCTTCAATCTTCTGTCTTTATACGTCCAATGTATTGTCCACTTCCCTCGCATAAGCCACGATTCCGCCTTTGAGATTATACAGGTTGGTATACCCGAAGCGTTTTTCAAGTTCATTAATAACAACACCGCTCCTGTTTCCTGACCGGCAATAAACCACGACATCCTTGTCCTTGTTAATTTTTCCAATCTCATTAAAAACCTGTCCCATCGGTATCAGTTCACCTCCAAGGTTTGCCGTTTCATATTCGTATTCCTCACGCACGTCGATAAGCTGGAAGTCGGCCTTGCTTTGGATTTTTTCATGCAGTTGTTGGGCGGTGATTTCTTTCATGGCGGTTAATACGGTTCGGTTAGTTGCTGCAAAGATATTTTTTTCAACTGCATCTAAAGAATGCCGCACCGCCAAAAAACATACCAAAAACGTCGAATCTGGTATTGCTTCCGGGGTTTTTCATAAATTCAGGCTCGCCTCAAAAAAAACGCTATTATTCATGCTGCGTATTTCGCACGGAGGCCGCAGAGGAATACACACGGAGCTCACGAAGATTCAATATTAATTTTTATCGTTTATTCTTTGCCGTGGTCTCCGTGTTCTTCTCTCCGTGAACTCCGTGCGAAACTTTGCCGCTTGCTGAGTTCATGGGGTATTAAAAAACCAAAAGCTGCAAGCCTTACGGGGCTGGCAGCTTTCATTTTTCAACCTTACGGGGTTGGTGTTTAAACCATATGTTATTATTATTTTAGGTTTAACAATTTTACAGCAGTTTCAGGCTTTCCGTTATCCGAAATGAGGGTTTTCTTGCGTGAGTAATAAATCGGGCTTTTCTACCTGAAATGCCATGCGGGAACTGCTAAAACTACCTGTATCAAACGTTTGCAGCAATGCCAGGCGTTAAAGTAAATGTAAGGTCACAGCTGCTTTAGTGGTTATGCACCTTAACTTTCTTAAATTTGCATTCATTCGAAATTAATGAACCTCATTTATGAAGGAGAAAACGAATCTTGATGCTATTTCCGATGCCATTGCCGATATAAAAGCCGGCAAAGTGGTGATCGTAGTGGATGATGCCAACCGGGAAAATGAAGGTGATTTTCTGACGGCGGCAGAAAATGTGACTCCCGCCGTCATCAATTTCATGGCAACGCATGGCCGCGGCCTTATTTGCGCATCGCTGACGGAGGATCGTTGTGAAGAATTGCAGCTTGAAATGATGGTGAACGATAATACCTCCAGCCATGAAACGCCTTTTACCGTATCGGTAGACCTGAAAGGACATGGCACCACTACGGGAATTTCGGCCAGCGACCGCGCGAAGACCATACAAGCCCTGGTAGACCCCGCCACCAAGCCTGAGGACCTGGGCAGGCCCGGACATATT
>Ga0315912_10001163_pt1 | contig 34748 bp, 27 predicted proteins | sample VfabasoilMG_FD_204469 | JGI IMG/M metagenome (GOLD analysis project Ga0315912, IMG submission 204469) | Garden soil microbial communities collected in Santa Monica, California, United States - V. faba soil | ecosystem: Environmental > Terrestrial > Soil > Garden | place: USA: California... | reverse complement strand
GCGAGATCGCCCGAGCAACTCGGCGATCGACGGCGTGCTCGCAACGAAAGGCTGCGACGAAACCTGAAGGCTTCGTCGAAAACGGTCGCCGCGCACGACTCGCGCAACCACCCAGACGGCCGCGCCGAGCAGCCACAACGCCTCCCACGGCACACCGCTAGGCGCTACCCAGGTTTCCGCAGCCGAGTACAGCTGCTGCGGCACCTCCGCTCCGGGCAACCGAACGGTTTCCAATACGGATTCCGGCCGTGGCGGGCGCGTCGGAAGCACGGCGCCGAGCGCGGGTATCAACCACAGCGTGCACGCGACGTTGGCGCCGAACGCGCGGTGAATCAGCGGCCCAACGAGCAACACGACGCCGATCAACAGGCTCGTTTCGACCGTGGTCGCGATCAACCAGCTAAGCATCGCGATCCTTGAGCTTCGCGAGTACCTTCTCGATCTCCTCGACGTCGCGCTTCGACAGTTTCCTTCTCTCGGCGAAGTGTGCGATCAGCGGCGCCATCTGGCCGTCGAAGAAGCGATTCAAGAGCCCTTCGGCCTGCTCGATCAGGCTGGCGTCGCGCGTGAGCAGCGGACGATAGAAGAAGAGGCCGCCGTCCTTGCGCCGCGCGACGGCCTTCTTCTCGGTGAGCCGTGCTAGCAGCGTCTTGACGGTGCTCTCATGCCAGCCGGTGAGCTGCCGAACGCGTTCGATGACTTGTCCGGCTGTGAGCGGGTGCTCGCGCCAAAGCACGTCGAGCACGTGCTGTTCCGACTTGGATAATTTCACGCCGCCCACTGCTACCCTCGCGGTCGAATCTACAACACAGTCTCTATGGACTACAAATGTAGACTACACGTCGATTGGCGTCAACGGCGCAGCGAAATCACTCGCGAAAGTAGCCGCCCACGCCCGCCTTCGTCGCCACGAGAATCTCGACGACCGCCTTACGATCCGCCGGCACTAGGTGCGCATAGCGTGCGTCGTCCACGTTGCCGGACAGCACTTCGGCGAGACGCCGATAGATCGCGTCGCGCGCCGCGTCGGGCAGCGCGTCGAATGCGGGCGAGTAGATCATGTAGCTCAGCGGGTAGCGCATGAGGCGCCCGTCGAGTTGCAGGTCGCGCAGCGAGCGCCCTCGTTCGTCGCGCGGACCGAGCGCCTCGAACATCTCGGCGAACCCCGACGTGCCTTCGATGCGTTCGATATCGGCTTCGCCGACGAACAACAAGTAGTCGACCGCATCCTCGACGGTGCGCTCGAGCTCGGTCAGCGGCCGGCGCTCCGCGAGAGCAACGCGATAGTCCCAACCGACGCGCGTCAGCACGTTCATCATCTCGAGCTGGTGCTCGAACACGAGATGCGCGACGGCGTCGCTGTACGGGGCCAGATACGCGCTCGCGAGCGGCGCCGGCAAACGCTCCGGTACTTCGGCAGGCAACGGCGGCAGCGTACGCGCGCGGTTGTCGGCGACGAGCAAGTTGCCGAAATGGCTCTGCGCTCCGACGTCGCCGGTCACGTACCAACCGCCCCAACGCTCCGCAAGCGGCGTCGTGTGACTGACCGTCAAGTTGCCGAGCCACGGCAGCGTCTGCCCATCGACCGCCGTCGGATTGCTGCGCGCGAAGAAGCCCGGCACGCCGAGCGTCGCTAGCGAGTAGTGGCACCCCAAGCACTCGCCGCGCCGCTGCAAGACGGCCTTTCCGCCGCTGCGCTCGAGCGTGTAGAACGCGGCGCCCTGCTGGTCGTCCTGGACGGCGATCTCGATGAAACCGAATTGGACGGAACCGACGGCCAGCGTGTCGTTGAAGTAGATCGCGCGCGGCCGCTCGGGCACGATCAAGCGCTGCTGCAGCGACGTCTTCGAGTACACGAGCAGCTGCGACTCGACGGGCACGCGCAGCTCGGCAAGCAGCGCGGGCAAGTAGCCGATCCCCGGGCGCTCGTCAAACGCGAGCTCGGTCTCGCTCTTCGCGAGCCGCGCCTCGAGGTCGGCGACCGGGTTGTGCTGCGGCGCCGTTCGATAGCCGATCGCGGCATGCTCGAGCGAGAGCACGGACCCGTCGAGCTGTGCATGCGCGTGCGCCGCGCCGAGAGCCACAGCCGCCGCGAGCCAACGAATCATTCGCCCTTGCCCTCCCTCGAGTCGCGTGAGGATAGTGCAGTGAGCGTGCACGGCACCATGGCCGCTTGATCGGATCGCAAGAGTCGGATTCAATCCGGAAGCTCGTCGGGGCACCAAGGGGGGCAGGCCTGTGTCGACTACAACCTTCATTCGATCGATGGCTCTTGCAGCGGTCGCAGCCGCGGTCTCTACCGCCGCGCTCGCGCAGCCCGGGCCGCAGCCCTGCCCCGCCGTCCGCGACGTGCTCCTCACGAACGGCCGGATCCACACGCTGGGCATCGGCAACGCCGTCGTCGACCAGGTCCGCATCGTAGGCGATCGATTCGCCGAGGTCGGCACGTCGCGAACGCCGACGACGAGTTGCACGCGCACGATCGACCTCAAAGGCCGCACCGCCGTGCCTGGGCTCATCGACAATCACAACCACATCGTGCTGCTCGGGCTCCGGCCGGGCCACGACACGCGCATAGAGTCCGCGGCCTCGATCGCCGATGTGCTCGCGCTGCTCCGCGCGCGCGCGGCCGCGCTGCCGGCCGGCGAGTGGATCACGTCGATCGGCGGCTTCGACATCAATCAGTTCGTGCCGCCTCCCGGCATGCCGCGCTTCCCGACGCTTGCCGAGCTCGACTCGGTGACGCCGAACCACCCCGTCTACATTCAGATGTCGTTCGCGGGTCCGTCCGTGACGAACACGCGCGGCAAACAGTTCTTCGAGCAAGCCGGCATCGAGGTCGGCGCCGACGGCGCGATCGCGGGCGGCGGAATGCCGAACCCGACGACGCGCGCGTTGTTCGAGCTGCGCAAGCTCCAGACGCTCGCGGATCAAAAGCGCGGGACGCAAGACGCGATGCGCTACGCGGCGAGCCTCGGTTTGACGACGCACCTCGATCAGGGCGGTTTCCCCGCGACGGGCACGAATGCCGACGGCGCCGCGCACTTCGATCGTTACCGCGCCTACGATGCGCTGCTCGCGCTCTACGCCGAGCACGCGCTGACGCAGCGCATCCGCCTGAACTTCTTGCACATGGAAACCGACGTCGCGACTCCCGAGCTCGCGGCGCGGCTGAACAACGTGTTCCCACACTACGGGGACGACCTACTGAAGGTCGTCGGCATCGGCGAGTTCACGGCCGGTGCATCGCCGATCATCGGCCAAGCCACCGAGGTGTGGCGCAACGGCACGCGGCGCGTCGCCGAGGCCGGGTGGCGCAACGAAAACCACTCGCTGACGCCGGGCGACTTCAAGGTCATCATCGACGAGTGGGCGCAGATCAACGCGTCGCTGCCCGCGCCCGGCATCCGCGATCAGCGCTGGGTCGTCGCGCACGCGCCGTTCATCACGCAAGAGTACGTCGACAAGCTCAAAGCGCTCGGCGGCGGCGTCAGCGTGCTCGGCGGCTGGCGCTACATCAGCGGCACGGCGCAGCAGAACGGCCCGCCGTTCAAGATGCTCGCCGATAGTGGCATTCCGATCGGCATGAGCTCCGACGGCATGCAGATCTCGCCGATGAATCCGTGGCTAGGGCTCTACTACGTCGTCACGGGCATGAACGCGCGCGGCGAAGTCATCAACGCGGGCCAAACGCTCGACCGTGCCGCTGCGATTCGCCTCTACACGGCAACCAACGGCTGGTTCCTCGGAGAAGAAGGCGATCTCGGCACGATCGAGCCCGGCAAGTACGCCGATCTCGCCGTCTTGTCCGCCGACTACTTCGACGCCGGCGCGGTGACCGACGCCGACATCAAGCGCATCACGTCGGTGCTGACGATCGTCGGCGGCCAGGTCGTGCACGGCAGCGCGGACGCCCTCTAGCGGCGCTGTCTACTCGGCGGGCTCGATGCGTAGCAGTACGCCGGGATTCTGGTCCGTCAGCACGTAGAGCAGACCGTCGGGGCCGGGCCGTACGTCGCGAATGCGCTGGCGAAGCTGCGCGAGAATCGGCTCGCGCTGAATCGGCTGGCCGTTCTCGGCGAACGTGATGCGCTGCACGTGACCCGTCGCGCGCGTGCGCCCTTCCATCATCGAGCCGACGAACGCGTTGCCCTTCCACGCCGCGAGCTTGTCGCCCGTGTAGAAGCTAAGACCCGAGATCGCGATCGACGGCACCCAGAACATGAACGGTGACTCGTAACCGTCGCGCGTCGTGGCGTCGGCCGCCGGCGTGCCGTCGTAGTTCTTGCCGTACGTGACGAGCGGCCAACCGTAGTTTTTCCCTGCGCGCACGATGTTGATCTCGTCGCCGCCAAGCGGACCGTGCTCGTTCTCCCACAGCTCGCCCGTCGCAGGATGAAATACCAAACCTTGCGGGCTGCGATGACCGATCGAGTAAATCTCCGGTAAGTAGCCGGCCTTACCTGCGAACGGGTTGTCCGCCGGCGCCGTGCCGTCGTCGTTCAAGCGCAGCACCTTGCCGCCGTGCAGCATCGGATCTTGCGCGCGCTCGGGCTCTTGCCGCTCGCCGACCGTGAGATACAGCTTGCCGTCGCGGCCGAACACCATACGCCCGCCGAAGTTCGTCGGCGAGTTGCTCCAGTTCTCGGCGACGAAAATCTCTTTCGCGTCCTTGAGCGCATTGCCGTCGAGACGCGCGCGTGTGAGCGCCGTCGTCGCGAGCGTGCCCTCGCCGCCTTTCGAGTAGGTGAGATAGAGCATTCGGTTCTGCGCGAAATTCGGATGCGGCAGCACGTCGAGCAAGCCGCCGAGCGCCGTGATGCGCACTTCCGGCACGCCCGCAATCGGAGCGGGTTCGAGCACACCGTTGCGAAATAGGCGCAAGCGGCCCGCGCGTTCCGTGATCAACAGGTCGCCGTTCGGCAACCACGCGAGGCTCCACGGGTTCGCGAGCCCGTCGGCGATCTTCTCTACACGAATCTTGAGGTCGGCCGTCTCGTAGACCTGCGGGAACGACGGCAGCGGCGGCGATGCGCGCGAGTCTTGAGCCTGAGCGGCTTGAACCGCCAGCATGAGGAGCGCCGCTAGGCCTGCCGAGATATGCATTGTCGTTCCCCCGTCACGGTTCAGGCCGGCAAGGATAGCCAGTGCCGGTGCGAGCCGCTATCCTCGGCCGATGGTCTCGAAACGGTGGTCATGGCTCTCTGCGCTCGCGGTCCTCTTCGCGGGGGTCACGAACGCGCACAGTCACGTGCATTACTGCTTCGACGGGTCGGAACCCCCGGCGGCCGTGCACGTCGTCGACGTCACGGATCATCATCACGATACGCCGGGGCATTCGCGCGACGCCGCCGGCCATCCCGACGACGGCACCGACCATGACGATCTCGACGTCGACCTGCCGAACCAGGCGTCGCTCGCCAAGGCCGTCAAGCACGACCTGCCCGCGATCGACGTAGTCGCCTGGACGATGCCGGTCGAGTCGCTGCCGCGCGGCGCGCTCGTCGACAGCGTCGACACGCCACCCGCTCCCAATCCCCGCTACGCACTGCCGCAGCTGCGCGCCCCGCCGCGCTGACAACATGAGTCGTTCGTGGCCGCCGCCCGCACGGGCAGCGGCCCTTGGATCGCGCGTTCGAATCGCGCGATCGCACTCGCGTTGGAGGCTGCATGGCCACTTCTTGTCGGCGCGCACACGCATGGTGCGCCGCCCTTCTCGTCGGCGCCGCCGGAACGGCGGCAAGCCAAGAGCTGACGCTTGCGTCGGCCATCGAGCAAACGCTCGCAAGTAACCCCGAGCTGCGCGTCTATGCGCCGCGGCTCACGGCGAATCGCGCACGCGCGGAGGTCGCGGCTTTGCGGCCGCCGCTCGAATTCCAAGCCGAGGTCCAAGACGCGTTCGGCACCGGCCGCGCTAGCGGCTTCGATATCGCGGAGACCACGTTCGCGTTATCGCAAGTCATCGAGCTCGGCGGAAAACGCGACCTGCGCGTGGGCGCCGCGGCCGCCGGCACTGCCTTCACTACGGCAGACCGGGCCGCCGCCGAGCTCGACGTTCTCGCCGAGGTTACGCGGCGCTTCATCCACGTCGCAGCAGACCAGGAGCACCTGGCGGTGACGGAACGCGCCACGGCCCTCGCCGACGAAAACGTGGCCGCGGCGGCTGCGCGCGTCGCCGCTGCACGCGCTCCGGAAGCCGAGGTGCGCCGCGCACGGGTCACGCGAGCGCGCGCCGCCGTCGAGCAGGAGCACGCCGAGCACGAGCTGCTGACGTCGCGGCGCAAGCTCGCGGCGATGTGGGGCGATACCGATCCGACGTTCGGCCGTGTCGGCGCGGATCTCTACGCGTTACCGCCGACCGAAAGCTACGAGCAGCTGCTGGCGCGTCTCGCCGATAGCCCGGACTTCGCGCGCTTCGCGAGCGAGGAGCGGCTCCGCGATGCGGAGCTTCGCGTCGCCGAAGCGCACGCTCGCACGGACCTCACCTGGCGCGCCGGCGTGCGCTTCTTGAGCGAGACGAACGACGAAGCACTGCTGTTCGGCGTAACGATGCCGCTCTACGCCGGCAAGCGCGCTCGCGGCGAGATCGCCGTAGCCCGCGCCGAGCGCGACCAAACTGCCGCCGAGCGCGAGGCGCACCGCGTGCGTGCGGAGGCCGAACTATTCGAGCTGTTCCAGGAGCTGCGCCATGCAATCACCGAGGCCGACGTATTGCGCACGAGCGTCGTGCCGGAAATGGAGGCTGCGCTCGAGGCCACGCGGATCGCGTTCGAGCGCGGCCGCTACAGCTATCTCGAGTGGGTCGACGCCCAACGAGAGCTCGTCGAAGTGCAGCGCGCGCTGATCGACGCGTCGGCCAACGCCCACCTGTATCGCACCGAGATCGAGCGCTTGACCGGCGAGCCGCTGTCGAGCGCGGAGGATTCCCAATGAACAAGACTCTTGTACTACTGATCGCGTTGTTGCTGGCGGCATGCGATGCAACGCCGCCTGGCACTTCGGAAGAGCACGCCGCCGAAGAGGAAGCCGCGCGCGGCCCGAATGGCGGGCGCTTGTTGATCGACGGTGACTTCGAGCTCGAGCTCGCGATCTTCGAGGCGGGCGTGCCCCCCGAATTCCACGCGTGGGCCACCGCCGGCGGCTCACGCATCGAGCCGCGCGATCTCGATCTGACGGTCGAGCTCGGCAGGCTCGGCGGCGAAACGGATCGCATCGGCTTTACTCCGCAGAACGACTATTTGCGCGGCAACGCGGTCGTGCACGAGCCGCACTCGTTCGACGTGACGATCGTTGCGCGCCACGCGGGGCGCGAGCATCGCTTCGAGTACCAGTCTTACGAAGGCCGGACGTCGATCGCAGCCGAAGTTGCGCGCGCCGCGGGCATCGGCACGGCCGTGGCCGGCGCCGGCACGATCGCCGACGAGCTCGTGCTTTACGGTGCGGTGGCACCCGATGCTACGCGCGTGCGCACCGTGCACGCACGCTTCCCCGGCGTGATCCGCGCGGTAAATCGCGGCATCGGCGACACGGTACGCTCCGGCGACGCGCTCGCAACGGTCGAGTCGAACGAGAGCCTACAGACGTACACGATCACCGCACCGATCGCCGGCATCGTGACGGCTCGCCACGCCGCAGCCGGCGAGCAGACGGACGCCGACGCGTTGTTCGAGATCGCGGACTTCTCGTCCGTGTGGGCCGAGCTCGACGTGTTCGCGCGCGACCGGCCTCGCCTCGCGACGGGTCTTCGCGTCGCCGTGACGGCGGATACGGGCGCGAGCGCAGCGGGCTCGATCGATTATCTCGCTCCCGTCGGTAATCGCGCGTCGCAGAGCGTGACGGCACGCGTCGTGCTCGACAACGCCGACGCACGCTGGACGCCGGGCCAATTCGTCGAAGGGCGCGTGACGATCGGCGCGGCGCCCGTCGAAATCGCCGTCCCGCTTTCAGCGCTGCAGCGCTTCCGCGAGTTCGACGTCGTGTTCGCGCAAGTCGGCGACACCTACGAAGTGCGCATGCTCGAGCTCGGGCGGCGCGACGGCAACTTCGTCGAGGTGCTCGAAGGGCTGGCGCCGGGCACTGTGTACGTCACCGACAACAGCTATCTGATCAAAGCCGACATCGAAAAAGCCGGCGCGAGCCACGACCACTAGCGGTCCATTCACGGGAGAACGCTCATGTTGGACTATCTGGTCGCTCGCTCCGTGCACCACCGGTGGCTCGTGCTGCTCGCCGTCGCCGCGCTCGCAGCATTCGGGGCATACAACTACCGGAACCTCACGATCGATGCCGTCCCCGACATCACGAACGTGCAGGTGCAGATCAACACCGAGGCGCCGGGTTTCTCGCCGCTCGAAGCCGAGCAGCGCATCACGTTTAGCGTCGAGACGGCGATGGCAGGTTTGCCGCGGCTCGACTACACGCGCTCGGTGTCGCGCTATGGCCTGTCGCAGGTCACCGTCGTTTTCGAGGATGGCACCGACATCTACTTCGCGCGTCAGCGCGTCGGCGAGCGCCTGCAGGAAGTGCGCGCCGAGCTTCCCGAAGGGCTGGAGACCGAGCTTGGCCCCATCGCGACAGGGTTGGGCGAGATCTTCAGTTTCATCCTGAGCGTCGAGCCCGGAGCGCGTCGCCCGGACGGGACGGCCTACGACACGACCGACTTGCACACCGTCATGGACTGGGTGGTGCGCCCGCAGCTCGCGCGAACGCCCGGCGTCACCGAAGTCAACATGATCGGCGGCCACGAGCGCCAATACGTCGTTGCACCGCGCCCCACTTCCCTACTCGCGTTCGGCCTGACGCTCGCCGATCTCGCGGGCGCGCTCGAGCGCAATAATGTCAACGTCGGCGCCGGGTACATCGAGCGCTTCGGCAGCCAATACCTCGTGCGCGTTCCGGGCCAAGTCGCCTCGCTCGACGACATACGCGCGATCCGTCTGGCGACTCACGAAGGCACACCCGTCGTCATTGGCGACGTCGCCGACGTCAGCATCGGGCGTGATCTTCGCACCGGCGCCGCGACGATGGACGGCGAGGAGGTCGTACTCGGCACGGTGTTCATGTTGATGGGCGAGAACAGCCGCGTCGTCGCGCGCGCCGCGGCGGCGAAACTCGAGGAGATCAACGCCACGCTACCGGAGGGGCTCCAGCTCGAGGCCGTGTACGACCGCACGACGCTCGTCGACAAAACCATCGCGACGGTGCGCACGAACTTGCTCGAGGGCGCCCTGCTCGTCATCGCCGTGCTGTTCGTGCTACTCGGCAACCTGCGCGCGGCACTCGTGACGACGCTCGTGATCCCGCTGTCGATGCTGCTCACGATCACGGGCATGGTCGAGGCGCGCGTCAGCGGCAACTTGATGAGCTTGGGCGCGCTCGACTTCGGCCTCATCGTCGACGGCGCCGTCATCATCGTCGAGAACTGCTTGCGGCGGCTCGCCGCGGCGCAACGCGGCGCCGCACTGTCGCTCGGCGACCGGCTCGAGGTCGTGCGCGACGCGACGACCGAGGTAATCCGGCCGAGCACGTTCGGCATGTTCATCATTCTGATCGTGTATCTGCCGATCTTCGCGCTGCAGGGCGTCGAAGGAAAAATGTTCCATCCTATGGCGATCACGGTCGTGCTCGCGCTCACGAGCGCGCTCGTGCTCTCGATCACGTTCGTACCGGCGGCCGTCGCGCTGCTCGTGCGCGGGCCCGTTGCCGAGCACGAGAACGCCGTGATGCGCGCCGCACGCCAAGGCTACGAGCCGGTGCTGCGCGCGGCGCTGCGGTTCCGCTATGCGGCCGTCGCTTTTGCCATTGCAGTCGTCGCACTCGGCGCGACGCTCGCCTCACGCATGGGCAGCGAGTTCATTCCTAGCCTGGACGAAGGCGACGTCGCGCTGCACGCGCTACGCATCCCGGGCACGGGTATCGAGCAAGCGATCGGCATGCAGCGCCAGCTCGACGCGCGCATTGCGCAAGTCCCAGAGGTCGATCGTGTCTTTGCGAAGCTCGGCACGGCCGACGTCGCCACGGATCCGATGCCGCCGTCGGTCGCCGACACCTACGTGATATTGAAGGAGCGCGGCGAATGGCCGGATCCGCGCAAGCCCAAGGACGAGCTCGTGCGCGAGCTCGAAGAGCTCGCAGCCGGAATACCGGGCAACAACTACGAGTTCACGCAGCCGATCCAGATGCGCTTCAACGAGCTAATCTCCGGCGTGCGCGCCGACGTGGCCGTCAAAGTCTACGGCGACGACCTTCCGACCCTGCTCGCGCTCGGGAGCGAGATCCAGGCGGTACTCGCGAACGTTCCCGGCGGCGCCGACGTCGCACTCGAGCAAATGACGGGTCTGCCGATGCTGACCGTTCAGCCGCGCCGCGCCATGCTCGCGCGCTATGGCCTCGACGTGACGGACGTGCAGGACGTCGTCGCGACTGCGATCGGCGGCAAGGCCGTCGGGCAAATCTTCGAAGGCGACCAGCGATTCGATCTCGTGATCCGCTTACCGGAAGCGTTGCGCAACGACCCCGCGACACTCGCCGTCCTGCCCGTGCCGCTGCCCGGCGGCGGGTACGTGCCACTGCGCGAGCTCGCCGTCGCGGAGATCGTCGAGGGCCCGAACGCAATCAACCGCGAGAACGGCAAACGGCGCGCCGTCGTGACCGCGAACGTTCGAGGCCGCGACTTGGGCTCGTTCGTGGCCGAGGCGCGCGAGCGCATCGAGCGCAACGTCGAGCTCCCGGCCGGCTACTGGCTCGAGTTCGGCGGTACGTTCGAGCAACTGATCTCGGGCGCCGAGCGGTTGCAGCTCGTCGTGCCGATTACGCTGCTGATGATCTTCCTGCTGCTGTACCTGTCGTTCCGCTCGTTCGTCGATTCGCTGTTGATCTTCAGCGGCGTGCCGCTCGCGCTGACGGGAGGCGTGCTGATGCTCTGGCTGCGCGACATCCCGCTGTCGATCTCGGCGGGCGTTGGCTTCATCTCGCTGTCGGGGGTCGCAGTGCTAAACGGCATCGTGCTCGTGTCGTTCATCCGGAACTTGCAGCACGAGGGCCGGGCGCTCGACGACGCGATCGTGACGGGCGCGTTGACGCGCCTTAGACCCGTGCTGATGACGGCACTCGTGGCTTCGCTCGGCTTCGTGCCGATGGCGTTCAACACGGGCGTCGGCGCCGAGGTGCAGCGACCGCTCGCGACGGTCGTGATCGGCGGCATCCTCTCGTCGACGCTGCTGACGCTGCTCGTGCTGCCGGCGCTATACCGCCTCGCGCACGGGCGTCGTTCCGTTCGAAACGCAGAACGCGGGCGTCAGTGATGCTGGTCGTGACTCTGGCCGCCCGGCGTTTCACTCGGCGCCGACGGGCCCGGCTGACCGGCCGCACCCTGCTGCGTCATGTGCTCCATCATCTGCTGCATCATCATCTGCATCATGCCCATGCGCTGGCCCATCATGCCTTGCTGCGTCTGCATGCGCTGCATGCGGCACTGCATGTCGTTGTCCGCGCACGCCTGCGCACCTTCCTGGCCGCTCCCGGGTCCGCGCATCGTCATGGGGCCCATCATCGCCATGCCTTCGTGCATGAGCTTCATGTGCTCCGCCATCAAGCGCTCCCGCTCGGCAGTATCCTGGGTGTTGCGCATTCGCTCCATCAAGGCCTGCATCTCCGTCATCCGGCTCTGCATTTCCGACATCGACGGCGCCGGCGGCACGGCCTCCTCATTCGCGGGCTGAGCCGCGACTGCGAGCACCGCGAACGACGCTAGCAATGCAACGATCGTCTTCATGCGCCCTCCTGCTCGGGTCTTGCACGCGAGGATTCTGAAGAAAGTGTGGGCGCGAGCCGCGGGCGGAGACATACGCGCTTATACCTAGACCGGGTCCTCGACCGGGCGGGCGCCTTGCTGGCCGCCTCGCGGCTCGAGCCCCCCCCGCCTGGGAGCCGCGTTCTGTCCAAATGTGACCGATTTCACAGTCCGCCGGGCTAGCATCTAGTGGAATTTCGGTTGGCTATAACAACAAGAAGAAAGCCATGATCCCCGATACGCACGACCACGCCCGTGGCTTGGACATCACCGAGCTGCCGACGGACGAGTACCCGATCCTGAGCGAGGCAGCGCTGGCGGCAATAGCGCACGCCGCGCCCGAGCCGATCGGTCCGGGCACCGCCCTGACCGGAGCTACCGCCGATCCCCTCAAGGCCGCACTGTCGTTGACCCACCTCGAAGCCGAGGTCACGCGCCTGCACGCCAAATGGCGCGACATCGATGCGGAGTTCGCGCAGCGCGAAGCCCTGACCGCGCAGCTGCGCGAAGAGATCAAGGCACGCGAGCAGGCGATTGCGACCCTGAGCTCTGAGCTCGAGCTCAGCAAAACCGCGCGCGCGAGCGCGGGCGAGCAGCTCGCGAGCAAGGACGTCGAGATCGCGGCCTTGATCCGTGAGCAGCACGTGCGCGACGAGAAAATCGCGGCGCTGTCGAAAGAGCTCGCGGACGCGGACGGCAGACACAAAGAAGCGTCGGAGCAGCTCGCGAGCGCGGCAGCCGAGACGGCGCGGCTCACGGACCTAGTGCTCCGCGAGCAGACGGCGTGCTTGAGCCTCGGTGAACGCAATCGGCAGGTGCTGAACGAGTACCAGGCGCTGCAGACCAAGCTCCAGGATCTCGAGATCTATATCAACGGCCGACACGACCGGTGGGCCGATCTAAATACAGAGCTCGCCTCGCTGAAAGAAGCCTTGCGCGTCAAGGAAGAAGCCGTCGAGGCACGCATTGCGATCATCGCGGGCCACGACGAAGAGAAGCAGCAGCTCACGGCCTCGATCCATGCTCTCGAACGGCAGTGCGCGGAGCTCGCCGGACGGCGCAAGGAACGCGAGGAAGCGTACGACGACCTGCAAAAGAAGCTGACGTCGCACCTCGCGCAAACGGAACAGCTGCGGGCCGAGCACGCTGGCAAGTCGAAGGAAACGGAGCAAGCCGTGAAGCGCGCGCTCGACGGCCAGCTCGCGATCGAATCGCTCGAGCGCGACGTTCGACAACGCGATGCGAAAATCCAAGAGCTGACCGCAGAAATCGCGCAGAACCACAGCGCGCTCGCCGAGCTCGCAGCGGCCAAGACGGATCTTGGCAAGCGCACGGACGGAATCGAGCAACAGCTCACCGAACGAGACGAGCAGATCCGGGCGCTGCGCGACGACTTGCGCGGGGCTCAAGACCAGCAACGCCGCACTCAGGAGCATGCGAACGAGCTCGGCAAGCTGCACATCGAGGCCGTGGCCAGCGCGCGAGAGCTGCAGGCGACGCTCGCGGCCCGCAACGAGCTCGTCGTGAAGCTAGAGACGGAGCTTCGCGGCAAACAAGCCACCGTGGACCTGCTCGAGCGCAGCGTAGGCCGCATTGCCGACTTGGGCGCGAGCGTGGCAGCGCTCGACGAGCGCATGAACGGCGCTCCGCCGAAGCGCAGCAGCCAGCTGCCGGCGCCGCCGCACGCGGAGATCATCGACATCGGCGAACGAACCAACATCGAAGCCTGGCGCAAGCTGGTGGTCACGATCGACGGCCGGACCGTCGATTACCCGATCTCGAAAGGGCAAATGACGATCGGCCGCGGCCACGAGAGCGATATTCGCGTCGCGAGCCACTTCATCAGCCGCGTGCACGCCAAGATCAAGACGAACGGCACCGCCACGATCATCGAGGACGCCGGCAGCAAGAACGGCGTCCTCGTGAACTCCGAACGCGTTCTACGCCGTGTGCTGCGCAACGGCGATGTCGTGACGCTCGGCGACGAGCTCAGCATGCGCTTCGTCGACGCGACGCACTGACGAGCGTTTCAGAACCGCAGCCTGATACCCGCGACCAAGCGTGTGTCGTCGGGATCCAAACCTTCGGCGCGCGCGCGATCCGCGGTGGCGCCGTATTTCCTTTCGCGCACGAGCCCTACGTACGGCGCGACCTCGCGGCGAAACTCGTAGCGCAGGCGCAGCGCCGCCTCGGCCGTCGAGAGGCCCGGGCCCACGCCCGAAGTGGCGCTGGCCTGGCCGTACCAGTCGGCTTCTAGCTTCGGCTGCAGCACGAGCCGCGGCGTGATCAGAAGCTCGTACTTTCCTTCGAAGCGCGCGGCGGATTTCCCGCCTTCGCCGAGATAGGCCGTCGCTTCGAGCTCGAAACGGTACGGCGCGAGCCCCTGGACCCCGAATGCGGCCCACGACTGCGTGGGGCCGGGCTCGAAGTCCGCTCGCGCTCCGGCCACGACGTCCCACCAGCGCGCGACGGTGTGCGACCAAAGCAGCTCGAGCTCGGCGCGCTCCGTCGTACCGCCCGCCTTTTCGCCTTCCGTGCGAATGGCCAGCTTGTCGAACGCGCGGCCGGCCCAGAACGTCGCATCCCAGTCGAGCTCACCGTGCTCGGGCGTCTCGAGCTGGTCGATCAGCAACGAGCGGTTGAACGGGTCCTCGAGCATCGAGTGTCCGTGCATCGTGACCGCCGGCTCGACGCCGGATTCTTGTGCGCGAGCGACGCCGGCAAGCGCAAGCAGCGCGGCGCCCACGCGGAGCCCGCGCGCGAACGGTTTACGTGTGCGAATGCGCGCCGTGCTCATGAGCGGGCTCCCCTTCTCGATTCGAGACGCGTACGACGCGGAACATCCCGGCCTCCATGTGGAACAGAAGATGACAGTGGAACGCCCACGGCCCCGGCGCATCCGCAGTCACGCGGTACGAGCGCTTCGTGCCCGGCGGCATCGAGATCGTGTGCTTACGCACCTGGAACTCGCCGGCTTCGTTCTCGAGATCGCTCCACATACCGTGCAAGTGGATCGGATGCTCCATCATCGTGTCGTTGACGAGCACGATGCGGACGCGCTCACCGTAGGCGAGCTCGAGCGGCTCGGAGCTCGAGAACGGCACGCCGTCGAACGACCAGACGAATCGTTCCATGTGCCCCGTCAGATGCAGCTCGATCGTGCGCTCCGGCGCGCGGCCGTCGGGATCGGGAAAAGCGGACTTCAAGTCTGCGTACGTGAGCACTCGGCGGCCGTTGTTGCGTAGCCCGACGCCGGGGTCGTCGAGACGCGGCGACGGCGCCGCGGCCTGCATGTCCACTGCGCGGTTCCCGCTCTCGGTGGCGGGGTGCGACTGTGGAGCTCCGCTCGCCGCGTGACCCGCATGCTCGCTCGCGGGCGCCGCTGCATGCGCCGAGTGATCCTCCACGGCAGGCGCAGCCCCTGCGCTCGTGTGGCCTGCGTGCCCCATGTCGCCCATCGACAGGTACACGACGGGGTCGAGCGCCGGTACCGCGGCCTGCGCGCCGTCGCGCACGGCCAGCGTTCCGCGCGCGAACCCCGCGCGGTCCATCGACTGAGCAAACACCGTGTACGCGTCCTCGGCCGCGGGCTCGACGAGCACGTCGAGCGTTTCGGCTGCCGAGAGGCGAAATTCGTCGACCGTCACGGGCTGCACGTACTGCCCGTCGGCGGCCACGACGGTCATCGGCAGACCGGGGATCCGCACGTCGAAGATCGACATCGAAGAGCCGTTGATGAAACGCAACCGCACTCGCTCGCCGCGCGCGACCGCGCCCGTCCAATTGCCGGCCGGCGCCACGCCGTTCATGAGGTACGTGTAGCCGTGACCGCCGACGTCAGCGAGATCGCTCGGCTTCATGCGCATGCGGCCCCACTCCCCGCGCTCGCGCCATGTTGGCTTGAAGCCGTCGCGCTTGCTGTCGCGCACGAAGTCGCCGAGCGTTCGGTCGTTGTAGTTGAAGTAGCCGGGCTGGCGCTTCAGCAGGCGGTACAGATCCAGCGGATCGCGATCGGTCCAATCCGACAACAAGATCACGTGCTCGCGGTCGTACGAGAACGGCTCGGGCTCGCGCGGCTCGATGATCAAGGGACCGTAGAGTCCCAGCTGCTCCTGGAACCCCGAGTGCGCGTGGTACCAGTACGTGCCGCTCTGGCGCACATCGAAGCGGTACGTGAACGTCTGGCCGGGTTGAATGCCGTGGAAGCTCACGCCGGGCACGCCGTCCATGCCGTACGGCAGCACGATGCCGTGCCAGTGAATCGACGTCTCCGCGTCGAGCTCGTTGCGAACGCGCAAGGTGACGGTGTCGCCTTCGCGCCAGCGCAGCAGCGGCGCCGGCAGCGAGCCGTTGACGACGGTCGCGATGGATGCGCGGCCCGTGAGGCTCGCGGCCGCTTCGCCGACGACGAGATCGAATTCGTTGCCGCTGAGCGCGCCGGGCCGCACCAACTGCGTGGCCGCGCCGCGCGCTGCGTCACCGACAGCCGCCAGCACTCCGCCGGCGGCGATGCCCTGCAGAAACCGCCGCCGCGTCGGCTGCGGCCGCGAATGGTGATTGGCTCGGTCCTTCATGCGCTCTCTCCCGTCTCGATGCTTGCGCTTCGCGCGCGCGACAACGAAACCGCTCCCGGCGACGGCCGTGCGGGCGGCTACCGCGCAATGCGCGCGGTACGAGGAGAGATCAAATCAAGAAGACGCAGTGCCGAACGTTGAGCGGCACGACCGGAACTGCCGCCGCGCGCAGCGGCGGCGGAGCTCGAGGCGAAGCGAGAGGCGGAGGCAGCGTGAACGCGGCCCCGCCGAACAATGGCACGAGCGGCTGCAGGGAGTCCTTCGCATGCGACGCCGCCGCGCTCGTCAAATCCTCGAATGCCAGGCACGAGACCTGAGCGTCATCGCACGCGATTGCGCCGTCACCGTTCGTGCTGGCCGGACAGTGCGGGCAGCTGTGGCCGCGTTCGTCGGCGGGTAGCGGCGCGTGGTCGTGATGCTCCGCCCCGGCGCCGTGGTGCCCGTGGCTTTCGTGGGCGACAGCCGCGTGCTCGTGCGCGGCCTCGGCGTCCTGGGCCGCCATGGCGCACGGCGCCAGGCCGGCCGACAGATAGGCGACCGCGGCCGCGCCGACGACATAACGCCCTGCGCCTGCCTTCCAGCGGCGCAAACGCGCGAGCGTGCTCGACCCGGGGTTCATGGGGCCCACTCTAGGTCTCCGGCGCCGTCCTCACAAGCGCAGGCCGCACCAACCGTAGAGATGTCAGTGACTTGCAGCACTCATCTCAAAACACGCTGTCACAAGAATGAAAAGATTAAGTGCGACAGTCTGTTGTGGTCCGATCCTAAGGTAAGTGAGCGTCAGTGGCTTCTAGCGCCCCGATTCTCCGCGACTTGCCAAAGCCGATCGTCGGCGACAAGGCATCGATTGCGCGCGTGCGCTGCGTGCTCATGCGCGGCGAGCGGTACCTGCTGGCCCAGCACAACTCGAAGCGCCCCGAGAAGGTCGGATTGTGGGGCTTACCCGGCGGCCGGCTGCGAGGCACGGAGAAGCCGAAGGCCTGCCTCCGGCGCGAGCTCGTCGAAGAGCTCGGTTGCTACGTTCCTCGCCTCGTGCGGCTCGGCGACTGGCTTCACGACGGAGAGCAGCACCGCGTCTACGGCTGCGAGCTCGAGGAACCGATCGAGACCTTCGCCGGCGACGAGCTGCTCGCGATCGGCTGGTTCACGTACGAAGAGATCGCCGATCTCGCCGTCGCGAGCAAGCTGCGGACGGGCTTCGAGCTCGCCGCCGTGACGGTGTTCCGACGTCAACTCCGGCTCCGCTGAGCTCGAGTCCTCTCTGTGACGTGCGCACGCGTTGACTGTCGTCGCCGCGAGGCGTAAATTGCGCGCCCTCATGAATACACACGTACAAAACCACATCGCCAACGCCGAGCGCGCCGTGACGCGTTTCCGCGGGACGTGGATTTATACGGGCGGTTTCACGAGCTAACGCTTTTCGAACAACGGGTCGGAAGGCGTATGCAAGGAGCCTTCCGATCAGGGTCTAAAAAAGCCCCGGTTGGTAGCTCCACCGGGGCTTTTTCGTTTTCTGGGGAGAAGGACCGTGTTGTTCTTTCGCGAGTTCACCGTGCGCAAGCACGAACGTGGAATCCTGCTGCGGAACGGCGATTTCGAGCGCTTCCTCGCGCCTGCGGTCTATCGCTTCTTCGATCCGCAGGGGCGCCTTGCGGTCGAGCGTTTCGACCTGACGCAGCCGGCCTTCGAGCATCGGCTCACGGACTATCTCGTGCGCTGCCAGCCCGAGGCCGTCGAGGATCATTTCGTCTGCGTCGAAACGGGCCCGACTCAGGTCGCCGTGATCTACCGCAACGGCCACCCGTGGACCTTCGTCGCACCCGAACGGCGCGCGTTGTTCTGGAAGGGCGTCGTGCGCGTGACGGCCGAGCTGATCGACGTCGCGTCGAACATCGTCGTGCCGCGCAGGATCGCGCAGGCGTGCATCACGGAGCGGCATGCGCGAGGCGCGTCGGCATTCGATGCGGCGATCGTCGTACGCGAAGTGCCCGAGGCGCACGTCGGCCTCTTGTTCATCGATGGCCAGCTCGCACGCGAGCTCGCCCCGGGCGTGCATGCGTTCTGGAAGATCGGCCGCAACGTGCACGTCGAGCTCGTCGACCTGCGCGTCAAAGCGCTCGAGGTCAGCGAGCAAGAGCTGCTCACGAAGGACAAGGAGAGTCTTCGCGTGCACTTGAACGCGAGCTATCGCTTTCGCGACGCGCAGTTGACGGTACGTAACGTCAAAGACCCCGTGGAATTTCTGTACAAGGAGATTCAGCTCGGGCTGCGCACGGCCGTTGCGACGCGCTCGCTCGATGCGCTGCTCGAGCACAAGGGCTCGCTCGACCGCGACGTCTTCGCCCGCGTGCACGACAAGCTCGCGGCACTCGGCATCGATTTGACGGAAGTCGGAGTCAACGAGCTCGCGCGCATCACGCTGTAAGCCGAGCTCGCGGTTAACGGCTGTCGCCAGTGGCGGCGCCGTTTTGACCGCGCCTGCCCTCTCCCCCCCCGGGCAGGCGCGGTCTCTTTTTTTCTTGGCCGCCTCGCGCGTTGCCTTGACGCCCGCTGGCCGTTTGCGTAGCGTCGATTCCATTCGCAAAGGGGATGCGCCGATGTCGATGCACCGTCGTGAGTTCATTCAGTCCGCCAGCGCGGCTTCGTTCCTGGCGGCCCTCGGCTTGCCGGCGCTCGCAGCCGACGCGCCGACCGTCGGCCTGATCTTCCCGCCCGCCAACTACCCGATCCCACCCGATGCGGGCCGCTTGTACCCGAGCGGCGTGCGCTTCATCGGCAACGGCCTCGGCTTCAACGGCATGACGATCGAGAGCTACAACGAAGCGATTCCGCGCGCGATGCCGCGCGCGCAAGAGCTCGCTGCGCAAGGCGCGAACCTGATCTCCGTGTTCGGCTCGTCGATCACCTTCTATAAAGGTGCGGCGTTCAACCAGGAACTGACCGAGAAGGTCACGGCACTGACGGGACTGCCGGCCACGACGCAGAGCAACGGCCTCATCGACGGCTTGAGGCACGTCAACGCGAAGCGCGTCGCCGTCGCGACGGCATACACGGACATCGTCACGGAGCGGCTCGAGGTGTTCCTTGCCGAGCACGGCTTCGAGGTCATGTCCGCGAAGGGCTTGGGCTACGAGCGCGTTCCCGAAGGCGCCGCGACGCCCGAGATCCTGCACAAGCTCGGCGTCGACTCGTACGCGGCAGCGACCGGCAAGCCCGACGCGCTCGTGCTGTCGTGCGGCGGCTTACGCACGCTCGACGTCATCGTGCCGCTCGAGAAGTCGATCAGCGTTCCCGTCGTGTCGTCGACGCCGCACGGCCTCTGGCATTGCGCGCGCATGCTCGGCGTCAAGAACAAGATCGAAGGCTTCGGCATGGTGATGGCCGCGTAGCGCGCCAATCGATCATCACGTCGCACCTAGAACCGATTCGAGAAACCTTGCCCCGTCTGCGGACTTCAGCCAAACAAGGGCGCCGCAGTTCACGGCCACGGTGATCCAAAACACGGCCCGAAACGACGGCTTGCTCGATTTGTGGCGAAACACCTGCATAGCAATGAGGGCTCCCGGCCAACCGCCGAACAAACCTACTAGGTGAAGGGTGCCCTCGGCGGTGCGCCTCCTCTCCGTGCGCGCAGCCGCTTTGTCGTTCCAGTACATCACGAACGCAACAACGCTCGCAGCCGCGTAGAGCACGAGAAGCTGGGACGGGAAAACTCCTAGAACAACTGCCGTCCCGAGCAACGCAACGAACGACGTAGCCACTGCGGTCGCGTAGACAACGGACCGACTGCCGGTCGGGCGGATCGCCGAGTCACCAACGAACTGGACTTGCACGGCACGCGGACGCCCGTTCGGGTCGGCCGCGAGTGCGTACGTGACGAGATCATTCTCGCGCGGGCGCCGATTGCGACTAGCGAAGGCACTGATGTGCACAAAAGTTTGGCTGCCGCCGTTCGCGGGAGTAATGAATCCGAAGCCGCGATCATCCTTCCAGCCAGTTATCCGTCCCGTGTGGCGCCCACGGCGAGCGCTCGCCTCACGCGGCGACGCGCGGTTCATAGAGAAATCTCTGAAACCCGGCAAACACCTGGCCGATCTCTTCCGGCTCCCCCAAATCGGCGACGGCGTCGGCGAGGGAGTTGTGGTAGCGGAGCCGCAGAAGCGGCGTGAGCTTCTCCTGATCCAGCTCCTCCACGCCCACGCTCACGTAGTGCTGCAGGACGAAGTCGAGGAACACGCGCTGCTTGCCGTTGAACGAGGCGTCGATGTGAGTCTTGGCACCTGCAGCCCGCACCTCTCGCGTGACGGGCGGCATCGCGTAGGCCACGTGCGCGAGCACGTCGAATAGGTCGCTCTTCTCAGCGTCGATGATCTTCTGCATCTCGGACAGCTGCTCGTGGCCGAACCCTTTCTCGGCGAGGCCCTGCAGCAGCTTCTTGCGCGTGTCCGGCGCGCTCCAGAGGGCTCTGAGCTCGGCCTCGTCCTTGAAGAACTCCGGCAGCTTGCCGAACAGCATCTCCATGAACTGCTGCGCGCTCATCGGCGTGCCGTCCGGATGCCAGAACGTCGTGCACATCATGTGCTGGATGTTGCGAGCCTTGCCGTCGGCGAGGTGGATCTTCGCCTTGCGCTTGTAGTCCGGCGGCGGTTCCGGCGGCGGATCGTTGACTCCGTCCGGTTCCTTAGGCTTCGGGTCCTTAGGTGGCTTCGGCTCCGGCTCGAGCGGCTCGCCGTCCCACTCGGGATCGTTGAAGTGGTGGTGCGCCTTCACGAAGTCGTAGATCGTGAAGTAGTCCTTGCCGTCGTAGAGCCGCGTGCCGCGGCCGATGATCTGCTTGAACTCGATCATCGAGTTCACCGGACGCATCAACACGATGTTGCGGATGTTGCGCGCATCCACGCCGGTGGAGAGTTTCTGCGAAGTCGTCAGGATCGTCGGGATCGTCTTCTCGTTGTCCTGGAAGTCGCGTAGGTGCTGCTCGCCGAGCTCGCCGTCATTGGCCGTGACGCGCTGGCAATAGTTCGGATCGGTGCCGGCCTTCAGCTGGTTGATGAGGTCGCGCACCGCGAGCGCGTGTTCCTGAGTCGCGCAGAACACGAGCGTCTTCTCGCGCTGGTTGATCTGCGACAAGAAGATCTCGACGCGCTTCTTCTCGCGCGCCTTGATCTCGATGATCTTGTTGAAGTCCTTTTCCTCGTACCGCTTGCCCGCTTCCACTTCGCCTTCCACCACCGTGTCGTCGGCGGTGTAGACGTAGTCGTCGAGCGTGGTCTGGATCTGCTTCACCTTGAACGGCGTCAGGAAGCCGTCATTGATGCCGTCCTTCAGCGAGTAGATGAACACCGGCTCGCCGAAGTAGGCGTACGTGTCGGCGTTGTCCTTGCGCTTCGGCGTGGCGGTGAGGCCGAGCTGCACCGCGGGCGCGAAGTACTCCATGATGCCGCGCCAGTTGCTCTCGTCATTCGCGCCGCCGCGATGACATTCGTCGATGATGATGAGATCGAAGAAGTCGGGCGGATACTCGCCGAAATACGGCGAGGGCTTGCCGTCCACGACCGGGCCGCTCATGAAGGTTTGGAAAATCGTGAAGAACACGCTGCCGTTCTTCGGGACCTTGCCTTTCTTCCGGATGTCCTCGGGCTTGATTCGCACGAGCGCGTCTTCAGGGAACGCCGAGAACGCGTTGTAAGCCTGATTCGCCAGAATGTTGCGGTCGGCGAGGAACAGGATGCGCGGGCGGCGCGTCGGCTCGCGGCTCAGATTCCAGCGGGAATGAAAGAGTTTCCACGCGATCTGAAACGCGATGAAGGTCTTGCCCGTGCCCGTGGCCAGTGTCAGCAAAATGCGGTCGCGCTTCGCGGCGATCGCTTGCAGCACGCGCTCGATGGCGATGTCCTGGTAGTAGCGGCCCGGATGCGAACCGCCCTTGTCCTCGTAAGGCACGGCGGCGAAGCGATCGCGCCATGCGTTCTCTTGCGCGAACGTTCGCGCCCAGAGCTCGTCCGGCGTCGGGTAGCGCGCGGTCTCAGCCTCCGCGCCGGTCTGCATGTCGATGGCATAGATGCCCTGGCCGTTGGTCGCGTATGTGAAGCGCACGGCGAGCTTGCCCGCGTAATTCTTCGCCTGTGCCACGCCCTCGGTGAGCGGCGCGTTCCACGGCTTTGCCTCGATCACGGCCAGCTTGGTGTTGCGGTATTCGAGAACGTAATCCGCGGTCAGCCCTTTGCCGCGCCGACCGAGCCCCTCGATGCGGCCCGGCGTGATCGGGACTTCGCGGCGGACGCGGCTGCCTTCAACGACGCCCCAGCCCGCGGCTCTCAGCGCGGGGTCGATGTGTTCGGCTCTGGTTTCGGCTTCGTTCACGCGGGTGATCCACTCCCCCAAATAACCTCACAGATCTGCTGGATCAGCGATTGCCGTTCGTCGATATCGGCTTTGACGAACTTGGAATGAGCTTTGAACGCAAGCCCTAGCTTCTTGGCCATTGCAATGAAGTTAGGGTTGCTCTCGTAGCATTTAGGGTGAAGAGATTTCGCAAGAAGGTTTTCCTTCAAGTAGTGGTCGACCTTCAGCGGGTAGGGCTTGGCGCCATAGGACTGGTTTGTGCCTTGCGGCAGCAGCACGAGATCGCCAATCCGACTCCGGTAATTGTCGAATTCATGCCGTTGTTCGAACTCATCTCTGTGCTCGCTGAACTTGTCAGCCCAGATGTGCTCGACTTCGAAGGGTTTCGTTCCAGAGCTCACGAAATAAGTTGTGAAACTCGTGGACGCTCCAGCCTGCTGCTCGATGAAGCCGGTGATCCGCGCCAAAAGGAATTTGACGAAATAGCGATTCATTCCGTGCAGTCGGAATTCGGCGACCCCACTCCAGTCCTCCTCCATTTCGTCCAGCTTCGACCCAAGCTTCGCACGCAACGAGTCGAGATCGTTGCCGCGGAGCTCCTTTACCAATGAGTACATCGTGTAACGGATCGAGCTCGCTGCGAACTTGCGGAAATTCACGGCGCGTCGCACCGCGAACGCCTCCATGAATCGCGCTACCTCATTTATCTTTTGTCTGGCGATCTCAGGGGAATCGGTCGACTTCAGAGCCGACAGCATCAGCGGATAACTTAAAGAATCCGCGATCCCCCATTGGCTGTGGTAGAAGACATGCTCCCACCCTGCTTTCTCCGCTTCTTGCGCATCCAGGATGTCGAGATAAGCACGAAGGTAGAACTTCATCTCTTGATGGACAAAGGTCAGAAAGTCTTGCGGCGAATCGGGGTTCAGATTGATCTTGCCTAGATTCTCGCGGAACCAGCTGTGAAACCGCGTGCCGATCTTTTCGAAGTCCTCGTTCGAAGAACCAGCCTTACCCTGCCGGATGGTGTCTGCATATTGGCTACGGAACCACGACTGGAAGAACTTCTGATCCTCTTCTTTGCTCTGCTTGTGCAACTCCTGAACAGACTCCTTCCAGAACCGATTCGCTTTCTCCCGATCCTTCGCCTCGGTGAACCTCGACAGGATGTAGCCCTTCAGCATCTCCGTAGCCGTGAGATTCAGGCCGCGATCGTTCATCGACTCGAATATCGTGTAGGCGTTGTCGTCCGAATACGCCGTTATCTCCACCAGTACGACGTTGTACTTCAACCAGTCCAGGAAGTAAGGGAACGCCTTTCCCTTGATTTCCTCGGGAAACGCCTCCGCAATGTCGGCATATCGCCGTGCCATGTTTAGTGTCGATTCGTCGTCATCTGGCTGGACTTCATAGGAACCAGTCAGAAACAACTTCTCCAGACACGCCTTCCTCTCCTCGATCTGAATGTTGAAGGATTTCTGGCCGTATTTTTCCGAGAATATGAGCGGCTCAATAGTTTCCTTTCCGCCGAGATCCTTCTGTAGGTTGTTTAGGAAAATCAAAAACAGGGTGAGCGACGTCAAACGCTGTTGACCGTCAATGATGCTCTTCGTCCCGTCCTTGCTGCTGACAACGAATGGGCCGAGATAGTAATTGTTGTAGTGCTCCACCGCAGTTCTCGGGTCTCCGTCCGAGTAGGCATCGATGAACGTCGATGTCAGATCGGTGACGAGCTGTGCGATGTGTTTTTGTTCCCAGCTGTATTCTCGTTGAAAGTAATCCACCGTGTACTTACGCTCGTTGAGCACGTCGAAGACTCTTCGGTCATCTGCATCGATCTTGTGATTGTCTTTGCTCATGCTTTCGGGATCGTTCACGGGTCGCTGAGCTTGTAGCGTCCAAATTTCTTGCCGCCGACCTTTTCTACCAGCCCGGCCTCGAGCAGCGGGCGCAGCAAATCCATCGCGCCCTGCCGAGAGACGGACAACGCCTTCCAAATCTCGCCAGGACGGAGGCTGCCATGATCGCGCAGCAGCTTCAGCAGTTGTTCCTGTCGCGGGCGCAGCACGAGCTTCTCCTGCGATTTCACGTTGTAGGACTTCACCCGCATCCAGGTGCGCTCCAAGGTTTGGCGCAGCCCTTCGGCGCAGTATTCCAGCCAGCCGGTGAGGTCTTGGCCCTCGCGTCGCACGGCATCGAGCGCCCGATAATAGGCGGGCCGGTCCTCCCAGTAGTACTCGTCCACCGAAAAGATGTGATGGCTGTCAAAGCCGCGCCGATACAGCTCCCACAGCGCCAGCGCGCGCCCCGTGCGCCCATTGCCGTCGGCGAAGGGATGAATCCACTCGAACTGATAGTGCAGGATCGCCGAGCTCAGCACGGGCGATATCTCCACGGCTTTTTTGTTCCACCACTCCAGCAGCTCGAACATGTGTGGCGACACGTCCGCCGCGGGGGGTGGCAGGTGCTTGCCAACCCGGACGGCGATCGTGCGATAGCGCCCGGCGTCGCCCTGGTCCATCACCTTGTCCGCGAGTAATCGGTGCAACGCGAAGATGTCTTCGTGCCGGACGGTCTTCTTCTTCGCGTGCTTCTCGACGTAGCGCAGCCCGGCAAAGTAATTCAGGATTTCCCGCTTCGGGCTCGCGTCCACGGCCGAAAGCTCGCGGCCTTCCTCCAGCGCGCGGACTTGCTCGAGCGTGAGCGGGTTGCCCTCGATGGCGGTGGACGCGTGGCCATTGCGCGTGCGCGTGTCCTTCTGCAGCGCCGGTATCCACGACAACTCTACCGCTGCCCCTTGGATCCTTTCCCGCAGCACGGCCACCTGCTCCACCAGGGAGAGCAGCCGAGCGCTGATAGTGAACTGCGGGACATAGGACATGACGATTAGTCAAGCATCAGTCCAGTTTTGTGTCAACCGAGCCGTTCACCCCGCGTTGGAACGCGCGCATGACCGCTTGAGGTTCGCGCTCGATGATCTTCATCAGCGTCCGAGCAGTGCGATGAACCGACCGGTTGCGCGCACCTAATGTCCTGCATCGGTCCAGAAATTGCGGCTGCAGCGTTAGAGCGCGCCGCTGAAGGCCTCATGGAGCACCGACTTCTTCAACGCTGTCAGCGCTGCATGTTTCTGAGCGTACAGGGTTTCAAGGCGTTGAGATTCAGTAGTCAGTGCGCTTAACGATTCTACAACCGTGCGCTGAACAGCAATCGGCGGAATAGCAAGCCGAAGGGTTCTCACTGCACGGTTGCTGATCTTCTTCATTGTTGGATTCGCCCCCTTAGCCCTGGCCATGATTTCCTTCCGGACCGCGGGGGTGCGCAACTGAAAATAGAGGAACTCGACCATCACTCGTTCCCGTGCTGGAGTCATGCGCATGATGAGGTCCGGGTAGATGGTTGGTTTCTCAATGCCGGCGGCAATCGCTACGTGACCGACAAGCTCAGGCGTATTGCTGCGCGTGATGAGAAGGTCACCATTCTTGACCCAGTAGTTTCGATGAGGTTCTGTTGACGCCGAGGTGAACTTGATCTTCTCAGGTCTGAAGCGGAAGCCGGTGACAGATGAAAGCGTAAGTACCGGCGTCCCTGAATCAGAGTGATTTGCCGCTGGAGGCGACCAACCATTTTGTGGCTGCGCGTCGAGCACATCTTCTAGCGTCGTCTCCTGCCAGCCTATCCCCTTCTGAATGAAGACGGAGTGGAGGTAGGTTTCGAAGAGCGCACGTGCGTTCTGGACATTCCTTTCGGCGTGGGCTTGGGCGGTGGCGAGGCCGGCGAACGCTTCGTCCAGCACGCCGACGATTCGTTGCTGTTCGGGTAACGGAGCAACAAGGATCGGAAGCTCTCGAACGACAGAAAGCTGAACGCGGGGACGCGTCGTCCCTTTTTGCTGCGAATTGATGAAATTGTTGGTTCGCTGCGAGTTCAGTTGGTAGCAGAGATACTTCGTGTTTACACGCGATGCGCGAATACGGACCAAGTCCGCTACGATTACACCTTCGTCGATCCCATCGACAATGGCAGAAGCGCCCAGGGGGCTCCCGAGTTTTGTCATCACGATGTCGCCCGGACGGTAGGAGTGCCTCTTCAGCTGGGCAAACTTCGCAGTCGAGACAAAATCCATCTTCTTTAGCTCGATGGCGAACGGTTTGACGTTCTGAATCTTTAGGACGGGAACCCCCTCCGAGAGGTAATCCCTGCGCTGAAGCTCTGAACCAAATGGACCGTCAACGATGTCCTGCCGGAAATCGTCACACAGCGCCTGCAGTGGTAGTACTTGCCAGTCTTTTTTCATGCGAGCAGCGCCTTAATGTTCTTCAACACTTCCGCGCTCTCGGCGTCGAGCGCGGCGATTTCTTCCATGATCGCTTGCGGGCTGCGGTGCGTGACGGCCTCGCCGCCGTTCGGGTTCTTGACGGAGAGGTCGAAGGTCGCGGCATCGATGGTCGTCGCATCCACGCTCCAGCTCTTCGGCGAGGCGGCGAAGGTCCTTTGTAGCTCCACGAACTCGGCGAGATCGCCGTCGTTGAGCGGGTTGGTCTTGCCGAGATTGCGGCCGGGATCGAGCTGGTAGAACCAGACCTTGCGCGTCGCCGCGCCCTTCTCAAAAAACAGCACGACGGTCTTCACGCCGGCGCCCTGGAATGTGCCGCCGGGGCAGTCGAGCACGGTGTGCAGGTTGCAGCTTTCCAGCAGCAGCCTGCGCAACGCGACGGACGCGTTGTCCGTGTTGGAGAGGAACGTGTTCTTGATGACTACGCCGCCGCGTCCGCCGGCCTTGAGGATCTTGATGAAGTGCTGGAGAAACAAAAACGCCGTCTCGCCGGTGCGGATCGAGAAGTTCTGTTGCACCTCGGGGCGTTCCTTTCCGCCGAACGGCGGATTGGCCAGCACCACGTCGTAGCGGTCTTTGTCCTGAATGTCGGCGAGGTTCTCGGTGAGTGTGTTGGTGTGGATGATGTTCGGCGCTTCGATCCCATGCAGGATCATGTTCATGATGCCGATCACGTAGGCCAGCGACTTCTTTTCCTTGCCGTAGAACGTGCGCTCCTGAAGTTTCTTGTCCTGCGCCGTTGTGCGTTTTGGGTTGGCCTGCTTCAGATACTCGAAGGACTCGCACAGAAACCCCGCCGAGCCGACCGCACCGTCATAGATGGTCTCGCCGAGCTTTGGGGCGGTGACACGCACGATGGCGCGGATCAGCGGGCGCGGGGTGTAGTACTCGCCGCCATTGCGCCCGGCGTTGCCCATGTTTCTGATCTTGGCTTCGTAGAGGTGCGAGAGCTCGTGCTTCTCGGCCTGCGAGCGGAAGCGCAGCTCGTCGATGTGATCGATGATCTCACGCAGGTTGTAGCCGCTCGTGATCTTGTTCTTGATCTCCCCGAAGATCTCGCCGATCTTGTATTCGATGGTGTTCGGGCCGCTCGCGCGCTGCTTGAACTTCTGTAGATAGGGGAAGAGCTTGTCGTCGACAAACTCGGTCAGGTCGTCGCCCGAGGGCGCGGTGTTGTGGTCGATCTTGCCGGACTTATCCTTGGGCGCCGCCCAGGACTCCCAGCGATAGTCCTTATCGAGAATGAAGGAGTATTTCTTGCCTTCGAGCTTGGCCTCGGTCGCGCGGTCGTGCTCGAGACCGTCGAGGTATTTCAGGAACAGCAGCCACGAGGTTTGCTCGGTGTAGTCGAGCTCGGTCGTGCAGCCGGCCTCTTTGCGGAGGATGTCGTCGATGTTGCGGAAGGCTTGTTCGAACATGGCGCCGGATTATGCGGCACATGGGCGCCGCAAAAAAATGGGCGCGCTCCGGTGACCCGAAGCGCGCCCGCGTCGTTCAAACCAACGTGAGCTAGAAGTCCTTCGTGTACTGGATGCCCCAGCGCTGCGGCTCGCCCTTCCAGACGAACGGGTACGAGAACTCCGCGTTGTACTCCTCGTCGAGCGCGTTCTTCGCCCAGAGCACGGCCGACCAGTCGTCGCCCTGCAGGCCGACACGCACGTCGAGCAAGCTGTACGGATCGCGCGGCAACTCATTCCAGGGCAGCGGCGCCACGGCCACGTCGCCCGGTCCCCACCAGGTCTCGCCAACCTGGCGCCAATCGCCGCGAACGACGAACGAGAGTCCGCTGTTCATGGGCTTCGTCCAGTTCACGCCGACGTTAGCGGTGTACTCGGGCGCGAGCGGCACCTGCTGACCGACTACGTACGGTATCTCTGCGTCGCCGTCGATCTCGCTGTCCATGCTCGCGAGCCCGACGTTGACGCTGAAGTTGTCGGTCACGAGCGCGTTGAGCTCGAGCTCGATGCCGCTGTAGTGAACCTTGTCGATGCTGCCGAGGTTCTGCGTGCTCGAGGCCACGAGGAAGATGAAGTAGTAAGCGCCGTCGAGGTCCGTGTCGTAGATCGCCGCGTTCAGGCTCACGCGATTGTCAGCGAGCTGTGTCTTGATGCCGACCTCGATCGTGTCGGCGATCTGCTTGTCGAACGTGTCCTTGACGCCCGCGACACCCGCGCCCGCGACACCCGACTGATTGAAGCCGCCGCTACGGAAGCCGCGGCTCAAGTCGCCGTAGAGCGTGACGTTCTCATTCGGGCGCCAGCGCAAGGTGAGCTTCGGCTGCGTCGCGTCCCAAGTCTCCTCACGCTTCTGCCCCGTCACGAGAGTGTTCATGAGCGCGGCCGGAATGAAGCCGGGCGGCGTCTCGGTCGTCTGCTCGCGCGTGTCCTCGTCGTAACGTAGCGAGAACGTGGCATCCCACTGGTCGCTGAACGCGTAGGTTCCGGACCCGAACACCGCCCACGCGAAGTTGTCCTGCGAGTCCGAAAGGTAAGTCGCTTGCGGGTTCGGGATCGAGAAGTCGTACGGGAAACCCGTCGTGCTCCGCGGCGTGCGATAGACCCGGTTCACGCCCGTGCCCGTGTCGACCATGTTGCCCGTGCCGATGAAGCGGTCGGTGCCGAGCAAGTACGCACCAGCGAGCCAGCGGAACTTGCCGTCCTCGTTGGACGTATAGCGAAACTCCTGGCTGTACGTCTCGACCTCGAGGAACTGGCTCTGGTTCCAATCCGTGCTGAGGCCTTGAATGGCGTTCGGCGGCAGGAACGGATAGAAGGGCTCAGTCGGCAGAATGATCGGCCCGTAGAGCACCTGGTTGAACGCCTGATTGAGAGGCCGAAAGTCGAACGCATCGCCAGTCAGGATCTCGTCGAGATCGTCATACGACGTGATCGACGTGAACGTGCCGCTGTCGGTCGTCACGTCCCACTTCATCGAGAGGCCCTTCATCTCCTTGATCCCCTCGCCGAGATTGTTCGAGCGGATCGGCACGCTCGTGTCGCTGGGATCGTTCGGCACGCCAGTGACGTCGATGCCGACGACACTCGGCGGGAATCCGTAATCGTTGTTGATCACGAAGTACAGCGCCGTCGTGTCGATCTCCGAATACGAAACGCGGAAGTCGCCCGAGACGTTATCGCTCGGCTCGTACGTGAAACGAACGCGCGCCGACGTGTCCTTGTACGGATCCGCTTCGGTGTTCAGAAACGTGTTCTCGAGATAACCGTCGGTGTCGCTGTACGAAAGCGAAGCGCGGTATTTCCAGGAATCGCTCAGGGGGCCGCTGATGGCGCCCTGCGCTTCGTAGCCCGGACCGGAGTCGGCGCCGACGCGTAAGCGGGCCTCGATCTCGTCGCTCGCGGGCTTCGTGACGATGTTGACGGCGCCGCCGATCGCGTTGCGTCCGTAGAGCGCGCCCTGCGGGCCCTTCAGCACCTCGATCTGCTGAATGTCGAAGAGCTCTTGGTTGAACGCGGCCGGGTTCGTCATCAGCACGCCGTCGACGACGACGGCGACCGGCATGTCGCTGTTGCGTGCCTGCGACACACCGCGGATCGTAATGAACGAGTTGCCGGGGTTCTGCGTCTGCACGACCGTCATGTTCGGCGTCAGCTGAATGTAATCGTGCGGCGTCTCGATGCCGGCCGAATCGATCTCGGCCGCCGTGAACGCCTTGATGGCCGCGGGAGCCTCCGCGTAATTCTCGGCGCGGAGACGGGCAGTTACGACGATTTCTTCGAGCTGTTCTTGCGCCTGGGCGATGCCGGCGGCAAGCGGCGACAGCGTCAACAGAACCGGGGCAGCGACGGGAAGACGTCTTAGCACGCTCATGTTTCCCCCTTGGAAGCACTGGTTGTTGCGTCGCCGCACTCTACATCACATAACCCGGCTCCGTCACCGTCTCAGAGGGGGTGCAAAAACCAATGCCTACGACGCAATGCCGACCGTCAGCTCCGCGTCGTAGCCGCCCGTCGTTGCGTTCGCCGTCACGAGCGGCATTTGGTACGAGACGCCGTCGGAAAAGATGCCGTCGCCGGCCGGCGTCGTCGGGTTCTGACCCTTCGCCACGTAGAGCGGCGTCGAGTACACGGCGCTCGTGATCGCGCTCGGGAACGCGAGCTGCGAGGTCGCCTGTAGGGCGAGCCCCAAGTACACGCGGAAGTGAATGTGCGTCGCGCGCCCGGGATACCAACCGGGATAGATCGTGTTGAACGTGACGCGGCCGCTCGTGTCCGTTGTCTGCACGCCCCGCAAGAACGTCTGGCCGCGCAGGTCGGCGCCGCTCTGGTTGTAGCCCGAGTAGTAGCCGTCCTTGTCGCAATGCCAGACGTAGACCATCGCGGTCAGGATCGGAGCGCAGGCGTTGTTGACGTTCACGATATTCAGCGTGAGCTTGAGCGGAATGCCCGCCTTTCCTTCCGTGATGTCGTCACGTTGATACGCGGCCGCGCTCGCGATGTCGTTGAAGAGTGGATACGGCCCGACCGTCTCCTGCGGGATCAGGACGCAGCTACCGGGGGTCGTCGTCGTCGTGCTCGTCGTCGAGGCAGTCGAGCTAGCCGAGGTCGTGGCGCCCGTCGTCGAGCCGGCAGCGGCGGTCGAACCGCCGCCGCTGCTGCACCCGAGCAGCGCGAGACCGCTCACGCCGCCGATCCCGCCGAGCAGAGTGCGCCGCGAGAAGGCCTGTGCTCGCGCTTGACGCATGACCCACTCGGCGAGAGTGGGCCGTCTAACGGTGTAACGTTCCATGTTCGTTGCGCTCATCGTCTCGTGCTTCAGAACGCGCCGCCTCGCGGCCCGCGTCCGCCGCCCGGCGTTTGCAGCAAGATCTTGAGCTTCGTCATCTGCTGCTCGCTCAAGACGTTCTTCAGCTTGCTGAACACCTCGTCGCGGTTCGCGTCGCGGCGCGCGCGCATTTCCTCGGGAGGCAAGCGCTCGCCGTTGGCCGAGGTGTCGCTCTGTTCGCGCTCGGCACGTATCGCGTCGCGTTCCGCGCGCATGGCTTCGCGCTGCTCGGTCAAGACACGGCCGACTTCGCCGGTCTGATAGGCGTCGAGGTCGAGCAAGATCGCGATTTCGTCGAGATCGAACCGGCCGCCGGGCGGTGGCCCGGGGGGTTGGGCGTGTGCCGCCGCGGCAGCCAGTCCGAGAGCTGCGATGACAAGGTTGAGACGCTTCATGTGCGTGCCTCCTGGTGAATGTGTGGAGGCACTGTAGGCAGCGCGTGCAACGCGCGCTGTAAGCAATTGTGACGAACTGTAAGTAGCGCGGCGCGAGGCTAAGCGCGCGCGATTCGAGGTAAGCGCAACGTGGCCTCGAGCCCGTGCGGCGTGCGATTGCGCAGCGTCAGCGAGCCGCCGTGCGCTTGCGCGATGTCGCGCGCGATCGAGAGCCCGAGCCCCACTCCGCCCGTGTCGATGTTGCGCGATGCCTCGAGCCTGAAGAACGGCTCGAAGACGCGTTCGAGCAGCTCGGGCGGGATGCCGGGTCCGTCGTCGAGCACGCGAAGCACGAGCTCACTCTCGCTGTCCTCGATCGCAACGCTCGGACTCGTGCCGTACTTCGCGGCGTTCGAAAGAAGATTGCTCAAACAGCGCTTCAGCGCGATCGGGCGCACGCTGAGCGGCGCCGGCTTGTCGCCGCGGATCTCGATGCTCGTGCCGACCTCGGCGAGCTCGCGCTGCAGCTCCGCGACGAGCTCGTCGACGGCGACCGGCTTCAACGGCTCGTCGTGGTTCATGCCGCGAAAGAGATTCAAGGAGCCCGCCACCATGCTCTGCATCTCGTCGAGATCAGCGTGAAATCGCTCGCGCAGCGCGTCGTCGTCGAGCGACTCGGCGCGAAGCTTCAACCGTGTCAGCGGCGTGCGCAGGTCGTGCGACATGGCGGCCAGCACGCGCGTGCGGCTGTCGAGATAGCGGTGCAAACGTTCTTGCATCGCGTTGAACGCGCGCGTGGCCTCGCGCAGCTCGCGCGCCCCGGACTCGCGCAACGGCCCCGTGCGCTCGCCTCGGCCGACTGCTTCAGCTGCACGTGCGAGCTCGGTCAGCGGCCGAGTCGTCGCGCGCGCCATCACGAACAGGACTGCGGCAAGCCCCAGCGTCAGCAGCGCGAGCTCGACGAAAATTCGACGCGGCAACGGCGGAGCCGCGCGCGGCATGTCCGTGCGAAACAGCACGGTTGCCGAATCTGGCAGGGTAACGGTCACCTCGAGCTCATCGCGCGGCGGTCCGCCGCCGCGCCCGCCAAAACCATCGCGCGGTCCGAATGGGGGCTCGCGGTCTCCCGGAGGCTGGTTGCGATTGGGAGGTCCGTTACCCGTACCCGGCCCGAAAGCGCCGTCCGGCGGCGGGCGCTCGCCGCGTCGTTCGATACGCACGCGGATTGCATCGCCGCGCGGGCCGGAGCGCGCGTTGCGGACTTCGACGCGGTAACCCTGCCCAAGATCGCGCTCGAGGCGCGCGTTCAAGCTCGCCACAGCCGCCCTGAAATCTGTTGGGCTCGGAGGGCCGCGGCCGGGCCCACCGATTCCAGCACGAGAGATCGTGAGCGCCTCGCGCGTCAGGCGCTCGATCTCGCCGGCGCGCGCGTCGGCCGACAATGGCGCAAGCTGCGCGGCCGTCTCGGCGATCGTCGCCGCAACCACCTCCGCCTCGCTGCCTGCAAACAGCAGCTCGCGCCGGTCGCGCACGACCAGCACGACGAAGACGAGCAGCGCAACGGCCACCACGCCCAGCACCGCAGTGATCAATCGGCCGAACAACGTGTCGGGCAAGAGCTTCACGGCGGCCCTACTCGTTCAACGCGCACACCGATGATGTAGCCCTCGCCGTAGACGGTCTTGATGATGCGCGGCGAACGCGCGTCGTCGCGCAGCGTTTGTCGCAGCCGGCTCACGCGCACGTCGATGCTGCGGTCGAACGGATCGAAGTCGCGGCCGCGCACCGTCTCTTGCAGCTCGGCGCGCGTCGAGACGCGCGGCGCATGCTCGAGCAGCAAGGCGAGCAAGTGGTGCTCGGCGCCGCTCAGAGCAGCCTCCGTGCCGTCGTTGTGCGTCAACGTCCGCGCGGTCGCATCGAAATACCAATCGCCGAACTTGAAGCCCGCCGCGCTCGGCTCGGCTTGCGCAGCTTGCTGCGTCGTTCGCCGCAGCACGGCGCGAATGCGGCCGAGCAGCTCGCGCGGGCTGAACGGCTTCGTCAGATAGTCGTCGGCCCCGACCTCGAAGCCGACGACGCGATCGACCTCGTCGCCGAGCGCGGTCAGCATGATGACGGGCAAGGTCGACGTCGCGCGTAGCTCGCGGCAAATTTCGAGCCCGCTCTCGTGCGGCAACATGAGGTCTAGCACGACGAGGTCGAAGCGGCCGTTCGCGAGCGCACGCCGCGTTTCCTGGCCGTCCGCGACGGCCGTCGCCGTGAAGCCGTGCTTCTCGAGAAAATCGCGCAGCAGCGCGCGAATTTCGCGATCGTCGTCGACAACGAGGATGTGCGGCGGTCGGTTCATGGCGCAACGTCGTGAAGCTGCGAGCAGCATCGGCCGCCAGGCATTCGGAATCACTCGGGCACTATACGAGGCAGCCGTAATGCGAGTTGTAACCAAATGTTACGCGCACCGCGAGCCTTGAACGCCGCGGGCCGGGCGCGCAGACTCCGCCGTCATGCCGACTTCAAGATTCGCGGCCGCCGCCGTGCTCGCGGCGCTG
>Ga0315912_10001162_pt1 | contig 34753 bp, 26 predicted proteins | sample VfabasoilMG_FD_204469 | JGI IMG/M metagenome (GOLD analysis project Ga0315912, IMG submission 204469) | Garden soil microbial communities collected in Santa Monica, California, United States - V. faba soil | ecosystem: Environmental > Terrestrial > Soil > Garden | place: USA: California... | reverse complement strand
ACGTCGACCTCACCCTCTCCCCCCTCCCCCTCTCCGTCCGCCTCTACACGGATTTCACAGCCGGCAAAGTCACCTTCGACGGCGCCCCCTACGGCGACCTCCAGGACGGCCAGCTCATCCTCGACCGCATCGCCGCCGGTAAACACACCATCAAGGTCACCTCCCAGGCCAACGAAGCTCAATTCGAATTCGAAGCCCAGCCCGGCCGCCAACCCGTCATCTCCGGCCCCGTCACCGCCAAAAACACCCTCGCGATCCTCGTCGCCAACGCCGGCCAGCAGACCAAGGTCCACACCTCCGTCCCCACCCTCAAACTCTCCATCGACGGCAACCCCGCCGGTGACGCTACCCCCGCCGGCCTCGACGTCGCTAACCTCCAGCCCGGCGACCGCGAATTCTCCGTCGAAGACGGCTCCAGCAAACGCAACCTCCTCGTCTCCGTCTCCGCCCAACCCACCCTCACCGCCTACCTCAAACTCGACATCAACGCCGGATCTCTCCTGATCTCCACCCCCGGCGAAGACGACGTGGCCGCTTTCTTAAACGACCGCCCCGCCCGCGTCAAATCCAAGGGCGGTCAAATGCGCCTCCCCGGCATCCCCGTCGGCACATACACCGTCCGCGTCGCCAAAGACGGCTACACCCCGGACCCTCCGCAGAAGGTCGTAATCGCCAAAGGCCAGGAAGCCCGCGTCGAATTTAAACTCAAAACGGTCCCCCGCCTATCCTCCCTCCGCATCCGCGGCGCCGCACTCGGCACCCAGGTCTATCTCGACGACAAAGCCATCGGCGCCATCCCCGCCTCCGGGCAAATGGACTACCCCAACGTCCCCCCCGGCGAGCACATCGTCGAGCTCCGCCGCGACCGCATGGCCCCCAAACGCAACCCCCGCCAGTTCCGCGCCGGCGAAACCATCGAACTCTCCGGTGCCGACGTCACCCTCTCCGCCGCCGGCGGCACTCTAAAACTCAACGTCACCCCCGCCTCCGCCCAGGTCACCATCAAAGGACCCAATGACGCCGCTCCCCGCCCCGTCTCCGGCACCACCCTAACCCTCGGCGAAGGCACCTACCAGATCACCGCCAAAGCACCCAACTACGCCGACCGCACCCAAACCGTAGTCATCGCCTCCGGTGACAACAAAACCATCGACATCCCCCTCACCGAGCAAAAACAAGCCTCCAAGAAGCAGGACACTCCAACTCACCGCTCCGGCACCATGTCCGATTGGGACGACCCCGGCCAGTGGGTCCCCGAAGGCGGCTGGTACAAACGAAAAGGTGGCGGCCTCGTCACCTACGGCATCACCCCCACCCAGGGCACGTTCAGCTTCAACATCTCCCGCATCGACGGCCGCCGCCTCCAATGGGCCGTCGACATAAAGGACGCCCGCAACTACGTCCACTTCCAGCTCGAACGCAAAAACTTCATCCGCCGCGAAATCATCAACGGCCGCGATCAAAACGAGCTAAAGGTAGAACACAAACTCCCCGACGTCAAAAACTACAGCGTCCAAATCGAAATAACCCCAACGGTAGTAAAAACATTCTTATTGGACGGCTCCGAATGGAGAACAATCGACTCCTGGTCCACCAGCAGCCGCAACCTGACCACCGGAAAGTTCGGCCTCCTAATCCCCGGAGGAGACATCTTCGGCCTAACCAACTTCCGGTTTATTCCCAAGTAACCCTTCACTCGGCGAGAGTGGCGACGATTCGTTTGGGATCGAAGCGTCGCACGGTCTTGGCTTGGGGGTCGGCGAGCCACACGGAATTCAGTCCGAAGTAGATCTGGCCGGCTCCGTCGCCGACGAACTGCTGGATTACCTTCGCCGTTGAGGCCAGGATTCTTGTCACCGGGAATCCCGGTATCGACACCCATACGGATCCCTCCCCGAATGCCATGCTTCCCTTGGCATTCGGAATCGCCAATTCGATTGTCGCCGTTACCTTGTTGGTTTTAGGATCAATCTGAGCCACCTTGCCTTCCTTCGAGGTCAGTACCCAGATGGAGCCCTCGCCGGCGGTGATGGCCACAGGCTGGCCGGAGACTTCGACCCGTTTGTCGACCAGATTCGTCGCGGGGTCGATGCGGAGTACGCGGTCCGCTCCCGGGCATGGCACCCAGAGGGCGTTTTCAGCGAACAGAATCTCGGTGCAGCCGGCGGGAAGGCGGATTTCGGCTACGGCGGCATTCTCCTTCGGATCGATCCGGATGAGGGTTGTGGTTGCGTCGGAAAGCAACCACACGCTGTCGGTGCTTGCGGCCAAGGCCATTGGCGCCATGACGGCGCCGGAATCGATTGTGGCCGTTGTTTTGCCGGATTTCGCTTCGATTTTCGAAACCGTTTTGGCGCCGCAGTTGACGGTCCAAAGGCTTGCCAGAGCGTTGATCAAGCCGCCGCAGGCGCTGTTCAACCCTGCGATCTTATCGCCGGGTTTGTTGGACCGGGCTTCGACGCGCTGGATGTTCTCGCCGGCAGCGATGAGGGCTTCGGTTGTGAAGGCGACGCCGGTGGGCGCCGCCTCCAATTTTATTTCCGCATCCGATTTCAGGGACACGTATGGGATTTGAACACCCGGCGTTTGTACTCCGAGTTTCGGTTTCTTGACTTCTTTGGGAGCCGCGGCCAGTAAACCAGCCGCGGCTGCGATTGCAAGGAGTTTAGAATTCATATCGTAGAGCGAACTGCATGACGCGAGGCGCCATGACATTCGTGAACTGGCCAAACGTGGAAGGATTGGCCAGGCTGAGGCTGGCAGTTGTGAAGTTCACGTTGTTGAAGGCATTGAATGCCTCGGCACGGAACTGCAGGCGGTGACCTTCAAAGGGCATGGTGAAGTATTTGCCGATCGAGAGATCGACGTTCGTCATACCGGCGCCACGAATGATGCCGCGCGTTCCGGTACCACCAGGATACTGCTGCACGAAGGCCGCGGTCGCGGTATTGGTAGTGCGGAAGAGACTGGGATTGCCGTTCTGGTTGAAGCCGGCACCATTTTCCGGCAGGGTGGAGCCGGGACGAACGATCGCGAGTGCGGAGTTCAGGTAGTTGGTCGGGTATTGCCCGCCCGCGGCGATGCTGAGGGGCAACCCAGAACGATAGCGCCATAGCGCCGACGCCTGCCAGCCGCCGATGATCTGATTCGCCCAACCCGGAATTCCGTTCAGGTACGGCTTGTTCTTTCCGAAGGGGAGTTCGACAACGGTGTTGGCGTTGATGTTGTGCCGGTGATCGAAGTCGGAGCTTCCCCGGAAGGCGTTCGGATTAAACGTATCCTGAATCACACCGCCACTGGTGCCCGCGGCGGATTCCGCCGTGGAGGCCAGATCGATGGAGTGGGACAGGGTGTAGTTAAAGTCGAAGCCCCAACCACCCATGACGGGCCGGCGAAGAGTCATCTGGCCAGCGTGATAAGAGCTGCGGCCGGCATTCGACCAGGCAATATTACCGGCATTCTGAAGCGGGAAGAAGGTGTTGCAGCCGAGGGACGAGATGCAGGTGTTGTCGGGGAGGCGCTCGCGATCCATGTCGTTGAGGGCATCGAGGTCCGAACCACCGTATTCGTTGTAAGTAGCGTGGTAGTAGTTCTGCGTGGCGGTGCCGGGAACATAGAAGCCGGCGGCCTTTGCGAACATGTTTTCAAAGAATGGAATGGGGGGGATCTCGTTGGCCTTTTTCCCCTGGTTATTGTAGTCGCGAAGAATGGAGGCAGCCTGCGCCCAAGTCTGGCCGGACTTCGCGTCCTTGAACTGGGTGAGGGGCTGGAAGACATCCACCTGCACAAGCGATTTGCGAGCAAGGCGGCCAACATAGCCGACTTCGATAGTCATCTTCGCGGGCAGCGGACGAGCGTAATTGAGATTCAGCAGGAAGGAGTAGGGGGCCTTCAGATCCGGGAAGACGCCGGAATAGGCACCGAAACCGCCGAGAATAGTGGGCGGCGTATAGGGGAACGGCGATCCCGCCACTACGGGGAGCGGCGGCAGAGAGGAGGCGCCGCTGTAACGAGCGGAATCGGTGAAGTTTGTGTTGCGCGGTTGGGTAACCGGGGAAGCCAGGCCAGGGGAGCCGGCGCGGTCAAAGTTGGTCACCATGTCCGAACCGTAGCGGTCATACAGCATGGACGCGCCGGCGCGAATCACCGAGCCCTTACCGAAGATTTTGCCGAAAACGTTGTCGCTGACCGGGGCATAAGCCACGTTGAAGCGAGGCGCCCAGTTGTTGTTGTCCTTCTGATACCAGCCGGGGCCATTGTTGGCCGGGCCACCGAGGGCGTAGGTGAGCGACGCGTTGGGCTGGCGGGCACCAGAGGTACCGGCCGTGGAGGCGGCGATGCGCTCGGCGAGATAGGTGTCCAAGCCGGTGGTAGTAACGACCTGAACGCCGTTCTTTTCGTAGGGCACCTGGTAGCTGCCGTAGCGGATCCCGTAGGTTAGGGTAAGGTCGCGGCGCATTTTCCAGACGTCCTGGACGTAGAATTCGTACTCATGCGTACCGAAGGTTCGCGCGAGAGGTTGGCCGAACGGCACGGCTTTTCCATCCCGGCCGAAGTTATAGGTGGCGCTGTACTGGTTAACGATTCCGAGGAGCACACCCATCGCACGCTGGGTGGGCTGGGTCTCGGCGAGCGAGAGGGCGGCGGTGCCGCCGGGACGCTGCCGGATAAAGGCGGTTACGGCGTCGGTAATGTCGGCACCGAGACCGCGGAGAGTGTTGCGGCTATAGCTATAGGACGGGAAGGAGTTGGCGTAGGAGGTCCGGTCATTTTGGATGAACCGGAAGTTGATGCCGCCCTGGACGGTATGGGTTCCTTTTGTCCAAGTGAGGTCATTCACCAGGTTGGTTGTGGGAATGAACCGGCCGAATCCACGGGTATAGTTCAAGTCGGAAGATAGGCCGTCGAAACTGAGGCTCGGGCCGCCGACACCGGACTGAGCGATACCGAGGCGGGTGAAGCCATAGCTGAAGACATTGACGAGAGAGGGGCTCAGGACGGTGGTATACCGTGCGGCGAGGCCTTTTGAGTTGTCGAGAACCTTGGCGGCGGCGTCCTGCCCGGGAAACTGGGCGAGGACTTCGTCGCGCGAGTTGTCGGCCAATGTGCCGCGGACCATTAAAGTGTGTTTGCCGGCTTTGTCGAGGTTGAAATCGGTTTTGGCGACATAGGCGCGGTCATTGCGGGTAAGCGGCGCATTGAAGCGAAAAACGCCGAAGTTGAGGCCGCGATCGGAACCGGCCTGGAGGTCGTTGGCGACCGGGTAGGCGGCCAGAATGGACTTCATGGAGGCGCTGTAGCCGGCCCTGAGAGGATCGACAGCCGCAACTTCCGCGGGAGTTAGCTGGCCGATGGTTCCATTGTTCTGGCGGAACTGGACGATTCCCTGCTTCAGGGTTTCGGTAGGGACGTTACGGGACTGCGCGGAGGCCGAACGATCTTTTCTGTCTTCCCAATTTACGAAGAAGAAGGCGCGATCGCGGACGAAGCGTCCGCCGAATGAGGCGCCGTACTGGTTGCGGATCAGGGCTTCCCGAGCAATGCCCGAGCGATTGGAGAACCAGTCGTTGGCGGCGGTCTTCACATTTCGATGGAATTCGTAGAGCGACCCGTGCCATCCGTTGGATCCGCTCTTGGTTATGAGAGAGACCTGGCCACCGGCAGAGCGGCCCTGATCGGCGCCCTGGCCGGCGATGGTGACTCGGAACTCCTGGACGCTATCAAGTGGAACGGGCAGTGCGGCGTTGAGCCCTTGGGACGTGGTAGCGGTCATTCCGGCCGCCTGGTTGTCATTCACGTCGACGCCATCGAGGGTTACGTTGTTCTGGTCGCGCTTTGCGCCGAGTACCTCGCCGGTGGCGGTTACGCCGGGTTGGAGGCTGAGGAGTTCAACCACATTGCGGGTCATTAGAGGGAGCTGGCGAACCTGCGTTTCCGTAAATGCATTGCCGACGGTCGCATTTTGTGTATTTATTGCTGCTACCTCTTCCGTTACGGTAACAACTTCAGTTACTTGTCCGAGTTCGAGCTTTACATCGAGAGTGGAGGGGACGTTAATTTGAAGGCGAACCTGCGTTTTGTAAGTCCGAAACCCCGGATGCTGCACTTCAAGCAAGTAGTTACCGGGCGGAACCTGCTGGAAAGCGTAAACGCCAGCGGCGCTTGCGATGACCTTTCGAGAAGCGGACGTATCAGAATTACTAATAGTAACAACCGCTTCGGTGATGGCAGAGCCTTGTTGGTCGGTTACGAGACCCTGTAGAGAGCTCGTCTGGGCGTGCAAGAACATGTGACTTGCAGCGAGGAGCAAGATAATTCTTTTCAATTGTTTTCCCCTTTAGACTTCGTTCTGCGCCAGACATGAGCGCACGATGCTCTAACGTTGAGGGGACCGCAGCATTGCGGAAACGCTGTTCGAGACTAGGCGAACCGGATAAGGGGATCATAAGAGATTTCGATTTAGAGAGTCAAATAGAAAAGAGCTATACTCCTTATTCACCCCGCAGCGTCTGCGATTCGCCCGGTAGCCCGTATTTCCGGCCCCCCGTTTACGGCCGGTTTCACTTCAAGGGGTTTGTTCCATGACAGCCATGTTCTGGCCGGTCGTGATTTTTATGGCCATTTCGCTGGCCATAGGCCTCTACACCTATACGCAGGTGCGAGGATCGAGCAAGAGGTATACGGTTTGCGGCAAATCCATGCCTTTTCTGGTTGTTGGGACGGCACTGGCGGCCCAGGCGATTGATGGAAATGCGACGCTGGGAAACACTTCGCTGACGTTTTCGACAGGATTCTGGGCAGGGGCGGCGATTCCGATCGGGCTTGCGGCGAGCCTGCTGATCGTTGGGCGGTTTCTTGCCGGTCCACTGAACAAGATGGACCTGTTAACGCTGCCCGAGTATTTTTACAGACGTTACGGACGCACGGCGGAGTTGCTGGCTTCGGTGCTGACGATTATCTGCTTTATTGTGCTAGTGGCGGGGAATTTGTCGGCGGTGGCGTGGATCCTTTCGGTGGTTAGCGGGTTCAGCTACGGGCAGTGCCTGCTCGCCGGCACGGCGGTCATCCTGCTGTATACGGTGGCGGGCGGACTTTATGCGGCGATCTGGACCGACTTCTTCCAGATACACGTGGCTATTATTGGTTTTTTGGCAGCGGCGATTTATGTCCTTTCGACAAGAGGGTGGGGACCGATATCGGAAGCGCTACCCGCGACGACGCTGGATGCGGCGCAGTTGACGACGATTGCGGGCGGGGGTTTGGCGAACTGGGCCAATATCATCTCGCTGGCGTTTGGGAACGCGATGGCGCTGGACTTTATGGAACGCGTGTTTTCGGCGAAATCCCCGGAGACGGCCAAGCGGGCCTGTTATTACGCGGCGGGGTGGACGATGATTGTGGGGCTGTGCGCGTCGCTGCTGGGAATGGCGGCGATTTCGGCGATTGGAAAAATGGACGATCCGCGCATGGTGCTGCCGGCGTTCGCGACGGCGCACCTTCCGTTCTGGATTGGAGTCCTGGTGTTTGTCGGGGTGATGGGCGCATCGATGTCGACGGCCAATGGGGCGATGCTGGTGATTTCGGTGGTTATGGCGCGGAACGTTTGGCAGCGGTGGAGTTCGCGGAAGGTGACGGACTCGACGATGCTGTTCCTATCGCGGGTGTTGGCGCTTCCGACGGCGATTGCGGCATGCTGGATCGCCTATGTGCGTCCGGAGCCCGGCATACTACTGGTTGTGGCATTCGACATTGTCTTCGCCGGATGCGTGATTCCGCTGTTCCTGGGCGTCTACTGGCCGCGAGCGACGCAGGCGGGCGCGCTGGCGAGCATTCTGACCGGAACGATTGCGCGCGGCATTTGCTACTTCGTGGTACCGGCGGCGTGGGCCGGCCTTGACACCTTATTACCGCCCGTTTTGAGCGCTGTTGCCTTCGTTGCCGGCAGCTTGTTATCCGAACCTTCGACTGCCGAGAATAACGAGGAGCTACTATGCGATACGCCCTGATTTTGTTAGCCGCGGTGCTTTGTGCCCAGGATGCGCCGAAGAAGAAGCGCGGGCCGCGGCCGCCGCTGCCAGGAGTGAAAGAGGTGCAGAAGCCGATGGACCTGGTGAAGCCGGAGGCGGTGTTCCCGGTGCCGGGAGTGCCGGACTGGACGATTGCATCGAAGGACGCCGTTTGGGTTTCGAACAAGCCAAAGGGGACGATCTCCAAGCTGGATCCGAAGACCAATACCGTGACAGCGACGGTGGAAGTGGGCAAGCAGCCGTGCAGCGGGATTGCCTATGGCTTTGGGAGCCTATGGGCGCCGCTGTGCGGGGACAAGGCCGTGGCGCGGGTGGACGAGAAGACCGAAAAGGTGTTGGCGACCATTCCGGTGGGACCGGCGAACTCCGAAGGCGGGATCGCTTGTTCCAAGGATGCCGTGTGGATGGCGACGGGGGAGGCGGGCGATAAGGTAGTCCGGATCAACCCGAAGACAAATAAGGTAATGGCTGAGGTAGCGGTGGCGGCTGGGTCGCACACAGTGGATTTCGGGGAAGGGGCCATATGGGTTACGCAGTCCAAGGGAAACCTGCTGACGCGGATCGACCCTAAGACGAACAAGGTAACCGATACGATTGAAGTGGGGCCCGGGCCGCGATTTTTGACCGTTGGCGAGGGCTTTGTGTGGACGTTGAATCAGGGAGATGGAACTGTTTCGAAAGTGGATCCGAAAACGAAAAAGGTTGTGGCAACGATCCAGTGCGGCGTGCCGGGCGGGGGCGGAGAGATTTCGGCCGCCGGCGGGGCGGTGTGGCTAACGGTGTTTCAGATTCCGATTACGCGAATCGATGCGAAGACCAATAAAGTGACGCACCAATATGCCGGGCCGGGCGGGGACGCGATTTTGTTTGCGCACGGATCGGTGTGGCTATCGAATTTGCGGGAACAGAACATATGGAGGTTGGACGCGGCGAAGCTCGCACCGTAAGCGATTGCTCGCTCCGTAGCGAAATCAAGATGAGTGAAACGATTCTGTGGGAAGAGTTGGTGCACGGCGGCCAGACATGGTCGCATGTACTGGATGCGGGGATGGCGGTGCGTCTGACGGACCCGGAGGGGGGCGCGAATGTAAGCGCCCTCATCTACAACGCGCAGCAACCCGAAGAGCGCTACAACATGCCGGACACGTTGAAGGCGCAGCACATCGCGCGAATTACGAAAGGATTCGTACTCTATTCGGACATGGGCCGGATCCTGTGCTCCATAACCGAGGACACGGTGGGGTGGCACGACCCGCTGGGCGGTACTTTGACGGCGGCACAAGTGGCCGCAAAATACGGGGAGAAGGACTACCAGACATTCCGGAACGAATGGACGCAGGCACCCAAGGAGAGTTTGCTGCTGGAGTTGGCCAAGTACGGACTGGGTCCAAGGGACCTGACTCCGACATTGAATTTGTTCAGCAAAGTGCAGGTGGACGAGACCGGGACGATGAAGTATATACCCGGCAATTCGAAGGCTGGCGATTATGTAGAGCTGCGGGCGGAGATGAAAGTGCTGATGCTGCTATCGGCGAATCATCATGCGATGGAGCCGGGCGGGGCTTACGCGCCGAAGCCGGTGAAGTTGACGGTGAAGCGTGTACCGGCACCGGGTCCGGACGATGTGTGCCGGGTGTCGCGTCCGGAGAATGGACGGGGATTTGAATTGACGGCAAGGTGCTTGCGATGAGTACGGTGCTGGATGTGACCGTCCAGGCGGGCGACGGCTGGAGCGGCGTAATCAGGAAGGGCCAGACGTTGCGAATGATAGACCTCCAGGGTAACCAGGCGGTCGACACGCTGCTCTACAACGCGCACGATTTCACCGACCGTTATTCGGCAGTGGACACGATTTGCGCGCAGGGGAATATCTACCTGACGAAAGGCACGAAACTGCTATCGCAGAACGGCAATGTGTTGATGACGATTACGGAGGACCTTTGCGGGCGGCACGATACGCTGGGCGGGGCATGTTCGCAGGAGTCCAACATGGTTCGCTACGACATTGGGAAGCGCTACATGCACGCGTGCCGGCAGACGTTTTTGAAGTATGGGCTGGCCGCGGGACTGGAGAAGCGGGACCTGGCGCACAACATCAACTTCTTCATGAATGTGCCGGTGACGCCGGAAGGGAAGCTGACGTTTGAAGACGGGTTATCGGCGCCGGGGAAGTATCTGGACCTGCTGGCCGGGATGGACACGCTGGTACTGATCTCCAATTGCCCGCAATTGAATAATCCCTGCAATGCATACAACCCCACGCCGGTGAGGCTGGTCGTAACGGAATAAATGTTCAAAAAAGTATTGATTGCCAATCGCGGCGCTATTGCGAGCCGCATTATTCGCACGCTGCGCCAGATGGGCGTGGGCAGTGTGGCCATTTACTCAGACGCCGATGCCGGCGCGAAGTTCGTGCGGGAGGCCGACGAGGCGGTTAGCGTGGGCGGACCGCGCGGATATCTGGATGTTGGGGCCGTGCTGGCCGCGGCGAAGCAGGCCGGAGCGGAGGCGATCCATCCGGGGTATGGGTTTCTGAGCGAGAACGCGTCGTTTGCCGAGGCGTGCGCGGAAGCCGGGTTGGCGTTCATAGGACCGACGCCGGACCAGATGCGGGACTTCGGTTTGAAGCATCGGGCGCGGGAGCTGGCATCGGCGGCGGGCGTGGCGATGCTGCCGGGGACGGGGTTGTTGGAACGGGCCGCGGACGCCGCTGTTGTTGGATTTCCGTTGATGTTGAAGTCGACGGCGGGCGGCGGCGGGATCGGGATGCGCGTTTGCCGGACGGCGGAGGAGTTGGAGGACGCGTTCGCGGCGATTGAACGGTTGAGCCAGACGAACTTTAAAGATACGGGCATATACGCGGAGCGCTTCGTGGAGCGGGCGCGGCATATTGAAGTTCAGATATTTGGCGATGGGCGGGGGCGTGTGGTGGCACTGGGCGAGCGGGATTGCTCGGCACAGAGGCGGAACCAGAAGGTGGTGGAAGAGACGCCGGCGCCGGGGATTACGGATGCGGTGCGGGAGTCGCTGCTGGCGGCGGCGGTGCGGCTGGGCGAGCGCGTGAGCTACCGGAATGCGGGAACGGTGGAGTTCATCTACGACGAGGGACGCGGGGAGTTCTACTTCCTGGAAGTGAATACGCGGCTGCAGGTGGAGCACGGGGTTTCGGAGGAAGTAACCGGCGCGGACCTGGTGGAGTGGATGGTGCGGCTGGCGGCGGGGGAGGATCCGATTCATGCAGTGAAGCCGGCGGGCGCTTCGATACAGGTTCGCGTTTATGCGGAATCGCCGCTGCATGATTTCCGGCCTTGTGCGGGGCTATTGAGCCATGTGGAGTTTCCGGCCAATGCACGGGTGGAGACGTGGGTGGAATCGGGGACGGAGGTTTCGACGTTCTACGATCCGCTGCTGGCGAAGATCATTGTGAAGGGTGCGACGCGGGCGGAGGCGGTGGAGAAGCTTCGCGAGGCGCTGGCCGGTACGACGATCGCCGGCATTGAAACGAATCTGGATTATTTAGGGGCGGTTTGCTCGAGCCAGGAGTTCGCGGCGGGGGCGTTTGCGACTTCGCTGCTGGGCGGGTTTATTTATCAGACGCGGGCGATAGAGGTGTTGGAGCCGGGCACTCAGTCGACGGTGCAGGACTATCCGGGCCGGCTGGGGTATTGGCATATTGGCGTGCCGCCGTCGGGACCGATTGACGACAGGGCGTTCCGAATCGCCAATGAGATTGTGGGTAATGCGCCGGATGCGGCGGGGCTGGAGATGTCGTTGATCGGCCCGGTGCTGAAGTTCCACCACGACGCGGTGATTGCGGCGACGGGCGCGGATATGGGCGTGCCGCGATGGACGCCGCTGCTGGTAAAGGCCGGAGAGACGGTGCGGTTCACGCCGGTGAATGGGCCGGGGGCGCGGGGGTATCTGGCGGTGCGGGGCGGGCTTGATATCCCGGTTTACTTGGGCAGCCGGTCGACGTTTATTCTCGGTAAGTTTGGCGGGCGGCATTTGCGGGCGGGCGATTTGTTGCGGTTTGGTGATTCGGCAAGTGCGGAGCCAAGCGCCTGTTTGGAGCCGCCGGTTTATGGGGCTTCGTGGGAGATTGGCGTTACTTATGGTCCGCATGGGGCGCCGGATTTCTTTACCGAAGAAGACATGTCGATGTTCTTCTCGCATGACTGGCGCGTTCACTATAACAGCGACCGGACAGGCGTCCGGCTGCTGGGGCCGAAGCCGCAGTGGGCGCGTAAGGACGGCGGTGAAGCGGGGCTCCACCCATCGAACATTCACGATAATGCGTATGCCGTGGGGACGGTGGACTTCACTGGCGATATGCCGATTATTCTGGGGCCGGATGGGCCGAGTTGCGGTGGTTTTGTTTGTCCCGCGACGATTGTGAAAGCTGAGCTTTGGAAGATGGGGCAGCTTAAGGCTGGCGACACGGTGCGGTTCGTGCGCGTGAATCACGAGCCGGCGGTCCTTCGCGGCGAGGCCCCGGGCGTCGTGATTCGGGCGGACGGCGATCAGAATCTGCTGGTTGAGTTTGGGCCGAACCAACTGGACTTCGAGCTGTCGTTTGCGGCGCATTCGGTGCGGCGGCAGTTGGAGGGCACGCCGGGGATTATCGATCTGACGCCGGGGATTCGTTCACTGCAGATTCATTTCGATGCGTCGAAACTGAGCCGGGAGGAGTTGTTGGAACGGGTGGATGCGGCACAGGAGCATCCGCTGACGACGGTGCCTTCGCGGAAGGTTTATTTGCCGTTGTCGTGGGATGATCCGCAGACGCGGCTGGCGATTGAGCGGTACATGCAGGGTGTGCGCGCGGATGCGCCGTGGTGCCCCTGGAATATTGAGTTCATCCGGCGGATTAATGGGTTGGAGTCCGTAGACGATGTGTACCGGATTGTGTTTGAAGCGAGTTGGCTGACGCTGGCGTTGGGCGATGTCTATTTGGGCGCGCCGGTGGCGACACCGGTCGACCCGCGGCATCGATTGGTGACGACGAAGTACAACCCGGCGCGGACTTGGACGCCGGAGAATGCGGTGGGCATTGGCGGGGCTTACCTATGCGTCTATGGAATGGAGGGGCCGGGAGGCTACCAGTTCGTGGGGCGCACGACACAGATGTGGCGGACGCACCGGCAGCCGAAGCCGTGGCTGCTGGACTTCTTCGACCGTTTGCAGTTCTATCCGGTATCGGCGCAGGAGTTGCTGGAGATGCGAGCGGACCCGAACTTCATGCCGCGCATGGAAGAGGGCGAGTTCAGCCTGACGGAGCATCAGGCGTTTTTGCGGTCGATCGAGAAAGAGGCGGCGGCGTTCCAGGCTAAGCGCGACCGAGCGTTCCGCGAGGAGCGCGACCGATGGGGCGAGTACATTGCGCCGGCGCTGGACGAGACGCCGCCGTTGCCGGAGGATGCGCTGCCGGAGGGTTGCACGGCGGTGCGGTCGCCGATTGCGGCGAGCGTTTGGAGCGTGCCGGCGGCGGCTGGCCAACAAGTGATGGCGGGAGATAAGCTGCTGGTGTTGGAGGCGATGAAAATGGAGTTGAACATCACGGCCCCGGCGGCGGGCGAGTTGCTGGAGATGCGGTGCGTGCCGGGTGCGATGGTGCAGCCGGGCCAGGTGCTGGCGGTGCTGCGATGACGCCGCCGGTGTGGATTTCGGCAATTCCGGAGAAGGCGCCAGCGAAGGGGCCGTTGACGGGATTGACGTTTGCGATTAAGGACAATATCGATTACGCGGGCGTGCCGACGACGGCTGGTTGCCCGGCGTTTGCGTATACGCCGGAGAAATCGGCGGCGGTGGTGACGCTGTTGGAACAGGCCGGGGCGAAGGCGGTGGGCAAGACGAATCTGGACCAGTTCGCGACGGGGCTGGTGGGCGTGCGGTCGCCTTATGGGGCGTGCTCGAGCGTGTTCAACAAGGAGTATGTTTCGGGGGGATCGAGTTCGGGTTCGGCGGTGGCGGTAGCGACGGGGCAGGCGGACTTTTCGTTGGGGACGGATACGGCGGGGTCGGGGCGGGTGCCGGCGGCGTTTAACAATATTTTCGGACTGAAGCCGACGAAGGGCGTGCTGCCGACGGCGGGCGTGGTGCCGGCGTGCCTGAGCCTGGATTGCGTTTCGATCTTCACGCGCGATGTGCGGACGGCGCAACGGGTCTTCGCGGCGGCGAAGGCGCGGGGGACGTTACCGGCGTGGGCGCATGGGGCGTTCCGGTTCGGCGTGCCGCGGGCGGAGGATTTGGAGTTCTTCGGCGATGCGGCGGCGGCTTCACTTTATCGCGGAGCAATTGCGCGGCTGGAAGCTGCGGGCGGCATTCGCGTGGAGTTCGACTACACGCCGTTCAAGAACGCCGCGCAACTGCTGTATGCCGGGCCTTGGGTGGCCGAGCGGTATGTGGCCGTTGGGGAGTTTTTGGAGAAGCATTCGAACGATGCGCATCCGGTGGTGCGGGACATCATTCTGGGTGGGAAGAAGTATTCGGCGGCCGATACGTTTCGCGCGATGTACCGTCTGGAGGAGCTGCGGGCGGTGACGCTGGAGACGTGGAGGAGTATCGACGTGATGCTGCTGCCGACGACCGGGACGATCTACAAGATTTCCGAAGTGGAGGCGGAACCGGTTAAGTTGAACACGAACCTGGGTTACTACACGAACTTCGTGAATCTGTTGGATCTGGCGGCTTTTGCGATTCCGGCGGGGTTCCGGCCGAATGGGCTGCCGTTTGGCGTGAGCCTGATTGCGCCGGCCCATTCGGATTGGGCGCTGCTGGATCTGGCGGCGCGTGTCGAGGAGGTACAAGTGACGGTCGTGGGCGCGCACCTATCGGGGCAGCCTTTGAACAAGCAGTTGACCGAGCGGGGGGCGCGATTGATTCGAACGTGCAATACGGCAGCGGATTACCGGCTGTACGCATTAGCCAATACGACACCACCGAAGCCGGGGCTGGTACGGGAGCCGGGGTTCGTGGGGCCGGGGATCGAAGTGGAAGTTTGGGGGATGCCAGCGCAAAATTTCGGGAGTTTTGTGGCGTTGATCCCGGCGCCGTTAGGCATTGGGACCGTGAGGCTGGAGGATGGGACAACGGCGAACGGGTTTATTTGCGAGCCGGCGGGGTTGGCCGGAGCGAAGGAGATTACGTCGCTGGGGGGATGGCGACGGTATTTGTCCCGTTAGACGAGGATTAGGACGATTACGGCGGTGGCGAGCGCGATCACGATGTAGGTGAGCTGCTGGTTGGTGAGTGCTCCGGCGGTGACGTCGTTCTCAATTTGGATGGCGCGGGCGGAGAGGCCGGCGAGTTCGTCGTCGGTTAGCAGGGTGGCGGCACGGCGCAATTCAGCGGGATCTAGCCTTGCGGTTTGCAGGGTGTTTCTTACTGCCTGGTTGCGGAGTAACCGATCAAACTGTGCCAACTTTACTTCGCGGTCCGCGGCAGCGGCGGAGAAGCGCTGGTTGAATTCGGAAAGGGGGACGATGTGCTGTCCAGCGAGGAATTGAGGGGCGGAGAGAGCGAAGGCGAGGAGGAAGGCGAGGGTTGAATTCATAGTTTCTACTGTAGCCGAGGTTTTGAAAAGCGATGCATTTACTGGAGTAAACGCAGGAAATTGAGGGGTGTGTCATAAGCGGTACAGCGCCGTGTCGGCACGGGGCGAGGGGCGGTGCGGATATTTTACATAGCGCCAATTGGAAGGATCTTGCAACCCATTGCATTAAAACAAAAAGGGTGTATTATGTTTTACAATTCCTCATATGGCCCCAAAAATGCTAGTGAAGAACTTTGGAGCAGTAGGTACCGGAAAGGTTGCGTTAGGAGAGAATATGCACTTCACTTCGTTGTTGAACAGATTGCTGGTCTATTTAGTCCTGATCATGGGCGCCGTGAGCGGCGTATGGGCGCAGACGTCGATTGTCGCAAGCCCGACTAATGTTCAGTTGACATCCCCACAGGGCAGCGTGACGCCGGTCTCGCAGGCAATCTCGGTTTCGAGCAGCGGCGTGGCGTTTGGATTTCAAGTAGTGGCGACCGTAACGACTCCGGCTGGCGGGAGTTGGTTGACGGTGGACCGCACAACCGGCACGACGCCGACGGCGGTGCTGGTGGCGGCGAATCCGGCGAACTTGCCGGCTGGAACCTATTCGGGAAGCGTTCAAATTTTTGCGGCGGGGACGTCGAATAGCCCGCTCATCATTCCTGTGACATTCACTGTGTCCGGCGGGAGCCAATTGGTCGCGGCTCCGGCTTCGCTGACCTTTAACTACCAGCTTGGAGGGCCGTTCCCGCCGGCGCAGACGATGTCGGTGACAAGCGCGGGGCAAGTAGTGAACTTCTCAGCGTCGGCGGTCGCGGTGACCGGCGTGGGCTGGCTGGAAGTAGGGCCGGCGAGCAATGTCACACCCGCCAACATAACGGTTTCGACGCCATCGTCTGTACTTACCACTTTGGGGCCGGGTTCCTACACGGGATTCGTAGTTCTGACGCCCACCACTGGCGGTGCGCCGCAGTTGCAAGTACCGGTGACTTTGAATATCACCGGTACGCCGCAGTTTACGGCGGTGCCAGCGGCGATTTCATTCAACTATCAATCCGGACAGGCGGCTCCGCCACAGCAAACAATCACCCTGGGGCTGCTTGGCGGCGTGGGGCCCTTCTCGATCACGCTGAGCACGAGCCAAGGCGGGAACTGGCTGGTGGTCACGCCGCTTTCCGGCGTCACACCGGCGACACTAACCGTCGGGGTGCAACAGCCATCGGCGTTGCCGCCTGGCACCTACAACGGGACAATTTCGGTTGGAAGCCCATCGGGGACCGGCCAGTCGCTGGCGATACCGGTGACGCTGACGATCAGTAATAATCCACTGCTCAGCCTGACACCGAATTCGTTGAAGTTTACTTACCAGGTGGGTGGCGCGCTGCCCCCGTCGCAAACCATCACGCCGTCCAGTACAAGTGCGGCGATCACCTATGGCGTTGTGCCACAAGCGACGGGCGGTAACTGGCTACTAGTGAATCCGGTGACCGGGTCCACTCCGAATCCCATCGCGGTGTCTGTCGATCCAACCGGCCTGGCCGCGGGCACGTATAACGGAACCGTGAGCGTGACCGGTGTCGGCACCGGAAACCCGACGCAGACGGTTCCAGTGACGCTGACGATAACCAACAACCCGATTCTGACGGTTTCGAGTTCCTCGCTGACATTCAATTATCAGCGAGGTAAGAATCCGCCGGGAGCGCAAACCGTGAGCGTCAATAGCACGGGCGCGCCATTCAATTACACGATCACAACGGAAGCGATCGTCGGTGGCGGATTCCCCGCTATCAATGTGACTAGCGGCACCACACCCGGAAGCTTCATTGTCAGTATCCCTCCAGCAGTAATCGCGGGGTCCTCACCGTGTATTTGTACGGCGCGCATTACGATTACCGCGCCGGGAGCGGCAAACAGTCCGTTAGTGATACCAGTGACGCTGGTGGTCAGCGAAACCGCCCTGGTGAATGTGAGCCAGACCTCATTCGCCTTCAGTTATCAAGGCAGCGGGTCACTTCCCGTGCCACAATTCCTTTCGCTCACCAGCACGGGAGACCCTGTAAACTTCACGGTCAGCAGCACGAGCACCGGCGGATGGCTCACAGTGGGGCCGTCCACGGGATCGACACCGGCCAACGTGACCGTTCAAGTAACTCCCCTTGGGCTGCTTCCGGGCTCCTACGACGGCACGATCACCGTGGCGACGGTGATTCCGGGCGGCGGTCCAACGATGAACAGCCCGATTACCATACCGGTAAAGCTGACTATCAGCGCAGGAACACTGGCGGCTGCTCCAAACAGTCTAAGCTTCCTGCAGGCGCAGGGTGGTAATGCCCCTCCGGCGCAGACGATTAACGTTACCAGCAGCGGAGGAGCGCTTAACTACACTGCGCTCGCGTCGACATCGGTAGGTTCCTGGCTCACCGTTACGCCGGCGAGCGCAGCGACGCCGGGAGCGTTGACGGTCTCAGTAAATGGAGCCGGACTTGCGCCGGGGAATTACAGCGGAACGGTGACCGTCACTTCGGTGGGAGCATCGAATAGCCCGCTGAATATTCCGGTGACGTTGACGGTGGGGCCGCAGCAGACGTTGAACGTTTCGCCGACGGCGCTCACGTTCAGCCATCAGACGGGCGCAGCGACTCCGCCGACGCAGACGGTGTCGCTGACGTCGAGCGGGGCGGCGCTGAACTTCACGACGGCCGTGTCGACGACAAGCGGCGGATCCTGGCTGACGGCGAGCCCGGCGAGCGGCTCCACTCCTGGTACGGTAACTGTCGGGGTCAACCCGGCTGGGTTGGCTGCCGGTACTTATTCAGGCGCGGTGACGATCACAACGCCCGGAGCGAGCAACAGCCCGCAGACGGTGGTGGTGACGCTCACCGTTACGGCGGTCGCGACGCCGGTGATCACAGTGGCGGTAAACGGCGCGAGCTTTACGCCGGGACCGATCTCGCCGGGAGAGCTAATCACGATTGCCGGCACGAACCTGGGCCCGACGACACCGGCATCATTCCGGCTGAACTCGGTCGGGACGATCGATCCGGTGCTGGCCGAGACCTCGGTGCTGTTCGACAATGTTCCAGGTACGGTGCTCTATACCTCGCAGACACAAGTGAACGTGATCGTGCCTTACGCGATGTTCGGGCGCGTGTCGACAAGGATGACGCTGTCGTACCGCGGACAAGTGTCCGCGTCGGTTGAACTGCGGATAGCAGACTCAGCTCCGGGCGTGTTCGTGACGGGCGCGAGCGGGCAAGGCGCGTTCCTGAATCAGAACGGGTCGGTGAACAGCGCGAGCAACCCGGCGGCGAAGGGATCGGTAATCACGATCTATGCGACCGGTGAAGGCGAGACGATACCCGGCGGTCAGGATGGCCGGGTGACGCCGACCGATGGCACGCTGCTGAAACGTCCGCGGCTGTCGGTAACGGCGACCGTCGGCGGGGTGCCGGCGGTGGTTGAATATGCCGGAGCGGCGCCGGGGATTGTCTCCGGTGTGATGCAGGTGAATCTGCGGATACCGGCAACGGTGGCGAGCGGAAACCTGCAGGTGTTCATTACGGTGGGGACGGTTACCAGCCAATCCAACGTAACGGCCGCGGTTCAGTAACAGGAAGTATGAAAGGCAACGGGCCGCGGGGCGAGCGCTCCGTGGCCCGTTGGCGTTTTGGCCGGTAGAATAAACGGAGAGCCTTGCCGAGCATTGCCGTTGTAGCTGAGAAACCGTCGGTCGCCCGCGACATTGCCAAAGTCGTGGGCGCAACGCAGAAGGGCGACGGGTATCTGCATGGGAGCGGATACATCGTAACTTGGGCAATTGGGCATTTGGTGTCGCTGGCCCAGCCGCATGAGATCCGTCCGGAGTGGAAGGCGTGGAGCCGGAGGACGCTGCCGATGCTGCCGGATGAGTGGCCACTGGTGGTGTACGAGAAGACGAAAGAGCAGTTTGAAACGGTTCGCAAGATTCTGAATTCCCCGAAGGTGGATCGCGTAATCTGCGCTACGGACGCGGGGCGGGAGGGAGAGCTGATCTTCCGCTACATCTATGACGCGGCCGAGTGCGGGAAGCCGGTGGAGCGGCTGTGGATTTCGTCGTTGACCGAGGATGCGATACAGGCGGGGTTGGCGTCGATGCGATCGCTGCGGGAGTATGACGGATTGGGGAATGCGGCGCGGGGGCGGTCGCGGGCCGATTGGCTGGTGGGGATGAATTTGTCGCGGGCATACTCATTGGCATTCGATGAAGAGTTGTCGGTGGGGCGGGTACAGACGCCGACGCTGGCGATGCTGGTGGAACGGGAGTTGGCGATCCGGGCGTTTGTGCCGGAGGAGTACCGGGAAGTCGTGGCTACGTTTTCCCCGCGGGGCGTCGAAGGGAAGCCGACGTATACAGGTACGTGGTTCCGGTCTCCACTTCCAAAGGGCGAGACGATGCAGCAGGCGATGCGGCTGCCGGCGGGGACGGACGAGGCCAAGGAGATCGTTGCGCGGGCGAAGACGGGCGAGGCCCGGATTACGTCGATTGAGCGGGAAGCGAAGCGGATGGCTCCCCCGCAGTTGTACGACCTGACAGAGTTGCAACGGCATGCCAACCGGCTGTACGGCTACAGTGCACAGAAGACGCTGGATACGGCACAGAAGCTGTATGAGACGTACAAGTTGATTTCTTATCCGCGAACGGATTCGCGGCATCTTTCGCGGACGGTGGCGGCGGGGCTGCCGGCGGTGGTGCGCGCGATCGGACCGCAGTATCCGAAATTGCTGGCCGACGGCAGCGGGAAGACGCCGTTGGGGACAAGGTATGTGGACGATGCAAAGATCAGCGACCACCACGCGATTATTCCGACGGCGACGCAGCCGCCCAAGGGTGGTTTGAACGAGGACGAACAACGGCTTTATGACCTGGTGTGCCGACGGCTGTTGATGGCTTGGCACGAGGACTACCTGACGGATGTGACGACGGTGATCACGTCGATCACGAATGGCAGTGTCGTCGACCCGTATCATTCGACCGGCACGCTGGTGCGGCAGATGGGCTGGAAGGTGTTGGATATCGTTGTCGAGAAGAAGAAGGACGCTTCGGCGGAACAAACGCTGCCGACGGAGCTGGCGCTGGAACAACGGCAGGATGTTTTGAAGGCCGAGTCCGTGTTGAAGAAGACGCGGCCGCCGAAGCGGTTTACGGACGCGACGCTGTTGACGGCGATGCAAACGGCAGGGAAGACGCTGGATGAGAAAGAGCTCTCCGACGCGATGAAGGAGAACGGGCTGGGGACACCGGCGACACGGGCGGCGATTATTGAAGTGCTGTTGAAGCGAGGCTATATCGAGCGACAGAACAAGGCGCTGGAGGCTACCGACAAGGGGATTCATTTGATCGACGTCGTCCACCCGGAGGTGAAGAGTCCGGCGATGACAGGCCAGTGGGAAGCGTATTTGAAGCGGATTGAAAGAGGCGAGGGTGAGTTGTCGCCGTTCATGGAGGGCATCGCCGATTATGTGCGGGATGTGGTCGGGAAGGTGGGAACGGCTCCGGCCGGTTCCGCGGCTGGTTCTGCAGCGCCGCCACCGCTTACCGCTCCGTTAGCGGTGACTTCGACGGACCTGCCGACGCTGCTGCACGAGGCATTTGGATTTTCAGAGTTCCGGCCGAGCCAGGAGGCGGTATGCCGCGCGGTGGTGGACGGGAAGGATGTGCTGCTGGTGATGCCGACGGGGGCGGGAAAGTCGTTGTGCTACCAGTTGCCGGGGTTGGCACTGGGGGGAACCACGCTGGTGATCAGCCCGCTGATTGCGCTGATGGAAGACCAGGTACAGAAGCTGAAGCAGCGCGGGTTTGCGGTGGAGCGTATTCATTCGGGACGGGACCGTGCGGCGTCGCGACAGGCGTGTTTGGATTATCTTGCAGGCAACCTGCAGTTCCTGTTTATCGCGCCGGAACGGCTACGAGTGCCGGGCTTTCCGGAGATGCTGGCCAAGCGCAAGCCGGCGCTGGTGGCGGTGGATGAGGCGCATTGCATTTCTCAGTGGGGGCACGATTTCCGGCCCGACTATCGAACACTGGGGCAGCATGTACCATCGTTGCGGCCGGCGCCGGTGATCGCGTTGACGGCGACAGCGACGCCGATTGTGCAGAACGATATTGCGCGGCAGTTGGGGTTGGGAACGGATGGCCGATTCATCCAGGGATTCCGGCGAGAGAATATCGCGATTGAGGTTGTGGAGGCTGGTCCGGGGGAGCGGAGTGAACTGGCTCGGCAGTTGCTGCAAGGGGACGGACGGCGACCGGCAATTGTGTATGCGCCTACGCGGCGGCAGGCCGAAGAGCTGGCGATGGAGTTGAAGACGTATTTCCCGGCGGCCGCTTATCATGCGGGGCTGACGGCAGAAGTTCGCTCGCGGGTACAGGCAGGTTTCCTGGGCGGGAAACTCGAAGTGATTGTGGCGACGATCGCCTTCGGCATGGGCATCGACAAGCCGGATGTGCGGACGGTGATTCATACGGCTCTGCCGAGCAGCGTCGAGGGATATTACCAGGAGATCGGGCGCGCGGGGCGGGACGGCAAGATGTCGCGCGCGGTGCTGATGCACTCTTACGCGGACCGCCATACACACGATTATTTTCATGAGCGGGACTATCCGCCGGTGGAGAAACTGGCGAAGATCTACAAGATGCTGACGGAGGAGCCGCAAGCCAGGGAGGAGTTGCAGGCGCGAGTACGGATGGATGAAGAGTCGTTCGGCAAGGCGCTGGAAAAGCTTTGGATTCACGGAGGCGCCGTGGTGGATTTCGCCGACAACGTGACGCGGGGACTGCCGGATTGGAAGGCGCCGTACGAGATGCAGATCGCGCAGAAGCTGGAGCAGTTGAATTGCATGCTGCGGTATGCCGATAACAGCGAATGCCGGATGTGTTCGCTGGTGGCGCATTTTGGCGACCGGGCAGGAGCGATGAAGCCGTGCGGGATTTGCGATTTCTGCGCACCGGGGGATTGCGAGGCGCAGGCGTTCCGGTCGGCGAGCGCGAGGGAGATGGGGGTGGCGCGAGAAGTACTCAAGGCGCTGCGGAAGACGGACGGACGGTCGACGGGCAAATTGTTTACCGAGCTTAGCGGGGGCATGCATTTGGACCGCGACGCGTTTGAGCAGGTGTTGAGCGCGATGGCGCGCGTGGGGCTGGTGGAGTTAAAGGAAGAAACGTTCACCGCCGACGGCCGGGAGATCGTATTCCGCAAGGTTTTGTTACTGAACGGCCCGGAAGACTTCGAGCTGTTGATCAAGGTTCGGCCGGAGAAGGCGGAGAAGGCGAAGAAGCGTGCGACGGCGAAGAGAGCCGCGAAGAAGGCGGCATCAGGGAATCTGCCGGCGGTGGAGGCGCTGAAGAAATGGCGGTTGGAGACGGCGAAGAAGGAAGGCGTGCCGGCGTTTCGAGTATTGACAGATGCGGCGCTTCGCGAGATTGCCGATGAGCGGCCGGAGAGCGAGGATGAATTGCTGCAGATCGCCGGAATCGGGCCGCGGTTGGCGAGCCGGTACGGGGCGGGAATCTTGCGTGTATTACAGCGCGTGTAGTTACTGCGAGTTTGTGGCGATGGTGCGGGTGCGGAGCGCGACGCGGTGGCGAGTTCCCTCCACCGAAAACTTGCCTCCCCATTCCGGTGCCGCGAGCGGGCCGGAGAGCCATTCGATCGTGCTGGAGGCCGCATTGAAGCGGTAGGCGCCCTCCCCGTAGTAGGGCTCGCCCGACGTGCGGGAGATGCGATATTTGCTGCCCGGAAGAAACTCGAAATGGCCAAGGTATAGCGGCTGGGCGGCGACCGCGCCATAGGAGTAGATCCCGTATTTGCCGATTCTTGGACCGTTTGCGGCGGCCGCCTGGTCCCGGGCCTGTTCGGCATCGCCGGCACCGGCGGCCCGCATGTCGCGAGGATGATACCAGCGCGCGCTGGAGAACTTTTCGTACTGGAGAAGATATTCCGTGGCGTCCTTGCCTGCGCGTGTCTGAGTGACCGTGGCTGAATGCCAGCCAAAGTCGTATCCTTCCACGCGGTCACCGATGCGGTAAGCCGGGTAGGTTTTCGGAGCATCGGGCGGGCCGCCGGGGCGCAGACTGTCCGGCTTGAAGTAGCGCTGTGTGGTGAAGGCGTCGTACTTGACCAGATAATAGCCCTGATAGTTGCCGGAGCCCACCTCCGCGATCGTCCCTTTGTTCCAACCGGCATCGTAGGCTTCGACGCGGTCGCCGGGTTTGTAGGATTGGCCGGAAAGTATGGCGACAACGAAAAGGAGAATTACGATTGCGCGAAGCATGTCTCTCATTGTGCGGCGAGACCGCGGCGAATGAGAAACGGCCGTGGGTCCGGCTCAGTGCCGCGGAAGGCACGGTAGAGTTCCATGGGGTCCGCGCTGCCGCCGCGGGAGAGGACATGGTTGCGGAAGCGGTCGCCGTTGGCGCGGTTGAGTCCGCCGTTTTCGCCTAACCATTGGACGCTATCGGCATCGAGGACTTCGCTCCACAGATAGGAGTAATATCCGGCCGAGTAGCCGCCCGCGAAGATGTGTGAGAAGTACGTGGAGCGATACCGCGGCGGGACGGGTGGATAGTCGAGGCCGTGCTTTTTCAAGGCGGCGGCTTCGAAGGCGGCAACATCGGAGGGCACCTCTTCGGGCTTTAGTTGATACCAGGCCTGGTCGAGAACGGTGGCGGCAACCTGAGCGGTGGTGGCGTAGCCCTGACCGAACTGTTCGGCCGCCATGACCTTGTCCAGAAGAGCCTGCGGCATGGGCTCGCCCGTTTGATAGTGGCGGGCGTAGTTGCGGAAGACTTCGGGCCATGCCTGCCACATTTCGTTGACCTGCGAAGGGAATTCCACGAAATCGCGCGGCACGGCCGTGCCGGCGAAAAAGGGGTAGCGGGCTGTGGAGAAGAGCACATGCAGGGCGTGGCCGAACTCATGGAACATGGTGTTGACTTCGTCGTGAGTTAGGAGGGTGGGTTCGCCCGCGGGCGGCTTCGGGATGTTCTGATGGTTGCCGACGACGGTCTTTGTTCCGGTCAATCCCGCCGGCACGACGTAGGCGTTATTCCAGGCGCCGCCGTCCTTGTTGGGCCGCGCGTAGAAGTCGCCGAGGAATAACCCAAGCGGTGAGCCGTCTTCGTTGAAAACTTCGAAGACAAACATATCGGGGCTGTAGCCTTTGAGATCCTTTCGCTCCTCGAAGGTGATGCCGTAGAGTTTGGTGGCGGCGAAGAAGACGCCGTCAACGAGGACGCGGCGAAGTTCGTAATAGGGACGGAGCAGAGAGTCGTCAAAGTCGAAACGGGACTTGCGGAGTTTCTCCTCGTAAAAGAGCCAGTCGGGGGCGTCGAGAGCGAAATTGCCCTTTTCCGCGTCGATAATTGCCTGCAGTTCCTTGCCTTCCTTGCGGGCGTTGGCGACAGCGGCGGGAACGATTTGATCCATCAGCTTGTTGACGGCAGCGACGGAGCCGGCGGTCTGGTCGGCGAGCTGAAAATCGGCGTGGGTGGCGTAGCCAAGGAGTTTGGCGCGTTCGCCGCGTTTTTTGACGATGCTGAGGGTGATGGCGCGATTGTCGAATTCACCAATCTGACTTCCGCGGCCCAGCGAGGCCTTCATTACGCGTTCGCGAATGGCTCGATTGCGCAGTTGAGCAAGCGGCGGCTGCGTGGTGGTGTTGGTGAGAACGATGGCAAACTTGCCGGGCTTGCCTTGCTCCTTGGCGGCGTCCGCAGCGGCCTGTATGGCGGCAGGCGGAAGGCCGTCCAGTTCCTCGCGGGTATCGACGATTACAGAAGACGCGTTGATTTCCTTGAGGAGGTTCTGGCGGAACTGGCGAGTGAGGTTGGCGATGTCTCCGTTGAGCTTCTTCAGGGCCTCCTGATCGGTGTTCGAGAGCCGTGCGCCGCGCCGTACGAAGTCGAGATGGTACTTTTCCACGAGGCGCTTGGATTCGGGATCGAGGCCGGAATTCTCGCGGGTATCATAGACAGCTTGCACGCGGGCAAAGAGATTCCGATTGTGGCGCGTAGAGTCATAATGGGCGGCAAAGCGGACGGCGTATTCGCTTTCGAGCTTTTGCAACGTGGGGTTGGTGAACGCCGAGGTCAATATGCCGAAGTCCCGGCGGGCTCGTTCCAACAGAGTTCCCGCGCGCTCCATCGCGACGATGGTGTTCTCAAAATCGGGCGGAGCGGGGTTGTTCGCGATGGCATCGATTTCGGCCAAATGCTGCTTCATGCCCTGATCGAAGGCAGGGGCAAAGTGCTCGTCTTTGATGTCTGCGAATGGGGGGAGTTGGTAGGGGAGGGGGCTTTCGGTCAGCAGCGGATTTGGGTTCTGGGACATAGACTGTATTGTCGCGGAGGAAGTTAACACGGTGAGCGATGAAGAAGCATTCACAGAGAGACTGTAAGTTACGGTGGCGCTATTCACTCGGCAACCCCGATTTCATGCAGGCTCGCACTTCTGCCCAATCGGACTCCGTTAGGCGGCCGATCTGCCGTACTTCCCATTTGGGACGCGTTACGAGAAAGAGCCGAAAGTAGGACTCGCTGTGAAGTCCCGCCTGCTTCCAACCCCTAACCGGAACATCAAAGGAAGTCCGCGGATTGGGAGCCTGAGTGGTGATCAACCCGACGATCACATCGGGGCGCTGCCGATTGTACTCCTCAGTCGATAGCACAACGGCAGGACGTGTCTTTGTCACTTGCGCGCCTGGAAAGGCACAGATGACCACATCCCCGGGCGTCACACGTCCGCTCGGTTCTGGTCTTCAAACTCTCGAAGCGCGGCGACAGCGACATCGGCAAGATCCTCATCTGTCCATGAATCGGACCACTGGATCTTGCGCCCGGCACCAAGATCCGCCAATTGTTGCGCCCAATTCAATACTTTCTCGGCCTCACCCGGCGGAAGTGTTCTGATTAAACCGATTAGCGATTCTTCCTTCTCGGTCAGTACCATAATTTCAATTCTATCCGGGAATCCTGGGATCTAGCTCAACCGCCAGACGAACTGGCCATTCACCATAGACGCAACCTGTCCGCCGCGGAATTCGCGGCCGTGGAAGGGGCTGTTGCGGCTCTTCGATAGCGACTTATTGATGTCAAAGGTCCAGGCGCGATCGGTGTCGAAGATGGTGATATCAGCAGCGCCGCCCACGGTTAACCGGCCCTTGCCGAGCCGAAGCACGCGGTCCGGGTTGACGGTGAACATTTCGACCATTCGCATGAGCGATACACGGCCCTTGTGCACTAACTGCTCCAGCGACAAACCGATGGCCGTTTCCAGGCCGGTGATGCCGAAGGGGCAGCGCTCGAACTCCTGCATTTTCTCGGAGCCCGGGTGGGGCGCGTGATCCGTCGCGATGACTTCGATAGCGCCGTCGGCCAGTCCCTCGGTAACGGCTTCCACATCGAAGCAGGACCGCAGCGGCGGCTTCATTTTGTAATTGCTGTCGAAGGGGAGAATGTCGCTGTCGGCCAGTGTGAAGTGATGCGGACAGACCTCGGTGGTGACGTTGAGGCCGCGCGCTTTGGCGTAGCGCACCATGGCGACCGAATGCCGGGCCGAGATGTGGGCGACGTGATACTGCGCGCCGGTGACCTCAGCAAGCAGGATATCGCGCGCCACCATGACATCCTCGCTGCAGGCCGGGATCCCACGGAGGCCCATGCGAACGCTTTCAAACCCCTCATGCATGTCGCCGCCGGCGGAAAGATTCAAATCCTCACAATGGTTAATCACGGGGATGCCGAAGGCTTTGGCGGTTTCCATGGCGCGGCGCATGACACGGGCGTTCATGACGGGGCGGCCATCGTCGGAGATTGCAACGATACCCGCCTGCTTCATCGCCCCAATGGCGGCGAGCTCTTCGCCGAGGCTCCCCTTGGTGATCGCCCCGATGGGGTAGACGTTAACGGGCGAAAGGCGGCGAGCGCGTTCGATGATGTAGGTGGTGACAACGCCCGAATCATTGACGGGGCTGGTGTTCGGCATGCAGCAGACGGACGTGAAGCCGCCGGCAGCGGCGGCGCGGCCACCGGATTCAATGGTTTCGGAGTGCTCCATTCCGGGTTCCCGGAGATGGACATGCATGTCGATGAAACCGGGCGCGACGATGGTGTTGGTGGCATCAAACACTTCAGCGCCGGTAGCGTCAAGATTGGCGCCGATGGCGGCGATCTTGCCATCCGCGACGAGGATATCGGCCACCGTGTCGTGACCGGTTGCCGGGTCCATCACCCGGCCATTTTTGATGCAGATACGGCTCACGCTGGTTGTGCTCCCATTACCTTTTCCAAAACAGCCATGCGGATGGCGACGCCGTTTTCGACTTGATTGAGGATGACCGATCGCTGCGAGTCGGCCACTTCGCTGGAGATTTCGCGGCCCCGGTTGATAGGGCCGGGATGCATGACGATGGTGTCGGGCCGTGTGAGTGTGAGGTGCTCCGGACGGAGGCCGTAGAACCGGAAGTAGTCGCCGGGAGGGAATGGCGTTTCGTGTTGCCGTTCGAGTTGGACGCGCAGCATCATGATGACGTCGGCGCCGTCGATGGCTTCGCGAATATCGTGGGTGAGGACGACGCCGGGAGCGAGTTTAGCCAAGTCCGGGGGCAGCATGGAAGCAGGCCCGCAGAGCACGGTTTGCGCTCCGAATTTCGAGAGCAGATGTATGTTGGACCGGGCGACGCGGCTATGAGCGATATCGCCGATAATGGCGACGCGGAGCCCTTCGAGCGCGGGTTTGTGATCGAGGATCGTCAGCGCGTCGAGCAGCGCCTGGGTGGGATGTTCATGCATGCCATCACCGGCGTTGATGATCGGCGTCTCCAGATGCCGCGCCAGGAAATGCGGTGCGCCGCTGGCGGCATGACGCATCACAATCGCGTGGGGGCGCATGGCGGCCAGCGTGTTGAGCGTGTCAACGAGGGACTCGCCCTTGCTGACGCTGGATCCTGAGGAGGCGATGGAAATCGTATCGGCGCCGAGGCGTTTGGCGGCGATTTCGAAGCTGGTGCGGGTGCGGGTGGAGTTCTCAAAGAAGAGATTCACCAGCATTTTGCCGCGGAGCGTGTCCAGCTTCTTGAAAGTGTTGCCGCCATGGGACTGGAAGGTCTTGGCGCGCTGCAGGTAGGACTCGATTTCGGCGCGGTCGAGCCCTTCAATTCCGAGAAGGCCAGTGGCCATTGGGGATTCCTAGCCCTCCACTTTTTCAACGAGCAGGACCTTTTCCATCTGGTCAATTTCGTTGAACTTCACTTCGATGATTTCATTGCCGGCGGTTTGAATTTTGCGGCCGACGTAGCGGGCTTCGATGGGCAGCTCGCGCCAGCCGCGATCGATCAGGACCAGCAGTTGGACACGGGCCGGACGGCCATGTTCGAACAGCGCGTCGAGCGCGGCGCGGATGGTTCGGCCGGTGTAGAGCACGTCGTCCATGAGCACGATGTCTTTACCGGTGACGTCGAACTGGATGTCGGTGGAGTTCAGTTGCGGCCGATCGCCTACGGTGGTGAGATCGTCGCGATAGAGGTTGATATCGAGAGTTCCGACGGGAACAACGCGGCCTTCAAGATCCTTGATTTTTGTGGCCAGACGGGTGGCCAACGGGATGCCGCGGCGCCGGATGCCGATGAAGGCGAGGGCGTCGTGATCCTTGGTTTTTTCAAGAATTTCGTGGGCAAGGCGCACCAGGGTGCGATCGATTTCACTCGCCGTCATCAATTGAGATTTCAAACGGGTATTGCTCATCTGGTTTGTCGACTCGACTTTTCGAAGCGTAACATAGGCACATGCCGCCGCCGGTAGCCGAACGCGAGTATTTTCTGAATCTGTTGGACGAAGCCTACGACAAACAGGCGTGGCATGGGCCGAATTTGCGGGGGTCGTTGCGGGGCGTGGGGCCGAAGTTGGCGGCATGGCGTCCGACCGAAGCGCGGCACAATATTTGGGAGCTTGCGATTCACGCCGCGTATTGGAAATACGTGGTGCGGCGACGGTTGACGGGCGAGAAAAGAGGCTCGTTTTCGTTGGAGGGATCCAACTGGATTCTGCGGCCGCAAGCGGAGACGGATGATGCGTGGAAAGCGGACTTAACTGTGCTGGCTACCGAACACCGGCTGCTGCGGGAGACCGTGCGGACATTGCCGCCGGCGGGATTTACGGAAAAGGCCCGGCGGACAATTCAGGGAGCGGCGCTGCATGACGTCTATCACGCGGGGCAGATCTGCCTGATCAAGCGGATGGCGCCGAGGGACTAGAACTTCTTCATCCGGCCGCGGATACGCTTGGTGAGTTTCTCGATTTCGTCCAGCTTTTTCAAGGTGGCGACGGAGAGAATGTGGCGATCGTTCTTCTCCATGTCGATTTTTACTTCTTCGGACAGTTTGCGAATGGACTCGATGTCCTTCAGAGAGGATTCGTGATCGGCCTTGAGGATCATCTCGGTGCGGTTGCGGCCGTCGGGCGTGCGAAGGATGGCGGGGGAGTCGGGATTAGATGGGCCTGGGCCCGGCTGAGGGGTGTGTTGGGCCAGCAGAAGTGTGCCGAAGACGGCTGAGAACAGGGTTCGCCGCATCATGACTGCTATCATATCGGGTTATGGCAGAAGTTAAACTGGGCCTCATTGGCCTGGGTAACGTAGGGTCCGGGACGCTGACGATTCTGGCTGAAAATGGCGTGCAAATCGCCGAAAAATTGGGATTTCCGCTCCGCGTGACGGCGCTTTGCGCGCGGGATTTGTCGAATAAGAAAATCCCGGATAAGCTGCAGGGTGCGCTGCAGACCACCGATTGGCGCGAGGTGGTGAACCATCCGGATGTGGATGTCGTAGCCGAGCTGGTTGGCGGTACGACCGTGGCACGGGAGATCGTGGAAACCGCGCTGGATAACGGCAAGTCCGTGGTGACGGCGAATAAGGAATTAATGGCGCTGTGCGGCCCTGAACTGTGGGACAAGGCCATTCAGAAGGGCGTGAACCTGGCGATGGAAGCTTCCGTTGCCGGGGGGATTCCGATTCATACGGTGCTGCGCGAGGGCATTTCCGGGGACCGGATTACGGCGCTGCTGGGTATTTTGAACGGCACGAGCAACTACATTCTGACCGAGGTGGAGAAGTCCGGCGCGGCGTTTGACGATGTGCTGGCGGAGGCGCAGCGGCTGGGTTATGCCGAGGCCGATCCCACGGCCGATGTGGACGGGTTCGACGCGCGGAGCAAGCTGGCGATTTTGTCGGCGCTGGCGTTCGGACAGAAGATTCAGGCGGCGGATATTTTCACGCAGGGCATCCGGCGGATTACGCCAATCGATTTTCAGTATGCGCATACGCTGAAGCACACGATCCGGCTGGTGTGCGGGGCTCGGCAGACGGCCGAAGGGTTGATTCTTTCCGTGCGTCCAGCCCTGATCCCGCAATCGACGATTCTGGCGGGCGTGCAGGGCGCGTATAATGCGATCTGGGTGCGCGGGAAGTATGGGCAGGACACGTTTTACTACGGGCGCGGGGCGGGTCCGGAACCGACCGGCGTAGCGGTGGTGAGCGATTTGATGCGCGTGGCGCGGGAGATTCGATCGGGGAGTCCGGAACGCGTGTCGCCATTCGCGCATGAGCAGTTGGCGGAATTTCGCCCAGTGTCGGTGCTGGTGCAGAAGCGGGCCTATTATTTGCGATTCCGCGTGCATGACCGGCCGGGGATTATCGCGGCGCTGGCGGGGATTCTGGCGGAGAAGAATATCAGCCTGGACGCGGTACTGCAGTTGCCGGGCGATGACAAGACTTCGCTGCCATTCGTTATTACCGTGGAGCCGTCGGCGGAGAAGGCCATTCAGGACGCGGTGAAGGAGATGAACCGGCTGGAGTTTATGGCGGAACCGGCGCTGGCGCTGCCGATGGAGACTTCGTTATGAAAATTGTGTTGATGGTCGCATTGATGGTGTCGGCCTGGGGGCAGGCGGCGGCGGAGGCGAACAAGAACTATCAATCGGCCGATCAACGCGGGCGCATGGTAGCTACTTTGACCGGCGAGCACCGGGATGCCCGGCAGAAGCCGAAGGAGTTGATTGCGGCTTTGGGGATTCGTAAAGGCGTGTCCGTGGCCGATATCGGCACCGGGCCGGGCTACATGCTGCCGCATTTGTGCGCCGCGGTGACGGGCAGCGGGAAGGTGTACGCCGAGGATATTTTTCCCGATTTTCTGGCCGCGGCGAAGGAGCGGGGCTGCGGGCACGCGTCGTTTATTCTGGGCGATGAGAAGTCGCCGAAGCTGCCGGCGAATTCGGTGGATTTGGCGTTGATTCTGGATGCGTATCACCATTTTGACTACCCGGAATCGATGCTGGCCGGGGTTCGGCAGGCACTGCGGGCGAACGGGCGGTTGGCGATTGTGGATTACTACAAGCGGCGCGGCGCGATGTCGAATGCGAATCCGGATTTCGCGATCGGGCATATCCGGTTGGATGATGCGGGCGTGGTGAAGGAAGTGGAGGCGAACGGGTTCAAACTGGTGTTGAACCAGCCATTTTTGCCCGGGAGCCAATACATGGCTGTGTTTGAAAAGAAGTGATGTGTTAATCTACTGAGTGACCCGTCCAACCCTCGCGGAGAGGTGGCTGAGCGGTCGAAAGCAGCGGTTTGCTAAACCGTCGTACTGCCTTAAAGCGGTACCGAGGGTTCGAATCCCTCCCTCTCCGCCATACGATTTTCGGCTGTGCCTCGGCTCAACCCGCTCTTCGTAGCACATCTTCCACGGCCTCTGGATGCTTTGCGATTACGGCTAGCAGCACGCGTGTGGGCGCGTCGGGCCGGGACCTGCCCTGCTCCCAGTTACGGAGTGTTGCCGGAGGCAGCCCGAATTTCGTGGCGAACTCAGACTGGCTAAGGCCCATCTGCTTACGGACTTGGCGTACATCGACCTCGGGAACCTGAACCAGCGTCACGCGTGCGGTTGTGGTTTCACCGCGTGTCCAGGCGATCGCCTCGTTCAGCCCTTGAATTATGCTCTCGCCAATCGTTGGGCGTTTTCGAGCGACAGCGTTCTTCGCGGCGTTGGTTATTTTTTTTGCAGCCATTTCGGACCTCCTTATGTCTTTCTCCGGTATCCCGCGACTAGCGCCGGCACCAACCGTTTCATCTCGTTCTGCTCAGCCATGTTCAGGTTCTCTTTCCGGCCTTTCGCATATGCCGAAAGCAGAAAGACCGGCAGACGCTCGCTGTGGTAGTAGTAGATCACTCGCGCGCCCCCGCGCTTGCCCATTCCCGGCAGTGCCCACCGGATTTTGCGCACTCCGCCGGTCTCTGGGATGAGTTCGCCAGCCTCAGGGTTTGCGGCAACGAACTCCACCAACGCCGTGCGCTCCGATTCGGACAACAACGCCTTTGCCGCGCGCAGGAATTCCGCGGTCTCGACAACCGTCATCGGCGGGATTGTCATGCACTCTTACTATACGCAATTCGCGTATGGTGTTGTCGAATTGCATTCGGTCATGGACTATTGGATCGGGTACTCCGTACGCGGACACAATTCGGTTAATCTTGTGTACAAGTCCAGCGAAATTCATGCGATTCGAATCCTTAGCCTGTGCAGCGTCCTCCAGTGTGACCGCGTCCGGGAATGTCGAGCCGCGTCGCAAACTGCCTTTTCGGCACACGGTGGCATTTCTATGAACCGGATGCTCCGCGGTATCCTTCCGGCCCTATCAGTCCTCCAAATGTTTGGTCCGGCGTTTGTTAACGGAGAGGCTCCGTCCCAGGCTCGACTTGTGCGGGTGTATGACGGGGTTGCATCTGAACTCCTTGATGTCTCGGCAGACGGGCAATTGCTGCTTGCGCGCGGGTGGCTTAGGAATCGTTGCCCCCACCCTACCTACAACTGCCACAAGCCCATTCTGGCCATCTACAACACGAGTGCGGAGAAACCCCTGATCGAGTCCGTCGGCCGGGAAGGCGGAACATTCGTCACAGGCAGATTTGGCCCGGAGCAGACGGTCAGTGCAGTCGAGGTTGACTGGCGCCATCCGGCGATGCATATCGCCTTGGATCCGTGCACTCTGGCCGAGCATCGTACCCCGCTGCCTATCTCCAAGGATTTTCGTCTCCAGTGCATTCTTCTAGACGGAGGTCTTCTCGGTGTCATCGCCCCGCCCAATTCAGGACGTCGAATACTTGCTGCCGTTCGCGACAACACAGCTCGCGAACTGACGCCTCCGCCGTTTTCCATAAAACTTGATTTCGACTGCGGCACCCAGATGCGGGAGCCGTCCATGTTGATTGAATCTTCTGGGAAGCAAGCAGGACTTTACAGAGTTTCGACGGAGCAGGAACCACCACTCCGGTGCGGTGAGTTCTCCGGGCGACTGTATAACCATTCCATTTCTCCAGACGGAAGGGTGGTTGTGGCTATCACCGGCGTCGGTGATGCGGACCGTCTCCATGAAGATGTAATGGGCCCGGACTACAAAACGATGATGCACGTCCTGGCCGCATCTACATGCGCTCCAATTCGGACCCTTGAACTAGTATTTCCTGAGAAACCGAAGCTGAAAGCACCACTGTTCGCCCCGAACAACAAATATTGGGCAAATGCGCGGCTTACCTCGGTATTTGCAAAAAACCTGGCTATTTCGTCAGACAACACAAGGGTTGCGGTCGGATATGGGGTACGCACGGATGGCATCTATAGCGACTCCGTCGCGTACTTTGGGATCTACTCGATGCAGGACGGTCGCCGCCTGGCGACTCTCCCTGGTGATGTTTTCAAGAACGGCTGGTGGGAGACGATCAAGATGTTCGACACCGTCCCCACAGGATGGGCACCGGTCAGTGGGACTCTGCGGTTTAGCAACGATAGCAAAAGGCTATTCTGCAGTTCATACAAGCTCCGGCAGTGGGATGTGTCCAATCTTCGATAACGGACATTGCGGAGATGCGGATGCGACGAGACGGACGGTGCCTCAGAACCGATAGACGCCTCCTTACAGCCCCGAGAAGATCTCGGCCATGGGGATGTCGATGCCGGGCGCGGTCAGCGCACCTTCCATTGTGTGTAAGCAATCATCAGAAAACGTAGTTTTCCGGACTTCAGGCCGAGGGCCAGCAACATCATCAGCGCCGCGAGGCGCGAAGCATCGGTCTGATCATCGGGCCCACCGGGCGGTGTATTTTGATTT
>Ga0315912_10001161_pt1 | contig 34757 bp, 33 predicted proteins | sample VfabasoilMG_FD_204469 | JGI IMG/M metagenome (GOLD analysis project Ga0315912, IMG submission 204469) | Garden soil microbial communities collected in Santa Monica, California, United States - V. faba soil | ecosystem: Environmental > Terrestrial > Soil > Garden | place: USA: California... | reverse complement strand
GCCGCGGCCGAACTCGGCGCGGCGCACGACCGCGTGGCACGCGACCTGCTGCGTGCCTGGCGCGGCCGCGAGATCGACAAGACCGACGGCATGCTGATGCTGTTCGACAGCGCGGCGGACGCGCTGGGCTATGCCGTCGCCTACCACGCCGCGCTGGCGGTGCTGCCGCATCCGTTGCGCGCGCGCGCTGGGCTGCACGTTGGCGCGGTGATCCTGCGCCGCAACCCGCCCGAAGACGTGGCGCAGGGTGCTAAGCCGCTGGAGGTGGAGGGCGTTGCCAAGCCGATCGCTGCGCGCGTCATGTCGCTGGCGATCGGCGGCCAGACGCTGCTGACGGCCGAGGCTCGCGCCGCACTCGGCGACACCACGTTGCGCGTGCAGTCGCACGGCTTCTGGCGTATCAAGGGCATCGGCGAGCCGGCGGAGCTGTTCGAGGCTGGCGACGAGTGCGCACCGTTCACGCCGCCGCCGGATTCGGCCAAGGTCTACAGGGTCGTGCATCTCGACAGCCTGTGGTTGCCCGTGCGCGAGGTGGCAAACAACCTGCCCGCGGAGCGCGACGCCTTCGTCGGCAGGCACGACGCGCTGCTCGATCTGGCCAGGCGTTTCGATGAGGGGGCGCGGCTCGTATCGCTGCTGGGCATCGGCGGCACCGGCAAGACCCGGCTGGCACTGCGCTTTGCGCGGACTTGGCTAGGTGACTACCCCGGCGGCGCCTGGTTCTGCGATCTTTCACACGCGCTGTCGCTGGATGGGCTGCTCCACGCGGTGGCGCTGGGCCTGGATGTGCCACTGGGCGAGGACGACCCCGTGGTGCAGCTGGGGCATGCCATTGCAGGCCGTGGTCGCTGCCTCATGATCCTGGACAACTTCGAGCAGATCACGCGGCATGCTGGTGCTACGCTGGGCCGCTGGCTCGGCAGCAGCGCCGAAGCCAGCTTTCTCGTGACCACCCGCGAGGTCCTCGGCCTGCCGGGCGAAGAAGTGCTGGCGTTGCCGCCGCTGGAACCCGGCGACGCGGTGGAGCTGTTCATGAAACGGGCAGCATCGGCCCGGCACGGCTTTCAACCGGGACCGCAGGACCAGCCGGTGATCCAACAGCTGGCCAAGCTGCTCGATGGGCTGCCGCTGGCCATCGAACTGGCGGCCGCGCGCGTGCGCGTGCTGTCTCCGGCCGCGCTGTTGTCGCGCATGGACCAGCGCTTCAGGCTACTGGCGGCGGCGGGCGGACGGCAAGACCGCCAGGCCACGTTGCGCGCCACCTTCGACTGGTCATGGGACCTGCTGGGCGATGTGGAGAAATCTGCGTTAGCACAATTGTCGGTGTTCGAGGGGGGCTTCACGCTGCAGGCTGCGGAGGCGGTGCTCGATTTTGCGGCCTGTGCCCGAGTGCACTGGGTCGTCGATGTGATTCAGTCGCTGGTCGACAAGTCCTTCGTCCGCGCTGTTGCACCGGACCGCTTCGACCTGCTGGCAAGTGTTCAGGCCTATGCCGCGGAACATATGGCACTCGAGGGCAGTTTCCCGGACAGCGGCCAAAGCGCGTTACGTACGGCGCATGCGCGGCATGGTGCGTGGTTTGCGGCCTTGGGCCCGCAGCGCGCCGTCGATGCTGCATGCGCCGACCTACCCAATCTCGTGGCGGCATGCCGGTGGGCCATACGGGACTCTCAGGCACAAATGGCCGTCGGCGCGCTGCAGGGCGCCTGGGCCGCGCTGGGTCGCCACGGGCCCTTCAGCAGCGGCGCCGAACTCGCGGCTGCGGTCTGCGAGCTGGCCGGGTTGGACGACGCGGCTGCCGCGCGCGCGCATGCCGTGCTAGGTGGTGCACTGGAGCTCCTGGGGCATTCGGCGCAGGCGCGGCAGCATTGCGAGATCGCGCTCGCCAGGGCGCGAGCTGCTGGCGACCACGCCTGCCAGGCAGACCTGATGATCCAGTTGGCGGATCTGGACAGCAACGACAGCCGCATGGTCCAGGCTCGAGGCGGATTGATGAAGGCCCTGGAACTGGCGAGAGAGCTCGGCAACGGTGCCACCGAATGTTCGGCTTTGAACGGCTTGGCAAACGTCGCTATCGACCAAGGCCGCATCGACGAGGCACGCTCGTACTACGAGGCCGGACTCGAACGGGCCCGGGAAGTCAAAGACAGAGGATGGCAGTGCTCGCTTCTCGGCAACCTCGGCATGCTGCACGCCAACGTCGGACGCATGGACGAGGCACGCGCCTGCCTTGAGCAGGCGCTCGAACTGGCCCGCACGCTTGCTGACCGGCGCCGCGAAGGCACGCTGCTGTGCAACCTGGGCATGCTGCATCTGGTGCAGCGCCGCCTCGAGCAGGCGATCGATGTTTCCGAACAGGCGTTGCGCGTCGCGCGGGAACTCGGCCACCGTCGCGTGCAGGGCATTGTTTCCTGCAATCTGGGCTTGGCTGAGGAGGAGCGCGGCCGCGCGGTCGAGGCGCTCGCGCATTTTGATGCAGGCCTGAGGGTGATGCGCGACTTGGGCGACCGCCGCCATGAAGGGCAGTTCCTCGGTTACGTGGGCCGCACGCGGGCTCGGCAACGCCAGTATGAACTCGCCCGCGAGTGCTTTGCCGCTGGACATGCGTTGCTCAGCGAGGTTTCGGACGCGCTGAGCCTGGGCATCCTGCTTTGTGACCTGGCGACCTGCGAATGGCATGCGCACGATGCTGTGGCGGCACGCCGCGCACTGGACGAGGCCTGCGCAATGGGCGCTACCACGGGCGCCGGGCCGGATTCCGAGCTCGGCCAAGCGCTGGCGCGGGCGCAGGCGTTGGTTGGCCACGGCCCGTCGAAGGACCCTCAGCTCATTTGAGCTTGGCCCAAGGGTCCAACGCGATCGCCGTGCCGCCGCCCGATGGTTCGACTTTGATGTCGTACTTGAAGCAGGCGCCGACGACGTGCTGCCCGGTCTTGACGCATTGGAAGGACTCCCCATGATCCCGCGGCTTGCAATTCTTGAAGACTGTATCGGGGTCGGGCAAGCTCGTGCAGCCCAGGCTGGCCGGGGGCACCGGCGGATGGCGATCGAACTTGATGCCCCCTTTGGGAAATACATAGCTGGCTGGATTGCTGCCAAAGTTCCATCGGATCGCACCGTTGTTCTCGTACAACTCCACCGACCCTTCCGGCACGGTGATCACACCACTGACGACGTTGACCGTGACGCTCCTCGGAAATCTGGCGGCTGTGCCGTCGAGATCGCGTTCGATGGGTGCGCACGCGGCCAGAGCGACCAGTGCTGCAGCCCCAGCCAAGTTTGATCTGTTCATGACGCCTCCTCGTTGTTGACACCGTTCTGTCCGGCGTGTTGTCTTGGCATCTTGGTCCAAGACGCGTGTTGTGAGAAGCCCCCGAGATGCGGCCGACCGACCACTATTCTCCTTTGCGCGGTCCGACGCTTCCACAGTCCTGTGGAAGTGGGCACGGACCCGGTGTCGTGCCGGTTGCCTATACAGTCGCAGCGATGACCCGCCCCATCCTCGCCCTCGACGCCGACGGTGTTCTCGTCGACCTGCACATCGGCTACGCCCGTGCCTGGCAGCGCGCCTTCGGCGTGGCGCCGGCCGAACGCGACCCGCTGGCCTACTGGCCGATAGACCGCTGGGACGTCGGCAGCGTCGATGCCGAGCAGCGGCTGCTGCTGCGCGAGCAGTTCCAGAAGCCCGAGCTGTGGGAGACGCTGCCGGCCATCGTCGGCGCGGTCGATGCCTGCCACCGGCTGCACGATGCCGGCTACGAGCTGGTGTGCGTCACCGCGCTCGAAGCGCGCTTTCAGCCGGCACGCTTGCGCAACCTGAAGGCGCTGGGTTTTCCCATTCGCCGCGTCGTTGCCACCGGTCATGTCGAAGGCGAGCGCAGCCCCAAGGCCGATGCCGTCGCCGCGCTGCGCCCGGTGGCCTTCGTCGACGACTACATCGCCTACATGCGCGGCATGCCGACCGAAGTGCACACCGCGCTGGTGCTGCGCGCGCCCAATGGCAGCCCGAATGTCGGCGACGAGCTGAAGCTGGCGCGTTCGACGCACCAGGACCTGGCCGACTTCGCCGACCACTGGCTCGGTGCTTGACCGACGTTCCCTCCTTTGGTGGATTCCCTTCGCACCGCATTGCGCGAATCATCGGCACCGAGGCGGATCCTGAACCCGCCTGGAGAAGGACCCGTGATCTTCGACGAACGCTCCGAGGGAGACTACCGCATCTACGCCGGCGCGCTGGAAGCGCCACGCGGCGACGGCTACATTGCTGCGGTGGTGGTGAACCGCGTGCACGGCATCGGCGATGCACCGCGCGAGGCTTATCGCGACGACAGCCTGGCCTGCGGCCACCGCTGGCTGTCGCCGGACGAGGCCTTGCACTACGCGCTGAACAAGGCGCGCGACGTGATCAAGCGCGAGCAGCACCGGCTGCATTGCTGAGCTCGGCCGCGTCGTACTGCCGCGCCGCGCGCTGCAGCCGTTCGGCCACCTGCGCGGCCAGCGCTCTCGGCGCGAGCACGCGCACCTGGTCGCCGTGGCGCAGGATGTCCATGCTGAGTTCGGTGCTGTCGGCATAGGGCAAGCGCAGCTGCAAGCTGCCGTCGTCCAGCCAGCGCGACTGCTGCTGCGGGTGCCACTGCTCGGTGGCCACCCACAACGCCGCCTCGGCGTCGAAGCGCAGCACCGCCCACTTCAGCCGACGGCCGGCAAACACGCCGTAGCCGCTGTCGAGCTCGGCCTTCACCGTGCGCAGCGCCACCTCCTTGGCGCGCTGCGGCAGCACCGCGGCCTCGCGCACGGCGTCCAGCGCAAAGCGGCGCAGGCCCTCGCTGCGGTGGCACCAGGCGTCCAGGTACCAGGTGTTGCGGTAGTGCGTCAGCCGCTGCGGCGACACCTGGCGCCGGCTCTCGCTGGCGCGGCTGCGGCTGAAGTACAGCAGCTCGACGCGGCGGCGTTCGAGCAGCGCGCTGCCCATCAGCTCGAAGAAGCGCGCGTTCACCGGCCGGCGTGCAGCGGCGACGATGTGCACGCGCTGCATCAGCTCGCGCGCGGCCACGTCGTTGGCGCCGAGCATGCCGTGCAGCTTGTCCAGCAGCGGCTGCAGGTGGCGGCCGAGCACGCCCTCGGCCTCCAGCCCCTGGATCAGCTGGTGCATCGTCAGCAGCGCGTGGATCTCCTTGTCGCTGAACCACAGCCCCGGCAGCTCGTGGGCACGGCTGCGCGCATCGCCACCGAAGCGGTAGGCGTTGTCCAGGCGGTCGTAGACGATGGGCGCGTCCAGCCGCTCGCGCAGGTACTGCAGGTCGCGCTTCAGCGTCGCGCGCGACACCTCCAGCTCGGCGCGCAGCGCCTCGAAGCCGATCTGGCCGCGGTTGCGGATCAGCATCTCGATCTTGTAGAAGCGTTCGGTGCGGTCCATGGGGCGGCATCATAACTTTCACAGGCTCACGCCATGAGCCTGTGAGACCGGACACTGCCTTCGTGCGCCGGGCAAGGGGCCTGGCGCGATGACCGGAGTCCACCATGGCGCAGACGCTTCTTGCCTTCGACACCCATCCCGGCGACCCGCAGGTCGGCTTCGATCTCGGCTGGGACCATGCCCGTCACGGCCTGGTGCTGCCACCCGAACAGGGGCTGGACGGCAAGCCCCTGCACCAGGGCTGGCGTGCCGGCAAGGCCTGCTTCGGTGCGCGCACGCTGGGCGCGTCGCGGCGCGTGCGGCTGTGGCTCGCACTGCGCCTGCATGCCTGGCAACGTGGCCGCGCCTTCGAGCTGGCCGAGGTGACGCCGCATTACCTGGGGCAGATCGAGGTGCTGACGTGCCCGATCACGCGGCGCGCGCTGGTGCAGGCTGAAATGTCGGTGGACCGCGTCTGCGATCACGCCGGCTACGCCGCCGGCAACCTGGCGATGATGAGCGCACGGGCCAACCGTGCCAAGGCCGCGCTCGGCTGGGAAGACGCGCTGCAGCGCGCACAGCAAGCCCGAGCCGATGACAGCATCGAAGGCGGCTGCATCGACGGACTGGACGCCGCCGCCTGGTCGCGGCTGGCGGTGCTGATGTCCTTCGTCACGCCGCTGTCGCACGCACAGGCGGCGCGCCTGCCGCTGCATGTGCTGCCGCCGAACCGGCTGCGCCTGCTGAACCCGGTGCAGGGCCTGCAGGCGCTGGTGACGCGCGAAATGGCGCGCCCCGACGGCACGCGCCGGCTGCGTGCGCTGGCCGCGCTGCTGCCCGGCGAGGCGCTGCGCCCGGATTTCCACCGCTTCCTCAGTGCGCTGCTGCCGCGACGCCTCGAGGCCGGGCAGGGCGCCGACGCCTGGGTGCTGCGCCACGCGCTCGAAGACGCCTGGAGCGACGCACGTGTCAACCGCAGCTGGCAACGCTTTGCGCTGCAGCTGGACGAGGCGACCACCGAGCGGCTGCTGCAGCGCTGCGCCGCCGGCGCGCTGGCCGGCACGCGCGTGCTGCTGCACGAACGTGCCACCGCCACCGAGGGCTGGGCGCTGGACCGCGGCGGCTGGGCCGCCACGGTTGGCGTAGGGGTGCGCAGGGTTCCGGCCCGTGCCGCCGCCATGCCGCCGCTCGATCGAGCGAGAATCACGGCTTCGCGTGCGAGGACTGCCGATGGCCATCTACCAGCTTGACGAATGGGTGCCCGAGATCGCGGCCACGGCCTGGGTGGCCGATACCGCCAGTGTCATCGGCCGCGTGCGTCTGGCCGAAGGCGCCAGCGTCTGGTATGGCGCGGTGCTGCGGGGTGACAACGACTGGATCACGCTCGGGCGCAACTGCAACATCCAGGACGGTAGCGTGCTGCATACCGACAGCGGCATCGCGCTGACGCTGGCCGACAACGTCACCGTCGGCCACCAGGTCATGCTGCATGGCTGCAGCATCGGCGAGAGTACGCTCATCGGCATCCAAGCGGTGGTGCTCAACGGCGCGAAGATCGGCCGCCACTGCATCGTCGGCGCCGGCGCGCTGGTCACCGAGGGCAAGGAATTCCCCGATGGCTCGCTGATCGTCGGTTCGCCGGCCAAGGCGGTGCGCACGCTGTCGGCGGCGCAGTTCGAGATGCTCGGCCACCTGGCCGAACACTACGTGGCGCAGACGCGCCGCCACCGCGGTGGCATCAAGCGCATCGGCTGACGTGGGCGAGCTGCACCGCTTCATGTTCGAAGGAGCGCCGGTGCGCGGGCAGCTGGTGCGCCTGGGCGCGAGCTGGCGCGAGATGCTGGCGCGGCGCGGCGACAAGCTCCATGCGCAGCCGGTGCGCCAGCTGCTTGGCCAGATGGCCGCGGCCGGCGTGCTGATGCGGTCGAACATCAAGTTCGAAGGCACGCTGCTGCTGCAGGTCTACGGCGACGGCCCGGTCAAGCTGGCGGTGGCCGAGGTGCGCGACGACCTGAGCTTTCGCGTCACCGCCACCGTGGCCGGCGAGGTGCCGCCCGCGGCCGGTCTGGAGGCGCTGCTCAACCTGCACGGCCAGGGCCGCTGCTCGATCACGCTCGACCCCGACGGTCGCTGGCCGGGCCAGCAGCCCTACCAGGGCGTGGTGCCGCTGCATGGCGACCGGCGCGAGCCGCTGCAGCAGCTGTCGCAGGTGCTTGAGCACTACATGTTGCAGTCCGAGCAGCTGGACACGCGGCTGGTGCTGGCGGCCGACGACCAGGTGGCCGCAGGGCTGCCGATCCAGCGCCTGCCGGCGCAAAGACCGGGCCGCGTGTCGGGCGAGCGCAACGAGGACCAGATCGGCCGCAACGAAGACTTCAACCGCATCGCCCATTTGGCGGCCACGCTGACGCGCGAGGAACTGCTGTCGCTGGATGCCGACACCGTGCTGCGCCGTCTGTTCTGGGAGGAGCGGCTGCTGCGTTACGAGCCGCGCCAGCCGCGTTTTGCCTGCAGCTGCGCGCGCGAGCGCGTGCGCAACATGCTGCGCGGGCTGGGCGCCGACGAGGTGCGCGGCATTATCGCCGAGCGCGGCGAGGTCGAGGTCGGCTGCGAATTCTGCGGCCAGCAGTACCGCTTCGACGCGGTCGACGTCGGCGAGCTGTTCACGCCGCGGCGCGACCAACCGCACACGCCTGCGCCCCTGCAGTAGCCGCTATCGCGGCAGCAGGTGGCGCTCGCAGTCCGGGTCGCCGCAGCGTTCGCACAGCCATAACCAGCGCGGCGCTGGTGCCTGTGGAGGTGGCGGCTGCAGCACCGCCAGTGCGGCCGCCGTGCGTTGCGGGCCGGAGCCGCCGACCACCGCATAGCCGCGGGCATGGCGCAGCAGCGCCGTGCGCAGCAGCGCATCGACCGGCTCGCGCACTTGCGGGCCGTCGCGCTGCAGGCCGTCGGCCACCCAGGGCAGGTCCACCGCGCACAGCAGCGTGTGCGCGTAGAGCGCCTGCGCCTGCAACGCCGCGTCGTAGAGGCTGCGGTCGCGGAAGACGATGTCGCTGTACACGGCGATCTGCAGCGCGGTGGTGTCGGCGATGACGATGTCGTGCTGCTGCGCAGCGGCGGCGATGCGCCGCGTCTGCTCGGCGGCGATGCCTGCCTGCTCGTGCTGCTGCGGCGTGCGCCCCTGTGCGTCGCAGAACTCGCGCAGCACCTCATCGACGCGCGCGACGCGTCGGCCGTCGGCGGCGAGCGCGTGCTGCAGCGCCAGCGCCAGCGTGCTCTTGCCGGTGCTTTCGGCACCGAGGATGGCGACGATCATCGCGCCGCCGCCAGCCGCTGCGCCGACTGCAGCAGCTCGTCCATTCCCTCAGGGACGGCGCGGGCTGAGCTGCACCAGGATCTCGTCCGGCTTGACCATGCCGAGCTCGCTGCGCGCCTGTTCCTCGACCATCTCCAGGCCTTCCTTCAGGTCGCTGACCTCGGCGGCCAGGCGCTGGTTGCGCAGCCGGGCGGCGTCGTTGGCCTGCTGCTGCGCCTGCAGCTGTGACTGCAGCTGCACCACGTAGCTGCGCCCGCCCTTGCCGGCCCACAGCTCGGCCTGCACCAGCAGCAACAGACCGATCAGCACGAAGGGGATCAGGCGCATCGTGTCGTCACAGCGTGCCGGGCGGCAGGATGTGAGCCTGCCCCGCGGTGCGCTGCTTGAAGGATTCGACGACACGCTCCAGCAGTTTGTCGTCGGCATGCTTCGGGCCCACCGCACTGAAGCTCACGCGGATCGTGGCTTCGAAATGCTGCGGCTCCACTGTGGCCTGGACGGTGTCACCGTTGAGCGCGGCGACGATCAAGCCCTGACGGCGATCCTGCACGCTGAAGATCATCTTCTGGTCGGCCATCGCGCTCATCGCCGTGTTGAAGGTGCGATCGAAGCTGGTGTGGCTTTCGAACTGCGTGGCCAGCTGCCCCGTGCCGCAACCCGCCAACACACTGAGCGCCAGGCCCAGCAGTAGCCGCCGCTGGAAGATGGACGGACGACGACCCAGGGGCATCGGCTCAGCGTCCCATGCGCGCGTTGTAGGACGCGAGTACGCGTTGCGACAGGCCGGCGTCCGCATCGCCGCTGGTGTTGAACTCGACACGGGTCGTGCCGTCGGCTTGCGGCCGCACCGAGGCGGTCACCGTGGCCGCGCCGCGCGTGCCGACGATGCTGCCGCGGGCACGGTCTTGGGTGGCAATGCGCAGGCCCTGGTCGGACAGGGCGCCCAACGCTGCGTCGTAGGCACGGTCGAAGGTGCTGGGCAGGCTCACCGGTGCTGGGTAGGGTGCGGCCGGGTAGTAGACGCAACCGCCCAGCAGCGCTGCGGCAAGGCACAGCACCACAGCGCGACTCCGGGTGCCGAGGGCTTGAGGCATGGCCACGCCGGAGCTCAACGCAGGTTGTAGAAGGCCGCGCGCCCCGGGTAGGTGGCGACGTCGCCGAGGTCTTCTTCGATGCGCAGTAGCTGGTTGTACTTGGCCACGCGGTCGCTGCGGCTCATCGAGCCGGTCTTGATCTGGCCGGCGTTGCTGCCCACCGCGATGTCGGCGATGGTCGAGTCCTCGGTCTCGCCGCTGCGGTGGCTGATGACGTTGGTCCAGCCGGCGCGTTTGGCCATCTCGATGGCGGCAAAGGTTTCGGTGAGCGTGCCGATCTGGTTGATCTTGATGAGGATCGAGTTGGCCACGCCCTTTTCGATGCCTTCCTTCAAGATCTTGGTGTTGGTGACGAACAGGTCGTCGCCCACCAGCTGCACCTTCTTGCCCAGGCGCTCGCTCAGGTGCTTCCAGCCGTCCCAGTCGCTTTCGGCCATGCCGTCCTCGATGCTGAGGATCGGGTACTTGTCCACCCAGGCGGCGAGCATGTCGGTCCAGCCTGCCGCCGACAGCTTCAACCCGCCTTCACCGTCCAGCACATACTGGCCGTCCTTGTAGAACTCGCTGGCCGCGCAGTCCAGGCCGAGCGCGATCTGCTCGCCTGCGGTGTAGCCGGCCTTGTCGATGGCTTCCAGGATCAGCTGGATCGCCGCCTCGTGGCTGGCCACGCTGGGCGCGAAGCCGCCTTCGTCGCCGACCGAGGTGGACATGCCCTTGGCGTCGATGATCTTCTTCAGCGCATGGAAAACCTCGGCGCCGTAGCGCACCGCTTCGCGGAAGCTGGGGGCGCCCACCGGAATGATCATGAACTCCTGCAGGTCCAGGCTGTTGTTGGCATGCGCACCGCCGTTGATGACGTTCATCATCGGCACCGGCATCTGCATGCCGCCCATGCCGCCGAAGTAGCGGTACAGCGGCAACCCCGATTCTTCGGCCGCGGCGCGTGCCACCGCCATGCTCACGGCGAGGGTCGCGTTCGCGCCCAGGCGGCTCTTGTTGTCGGTTCCGTCCAGGTCGATCAGCGTGCGGTCGAGGAAGGCCTGCTCCGACGCATCGAGCCCGAGCACCGCCTCGCTGATCTCGGTGTTGATGTGTTCCACCGCGCGCAGCACGCCCTTGCCCAGGTAGCGGCTCTTGTCGCCGTCGCGCAGCTCGATGGCCTCGCGCGAGCCGGTGGACGCTCCCGAGGGCACGGCGGCGCGTCCCATCGTTCCGCTTTCCAGCAGCACGTCGCATTCGACGGTGGGGTTGCCGCGGCTGTCGAGGATTTCTCGGCCGACGATGTCGACGATGGCGCTCATGAATGTCCTTGTGGCAGTTTTGGATTCGGGTTCACCGGCGGCGCGTCGACGCCTTCGACCAACACCATGTTGAAACAGGCGGTGGCACCGGCGCGCAGCTCGCGCGCGGCGCGGTAGGCCGGGCTGTCGTACATCGACTGCGCGGCCTCGAAGCTGGGGTAGCGCAGCACCGTCAGCCGCGGCGGCGCCCAGTCGCCTTCGAGCACCGCCATGCGCCCGCCGCGTGCGAGGTACTCGCCGGCGAATTCGCGCACCACGGCCGGCGCCGCTGCCATGTAGCTCTTGAACTTCTCGGCATCGCTGATGCTGGATTCGACGATCAGGTAGGCAGCGGGCATGGTGCCGTCCTCAGCAGGAGAAATCATTCTGACCAAAGGGTCGGGAGATCAGCATGTTGGTCGAAACGACTTCAACAAGTGAAGTCGTTTTCGAGCAATGGCTGTGCCTTGACCACGCGGTCCAGCGCCACCAGTTGTTCGAGCAACGCGCGCATGTGTTTCAGCGGCACGGCGTTCGGGCCATCGCTGAGCGCGTTCGCCGGATCGGGGTGCGTCTCCATGAACAGGCCGGCCACGCCCACCGCCACTCCGGCGCGCGCCAGTACCGGCACGAACTCGCGCTGGCCGCCGCTGCTCGTGCCCTGGCCGCCGGGCAGTTGCACCGAATGGGTGACGTCGAAGACCACCGGCGCGCCGGTCTCGCGCATGATCGCCAGGCTGCGCATGTCGGACACCAGGTTGTTGTAGCCGAAGCTGGCACCGCGTTCGCAGGCCATGAAGTTGTCTTCCGGCAGGCCCTTCTCGCGCGCCGCGGCACGGGCCTTTTCAATCACGTTGATCATGTCGTGCGGCGCGAGGAACTGTCCCTTCTTGATGTTCGCCGGCTTGCCGCTCTGCGCCACGGCGCGGATGAAATCGGTCTGCCGGCACAGGAAGGCAGGCGTCTGCAGCACGTCCACCACCGCGGCCACGGCGGGGATCTCGGCCTCGCTATGCACATCGGTCAGCAGCGGCACACCCAGCTCGCGCTTCACCTTGGCCAGGATCTCCAGCCCACGCTCCATGCCCGGGCCGCGGAAGCTCGTGCCGCTGGAGCGGTTGGCCTTGTCGTAGCTGCTCTTGAAGATGAAGGGGATGCCCAGCGCGGCGGTCATCTCCTTCAGCCGCCCGGCCACGTCCATCTGCAGCGCTTCGCTCTCGACGACACAGGGACCGGCGATGAGGAAGAAGGGCCGCTGCAGGCCGACCTCGAAACCGCACAACTTCATGCCACGGCCTTCAGCACTTTCTGCGCGCTGGCCTGGTGCTCCAGCGCGGCCTTGATGTAGCTGTTGAACAGCGGATGCCCGTCCCAGGGCGTGGACTTGAATTCCGGGTGGAACTGCACGCCCACGAACCACGGGTGTGCCTCGCGCGGCAACTCCACGATCTCGGTCAGCTTGTCGCGCTGCGTGATGGCCGAGATCACCAGTCCGGCCTGACGCAGACGGTCGAGGTAGTGCGCGTTGGCCTCGTAGCGGTGGCGGTGGCGCTCGGTGACCACGTCGCCGTAGATCTGGTGCGCGAGCGTGCCGCGCTGCACGTCGGAGCTCTGCGCGCCCAGGCGCATCGTGCCGCCCAGGTCGGAGTTGCTGTCGCGCTTCTGGATCGAACCATCGCGGTCCTGCCATTCATCGATCAGCGCGATCACCGGGTGCGGCGTGTCGGGCTCGAATTCGGTGGAGTTGGCGTCCTTCAAGCCGGCGAGGTGTCGCGCCACCTCGATGGTCGCCACCTGCATGCCCAGGCAGATGCCCAGGTAGGGGATCTTGTGCTCGCGCGCATAACGTGCTGCACAGATCTTGCCCTCGACGCCGCGCTTGCCGAAGCCGCCGGGCACCAGCACCGCGTCAAAGCGCGACAGCTGGTCGAGGTTGGCCTCGTTCAGCGTCTCGGAATCGACGTACTCGATGTTGACGCGCGCATGGTTCTGGATACCGGCATGACGCAGCGCTTCATTGAGCGACTTGTAGGAATCGGACAGGTCGGTGTACTTGCCGCACATCGCGATGCTGAGCTGCTGCGCCGGGTGCTCGACCTCGTGCACCAGCCGGTCCCAGCGCTTCAGGTCGGCGGGCTTGGTCAGCAGCTGCAGCTTCATGCAGATCATCTCGTCCAGGCCCTGCTCGTGCAGCATGCGCGGCACCTTGTAGATGGTGTCCACGTCCCACATGCTGATCACGCCGTGCTGCTGCACGTTGGTGAACAGGCTGATCTTCTCGCGCTCCTCGTCGGGCACGGCGCGATCGGCGCGGCACAGCAGCACGTCGGGCTGGATGCCGATCTCGCGCAACTTCTGCACCGTGTGCTGCGTCGGCTTGGTCTTCAGCTCGCCGGCGGCGGCGATCCACGGCACGTAGGTCAGGTGCACGAAGGCGCTGTTCGTCGGCCCGAGCTTCAGGCTCATCTGCCGCACCGCTTCCAGGAAGGGCAGCGATTCGATGTCGCCGACGGTGCCGCCGATCTCGACGATGGCCACGTCCACCTTGTCGGCGCCGCGCCGCACATAGTCCTGGATCTCGTTGGTGACATGCGGGATGACCTGCACCGTCTTGCCCAGATAGTCGCCGCGGCGTTCCTTCTCGAGCACGCTCTTGTAGATCTGGCCGGTGGTGAAGTTGTTGCTGCGCTTCATCCTTGTCGTGATGAAGCGCTCGTAGTGGCCCAGATCCAGGTCGGTCTCGGCGCCGTCGTCGGTGACGAAGACCTCGCCGTGCTGGAAGGGGCTCATCGTGCCCGGGTCGACGTTCAGGTAGGGATCGAGCTTGATGAGGGTAACTTTGAGACCCCGCGACTCGAGGATCGCAGCCAGGGAGGCCGAAGCGATGCCCTTGCCCAGAGAGGACACCACACCGCCGGTGACGAAGACGTACTTGGTCATGTCTGAAGCACATTGCCCCGGTGCGGCGGCGCACCGCATGGAATGCAAGGGTGTGAAAGCGTGATTATAAAGGCGAGCTTTGCCACTCACCGGCCCTCGCCCCATGGACAAACCCTTCGCCTCAGCCTGCGAACGCAACAAGGCGCCGATCCTCGAGGTGCTGCGCGATCTCTTTGCCGACCGGCGCCATGTGCTGGAGATCGGCAGCGGCACCGGCCAGCATGCCGTGCACTTCGCCGCCGCGCTGCCGCAGCTGCAGTGGCAGTGCTCGGAACTCGCCGAGAACCTGCCGGGCCTGCGCCTGTGGCTGGACGAGGCCGCGCTGCCCAATCTGCCGCCGCCGTGGGTGCTGGACGTCAACCAGGCGCTGCCCGAGGGTCTCTACGACGCGGTGTTCAGCGCCAACACGCTGCACATCATGGGCTGGCCAGAGGTCGAGCAGTTGTTCGCCGGCCTGGCGCTGCGCCTGCCGCTGCACGGCCTGTTCACCGTCTACGGCCCCTTCAACATCGGCGGGCGCTTCACCAGCGAGAGCAACGCGCGCTTCGATGCGCAGCTGCGCAGCGCCGACGCGCGGCGCGGCATCCGCGACCTGGAGGCCGTCGACGCGCTGGCCGGCCGCGCCGGCCTGAAGCTGATCGACAACCGCGCGATGCCCGCAAACAACCGCTGCGTCAGCTGGCAGCGCATGGCGCTGCGCTAGACTTCGCGCCGCTTGCACCAGGTGCCGTCCTCTCCCGCTCGGAGGGGCCGGTTAAACGGGAAGCCGGTACGGTGGGGAAGCTTCTTTCCCCGCCCATTCCGGCGCTGCCCCCGCAACGGTCGGCGAGGTGCGATCGGCAATGCAGCCACTGGGTGATGAACCTGGGAAGGCGCCGCTCGCTTCGATTCAGCTTACGGCGAATCGGCACTCGCAAGCCCGGATACCGGCCTGATGCACGGGAAGCTGGCGTTGCGACAGGGCGGCGCGGGCAGGTGCCTCCGCTTCTGCGGTGCGCCCCGTGCCGATAGCCCTCTCGCGGCCCGGCCGTGTCTTGAACAAGGCCGCACGGGGTGTGCGGATGCGAAGGGTCCCAGTGTCTTCAATCTCCAACCTGCGTCCGGCGCGGCTGCTGCTCGGCTGCGCGCTGTTTCCTGTCGTTTCGTCGTGCTGGGCCCAGGCCCAGGCCAACCCGGGTGATACCGTGCAGGTGATCGGCACGCGTGCGCCGACCGCGCTGAACCGCATGGTCGCCGACGTCGTGGTCATCGACCGCGACCGCATCCGCGCCACCAGCGCCGATTCACTCGAAGACCTGCTGCGCCGCGAAGGCGGCATCCAGCTGTCGCGCAACGGCGGCCCGGGGCAAAGCGCCAGCGTGATGATCCGCGGCAGCGCCGCCAGCAACACGCTGGTGCTGATCGACGGCGTGCGCATCGGCTCGGCCACGCTCGGCCAGACCGACTTGGCGGCCATCAGCCTGGCGCAGGTGGAGCGCATCGAGATCATGCGCGGCCCCGGCTCCAGCCTGTACGGCGCCGATGCGATCGGCGGCGTGGTCAACATCGTAACAAGGCGCGGCGACGGCGCGCCCTACGTCAGCGGGAACATCGCCGGCGGCAACCACCGTTCCGGCGAAGCCTACGCCGCCGTCAGCGGCTCGGACGAGCGTGTCGACTACGCGCTCAGCCTCAGCGGCGAGACCAGCGACGGTGCCTCGGCCGTGTTGCCCGGTGATCTGTTCGGCATCCACAACCCCGACGACGACGGCCTCAGCCGCTACGGGCTGCAGCTGGCCGGCGGCTTCAGCTGGCAGAAGGGCCAACGCATCGGCCTGAGCTACAGCGCCAGCCGGCTGCGCTCGCAATTCGACAGCGCCGAGTTTCCGCCGCCGAACTTCCTGCCCGACGCGTCGCCGGACTTCCGCAACCGGCTGACGACGCAGCTGACGACGCTGGAGTACCAGGGCGTGTTGTCTCCGGAATGGACGAACCTGCTGCGCGCGTCCTACCAGACCGACCAGCTGCGCTCCGGCGCCAACCTTGTCAGCACCTACGACACGACACGCCGTCAGCTCACCGCGCAAACCACTTGGGCGCCGACGGCGCAGCACCAGGTGGTGGCGGCGGTGGACCTGCTGACCGAGTCCATCCACAGCAGCGACTACCAGGCGCCGGAGCGCGACAACACCGGTTTGATCGTCGGCTACACCGGCCGCTTCGGTGCGCAGAAGCTGCAGGCCGACCTGCGCTGGGATCACAATTCGGTGTATGACAACCAGACCACCGGCAAGCTCGGCTGGGGCATGGACGTGGCGCCGGGCTGGTCGGTGCGTGCGGTGGCGGGCACGGCTTTCCGCGCACCCACCTTCAATGACCTGTACTTCCCGAACTTCGGTGTGACCACGCTGCTGCCCGAGCGCTCGCGCAGCATCGAGGCGGGCGTCAACTACCAGGCCGAGCAGACCTCGCTGTCCGCTACCGCCTACTACAACAAGGTGTCCGACCTGATCGGCTTCCAGCCCGACCCGAGCCAGTGCCCGCCGGGGCTGGACTTCGGCTGCGCCGGCAACACCAGCCGCGCGCTGCTGCAGGGCCTGACGATGCAGGGGCTGCAGCAGTGGGACCGCTTTCAGTTCACGCTGGCGCTGGACTGGCTGAATGCCAAGGATCGCGACACCGACCAGACGCTGAACCGGCGCGCCGCCAACCAGCAGACCTTCGCGGTCGATTGGAATGAAGGCCCGTGGCAGCTGGGCGGCACGGTGCTGCGTGTCAGCCAGCGGCCCGATGCGGGCGTGCTGCTGCCGGCCTACGCGCTGCTGAACCTGAACGCGCGCTGGCGCTTCGAGCGCTTCTGGCAGATCGAGGCGCGTTTGCAGAACGCTTTCGATCGGGACTACCAGCCGGCGCGCGACTACCAGGACATTGGCCGGCAGTTCTGGATCGGGCTGCGCTACGACGGGCGGGGACTTTGAGGCGGTGCCTCGTTCCCTTCATGGCATGGCTGCTGGTCGGCACGGCGGCGGCCGCGCCGCCGCAGCGCATCGTCAGCCTGGTGCCGGGGCTGACCGAGAGCCTGTGCGTGCTGGCGGCTTGCGCGCGACTGGTCGGCACCGACCGCTATTCCAACTGGCCGCCCGAGGTGCAGGCACTGCCCAAGCTGGGTGGGCTGGACGATGCGCAGGTCGAGCGCATTGCCGCGCTGAAGCCGGACCTGGTGCTGGCCGCGCCGTCGGCGCGCGCGGTCGAGCGCTTGCAGGCGCTGGGCCTGACGGTGATCGTGCTGCACACGCGCAGCCACGAGGACGTGCAGCACAACCTGCGGCGGCTGGGCGATCTGCTCGGCGATGCCGGGCGCGCGCAAGCCGCCTGGGCGGCGATCGAGCGGCAGATGGCCGAAGCGGCGGCGCGCGTCCCGCCCGCGCAGCGCGGCCGCAGCGTGTACTTCGAGGTCGAGTCCACGCCCTACGCCGCGGGTCCGCAGTCCTTCATCGGCCAGACGCTGCAGCGCTTAAGCCTGCACAACATCGTGCCGGCCGTGCTCGGGCCCTTTCCGAAGCTGAGCCCGGAATTCGTGGTGCGCGCGCAGCCGCAGATCGTCATCGCCGAAGACCGCAACCTGCGCGACATGGCGCGCCGCCCCGGCTGGGCGGCCTTGCCGGCGCTGCAGTCGCAACAGGTCTGCGCCTTTCCCAGCGCCAGCTACGAAGTGCTGGTGCGCCCCGGCCCGCGCATGGGCGAGGCGGCGCTGCAGCTGGCCGATTGCCTGGCCGGCCTGGGCAAGGAGCCGCGTTGACGCCGCCGCGGCGCGGCCGCCTGTTGTGGGCGCTGCTGGCGCTCAGCGCGCTGCTGCTGCTGGCCGGGCTGGCGGCCGGCGGCGATGGCTGGTCGCCGGCGGGGCTGTGGCAACTGCTGCAGGGCCCCGATGCCGCGCTCATCGTCGGCCAGATCCGCGCGCCGCGCACGCTCGGCGCCTGGCTCGCCGGCGGCCTGCTCGGGCTGGCGGGAGCGCTGGCGCAGGGCCTGTTCCGCAACCCGCTGGCCGACCCCTTCCTGCTCGGCTCGGCCTCCGGTGCCTCGGCGGCCGTGGTTGCGGTGCTGGCCGCGGGCGCGCTCGGCGCGCAGGGCGTCATGCCTGTGGCCGGCTGGCTGTCACGCATCGGCCTGGTCGCGGCCGCCTTCGGCGGCGCGCTCGGCGGCGTGCTGCTCACGCTGCTGCTGGCGCGCGGCGCGCAACACACGCTGCGCCTGCTGCTCGCCGGGGTGGTGGTCGGCGTGGTGCTGAGCGCTTTCAGCGACCTGATCACAATGCTCGTGCCCGAGGCGCTGCGCGGCCGGCAGGTGTTCATGCTCGGCAGCACCGGTTACCTCGGCTGGGACAGCTGCGCGCTGCTGGCGCTGGGCCTGGCGCTGACGCTGCCGCTGGCGCAGCGCCTGTCGCGCGTGCTCGACGCGCTGGTGCTGGGCGAGGACAGCGCGCGCAGCCTGGGGCTGGCGCTACCGCAGTTGCGCCTGCTGCTGGTGTGCCTGCTGGCTGCGGCCACCGGTCTGGCGGTGTCGCAGGCCGGGCTGGTGGCCTTCGTCGGCCTGGCTGCCCCGCACCTGGTGCGCCGCATCGCACCCGGCGCGCATGGCTATACGCTGCTGGCCAGCACCGGCGCCGGTGCGGTGCTGCTGCTCGCGGCCGACGTGGTGGCGCGCTCGCTGATCGCGCCGCAGGAGCTGCCGGTGGGCGTGCTCACCGCGCTGTTCGGCGGCATCTACCTGCTGTGGCTGCTGAGCCGGCAGCGCGAGGCATGACAGCCGCGCTGCGCGCACGGGACCTGCGGGTCGCGCTCGGCGGCACGACGGTACTGCACGGCGTGTCGCTGGAGCTGCACCCCGGCTGGACCGCGGTCGTCGGCCCCAATGGTGCCGGCAAGTCGACGCTGCTGCGCGCGCTGGCCGGGCTGCTGCCGCGCCAGGCCGGCCAGGTGTGGCTGCAGGGCCGGCCCATCGACGACTGGAGCGCACGCCAGCGCGCGCAGCAGATCGCCTGGCTGGCGCAGCAGGGGCAGGCCGGTGGCGACCTGACGGTGCGCGAACTGGTCGAGCTGGGCCGGCTGCCGCACCTGGGCCTGTTCGGCACGCCGGGGCCGCAGGACCAGCGCTGTGTCGAGCAGGCGATGCTGGCTACCGAGTGCGCGGCCTGGGCGGAGCGGCCGCTGCGGCAGCTGTCCGGCGGCGAGCGCCAGCGCTGCCTGCTGGCGCGTGCGCTGGCGGTGCGCTCGCCGGTGCTGCTGCTCGACGAACCGACCACGCACCTGGACCCGCCGCACCAAGTGGCGGTGGTGCGCCTGATGCAGGCGCTGGCGCGGCAGGGCACGGTGGCCAGCGTGATGCACGACCTGCCGCTGGCACTGCAGGCCGACCGTGTGCTGTTGATGCACGCCGGGCGCATCGTCGCCAGCGGCGCGCACGACGATCCCGCGCTGCATGCGGCGCTGACCGAGGTCTTCGATCACGCGGTGCGCATCGAGCGCGTCGGCGAGCGCCACATTGCGCTGCCGAACCTGTGAGCGCTGTCAAGCGCGCGGCGCGCGGCTCTGGTACCTTCGCGGCTGAGACAAGTTCAGGAACGCCCTCATGACACGTTTGAAGGACCGCCTGCAGGCCCTGCCGGCCGCGGCGCTGAAGGGCATGCGCCGCGGCATCGAGAAGGAGAGCCTGCGTTCGCGCAGCGATGGCACGCTGGCCGCGACGCCGCACCCGCAGGCGCTGGGTTCGGCGCTGACGCATCCGCACATCACGACCGACTACAGCGAATCGCAGCTCGAGCTGATCACCGGCGCGCATGCCGACATCGACGGCTGTCTGGACGAGCTGACGCAGGTCCACCAGTTCGTCTATCGCTCGATCGCCGACGAGATGCTGTGGGTGGGCAGCATGCCCTGCGGGTTGCCGCCCGACGAGAACATCCCGATCGGCGTCTACGGCACGTCCAACGTGGCGCGTGCGAAGAGCGTCTACCGCATGGGCCTGGGGCACCGCTACGGGCGGCGCATGCAGACCATCTCAGGCATCCACTACAACTGGTCGCTGCCGGGCCTGAGCAACGAGGACTACTTCGGCCTGATCCGCAACTTCCGCCGCCACAGCTTCCTGCTGCTGTACCTGTTCGGCGCCTCGCCGGCCGTGTGCAGCAGCTTCGTCGCGGGGCGCGAACACGGCCTGCAGGCGCTGCAGGGCGGCACGCTGTACCTGCCGCATGCCACCAGCCTGCGCATGGGGCGGCTCGGCTACCAGAGCGACGCGCAGGCCTCGCTGGCGGTGTCGTACAACAGCCTGGGCAGCTACGGCGAGTCGCTGCAGCAGGCGCTGACGCAGCCCTATCCGGCCTACGAGGCCATCGGCATCCGCAACCCCGGCGGCGAGTACAACCAGCTGGCCACCAGCCTGCTGCAGATCGAGAACGAGTTCTACGGCACGATCCGGCCGAAGCGCGTGATCTTCCCCGGCGAGCGGCCGCTGCACGCGCTGCGCGAGCGCGGCGTCGAATACGTCGAGGTGCGCTGCATGGACCTCGACCCCTTCGTGCCGGTGGGCATCGAAGCGCCGACGATGCGCTTCATCGACCTGTTCCTGCTGCACTGTCTGCTCAGCGACAGCCCGCCAGACACACCCGAGGAGATCGGCGCGCTGGGCCGCAACCAGCAGCGCGTGGCGGCGCGCGGGCGCGAGAGCGGGCTGAAGCTGGAGCGCGGCGACGGCGAGCCCAGCCTGGTGGAGTGGGGCGCGCAGATCGTCGACGAGATGGAACTGCTCGCCAATGCGATGGACGTCGCGCTCGGCGGCCGGCGCTATCGCGACGCCTGGCTGGCGGCGTCGCGGCTGCTGAACGCGCCCGAACAACTGCCGTCGGCACGGGTGCTGGCGACGATGGCGACGGACTTCGACAGTTCCTACGTGCGCTTCACGCGCGCACAGTCGGTGCAGACGCGCTACCTGCTGCTCGGCCTGCCGTGGAGCGATGTGCAGCAGCAGCGTTTCGAGGCGATGGCGCGCGAATCGGTGCTGCAGCAGCAGCGCATCGAGGCCGCCGACACGATGCCCTTCGAGATCTATCGACAGGAGTACCTGGCGCCGCGGCGGCTGGGGATCTGAGCGCCGGCTGCTGCCAGCGGCTTGCTCCAAGCGTCAGCGCAGCGTCGTGTCGAGCCAGTCGAACGCCGCGGTCCAGAACACGATAGGCGCCATGCCCTCGCAGTGCCCTTCGGCGCCCTCGGCGCGGGTGAACCTGCGGAATGTCTTCGCACACGTCATCGCGTCGTAAAGCAACTGGCCCTGACCTGTGGACACCAGGTCGGTCTCGTTGTCGGTGACGAAGCTCGGGCACTTGATCGATGGAGCTAGCTCGGCGCAGGTATAGCGGCGCATGTCCTGGAAGTAGGTCTGCGGGTCGGGGACGCCGTTCGTCACCATGCGCGGTCCGAGCAGCGCGCGCATGGTCGGAAGGTTGAGCATTGCGTCGAACTGTGCCTTGGTGGCGGGGTCGTCGACGTGCCGCCAGAGATCGCCGAGGCGGGCCGCCACTCCCGGCGCCATATCGTACTGGCCGGGGTCGACGATCAGCGCGGCAAGCTGCGGCACTGCCGCCGCGCCGCGCGGCGCGAGCAGTCCTCCGAACGAGCGGCCGACGAGCACGATGCGGCGGACGTCGACCTCGGGCAGGCTCGCAACGAGGTCGAACATGCCGGGCACGACATGCTCCCAGTCGGGACGCTGCGGCACGCGACGGTCGTAGAGAACGCTGCCTTGGCCCGGGCCGTCGAGGCCGACGAATGCCCAGCCCCGGTCGAGGGCCGGGTACGCGGACGCGTACAGCTCCTCGGCGGTGTTGTCGTAACCGCCGATGTGGAGGATCGTCGGGAACGGGCCGGAGCCGGATGGCGTGAACAGATACCCGGGGGTGTCGCCCTCGACGATGCGGCCAGGCCGTGGCAGGTCGGGCAGAGCCCTGTGGAAAGCGTCGACGCTGGCCCGGTAGGCCGTTGTCAGTTCCTTGCCGTCAAGCTCATCGCGATGCCAGAAGAACGCCTGGCGGTAGTACTCGGCCGCCCGCAGCCGCAGGCTCGCAGCACTTGTGGCGTGACCACCCCGATCGGCCGCTGTCGCCTGGGTCAAGAGGCCATCGGCGAACTTCGACCACGCGGCGTACCAGCTGCCGCGGTCGCCGGACGCGATCCGCGACGCGATGTACAGACACTCACCGACATTGGCCATGCCGGCGTCGCACTTGCCAACCGTGCGCTGCAACTGGCCGTCGAAACCCTCATCGTCGAAATGGAGCTTCATGCGTTTGCCCGGCTCGAACGACTGCGAGGCGCAGTCAACCGACATCGACCGTTGTCACGCGAAGCCGAGGCGAGACCGAAGCCTCCAGCACCCGTCCGACCACCGCCGCATGGTCGAAGCCATGGCGATGGAAGATCGTCAGCACGGTCTCCAGTGCCGCCGGCTCGCAGGCCACCAGCAGCCCGCCGCTGGTCTGCGGATCGGTGAGCAGCGCGTGGTCCTCGGCCGCGAAGCCTTCGGGCAACCGCACCTGCGCGCCATAGCCGGCCCAGTTGCGCCCTGAGGCGCCGGTGACCCAACCCTGCACCGCGAGCGCACGCACGCCGTCCAGCAGCGGCACCGCGGTCCAATCGATCTGCGCATCACACCTCGCACCGCGCGCCATCTCCAGCGCATGGCCGGCCAGGCCGAAGCCGGTGACGTCGGTCATCGCATGCACGCCCGGCAGTTCGGCCAGATCGGGACCCGGCGTGTTGAGCCGCGTCGTCGTGGCCAGCATCTGTGCATAACCCTCGTCGCCGAGCGCACCCTTCTTCAGCGCCGCGCTCATCACACCCACGCCCAGCGGCTTGCCCAGCACCAGCACATCGCCGGGCCGCGCGTCGGCATTGCGCTTGATGCGCTGTGGGTGCACCAGGCCCAGCGCGACCAGGCCGTAAATCGCCTCCACCGAATCGATGCTGTGGCCGCCGGCCACCGGGATGCCTGCGGCGCGGCACACCGATGCGCCGCCTTCCAGGATGCGGGCGATGGTCTGCGTCGACAGCACGTTGATCGGCATGCCCACCAGCGCCAGCGCCAGGATCGGCTTGCCGCCCATCGCGTAGACATCGCTCAGCGCGTTGGTGGCGGCGATGCGGCCGAAGTCCGCCGGGTCGTCGACGATGGGCATGAAGAAGTCGGTGGTCGCGACCAGCGCCTGCTGGTCGTTGAGCCGATACACCGCAGCGTCGTCCGCGGTCTCGATACCCACCAGCAGCTCGGGCGGCACCGGCAACGCTGCGCTGCCGCGCAGGATCTCGGACAGCACGCCCGGCGCGATCTTGCAGCCGCAGCCGCCGCCGTGCGACAGCGAGGTCAGTCTCGGTTCAGTCGTGTCCATCTGGGTTCCCCATGGCGTCACGTGCGCCGCACATGAACCGGACGCATCGAGCGACCGCCGCGGATCCGGCTCTGCCGGTCCGCCAGCGGTGCCCCCTCGAGGGGGCGCGCGACGCGCGTCGGGGGTGGTCCATGTCAGACGATCCTCTCGCTGGGCTGGGTGATCTTGCGCATCGGCTCGTAGCGCTCGCTCTTCACCATCAGCGGGTGCACCGCATCGCCGCCGTCCCAGCGCGGGTCGTCGATGCCTTCGAAGACCTCGTGCAGCCGCTGACCCCAGGTGCTGCGGATCATGCGGAAGTAGGGGTTGCTGTCGTCGATGCACACCACATGGTCGCTGCGGAACTCGCCCTCGCGGTAGACCAGCAGGTCCAGCGGCAGGCCCACCGACAGGTTGGACTTCAGCGTCGAATCCATCGACACCAGCGCGCACTTGGCAGCCTCGTCCAGCGGCGTGGCGGGGGTCAGCACGCGGTCCAGGATCGGCTTGCCGTACTTGCTTTCGCCCACCTGGTAGAAGCAGGTCTCGCGCGTCGCCTCGATGAAGTTGCCGGCCGAATAGACCATGAACAGGCGCATCGCCTCGCCCTTGATCTGCCCGCCGAAGATCATGCTGGCGTTGAAATCGATGCCCGCGGCCTTCAGCGACGGGCCGTCCTGTTCGTAGACGCGGCGCACCGCGCTGCCGAGCACGCGCGTGGCGTCGAACATGCTCGTCGCGTTCCAGATGCTCAGCGGCGGTTCGTCGCCGCCGCGGTCGAGCTTTTCCACCTGCAGGATCTCGCGCACCGATTGCGACACGCTCAGGTTGCCGGCCGACAGCAGCACCATGAAACGGTCGTCCGGTCGCTCGTAGATCATCATCTTGCGGTAGGTGCTGATCTGGTCCAGGCCCGCATTGGTACGCGAGTCGGACATGAACACCAGCCCGGCGTCCAGCCGTATGCCAACACAGTAGGTCATGCGCTTTGCTCTTTCTGCAGGTTCTTCAGCCGGTACAGCGCCTCCAGCGCTTCACGGGGCGTGAGGCTATCAGGGTCGATGGCCGCCAGTTCGGCCTGCAGCGCCGGCGGCGGTGGCGCGGCGGCCAGCGTCGGCGCTGCGGCGAACAGGTCCACCTGCGCGTCGCCGGCATGCTGCAGTGCTTCCAGCGCCTCGAGCGTGTGCCGCGCCTGGCGCACCAGTGACGCCGGCATGCCCGCCAGCCGCGCCACCTGCACGCCGTAGCTGCGGCTGGCCGGGCCGGCCTCGATCTGATGCAGGAAGACGATCTGTTCGCCGCTTTCCACCGCTGACACGTGCACGTTGATGGCCTGCGCATGCTTGGTCGGGAACTCGGTCAGCTCGAAGTAGTGCGTGGCGAAGAGCGTGAAGCTGCGGTTGCGATCGTGCAGGTGGCTGGCGATGGCCGAGGCCAGCGCCAGGCCGTCGAAGGTGCTGGTGCCGCGGCCGATCTCGTCCATCAGCACCAGGCTGTGCTCGGTGGCGCCGTGCACGATGGCCGCGGCCTCGGTCATCTCCAGCATGAAGGTCGATTGCGCGTTGGCCAGGTCATCGGCCGCGCCGATGCGCGTGTGGATCGCGTCGATCGGCCCCAGCCGGCAGGATGCAGCCGGCACGAAGGAGCCCATCGCCGCCAGCAGCACGCACAGCGCCACCTGGCGCATGAAGGTGCTCTTGCCGCCCATGTTGGGGCCGGTGATGACCAGCATGCGCGTGCGTGCGTCCAGCCGGCAGTGGTTGGCGATGAATGCGCCGCCACCGCTTTCCTGCAGCCGCATCTCCACCACCGGGTGGCGCCCGGCCTCGATGTCGATGCACGGCTGCGGCACGAACTGCGGCCTGCACCATCCGAGCGTGGCCGCGCGTTCGGCCAGCGCGGCCAGCGCATCGAGTGAGGCCAGCGCGTCGGCCAGGGCCGACAGTTCGCCCAGGTACGGCTGCAGCGCGTCCAGCAGCTGTTCGTAGAGCCATTTCTCGCGCGCCAGCGCGCGTTCCTGCGCCGACAGGGCCTTGTCCTCGAAGGCCTTCAGCTCCGGCGTGATGTAGCGCTCGGCGTTCTTCAGCGTCTGCCGGCGCTGGTAGTCGGCGGGCACGCGGCCCAGGTTCGAGGCCGTCACCTCGATGTAGAAGCCGTGCACCTTGTTGAACTGCACACGAAGATTGCCGATGCCGCTGCGTGCGCGTTCGCGCTGCTCCAGGTCCAGCAGGTAGGCATCGCAGTTCTGGCTGATGTCGCGCAGTTCGTCCAGTTCGGCATCGACGCCTGGCGCGATGACACCGCCCTCGCGCAGCAGTACCGCCGGTTCTTCGGCGATGGCGCGCAATGCGTCGGCGATGTCGGGCGAGGTCGCCAGCGCCCGGTGCAGCCGGTCCAGCAGCGCCGTACCGGTGGGCACTGCGGTCGCCAGCGCCGGCAGCGATTGCAGCGTGAAACGCAGCCCGGCCAGCTCGCGCGGGCGCACCTGGCGCAGCGCGATGCGCGCGGTGATGCGCTGCACGTCGCTGACATGGCGCAGCGCATCGCGCAGCGGTTCGACGCTGCCGTCGAGCAGCCGTGTGATGGCCTCATGGCGCTGTGTGGCCCGGCTGCGATCGCGCTGCGGATGTGTCAGCCAGTGGCGCAGGCAGCGGCTGCCCATGCCGCTGCGGCAGCTGTCCAGCAGCGACAGCAGCGTAGGCGCATCCTCGCCGCGCAGCGTCTGCGTCAGTTCCAGGTTGCGGTGCGTGGCGGGCGGCAGCTCCAGCAGTTCGCCGCTGCGTTCCACCTCGAGCCGCGTCACGTGGCGCAGTGCCTGGCCTTGGGTATGTTCGGCAAAGCTCAGCAACGCCGCTGCGGCCGCCTGCGCCAGGCTCAGCCCCTGCGCGTCGTAGCTGGCCAGCGAGGCCACCTTCAACTGCTCGCACAGCTTGCGCTGGCCGAGCGTGGCGTCGAACTGCCAGGCCGGCCGCGGCGTGAGGGCCGCGCCCTGGGCCTGCACGGCCGCGGGCAAGGCGTGGCCGTCGAACAGGATCTCGGCCGGGTCCAGCCGCGCCAACCACGAGGCCAGCTCACGCTCCGCACATTCGCCCAGGCCGAGCCGGCCGCTGGACAGGCCCAGCCAAGCCAGGCCGAAGCGCTCCTTGCGCCTGTGCAGCGCCAGCAGCAACGTGTCGGCGCGCTCGGCCATCAGCGCGCTGTCGGTGACGGTGCCCGGTGTGACCACGCGCACCACCTTGCGTTCCACCGGTCCCTTGGCGGTGGCCACGTCGCCCACCTGCTCGGCCACGGCCACCGCCTCGCCCAGCTTGATCAGCCGCGCCAGGTAGGCCTCGACCGAATGCACCGGCACGCCGGCCATCACCACCGGCTCGCCGGCCGACTGCCCGCGCGTGGTCAGCGTGATGTCCAGCAGCCGGTGCGCCTTGCGCGCATCGTCGAAGAACAGTTCGTAGAAGTCGCCCATCCGGTAGAAGACCAGCGTGTCCGGGAACTCCGCCTTGATGCGCAGGTACTGCAGCATCATCGGGGTGTGCTGCGCGAGATCCGGACTGGGGGCAGTCATTCGTCGAAGGCACCGAAGGCGGGCAAGAAAGCCTACATCGTAGGGGATTCGACACGCGGGGCAGCGCCGCCGCTACTGGGGCAAGACCAGGTTCACGCCTCGTACGACCGGTCGGTCGTCAACCGGTACCGCGTCGAGCTGGAGAAGGTGCGCGCACGGTGCGTTGAGCCTCCAAGGCTCGGTGCGGCCTCCTCTTGGGCTGCGGCCCCTGCACAATCGGCTCGGTATGCGATGGAGGTGCCGCGTTCACGCGCCGGCGCCACGAGCTGGGGGGCCGGACCGATGTGGCAGGACAGCGCGCACCGATGGTGGACGATCACCCGCGCCGCAGTCGAGCTATGGCTCGACTGCAACGCGTTCAGCTATGCCGGCTCGCTGGCCTTCTACACGCTGTTCTCTCTGGCACCGGTGGTCATCATCGCCGTGTCGGTGATCGGTGTGGTCTTCGGCGAGGACGCGGCCCACGGGCAGATCGTCGCGCAACTGCAAGACCTGATGGGCCACGACGCGGCGCAGGCGGTGGAGCGTGCGGTGGCGCGCTCGCGCATCCAGGAATCGGGACTGCTGCCCACGCTGCTGGGCGCGGCGGCGCTGATCGTCGGTGCGACCACGGTGTTCGCGCAGATGCAGTTCTCGCTCAACACCCTGTGGGGCGTGGCTGCGCGGCCCAGCCGCAGCAGCCTGTTCGTGTTCCTGAAGAACCGCCTGCTGTCGCTGACCGTGGTGCTGGCCATCGGCTTCGTGCTGATGGTGTCCCTGCTGCTCGGCGTGCTGCTGCGCGCGGTGCTGCATTTCACCCACCAGTTCGTGCCGGCGGTCGCGGCACTGATGAGCGGGGCCGAACTACTGATGTCGTGGCTGGCGATGTCGCTGCTGTTCTGCGCCATCTTCAAGGTGCTGCCCGACGTGGTGCTGCGCTGGCGCGACGTGATCGTCGGCGCGCTGGTCACCGCCTTGCTGTTCTCCATCGGCCGCTACGGCATCGCCGCCTACCTGGCCTACACCGCCACCGCCTCCACCTACGGCGCGGCCGGTTCGGTGGTGCTGATCCTGCTGTGGGTCTACTACTCGTCGCTGATCCTGTTGTTCGGCGCGGCCTTCACCAAGACGCATCTTCTGGCACGCGGCTACGCCGTCGTGCCGCGCAATTCGGCGGTGCTGGTGCGGCGCGAACTGGTGACCGACTCGACCTCGTAGGTGATTCAGGCATGCACGCGCTGCCACTGCATGTACAGCACGCCGGCCAGCACCACCGCGCCGCCGATCAACTGCTCGGCCAGCGGTTGCACGCCGAAGAACAGCGTCGCGATCAACACCGCGAACACCGGCACCGTGTTCTGCCACAGGCCGCCGCTCTGGATGCCCAGGCGGTTGACGCCGATGTTCCAGGCCACGGTGGCCAGCGCGGTGCAGAACACCGCGGCCACCAGCAGCTGCGCCAGTGGCACCGGGGCGGGGTTCAGGTTGGGCGCGCCGGCCAGGCCGGTGGCGCGTGCCAGCGCCCAGAACAGCAGCAGCCAGGGCAGGGCGCCGACGGTGGTGAGGAAGGTGCGGCGCAGCTGCGGCGTGCCGAGCCCGAACCAGCGCTGCGCCAGGATCGAATAGGCGGTCCAGCTGCAGATGCCCAGCACCACCAGCACTTCGCCGCCTTGCAGGCTGAAGACGCTGCCGCCGCCGGCGCGGGCCTGGCCCCAGATGGCGATGCCGGCGCCGAGCAGCGTCAGCACGGTCGCGCCCCAGAAGCCACGCTCCAGCCGCGCGCCGGTCATCAGCCGCGACATCACCGCCACATACACCGGCGAGCCGGCCGAGATGGCGGCCACCGTCATGGTGTGCGTGCGGTACAGCCCCAGGTTGTAGAGCACCAGGAAAGCGGCCACGCACAGGCTGAGCGTGGTCACGCGCCACGGCGGGATCGGCGAGCGCAGCTGGCGCGGGCCCAGCGACACCATCACCATCCCGCCCAGCAGCAGCGCGGCCACCACGTAGCGCAGCGGCGAGACCCAGAAGGGGTCGAAATGCTGCAGCAGCTCGGCCGACAGCGGCAGGTTCAGGCCGAACAGCAGGCAGGACGTCAGATAGCCCAGCGTGCCGATCAGCCCCGCATGCCCGGCGAAGGCCCGGTTCACGCGTCGGCCACGAAGCGCGGCCAGGTGCTGGCGACGTACTGCAGGAAGGCCGGCCCCAGGCCCTCGGCTTCGAGGTGCGCACGGCTGACCGGCCGCTCGACACTGCGGAATTGCGCATCGGCCAGCGCGCGCCGCGCGAAGTCGTGGTGCAGCATCGCGCCGCGGCCGATGAGCACGAAATCGGCACCGGCGGCCAGGCAGCGCTGGGCCGTGGCCGCGTCCATGATCTTGCCAGCCACACCAAGCCGGGTGTGGCCGCGCGGCAGCGCCGCGAAGTGTGCGATCAGCGGCTGGCCGGCATAGGCCGGGTCCTGTGGCGGCTTGAAGCAGTCCCACAGCGACATGTCCAGGTAGTCGAGCTGGGCGTCGGCCATCACGCGCTGCGCCAGCGCCAGTGACTCGCTCATGCGGATGTCGAAGCGCTCGGGCGACAGCCGCAGGCCGAGCTGGAACTGCGGCCCGGTGGCGGCGCGAATGCCGTCGATGATCTCGAACAGGATGCGGCAGCGGTTGCCGAAGCCGCCGCCGTAGCGGTCGCCGCGCTGGTTGTGTTCGGCATCCAGAAACTGCGCCAGCAGGTAGCCGTGCGCGCCATGCAGTTCCACGCCCTGGAAGCCGGCCTGTTCGGCGCGGCGTGCGGCGGCGATGAAGTCCTGCACCAGCTGCTCGACCTCGGCGGTGCTCAGAGCGCGTGCGCCGGTTTCGGCGTCGTCCCAGGGCGCGACCCGCGGCTGGCCGGTGAGCTCGGTGTCGGCGCGGCGCCCGCCGTGGTACAGCTGCAGGCAGGACACACTGCCGCCGGCATGGATGCCCTGCGCCAGTCGCGTCAGCCCGGGCAGATGCGCATCGGCCCAGACGCCCAGCTGCCCGGGGAAGCCCTGGCCGTTGGCCTGCACATGGGCGGCGCAGGTCATGACCATGCCGAAACCGCCGCGCCCGCGCATCGTCAGCCAGCGGTATTCGTCTTCGCCGAGCGTGCCGTCGGCATGGCTTTGCCAGTTGGTCAGCGGGGCGAGTTGAATGCGGTTGGCCCAGCTGGGGCCGCGGCTGAGGTGCAGGGGTTCGGACAGTGCGTTCATGGCCGCCATTGTGGGCGGGCGGCCCGCCGCCCGGCTAACACCTCGGCGACACCCTAGGCGCTTCTCACCAGCGCCAGCTGGCGCGACTGCAGCACCAGTTGCCCGCTGGCGTCCCACAGCGCGCCGTCCTCGATCACACGCCCGTCGCTCAGATCCTGCGACCAGAACTCGCCGAGCATCCAGCCCGGCACCGGGCGGCGGCGCAGGTGCACCGTGAGTTCGATCGTCGGCACCCAGCCGACCTGGCCGAGCAGGCCGAACACCGCTGGCGGAAAGGCATCGGCCATCAGCACGCAGGCCATGGCGTCGGGCGCGCGCCCGTCGACGAAGCGGATCCAGCCGCTGATGCGCGCGCGGCCGGCGCCGCGCGGCCGGGCCTCGTCGGGATGCAGCCGCACGTCCAGCTGATCGAGGATCGGCAGTGCCACGCCCTGAGCCGAGGCCGAGCGCGCCCGGCATTGTTCGGGCGGTGGCAGCTCGGGCCTGGGCATCGTCAACAGCGGCGGCGAGGCGGCATCGGTGCCGCCCAGGTCGCCCATCGCCGCCAGCAGCTCCAGCCGCGTGCCGCCGTCCTGCGACAGCGTGGCGCGCAGCGTGCTCAGCTGGCGGCCGCTGCGCAGCAGCTGGGTATCGATGCGGCAGGGCTGGCCGGACAGCCCCGGACGCAGGTAGTGCGCCGTCAGGCTCAACGGGTCGGGCTGCGCCGGCATGCGCTGGCGCATCGCCTGGGCCGCCAGTGCCAGCAGGTAGCCGCCGTTGGGGTTGGCGCCGATGTTCCAGGCCGGCTGCACTTGGCCCACAAAGGCGCCCGCCCCATCGAGCGGCGTGACGCGGGTGTCGTCGTCGAAGGCGCTCACCTCAGCTCAGGCCGCTGACCGGCAGCGCCGCACCATGCACGGCACGCGCCGCATCCGAAGCCAGGAAGCGGATGACCGCGGCCAAGTCGGCCGGCGCCACCCAGCGCGCCGGGTCGGCGTCGGGCATCGCGCTGCGGTTGTCGGGCGTGTCGATGATCGTCGGCAGCACGCAGTTGACGTTGATGCCGCGCTCGCGCAGCTCCGCGGCCATGGCTTCGGTCAGGCGGATGACCACCGACTTCGACGCGGTGTAGGCGCCCATCTGCGCCAGGCCCTTCTGCGCACTGAAGGCGCCGACGTTGACGATCTTGCCGCCGCCGGCGCTCAGCATGGCCGGCACCACCGCGCGCGCCGTGTGCAGCAGCGTGCGCACGTTCAGGTCGAGCAGGAAGTCCCAGCTGGCGTCGCTGGTCTCGTGTACCGCCTCGCCCATGCGGAAACCGCCGGCGATGTTGCACAGAACGTCGATGCGGCCGAAACGAGCCAGCGCGGTGTCCACCATCGCCTGCGCCTGCGCGGCGTCGAGCAGGTCGCAGGGCGCGAAGAGGCGGGCCGAATCTTCGGCGCCGAACGCGCGCTGCAGCAATTGGAGCTCACGGTCGATCAGCGCCAGATTCGCGCCTTCGCTGTGGAAGGCCGCGGCCAGCGCGCGGCCCAGGTGGCCGGCCGCGCCGGTGATGAAAACGGTGCGCTTCGTCATTCAATGGCTCCTGTTCGCGGTGCGCTGCCGCGTGCCGGCGCCGCTGTGGCAGGTCGCTGGCGGCACCCACGTTCTTCGGCCCACGTCGCGGGCCGCACGCCACGCTGAACCGTGCCTGCCCGTCGCAGGCGGGGACCTTTCAGCGGTCGCCACGTTTGCCGGCGGCATAGCGCCCGGTGCCGCGCGTGAGCACGCGGTCGCTGTCCAGCACCTGGCCGGGCTGGAACTCGCTGCGACCCTCGATGCGCTGGTACAGCGGCCCGAAGTCGATGCGCGCCAGTTCCAGCAGTTCGTCCAGGCTGCCGAGCACGAAGTAGCTTTCCTGGAAGTCGTCGATGCGGTAGTGGGTGCGCATCACGCGCTCCAGCTCGAAACGGATGCGGTTCGGCGACGGATCGTCGAGCGAAAAGACGCTTTCGGTGGCCGAGCTGGCGATGCCGGCGCCGTAGATGCGCAGCCCGTCGTGCTGCTGCACCAGGCCGAACTCCACCGTGTACCAGTAGACCCGCGCCAGCTGCGTCAGCTTGCCCAGGCGCTGCGCGCGCAGCCCGCCTTCGCCGTAGGCCTGGATGTAGTCGGCGATCACCGGGTTCATCAGCATCGGCACGTGGCCGAAGACATCGTGGAAGACATCGGGCTCTTCCAGGTAGTCCAGCTCGTGCGGCATGCGGATGAAGTTGCCGGAGGGGAAGCGCCGGTTCGCCAGGTGCTCGAAGAACACCTCGTCCGGCACCAGCCCGGGCACCGCGATCACCTGCCAGCCGGTGCGCTTCATCAGCACCTCGGACAGGCGGCGGAAGTCGGGGATCTGCTCCGGCCCGATCGGCAGCTCGTGCATGCCGGCGACGAACTCGTCGCAGGCGCGGCCGGGCAGCAGCTTCGTCTGGCGCTCGAACAGCGTCTTCCAGGTGGCGTGTTCCTCGGCCGTGTAGTGGTCCCAGCCCTGGTCGATGCTCCAGTCGGCGTTCTCGGGGGCGGCGCCGGCGGCCAGGCCGTGCTTGACGTTTTCGATCAGCTGGCGCTGCATCAGCGCTCTCCCGCGGCAAAGGCGCGGTCGGCCAGCTGCGCCATGTGAACGTCGCGCTGCGACAGGCCCTGGCAGTCGTGCGTGCTCAGCGTCATGTCCACGCGGTTGTAGACGTTGAACCACTCCGGGTGATGGTCGGCGCGTTCGGCGGCCAGCGCGATGCGTGTCATGAAAGCAAAGGCCTCGCCGAAGTCGGCAAAGACGAAGCTGCGGCTGATGGCACCGCGCGCGGCGTCGTGTGTCCACTGCGGCAGCGCCGCCAGCGCGTCGCGGACCTGTTCGGGTTCGAGCTTGCGGATCATGGTCATTCCCCTGAAGGCGCGGGCAGCACGGTGGCGCTGCAATTGCCGAAGCCGATGCGGCGGTAGCCGCCGCGCTGGCAGTGGCCGCGCAGCGTGATGGTGTCGCCGTCGAGCAGGAAAGTGCGCTGCTCGCCATTGCTCAGCGTGATCGGCCGCTTGCCGCCCTGGCTCAGCTCCAGCAGCGAGCCGGCCTGGGCGGGCAGCGGGCCCGACAGCGTGCCCGAGCCGAACAGGTCGCCGCTGGACAGCGCGCAGCCGCCCACCGTGTGGTGCGTGACCAGCTGCGCCACCGTCCAGTAGGCGGCGTCGGCAAAGTTGGAGCTGGCGATGCGGTCGCCCGCGTGGCCGGCATCGCGCATCGCGGCCGTCTGCAGCCACACTTCCAGCGCCACGTCGAAGGCGCCATGCGCGCGGTCGTCGTCGTTGTCCAGGTAGGGCAGCGGCTGCGGCTCGCCGGCCGCCCGCGTGAAGGCCTTGCGGAAGGGCGCCAATGCCTCCAGCGTGATCATCCACGGCGAGCTGGTGCTGGCGAAGTTCTTCGCCAGGAAGGGGCCGAGCGGCTGGTACTCCCACGCCTGGATGTCGCGCGCGCTCCAGTCGTTGAACAGCGTCAGGCCGAAGACATGCTGCTCGGCGCGTTCGATCGGTATCGGCTGGCCCATCGGGTTCGGCCGGCCGATGAAGATGCCGAGCTCCAGCTCCAGGTCCAGTCGCTGTGTCGGCTCCAGCCGCGGCACCGTGTCGCCGGGCCCCATCAGCTGGCCCATCGGCCGCATGAAGGCATGGCCGCTGGGCATCACGGTGGAGGCGCGGCCGTGGTAGCCGATGGGCACCCACCTGTAGTTGGGCAGCAGCGGGTTGTCCGGACGGAACAGCTTGCCCACCGCGGTGGCATGGTGGATGCCGACGTAGAAGTCGGTGTAGTCGCCGATGTCGCAGGGCAGGCCGAGTTGCACCTCGCTCATCGGCGCCAGCGCCTCGGACCACGCTGCCTGCTGCGCGCTGCCGGCCGTGAGGCCGTCGCTGAGCGCGCGCCGCAGCGCCAGCCGGTCTTCGGGCAGCAGCTGCATCAGCCGCGCCATGTCGGTGTAATCGATCAGGCCGGTGCGCTGCAGGTCCAGCACCTGGTCGCCGATGGCCACGCCGATGCGCCAGCCGTCTTCGGCAGCCGACCTGAAACGGCCGAAGGGCAGGTTCTGGATCGGGAACTCGCAGTCGGCCGCATTGGCCGCTTCGACCCAGCTCTGGCGCTGCGCATCGTGCGTGGCGTCGATGACCGGCTTCATGCCTGGAACTCGCGCTGATGCAGGAAGGCAGCATGCTTCGGCGCGCGCTTCGTCTGGCTCCATTCGTCGAGCATGTCCCACTTGACCGCGTCGAGCCGGGCGTGGAAGGCGGCCTCGTCGGGGTCCGGGCAGGCCAGCTCGACGCGGTGGCCGTTGGGGTCGAAGAAGTAGATCGAGTGGAAGGCGCCATGGTCGGTGACGCCCAGCACCTCCACATCATGCGCTTCGAGATGCGCCTTGTACGCGAGCAGCGTGGCCCGGTTCTTGACCTTGAAGGCGATGTGCTGCACCCAGTCGGGTGTGTTCGGGTCGCGGCCCATCGGCGCCTGGGTCGGCAGCTCGAAGAAGGCCAGCACGTTGCCGCCGCCGGCATCGAGGAAGACGTGCATG
>Ga0315912_10001160_pt1 | contig 34766 bp, 20 predicted proteins | sample VfabasoilMG_FD_204469 | JGI IMG/M metagenome (GOLD analysis project Ga0315912, IMG submission 204469) | Garden soil microbial communities collected in Santa Monica, California, United States - V. faba soil | ecosystem: Environmental > Terrestrial > Soil > Garden | place: USA: California... | reverse complement strand
GCCCAATCCGCGCACCGACCAGTGTGGGCGTCCGGAAATCAAACGGTGAACCATCCACGGCGCGCAATTCTCCGGTCGGAATCGAGGTTGCGTCCACGGGCAGGAACTTGTCGGCGTTGATCGTCACCTCGTGATCGAGGATGGTGCCGCGGCCCGCCAGATTGAAATAGGGATGGTGAGTAAGATTCACGACTGTGGGCTTGTCAGTGGTGGCAGAATAATCCAGACGCAGTTCATTATTGCGCGTCACGGTATAAACCGCCTTGACCGTCAACGTGCCGGGATACCCTTCTTCGCCATCAGCGCTGACATGGGTCAACTCAAGTGCGGGTCCGTTCGTCGTTACCATGGGCCGCGCCTTCCACACCACCTTGTCGAAACCCTTCAAACCACCGTGCAAGGCGTTCGGACCATTGTTCTTTGCCAGCTGATAGGTTTTGCCATCCAGCGTGAACTGACCGTTGGCGATGCGGTTGCCATAACGGCCGACGAGACAGCCGAAAAACGGGCTGTTGCTGACATAGCGATAATGACTGTCAAAGCCAAGAACGACGTCCACCGGTTCTTCCTTGCCGCCGGGCACAAACAGGTGCGTGACCGTGCCGCCGTAGGTGCTGATGCGCGCCTCCATGCCGTGCTTGTTGCGCAGCGTGTAATACTCCACCGGCGTGCCATCCTTCAAGTTGCCGAAATGGTTCACATAAATCGCCCCGGCAGGATTTTTGATGCCCGGGCTGTGGTAGGTATGGGAACAGCCGGCCGCCAGCACGGCCAGCGCGGCACAACTCAGGAACGAGGTCAATGATTTGCTCATGTGATGTTTGGATTTTGTGTCGTCGGTTTTAAGAAAGCAGTTCGGGAAACTGCGCCAGTTATTTCTGCCCGTAATACGCCCCCGGCCCGTGTTTCCGGAGGAAATGTTTGTCGAGCAACACCGATTGCATCGGCTTTGTCTTCGGATTGATGCGCAATGTTTCACTGTTCAATCGGGCGATGAACTCCAGCACGCCCGCGTTATGTACCGCGTCCGCCACGTCCTTGCCCCACGTGAACGGACCATGACTCGCCACCAACACCGCCGGGTGTTGCAGCGGGTCGAGATTGTCAAAAGTTTCGACGATCACCTTGCCGGTGTTCGCTTCGTAGGCAGTCTTGATCTCCCGCGCGGTCATTTTACGCGTGCAAGGCACGTGACCATACCAGTAATCAGCTTGTGTCGTGCCATGGGCCAGCAATGGCCGGCCCGCCTGCGCCCAGGCCGTCGCATAAAGACTGTGCGTATGGACCACGCCACCGATCCCGGGGAACGAACGATACAACTCCAGATGCGTGTCGGTGTCTGAACTCGGCTTGAGATTGCCGCCCACCACCTTTCCGGTCGCCAACGACACGACGACCATGTGCTTTGCCTTCATGCCATCGTATGGCACACCGCTCGGCTTGATGACCATCACGCCACGCGCGCGATCCACGCCACTGGCATTGCCCCAGGTTTCAATGACCAGCCCTTTGCGAACCAGATCCAAGTTCGCTTTGCAAACTTCGGTTTTGAGTTTTTCCAGCATAAATCTTCAGCAACCATGAAAGGCACGAAACATTTGAAACCAGATTTCCAATCAAGCTGGGTTCACCGAGCCAGCCTCAAACAGAAAGGGCTTTCCTCGCGAATCGGGATCGTATCCAGCGCCCATCGCGCTCTCCACGCGCTGAACCAAACGCTTGTCGGTAACGCGAAACCTCTGACGCTCAGGCATAGCTCTATGCCATGACTTGTCGAAACTAAATTCTAAAATCAACTTACGGCGACTTTCAATACGAGGCTCAACCAGAATTGCCAATCCTAAAAGCCCTTGATCGGAAACCCACCGAGGTTGGCGATGAACGCTCCAGCTAAACTCGGAATCTCCGACTCGTATTACTCCACTTTTAGATTCACTCGACACTCGTTAGCTTTCGCGTGTTCCGTGCCAGGAAATCATTCCCTCACGCGTCCTCGGATCTCAATCAGCTTCTTCATAACGCCATACAGATTTCCATTCCACCCCTTCGTACCGAAGGCATCGTGGAGCTGTTTGTAGACTGGGTAGAGCTCTTTGTAGGTTGCGTGCGCTTTGGCGTTCGGTTTGAAAACCCTCGGCTTCAGGCCAGTCATGCGTTTGATGGCCGTGGCATAATTCTTGTGCGCGCCGGCCACCACCGCGGCCGCGATGGCGGAGCCGAGGGCACAGGTTTGCGCCGAGCGGCTCACTTTCATCGGTCGCCCCGTCACGTCCGCATAAATCTGCATGACGAATGGACTTTTCTCCGCGATGCCGCCGCAGTTCACCACGGACGAAATCTTCACCCCGTATTCCTCGAAGCGATTGATAATCGTCAGCGCGCCAAACGCCGTCGCCTCGACCAGCGCGCGGTAAATCTCCGCTGGCGTCGTGTAAAGCGTCTGGCCCAAGAGCGCACCGGTGAGCCGTTGATCCACCAGAATCGTGCGGTTGCCATTGTTCCAGTCGAGTGCCAGCAGGCCGCTCTCGCCGGGCTGCAATTTCGCCGCATCCGCCGTCAGCGCCTCGTGCGTGCCGGCTTTGCCGAGCGGCTGAAGGTAATTGACGAACCAGTTGAAGATATCGCCCACCGCCGATTGACCGGCTTCCAGCCCGAAGTAGCCGGGCAACACACTGCCGTCCACAATGCCGCAGAGTCCGGGCACATCCGCGAGCTTCCTTTTGTTCGCGGAGATCGCGATGTCGCACGTGCTGGTGCCGATGATCTTCACGAGGGTTCCCGGCGCAACCCCAGAACCGACGGCGCCGAGATGGGCATCGAACGCACCGACAGCCACGGGAATTCCGACGGTGAGGCCAGTCTTCTTCGCCCACGCTGGGCTGAGCCCCCCAACCGCCCGATTGATCGAATGCACGCGCGGGGTGAGTCGCTTCCGCAGTTGCGCGAGTTTCGGGTTGAGCTTCCCTAGAAATTGTTCGTCTGGATAGCCGCCCCACTTCGCATTCCACATGGCTTTATGGCCGGCAGCGCAGACCCCGGCAATAAACCGCGTCGGATGTTCACTGCCCGTAAGCGCAGCGGGAACGTAATCGGCCAGTTCCACCCACGCGTGCGCGGCATCAAAAACATCCGGCGCAACCCGGAGGCATTTGAGAATCTTGCTCCAAAACCACTCGCTTGAATACGTGCCGCCGCACTTGGCGAGATATTGCGGCCGCAGCTTCTTCGCCAGCGCGGTTATCTCGGCAGCCTCGCTGACACCGGTGTGATCCTTCCAGAGCCACGCCATCGCAGCGGGATTGTTCGCAAACTTTTTCTGAAACGCGAGTGGCTGGCCTTCTCTGTCCACGGGCAACGGCGTGCTGCCGGTCGTATCCACGCCGATGCCGATGACTTGATCAGGGCTAAATCCTTTTGCAGTCTTTCTCGCCGTGGCGAGCGCCTGTTTGATGGTGACCTCGGCGCCCTTCACATAATCCGCCGGGTGTTGCCGCGCGAGATTTGGATCGCGCGCGAGAATCACGCCCTGCGTGCCGTGCGAGTAAGCCCAGACGGCCGCGGCGACTTCCGCGCCGTTCGCGACGTTGACGATGAGGGCGCGAACCGAGTTCGTCCCGTAATCCAATCCGATGGTGTACTGCGTGCTCATAGAAAATCTCAACTCGCGATCATCACTTTGACGACCTTATCCCGGTAAGCCGCGTTGAGTTTGAACGCAGCGGCGGCTCTTTTCAACGGAAAGCGGTGGCTCACCAATCCCGCCAGGTCCACGCGCCCACTGGCGGCCAGCCGGATGGCGCGCGGATAGGTGTGCTTCATCCGTCGGCTCATGATGATCGTGAGCCCCTTGCGCCGGGCGACGGAGGCCTTGAGTGCCAGTTGATTTCCGCCGGCGATGCCAACGATGACCAATCGCCCACCCAGCCGGCACATGTCGGCGGCCTGTGCCACGGATTCATCAGCCCACGCGGCCTCGATGGCCACATCCACACCCCGACCGCGAGTTTCTTTCAACAACCACTGCGGTCCGGCTTGATAACCGCAACCAACCGGAATGCCGCCCCACTTTTCTGCAAGTTTCAACCGCCACGGGTGCTGATCAGAAATGAAAATCGGATCGGCGCCCGCGAGTCGGGCAACTTGCAGAATAAGCAGGCCAATCGGGCCAGCGCCAAGAATCGCGACGCTGTGTCCCACCCGCAGCTTGGCGAAATCCACTGCATGAATGGCGACGCCGAGCGGTTCGAGCAGCGCGGCTTCCTCGTCGTTAATGGTGCGCGGGACGGGAAAACAACCGTGCGCCGGCATTAGCATTTGCTCGCACAAACTGCCGCCGTAGGGGTAATTGCCGCAGAACGCCAGATGGCAACACAAGTTGGGATGGCCCTGTTCACATAGTTCACAATGACCGCAGGGCTGCGCCGGATCCACCGCCACACGCGTGCCGGGTTTCAGCGGCTCAAAGTTCCCATCAAATGACTCGGGTCCAACTGCAGCAACAACCCCGGAGAATTCATGACCGATGACCAGTGGCGCTTTGATATCCGTGTCGCCAATCCGGCCATCGTGATAGAGATGGAGATCGCTGCCGCAAACACCGGTGGCCCGTACTTGAACAAGCGCCTGACCCCGGCCCGGAGCCTTTGGCAATGGCACGCGTTCGACGCGCAAGTCTCGCGCCCCATGCAGCCGGGCGGCGAACATGGTGACGGCGTTGGATTGGCGAGGTGTCTTCAACCCGGGGCAGCCTGTGAACCTCCCTATTTCACCGGCATCCGCAGCACGGTCAAGGAATTTGCTGGCAATGTCACGGGCTTGTCCAGGGCGAGAGTAGTGTTGCTTTCCTTCGGCGCAATCTTATCAGGTGCGCTGAGCGAATTCTCATCCGCCCGGCCCGCGCCAGTCAGCACAATGGTGCGAGCATCGCCGGCGAGATTAATCTTCACTTCCGCAGGTGCGTCGTCGCCGTTCACCAGCTTTACGATGATCTCTCCCCTGCCCTCGTCGCGCGTAGTGGAGGCGTAAAGTCGCTTGCCGCGAGTGGCCTCAAGCTTCGTCGGCAGAACCACGTCGCCACGATGGTGCGCGAACAGCTTCTGAACATGATAATTGGGAGTGCCAAAACTCCGGAGGTTGTCCACCCAGATGAGGTTCGGCGTCCACTGCCAACCGTCCATGTGCGCGAACAGCGGGGCGTAACTGGCCAGGCGGACGACCGCGGCATTGCGTTCCATGCCCGTCATGAATGCCGCTTCGGCGATGGCGCATTCGAGGTTATTGCGGTTGAGCACGCTCACGACCTTGTCGCTCTGGGCGGCGTATTCGCCAAAAAACACCTTCGGACCTTTGGGATCATAGTTGTCGAAGCGATGAGTGTTGTTAAAGAACCATTCGGGCTTCGCATAGCAGTGCTCGTCCACGATGTCCGCTTTGAGTTCGCGCAGTTTCGGCCAAGCAAACTTGAAGTGATCGTCCGCCGGTCCCGGCCCGGCGCTGGAAATGAGTTGAATCTCAGGGTGTTTTTCCTTCAGCGCGGCGTGGAACTTCGCATAACGCTCAATATACGGCTGCTGCCAGTTTTCGTTGCCGATGCCGATCATCTTCAGGTTGAACGGCGCCGGATGCCCCATCGCGGCGCGCTTCGCTCCCCAAGGGCTGATGACCGGGCCATTGGCGAACTCGATCAAATCAATCGCGTCCTGGATGAATGGTTCAAGCTGATCAAGCGGACACGCCTCACCGGAATTAAACTGACACGCGAGCCCGCAACTGAGGATCGGCATCGGTTCCGCCCCGATGTCTTCGCATAGTTGAAAAAACTCAAAGAATCCCAGGCCAAAGGATTGGAAGTAGTCCGGCGCCGGGCGATGCAGAAATTCATAGTTCCAACGGTTGATCAATACCTCGCGTTCGGCGACCGGGCCGATCGTCTTCTTCCACTGGTACCGTTTATCGAGTTCGCTGCCCTCGACGATGCAGCCGCCGGGAAAGCGCATGAAGCCCGGCTTGAGATCGGCGAGCAACTGCACCATATCCGCACGCAAACCGCCCGGGCGATTCTTCCACGTCTTTTCCGGAAAAAGCGAAAGCATGTCGAGGTCCACTGCACCCGCGCCGTCCATGAGCACGTAAAGTTTGGCTTTCTCGTCAGTGGACTTTGGGCGCAGCACTGCCGAGTGTTGCGTCCAATCGCCCGAGAAGCGCTCCAACCGCGCCGAGTCCAGGAGCATGCCGCTGGAGCTGTAGAGTTCGACGCGCAGCCGGGGATTGCCAGCGGTTTTGCGAACCTGCATCGAGAAGTTGTACGCCTCACCTTGCTTCACTCCGATTCCGCGGAAGCCCTCATTCGCGACGCCGAACAGGTCCTTCCCTTGCGATTCAATGCGGAGGTAGTGCGGGTTCTTGGCGTTGAATGGATTCTCACTGCGAATTGCAATCGTGCCACGCGCCTTGCTGGGGGAAAGTTTGTGCCAGCCCATCATTGGCTCGGGAAACTCAAACCCGCGATTCTTCACCAACTCCGCGTAGAGCCCGCCGTCCGCGCCGAGATTGATGTCCTCAAAGAAAATTCCCCACATCGCCGGATTGATGCGGGCGCCCGGCTGGTCGGTTTGCACGGTGACGACAGCATCGGCCGCGGGAGCGGTAAGAGACAGGGACAAACACAACGTAGCGAGGAGCGCGCGAAGCGATGGGGATTTCATGTTCGTTACCAGTCCGGGAAGTCAACCGCATTGTCACGGTCTCGACAATGCCAATTTGCGCTTGAGTGACTGACCTTGAGGCGTCTCACCAAACCTGCCATCAAGGTTCATAAATCTGCACCCGATAGAAACGGTTCGTCTCACCCCCAAGCGGCCCAGTCACGGTGTTCACGAAGTTTGACGCACTGAACCACAGCACGTTGGCTGGCACGTTCCACAAACTCCAGTTCGTGAAGTCCGTGCTGGTTTCCACGAGAAAACCGAGGTTGGCAATCCGCTGAAAGCTCACCCCGACCGTACCTGCGTTCTCATCGATGGAAATCGTCCATGGCGGCGGCACGGCGTTCGTCGGCGAAGTCTGCGTGAGGTATTCGTAGTAATTGTTGGCGCCGTCCTGGTCCGGATCGGCAATGGCAAGTGCGTTCGGAACATTCGTGGAGCCGAAGTAGGTCAATTGCCAGCTCGCAAAGCTCACCCGGTTTGTCAGCTCGATGCCAATCCAAGCGTGCAAGAGATTCGTGGCAGCTTCGTCAATCACCATCGATGCCAGCGGTGGCATCCGGCTGAAACCGTTGCCGCGGATGCGTTGGAGGACGACGGAGTGCGCCGGGTCGCCGGGGATTACGAGTTGGTTGGTGGGATTGCCGCCGTTGTTGTAAGGCGTGCCATGAATGAGCATCGTCTCGTCGAGCGATAGCCACGCCCGCGCGTCCCAGGTGGCAGGGCCGGCGCCGCCGGTCTGGTGGCACTGAACACAATTCACCGAAAAATAGGAGCGCGCGCGATGTTCGAGACTCACCGCCGCGTCATTGGCACGCGAGAATGCCGGCAACGCTTGCGGCGCGGCGACCGGATTGGCGAAATAGCCCGCCGCGCTGAGCAACGCGAGCTGGTTGCCAGTCTGCCCGTTCATGGAGGCACTTTGGTTGAGCTGGCGCGTGTTAAAGCTCAACGCCCGCCCACCCACTTCTGTATGGCAGACGAGACATTCCGAACGCGACGGAACTCCCCACTGCTGCGTAAGAATCGTAAGCCCGTTGGTGATGGTGAGATTGAAATTCGTTCCGCCATCCGCGACGAGGGACGCCTCGTCCCCCGCGCCATTCCATGCATAGCTCACGCCGTACATGCCTGCGTCGTTCTTGACGAGGAAGCGCGTCTCCAGCCGTTTCTTGGTGGCTGGATTGCCGCGGGTCGTCTCCATGTCGAAATGCTTCACCCATACCATGCCGCTTGGCAGTGACCAGTTGCCATCGGTCACGTGGGTGACTGTGTTCGTCAAATCGGGAATCCCGAACCAACGACGTTTGATGGCATGATCCGACCAAAACGAAACGATGGGCTCATAACTCACCAGCCCGGGATTGGGCGCGAGATCCGCGAGATCGGCAAATGCGCCGGTGTCGCTGAGCTTCTGCGGAAATGTTGCGTCACCGGTATCCACGCGAACGAGACGTTCGATGCGGTTCATCACATAATTGGCTACCAAGATGTCTCCGTTGCCCGGGTCAAGACCGAACCCTGCCGGTGCGATGGTGCTGCCCAGTCGCTGTACGGACACGGTGCCGTTCGTTCGCCATAGCGCCCAGACGTGCGTGGACTCGAAGTCTCCGAAAATGTATGCGCCCGTCAGTTCAGGAATGCGCGATCCGCGATACACAACGCCACCGGTGACCGAGTTGCCTTTGAATTGCGGATCGCCGCCCGCAACTGTCGTGTGCGGGTACGGATACAATGGCGGGGAGTGAACAAAACTGGGCGGCGGGTTGGAAAGCAAAGTCGGCTGTCCGTTGTAGAGCGAGACCGTGTTAAACAGACCTTCGAGATAAGCCCAGCCATAATTGCCGCCGTTGGTGACAACATTGATTTCTTCGTATCGATCCTGGCCAACGTCACCCACCCAGATTTCGCCCGTCGGCTTATCAATCGAGAACCGCCAGATGTGCCGAAAACCGACCGCGAACATTTCCGCGCGCAGCGTGTTGGTGTTGATTGGCGAGCCAAGAAACGTCGTCGCGTTGACGAATGGATTATCCGCCGGAATGGAGTAGAACGCCTGGCCGGAGCCGTTCGTGTAGATCGTCGTAGTGTTTGCGGAGGGCCGCGGCTCGAGGTTGCCGGGCCGCTTATCCACATCAATGCGCAGCAGGGCCGAAAAGAGATCCTTGTCGATCCGCTGCGAGTTCAGCCGAATGTTGTATTGCTGCCCTTCATCGCCCATGCCGACATAGAGGTAGCCGTCATTGCCGAAATGCAGATCGCCCCCGTTGTGGTTAAAATCCTGATCCACCACGTCAAACAGCTTGAGCTGCGTGTTCGTATTCACGGTCAGAGTGACCGGGTCAGCCGTGAACCGGGAGACCCGATCGATGTAAGGCGAACCGGGAGCGAGATAATAGACGTAGAAATGACCATTCGTGCTGAAGCCCGGATGAAACGCCATGCCTAGCAAGCCGCGCTCACCTTCGGTAGTGTCATCGAAGGACACCTGACTGACGATGTCCAGGAAAACCACCCGCTGCGGAGAAGCTGAATTGATGTCGGGCACATAGGAAATGCGACCGCGCCGTTCGGCCACGAAAATCTTGTTCGTCACGCCCGGAGGCGTGCTGACGGCGACCGCGTCCTCAAAGAACAGACCGGGAAACGCATCAACGAATTGATATCCCACCACCGGCGGAGTGGAAGGCAGCGCGAGCGTAGGTGCCGGGAGTCGCAAGGCATTGGTTATGGTCAGCGAGACCGTGGCCACGGCGGACGTCTGGCCGAGAGAATTCTGCACCCGGTAAGTGAAAAGATCGGCCGTGGTCGCATTGCCATTGTGGGTGTAGAGAATGCGCCCGTCCGGTTTCACGACTGCAGTGCCGTTGCTCGGCGGCGTCACGACCTCCAGCGTGCTCGGCACGCCAGCCGGGCCGGTATCGTTGGCCAGCACGGCCAGCAACGCTTTCGCGCCCGGGTTGAGCGTTGCCACATCATTTGCGACCTGGGGCGGGAGCGCGGGCAACCCATTTGGCCCTGCCAGAAAATTGCTTTGCACCAGGCCCGGCGGGAGCGAGACATCATAAATGCGAAACTCATCCATCGCACCGCCGAAGTAGGGATCAGGATACTGAGACTTACCAAGGTAATTCTGCGTGGTGTTACCAAGACTCGACGGGTTTAGCGTCATCGCGTTATTCGTTCCCACGGCCAGGCCATCCACGTAAAGGATCGCCACGTTGCCGGACAGCGTGACCACCACGTGCTTGACGGTCGCCGCGGGCAAGGCGGAGGTGCCGTTCACGCGCTGTTCATTGGCACCGCCACCCGTCGTCGTGATGGCGAATCGAATCGGCCCCGCGCCACCATCCGCGCGCGGCGTGAGGAACATGTTTACGGTCTGGCCGCTGCCGAAATCAAAAATCCGCGACCACGTGGCGGTAACGCTGTTGGAAACCCACGCTTCCAATGTGATGGCCTCAAGGCCGTTCAGAATGCCCGCCGGCAAATCTACATAGGCAGAGGTCCCGTTGAGCTGGAGCTGGCCGCCCGCAACCGTCGCCCCGCCCTGCATCGTGCCGTGAGCCGTGCCAATGAAATCCGCAGCGTCGGTCGCGAACAGGTACCGATGCTTCAGGTGTTGCGTGAGGGGATTGATCACCGTAACCAGCCGGCTGTCCTGCTTGCCCTGGTAAGTCGCCGTGATGGTCGCAGTGCCCGATCCGCGCGCCAACAGCACACCGCCAGCACTTACGGCAATGATGTTGGTGGCGCTGGAGGAATAGGCCGCCCCGGAAGTAACATCGTTCGTGATACCACTGCCAAAATTGGCGAGCACGGTCGCCTGCCCGGTACCGCCCAACAGAATTTCCGAAGGGACTTGGAGCGACACCGACTGGGCGATAGCGAAGACAACTTCGCTCGCGGTCGGCGCATTCAAGTGATTGTAAATCGTGGTCGCACCGCTGCCAGAATAGGCATAGACCGTGGCGTAATAGCGGACCCCGGGGACCAGATTGCTCACCACCACATTGCTGCCCGGCCCGGCATACACAACAAAGTTGCTTGCACCGAGATTTGCGCCACTCCCAAAACTGGCACTGGCGGTGTAGGTAAAACCGTTGACAGGATGATTCGCGGGCGCCTGCGCCGCATTCAACACCACAAGGCTGCCGCTGCCATTCGTGGATGGCGTCCATGAAACCGTCAGGGCGCCAACCAGTCCGTTCGTCACCACACTCACGACGGCAGCCGGCGTCAGATAGTCCGGACCGGCGGCGTAACTGCTGACGATTTCGGCGGGCGTCAGCGCGTGATTGTAAATGCGCATCTCGTGATACGAGGCGTTGGCGGTTGCATCTCCCGTGAACGGGGAACGCGCCAGCCAGACGGTCCGATTCACCAGCGCACTGAACGCGGCCAAAGTGTACGTGCCCGCGACTTGATTCGTCACCAGCACGCCGTCGCGATACCACGTCACCAGCGATTGTCCACCCGGACCGCCAGTCGCGGAAAACACGATCGCGTAATGGTTGACCGTGTCGGTAGGGGTATTAAGCGCGCTGTCCACGGCCGCATACGGCCGCCAGCCAAAGCGCTGTTGATTGCCCACAATACCGATCGACCAGGAAAGCCGGAAATTGTTCGTCGTGGGATTCGGCACCGCGTCGCCCTCGGTCAATTCGATGATGCGGCCCCAGTTGGGAAACGAATGGGCCTCAGCCCAGAGTTCGATCGTTGAGTTCGTGACGCCGTCAAACACCGTACCCGGAATCGTGACGTAATCGGCTGACGCCCGCGTTCCGCCATCCAGCCGCACGGCCCCATTGGTAAGCGCGTAGCCACCGGCCCCAGCGAGCACAGCGACGGATGCTGGCGTCAGCCCGACGGAGTTGGCGAGATTCGTGCCCGTGCTTTCGTTAAAACTCCAGCGATGCGTGAGTGCCGCGCGAGCCGCCGAGTGGGCGAGCAATAACAACGAGACGAGAGCGGAACAAGTTACGACTTTGCGCATAGATATGAGCGGACAGGCATGAAGCTATCGCGGCTGGGGGCAGAAATCCATCGCGATGACGGCACCTGGGCCGAAATCGCGCAGATCAACCTGCCGGCAATGGTACGGGCATCGTTTGCGCCGGTCTTTTGCAGAGATAAGCCAGGGATGCACATCGTGGCGGGCGGTTGATCAAGAATTGCCCGTCAAGGCAGGATGGCGCTGGTTACCACCAGAAGCCCCGGCTCGTACCGGAGGCCCGCTGTTCCATCAATCGGAACTTGCGCCACTCGACATGGCCGTCCTTGAACGCGATGTTGCCGCCATCCGGAAGCGCCTTTTTCAGGTGCGGACTCAAGTGTGGCAGTCTGGTGCCGGGCGGATACTCAAACCCACCCTCAACGCTCGTGAAGCTACCCGCGGGTTGCGGGTTGGCCGCGGTACCCGCCTTGTTCTCGCTGATTGTGGCATCGGCGATCAAGGGCCGATCGGTGCTCGCCGGTGGCGGGAGCGTAACCGCCGCATTCACCTGGATTGATTCCGACATCATGGTCGTGTTCTGGTTCGTCGTGACGAGATTGAAGGAAGCCCGATTTGCAACCGGTCCGGTAAACGCCATCACGTAGCCAATGACATGGAAGGTGGTGGTGAAATTCCAAAGACTGCTCGGGAAGGCGTTGCCAAAGTTCACGGCGTCATGAAACCGGGGACTGGTGCCGGGACAATAAAACGTCTTCTTCTGCAAGCCGCTTTGCAACATGAGGTCGCCGGGGGCGTTGGGCAGATCCCACGCCCAACCGCCGCCGGGGGAAGCAATCTCCGGCAGCTTATCGCGGTTGTCAGTCGCGTAGATCGTCGTGGCGATGGCAAACTGCTTGAGATTGTTGACGCATTGCACGCGGCGCGCCCGTTCCTTGGCCTTGGCGAGCGCCGGCAGCAACATGGCGGCCAGAATTGCGATGATAGCAATCACCACCAGCAACTCGATGAGGGTAAACGCAGGCTCACCAGCGCCAGGGCAATTCCGACGAATGCGGTTTGGGTTTTGGTTCAATTCCATTTCAGTGTCATCCGGTTCAAGGCCAACGGTGCGGCCAGTCGAAATAACCGGGCCGGGATTCAAACTCCCGGCCCGGCTGATTAATTACGGGAGCAACAAGCGGAAGAACACGTTGGTCTGCGCCGGATTGACCGTCAGGTTCATCTGCGTAACGGTGGTCGAACCGGCCACCGCATACCAATCCACCAGAGAGGCGACGCTGACGGAGTTCGACTGCAAGGTCAGGCCAAGTTGGTTCGGCGGCCAGCTCAGGTTGATGGCGTTGCCGGAGTAACCCACGTTAAGAGTGAATGTCGTGTTGGCGGCCACACTCGCGACCGAGACGGTGCCGTCCACCAGCAGATTGGAGGTGTCCCAGGTCACCGTCTGCCCCGGAGTCTGGGAAACGATCGTGAATCCACCGCTGCGGCTTGATGCGCTGAACAGCGTAAACGTGTCGCCCACTTGAAGCGGCGCGCCGATGTTTCGCAATATCAGCGTGCCGTTGTAAGCGATCGGATTGCCGGACAGGTTGAGCAGGTCCGCAGTTTGAGAGCCGCCGCGATCCACTTCCGCAATGACGCTGCTGCCAGCCGAGAGGACCGGCGACAGGCTCAACGTCAACGTGCCAATGCTCGACCCGGGCGCCAACGCGCCCCCTGATTCCACGGTCACCAAGCCACTAATGGAGCCGCTACCGCCCAAGGTGGCGCCGGCCTTCACCGTCGCCGCTCCGGGAATGATGCCGTCCACCAGCAACGTGCCGTTGCTCACAATCGTCAGGCCGCTGTAGGTGTTGGCCCCAGCCAGCGATAGCACGCCACTGCCAAGTTTGACTAAACCGCCGCCGGGCGACGCACCATCCTCTGCCAGGACGGACGCGTTAGTCAGGCCGAAGCCTTGGGAGTCGAATATCAGGCCGCCACTCTGAATCAAGCAAGCCGTGGTAACGGAGATGAAATCCGCGCTACTGGCACTGGCTTGCAGCGTGCCGCCATTGAAGTAAGCCGTCGATGAAGCCACGGCGTTGTTCGGTCGCACCTGGGTGGCCTGGATAAGTCCACCGTTGAGGCGCAACGTGGCGTTGGCTGACGCGTTTTCACCGAGCCACAACATGCCGTTGTTCAACACCTGCCCACCATTCACCACCAGCAAGCCTGTAGCGTTGAGGGAGCCGACGACGATATTGTTCGGACCGCCCTTCGTCACGGTGCCGCCATTCACGATGAGCGTGCCGTTGGCGCCCGCAGCGTTGCGGCCGACGACGAACCAGTTGTTTACGCTCAAACTGCCGCCATCCACGATGAACGTGGAACTGCCGGCATTCTGCTGCACCCAGAATTCACCGGTACCGATCGAGTTAATGCGCCCGGTGGCCGTGAGGTAATTTGTGCCGCCGTTGAACTGACTCGTGCCCCCGAGGTTGTTCGTCCCCGACAGCGTGAGCGAACCCGTGCCTACTTTGATCAAGGTGACCGTGCCGGGACCCGTGTTACTGATGTTGCCGGACCAAGTGCCGCCGGAGTTGCCGTTGCCGACAGTCAAGGTCGAACCGGCCGCGCCGGCGTTATTGATGAAACCACCGCCTGACAATCCGTTGATCGTTTCCGAGAAACCGTTCAGGTCCAGCGCGCCACCAGAGTTGACCACCACGCCGCTGGCGGTCACGCCATCTGGGATGGCCGTGCCGCTGCCAAGCCGGAGGATGCCTTCGACGATCGTCGTGGGCCCGGAATAATCATTCGCCACTGCCACGGTGGCGGATCCAGTTCCGCGCTTACTCAGACCGGTAGAGCCCGAAATCCGCCCAGTCCCGCTGAACGCGTAACTCCTGGCGTTGTTGCTGATTGTCACACTGCCGGGGCTGACGGTATTGCTCAACAATACCACGCCACTGCCGACGTCATTGAAGGTGACCGGATCACCCGGTGCGTTCGTCTCCATGTAGAAGGTCGGCAGACCTGCGGCCAGCCAGTTGGTGGCGCCGTTGATATTCCAAACGTTGGTCAGAGCTGCCGCGCTGTTTGTGCCGGTCCAGACGATGCCGGGTGTGCCGGTAATGACCGCGTAGAGAATTGAACCAGCTACGTAGTTTGAAACGGAGCCCGCGAGCCCTTGCGGCAGCGAAATGCCGGCGTTGAACACACCTGAACCGGCGATGGCGCCCGTGTATTGCACGAGCGGAATGATGCCCGCGCTCACGGTGCCGGACAGACGGATCGTATTCGTTCCGTTCAAGGTCAACGTGCCGCATTGCAACACCGGGCTCACCGGATTGCCGGCTGCCAGCGCAATGGCCAGGCTGTGCCGGTCAACTGTCGTAGCGCCGAAGGTCAGGTTGCCAATCATGGCCGCGCCGCCGGCGTTGGCCAGCACCCCAAAAGCGGCGTTGCTGGCGACACCCACTGGTTGTCCCGCCACCTGATGCGCGGGACTGAGTAACAAGTTTCCGGCCGCCACGTGGTTGGAGCCACTATACGTGTTCGCACCAATGAGATTCAGCGTGCCGCTGCCCCGCTTGACCAGGCCACCGCTGACATTCGCCGTGAGATTTGCGCTGGCGCTTGCCGCGGTGACATTCGCGCCACCGCTGACAAAGTCTACAGTGAGCACGTCTCCGCTGCTGTAACCGGAGCCGCGGCACGTCACCGTCACCGCCGTTACCGCGCCACCAGAAACGGTGGCGATCGCAGTCGCATTACTGCCGCTGCCACCGGAGATGACCACAATCGGCGCATCAAGATATCCTGAACCGCCAACGCCCACACTGATGGAGTTGACCCCAAAATCCGTCGGCGCCTGCAAGGCCTGCGGCACTGTGAGGCTGAATCCACTGTCATCAAAGACGGCGCCACCGGAGTAAACCACTGCGCTATCCAAGCCGGATACGAACGCAGTGCTGCCGAAGGCGGCCTTAAGCGTGCCTCCGTTCAGACTGATCTTGCCGACGCCAGTTCCGAGGCCTTTCACCACTCGATTGGCTGTCACCGTGCCGCCGTTCATGTTCAGCTGACCGTCCCAACCGGTCTGCGCGGCCACCGGACCGATGGTCATGCCGGCATTGGTCGTCAAGTTGATGGCGGCGGAACCGGAAACGTTCATCACGCCGACGCCGCGCTCACCCACCATGATGCCGCTGCTCAGCCCAAAGGTGGAATTGAACGTCCCGCCACTGAAGTTGGCCACGCCCCGCGAACCGGTACCCCCGGCGGCAATGGTCATCAGATTGCTACTGATGGTAACTGTGCCGGCGGTCTGATTGTAAACCGCGCGGTCGTTGTTGAAGCCAACGACGATGTAGCTTCCGCAATTGAGCGTTCCTCCCGTGTAGTTAAGCGCACCATAGCCACCAGCCCCGGCCCCCAAGCCAAGCTGCTGCCGGACGACCAACGTACCACCGCTGAGGTTGATCACGCCCGCCGATCCCGCGGTTGCGCCGGCGATGAGTCCGGAGGCGAACTGGCCAGCGTTATTGTCCGCGCGAAAGGTCCCGCCGGAGACTGTCAGCACACCATCCTGACTGGCCGTGTTCCCGACGCGCACAATCGCAGGCAACGTTTGATTGCCGGTATTTCGCATCGTGCCTTGATCCACAGTCAAATTACCCGTGATGCCGTTGCTCCCCGAGAGGATCATCGTGCCGGTGTCGATCTTGCTCAAATTACCAACCCCACTGATGACGCCACCCACCTGATAGTTTGCACCGGAAGCCACGCCGAGCGTCGAAGACCCAATGACGCTTACCGCGCGACTCGTGTTGGTGGCGTTCGCGGTGACTTGCAGATTGCCGCCCCCCAGCGTCAGCTTGCTCGCGGCCGCGCCCAGGGCATTCTCATTGGTGATGGCAATCGACCCGCCGTAGATGAACGTGCCACTGCCGTAGCTATTGCTGGTGGTGAGCGTCAGCGTACCCGTGTTGGATTTCACGAGGCTAGCGACCCCGACCAACTGTCCCGGTCCCGAGAAGATGTAACCCAGCGTGCTATCGACGGTGACGGGGAAGGAACTCAACGCCGTGGTAAGATTGACGTTGGTATTTTGCGGATTAACGAAATCATTGAACAGAGAATCATTGAAGGTGACTGCGTCGCCCACCGCGTTCGGGGCGCTCCCGTATTCCAGGTACTTCAAAGTAGCAGTGTCGTAGTTGTAAGTCGTGTTGATATCCCAATTGGCGTTGGTGCCATACCACGTCAGGTTTTGCGGGGCGGTGGTAATGAGCAGATCAATGGAAGTGTTCCCCGTGTTGTTAACGAGCGTGGCGCTCACGCCCGGCGGCAGCACGAGCGAGAAATTGGCAAGGTTCGGCAAAGCGGAACCCGTGTAGTCAATCAGCGTGACCGTGCCGGGTTTGAAACCAACGCCGGTGATGGTGATGGTGAGGCCCGTGCCGGGCGCGCTCAATGCACCGCTGACATTGATACCAGGCGCCGAAGGGTTGCCGCTCAAGCCGCCGTAGTTCAGGGTCACTCCGGCGTTGTTCTGCAACGTCAGCGACGTGGGCGTCAGCGATGTGCCGCCGCCGAAGACGTCTGCGGCCAACACGGCATTGCTGAACACCATGGAGGTCGCACTATACGAAAATGCGGCTGGCGATACGCTCAGACCGCCGCCAGTGATAACCGTCGGTCCGGTATAAGTGCTGCCACCAGCCAGCGTAAGTATGCCGGCGCCGCTTTTGACCAATCCGCCATCGACCGCGGCATCACCGCCCACGTCGCTGTGATCCAGTGATTGGACGATCGTGATGTCTTTCCCATTGGCGTCGATAATCGCGCCGCCGTTGCGCACGTTGATGCGGGACAGACCGTTGGCCGGGAGGCTCAAAAAGGTGGGGCTTGAAGCGGCAGCCCTGAGTGTTCCGCCGTTGAAGTTGAAGGTCCGGCTTCCGGAAGTCGCGGTCGACGAAATCCGCGGCACCGTCAATGTGCCGCCGTTCAGGTTGTAAGTATTGACGCTCGCCGCCGCTCCCGCCCGCTGCAAATCGAGGTCACCCGTGCCGCCGAAATTCGTCCCGGCATCGCTGTAAAAATTGATTGATCCACCATTCTGGTTGACGACGTTCGGGGCGATGGTGCCATCGGCATTCATCTTGATCGACGTGTTGTTCATCAGGTTCAAAACGCCGCTGTTGATGTCCAATTGGCCGGCGGTGGTGTCCCATCGACCCACCATCAGCCACTTGGTTGCAAGCGGACCAACATTCACAGTTGATCCGGCGAGGGTAACCTTGCCGTAGTTGTTGAGCCCCGCGAAGCCGATCACGAGGTCATTGGTAATGGTGACGATTCCGCCCGTAAGCGAGACGTCGCCAAAGCATTGATTCTGGTTGTTGTTGCCCCGGCCCACAACGAGGGCGCCAAGGTTCACCGTTCCGCTGCTGATGTTCAACGTCCCATAGGCTATTCTGCCAGCGCCGTTGTCTTGTGAACCACCGACGCGCAATTCACCGGCCACGCTCAAGGTCCCGCTGCTGGCCATGTTAAGAATGCCGGTGCTGCTACCAGTCCCTTGCGTCCGTCCGACATAGGTGTTTGCATTGCCCAAGATCATTGAACTGCCGCCGTTCAAATTAACCGTTCCCCTACCGTTCTGACCCAAGTGCTTGAGACCGGTACCGGCGGCAATGAACTGGGCCGAATCGTTGAGGTTCCAAGTGAAGTCTGAGCCGAGTGATTCGCCAAAGTTAACGGCGCCGTTGCCGGTGATCGTGAAGGTCGAGGTCGATCCCATGGTGATTGATCCTTTGGGAAAGTTACCAGCGCCGCTGCCATTGAACCCCGCGCTGAGATTGCCAGCGATGACCGTGGCCGCGTTCGTCAGAATCAGATCACTGGAAACTCCGCCAATACCATTGCCGCGCCCGATAGAAAACCAGCTGCTGAGGTTCAACGTGCTGCCGTCCACAATGATCCTGGCATTCTGCCCCGCACCCCCATCTGCTACCACGCCGCCAATCACGAGTTCACCATTGACGAAGTTCGATCCCCCGTTAAACAGCAACGTCCCTTCGCGCGCGACCAACGGAAACCCGGCACTGGTGGTTGGAATTCGTCCCACTGCGGCATTGCCACTCCATCCGCCGTTGGCTGAAATGGTCAACCGGCCCGCGCCGGTCTTGAGCAGCGCGAGATTGCCCACGCCTGTTTCCGTCAGCGCGCCCGTAATCGCCACGTCGCCGGCGTTGGCAATGGTCAACAGACTGTTGCCATTGGTCGGAATCGAACTGATCCCGCCCCCCAGCGTCAGCAGCCGGGTGCTGGGATTTCCAATCACTGTGGTTGCGTTCGTCTCACTGGGCAGTCGGAGGAGCGCATTGATCACTTGGTCATTGGCCAGACCGGCACCCAATGTGATGCCGCCCGCGTGGTTCAACGTCAGCGTCTGACCGCCCGCTCCGCCAGTGCCAATCGTGTAGGCCGCGGCACTCGCGGTGTCGAACAGGAGGTTGCTGATGGTGACGCCCGCACCCAGGTCTATCAGCACGAAGCCATTTCCCGCGTTGTTGAACGTAGCCGTTTCGCCCGTGCCCGGGACCACCAAGGGATCGGTCAACCAGTTGCCGCTGGTCGCCCAGACACCGTTAACCGAGCCGTCCCAAGTATCGTTTGCGGCCTGGGATTTGAAGCCGCCAGCCAAAGCGAGTAAGGCGAGGCCGGCCTTAAGCCCGAAATTCTTCAGCCAACGCGGGCGGGAAAACTTGTTTGCAAGGGGATTGGTTGCACGGGATGGGGTGTTCATGAGTCATTGCGGACCAAAGGTCCGGGTGGGTTGTGGGGTTGGGGGTTGTGATGGGGTTTATTGCGCGAATCTTGATTACTTACTGATTGGAAATGGCATAACGAACAACGCCAGATTGCGAAAAAGAATCTCCGTTTTGCGGCCGCACAAGACCGGGCGGCTTGCCGAAGCTCTTGCGATAAGCCAGCGGGCTGATTTCTCGCGCGGATCGGAAGTACCGCGAAAAATGTTGCACATCATCGAAGCCGAGTGATTCGGCAATTTCGCCCACGGGCAGTGGGGTCTCCACCAGCATGCGGCAAATCTGTTCCGTGCGGGCCTTGCGGATTTGTTCGAGAATGGTTGACCCAATCTCGTTGCGGAAGCGCCGTTCCAGCGCCCGGCGCGACAGCCCCGCCGAACGGGCCACATCGTTTACCCCGACGGCGCCGCGGGCATTATCGCGAATAAATCGCATCGCGCGCGCCAGCGCCGGGTCGGCCACCGCCACGATGTCGGTGGAACACCGCGTAACGACGTGCGTGGCTGGCACGCTGATCTTATCCGGCACCTGCCGGTCGCCAGCCATCAACTTATCCAACGCCGCAGCCGCTTCGAATCCCGCCCGCTCGAAATTAATTGCCACGCTGGACATCGCCGGATTCGATAATCCACAGACAATTTCATCATTGTCCGCGCCCAGCACGCCGACGCGATCTGGCACAGCGAGTCCGGCGGCCTTGCAGGCCTCCATGACTTGGACGCCGCAATCATCGTTGCCGGCCATCAGGCCCACGGGTTTGGGTAGCTTTTGCAGCCATTGCACCAGCGCCTGACGTTCACAAGCCCAATCACCGGCAGCAGCCGGTCGCACCTCGTAAGTATCCACGTCACACCGCGCCTCCCGGACGCGCTGCACAAAATGTTCGCAACGGACCTGCGACCATGAGGCCGAGGCGGCCAGCGGCTGGGCGACACCGACGAAAGCAAAATGTTTGAAACCGCATTGCAGCAGGTGTTCGGCTCCGAGCCGGCCAACTTGGGGTGAATTCGTAACCACGTTGACCAGCCCGGCCACCTCCTGGCGTTTGTGTCCAATGACCACCGCGGGAATTCCCAGCCGGACGACTTCATCCAGATGCCGGCCATCGCGCAGAATAATTCCGTCGGCCTCCAGGGACGCCAAAACCGGCCACGCACTCTCCAATCCCGCAGGCTCCCAGAAGAAGGACCACGGGCCATGCTGACGGGAATAATTTGCAACGCCGCTCAATAGAGATCGGCCCGATGCGCGGGAGGATTCAACCAACAGTACGACTTTGGGGATTCGTGACATGGCTGCTTACGTCGTTACATGCGCCATCGAAGGAATGAACCCGACAGGAAATCTGCAGAATCTTTTGCGGTTCGGAATGCGGCCGAAATCGCGGCAATACTGGGCAAGAAAGCGAAATGTCGTCGATCAGTGACGTCCAGGCATGAACCGTCGGTTATTGGCCTGAATCCGCCTCAATCAACTCCACCGCCTCGCGGAAAAGTATCCGGGCTAGCACCCAATCAAACCAGAATCCTTCGTCACCGCCCGCGTCGGTGAGGGTCTTGCTGAACTTTTCATCCAATGTCGTCTGGACTTCCGTCAGCCGGGCTTCGGCCATGCGCGCTTCGCCCAGCCGGTGATAAGCCAGCGCGAGAATCGCCTTGGCCGTGGTTGTGCGAGCCGGATTCGAAGTCCCAAAAGCCAGGCAACGTTCAGACATCCCCACCGCGGCACTCATGTTGCCGCGCCGATATTCCATCAAACCCACTGAAATGCAGCGCCAAGAAATCATCCAGGCTTCCGGAACGCGCGTCACCCCCTGTCGCTCCAAGGATTTGGCCGCCAGTTCATAAAACGGCTTTAATTCAGCCATCAGCGCTTCGTCGGGCGGCAATAACAGACAGATCTTCAGCGCGCGTTCGGCCACCAGTAAATCCGTGGTGTCACGAAATTGCCCGACCACCATCTCACAAAACTGGCGATACTCTGCGGGATTGCCGTGTTCCACCAGCGCGACTGCACAACGTGTGTAATCCAAGGTCGCGGTATCCCAGCCTTCGAGCACGCCCACGCGCACAAGCGAACTGTAGCGCGCGGCAGCTTCATGCCACCGGCCCCGGAGTGCGTTCCATTCTCCCAGCTTGCGGAACACCGTCGCGCCCTCCAATGTCCCGCGCATCGGCGGTATGTCCGCAATCACGCGGTCAGCTTCGTCAATTTTTCCCAATCCAATGAGCGACGCCGCTTGGGTGATCTTCTCGCGCGCTTCCGCCTGCCGCCGCAATTCCGCCTCGGTCTGCAAGCCGCGTTCGGCCGCTTCGCGTAATCGCATTTGCTCGCGCTCCGCCGCCACCGCCCGCTGGCGCGCTTCGCGTTCGCGCCAGAACATCCACGTCGAAACCGCCAGCCCGCAGACCAACACCAAAGTGATGGCCGCACCGGACGCAAACAACGTCTTGTTCCGGCGCACCAGCTTTTGCAGCCGGTAACTTCGGCTCGGCGGCCGGGCCAACACCGGTTCATTGTTGAGATAGCGCTGGATGTCCATCGCCAGCGCATTCACTGTCTCATACCGGCGCTTGCGGTCCTTCTCCAGCGCCTTCATCACGATCCAGTCGAGGTCGCCCTGCAATTGCGAAATCAGCCGCGGCGGTTCGGAATGTCGGAAGCGCGCGGTGGCGGTGAGCTCCTCGTTTTGCAGCGAGGTCAGGATCGTGGAAGGCTTCTGCGGATCTCGCTCCCGCAGCGTTCGGCGCATTTCATCGAAGCCGGACTGCAGGAGGCGCTTGGTGTCAAAGGGCGTGCGGCCGGTCAGCAGTTCGTAGAGCAAAACTCCGAGGCTGTAAATGTCGGCGCGGGTATCGATGTCCAGCCCGCTCATTTCCGCCTGTTCCGGGCTCATGTAGGCCGGCGTGCCGATGATTTGCGCGTAGGCGGTGAACAACGTCTTGTCCGTGAGCTGCACTTCAGTGGCCTTGGCGATACCGAAATCAATCACCTTGGGCACGGGCACGCCATCATGCAAGGTCACGAGAATGTTCGAGGGCTTGATGTCCCGATGAATGATGCCTTTCTGGTGGGCATGTTGAATGGCCTGACAAACCTGGATGAACAGTTCAAGCCGGCGCTCGGTGCTCAGTCGGTTGGTATCGCAATACTCCGTGAACTTGAAACCGCGCACCAGTTCCATCACGAAATACGGCCGCCCCGTTTCGGTCGCCCCGGCATCCAGCACCCGGGCGATGTTCGGATGATCCATCATCGCCAGCGCCTGACGTTCCGCCTCGAAGCGCGCGATGACTGAGCGCGTATCCATGCCGAGCTTGATGATCTTAAGCGCCACCCGCCGCCGGACCGGTTTCTCCTGTTCGGCCATGTAAACCACGCCGCCGCCGCCCTCGCCGATGCGCTCAAGGATCTTGTAATTTCCGATCCGTGTCCCCGCGTGATCGTCTGCCATCGTGTCTCTAAGCGGGGGATGCGTCGCGGCTTGCAATTCACCGCCCAACGCGCGCACGGCCGTACCGCCATCCGCGAAGAAATCATCCGCGTCGCCCGCCGCGACCAGCAGTTCTTCGATGCGGCGGCGCAACTCAGCGTCGCCACTGCACGCCTCTTTCAAGTACGCCTCCCGGGCAGCGGCGTCGCCGATGGCGCGCGCGGCCTCAAAAATCTCTTCTTCAACTCGGAACAACTGGCTCATGTGGTTGCTAACTCTTCATGCGCCGGCATCGGCTGAAACCCGACAGCGATACTCATGACCCCTGGCGGATGCAGCGGAACATCCATGCCTTCGCAAACGCCCACTGGCGTTCCACGGTCCGCTCAGTCACATCGAGGCTGCGCGCCACCTCGAGATTGGTCAGGCCGCCAAAGAACTTCAGCATCACAATGCGCGCTTTCTCGGGATCTTCCGCCTGGAGCTTTTCCAGCGCTTCGTCGATCAGCAGCACCTTGTCATCCGGCGTGGCATCGGCAAGTTCGAGATCGTCGATATCCACGCGATCCTGGGCGCCACCCCGCTTGAGCCGGGATTTGCGGCGCGCATTCTCGATGAGAATCCGGCGCATCGCCTCGGCCGCCGCGCCAAAAAAATGCGCGCGATTCTCCCAGGTACGATCCCCCTCGCCGACCAACCGCAACCACGCCTCATGCACCAAGGCAGTTGGCTGGAGGGTATGACCGGCGGCCTCGCGGGCCATTCGCGCTGCTGCCAAATTGCGCAGTTCTTCATACACAATGGGCAGCAGGTCCGAGGAAGCTTCGCGCTCGCCCCGGGCTACGGCGTGTAACATGAGCGTGATGTCACTCATCAGCAGTGTCACTTTGTACACCCGCTGCCGCAATTTGGCGATGCCGGAGTTGAAAAGCGGCGACAGGAAATCATGAAACGACCAAGGGTTTGCGTTTGCGCGCGGGCCAACACCCTCATGGCGTTACCGGTTCTAGTTCCTCGTATTGCGCCTCAAACTCAACGCGCGGGTTTGAGTCGCACAACCGTGAGCGAATTTCCCGGGAACGCGTGCCGGATGGCGGTTCCATTCACCGGAATCGTCACGGTTTTCGGCACGACCTTGGTCGGTGCGTCGAGGGTGTTTTCATCCCGCGGACTCGCCGAGGTCAAGACCGTGGCTTGCACCTGCGAAGCGAACTTCGCACTGCCTTTGAGATTGATAACCGTTTCGGTCAGACCGGCGGCGGCATTGACTACCTTCACGATCGTCTCCCCGCTTTGCCGGTCCTGCGTCGCGCTGGCAAACATCGTCCGCGTGACCGCCGGCGCTCGTTTCAACTCGTGCACCACTCGACCGTCCAACGAGCATTTCACGTTCTTGCCCTTGAGCTCGATCTTTATGTCATACCATTGTCCGGGTTGAACTTGACCCCGCTTGCTGTCGAGTGTTTCGCTCAGTTCAATGGCGTGCTGCGAGTTGTTCCAGCCGGCGATGTTCCACCAATTGCGGTCCTCCTCGTTCTGCACGTGAAAAAGAATCAAGAAACCCTCGCGCCCGCTCAACTTGCGCGCCTTGAGAGTCAGCGTGTAATCCGTCCATGATCGATCTCCAGCAATCGCCCGGATAAACTCGCGTTCAGCCTTCTGCCGCAGGACGCCGTCAGCGACCGACCAGTTTGCGCCTTCGCCCAACAGCTTCCAGCCGTCGCTGTTCTGGCTGAAGTCAGAGGCGAACAACATCTTGCCATCGGGCGCGGTGACTTTGATGTCCTTGAACTCCGCCGCCGTGTTCCACGTGCCGACGCCGATGGCCCCGGCTGGCGGTTTCTCTTCGATCTCACTGGCTTCCACTGCGGTCGCCAACACCACATCGCCGCGGTTCTCGGCAAAAAGTTTCTGCACGTAGTAACTGGGGATGCCGTACCAGCGCGTGCTATCGAAATTGATCAAATTCACCGGCCAGCGCTTGTGATTCGCATTGCAGAACAAAGGCGCGTACGCCGCCATCGCCACCACATCCGAGTTACGTTCCAGGCCGGTCATGAAAGCCGCTTCCCCGATCGCGCCGCGCAAGTTGCTCTTGCCGGGATCACGCGTAACGGCGTATTCGCCAACAAAAATCTTCGGTCCTTTGCGGCTATAATCGTCATACCGCCGCGCCTGTTGCATAAAGAACTCGGGCGTGTTGTAGTAATGTTCGTCCACCATGTCCGGCGCCGGATGCTCCGGATACCCGCCCAGCCAATGATTGGCGATCAGTTGCACCTCCGGGTATTTCCGTTTGATGGCCGCATGAAATAAAGCCCAGCGCTCGCGATAGGCTGGACCGCCGTTTTCATTACCGATCTCAAGATACTTCAAATTGAAGGGTGCCGGGTGACCGTATCGAGCGCGAAGTCCGCCCCAGAACGTGTTCGTCGGGCCGTTCGCATATTCGAGTGCGTCCAACGCATCCTGCACCCACTGGCCCATTTGATCCAGCGGCACGATTTCCTTGTGGGACATCCCGACGTTGATGCAGAACATCGGTTCCGCGCCGAGGTCTTCGGCCATCAGCAGATACTCATGGTATCCGATGCCGTGCGTGGCGTTGTAATCCCAGATGTTCCATAACGAGGTGCGCACATCCACCGCGCCGATGGTCTTCTTCCAATTGTACATCCGGTCCAGCGTTTCCCCTTCGACCCAGCAGCCGCCCGGGAATCGCAAGAACGCCGGCCGCAAAGCCGCCATGGCCTCCGCCAGATCCGGCCGCAAGCCGCTCTGTTTCCACGTCGTCGTCGGCAGCAACGACACCATGTCGAGATACAATGTCCCCTTGCCGGCCGCCGATAGCTGCAACCGCGCCTTTGGGTCTCCCGCAACGGGCCGAAGCTCGATGCTGCTGTAATGCCACGCGTCGCTCCAATCGCGAATCTCCCCCGTCGCCAGTTCGCGATCGTCCGCACCCAGCAGCTTGACGACGAGCGGCCCGGAAAAACGTTCCGCCCGCGCCGCGAGCCGGAAGCGATAAGTTTCTCCCGCCCGGATGCCCATGCCGTAGTAACCCCGGTTCTCCAGGGTAAATGCGCCATCAATGCTCAATCGCAAGCAGCGCCGGTTCATCGGATTCAACGGGCGCGCGGTATCAATACTCATCTCCGTGCGCGCGTCCGCCTGATTTGAAAGTTTCCACTGATCCGCTCGCGCGGCGTCTTCGAAAGAACGATTGCGCACCAGTTCCGGGTACACGCCGCCGTCGGCGGAAAGATTGATATCCTCAAAGAAGATTCCCCAAAGCGTGGGTGAGACCGGAGGTCCCGGTTTATCCGTCTGAACGTTGATCGTTGCGGCGCCACCTGGCAATCCGGACAGGAAGAGGACGATGGAGACGGCCACCGAAGCGAAGGTCTTGTTCATTGATGATCCCAGTCCTGTCCAGTGAAGACAATTGCCGACATACCAACAACGCCATTTTGCGAATCTCGTTCGCCAAAGCGCGACAACGCGCCGGACTTGCGCCCGGCGCGTTGTGTATTCTCGTCCAGCAGCAGCTGCTGCGGCTCATTCACTCGTGCAGATAAACATCCCAACCGAGATACTTGCTCAAGGCTTCCCGCGTTCCCGCCGCCACCCGCGTCGGATTCACTGCCACGTGATGTTCAAAGCCATTCTCGCAGATGTAGCGCAGCAGCTTCTGGAAATCCCGGATCTGGACCACGCCATAACCGCCGAACGTCTTGAGCGGATCGTTTGTCAGCTGGCCTTCGCCCACATACGCGCGGACCTTGCCGGCGAAATCGTCCGTGCTCACGCGCAAGTAAGTAAGCGGCGCTTCGGCCAGCCGGCCAACGACGGTACCATAGGTGTTTTCCTTGCCGACCGTACCCGCGATGATTTCCTGGAAATCCATCACCGGCGCGTCGTCACCTGAGGCCACGAACAAATCCTTCGGCAGGTTGGAGCAATGGAAAATCACGCCCTTGTCGGGATCAGTGCCGTAGTTGTTGTTCCAGTCCACCAGCGCGCTCGGCTTGCCGCTAGCCTGCGCCATCGCGTACATCGAAACCGTGCCGACGACGTCCACTTCGCACGCGCTGCTCACGCCCATGTTGCTCATCATGCTCATGAGCGTGCAGGGCACGACTCCGAAGAATTCTTCCATCGCCGTCCAGCACTGGATGGCCGTCGCATTGAGCCGCGTGTCCTGCATCCACTTGTCCACGGCGACGCCGAATTTCGCCATCTTAAGCAGCGCCACGGGCGGGACGGACTTGGCGGAAACATACTTCTGAATGTCCGCGAGCTTCGCGTTCACGGCCGCGTCGCTGTCCTTCATTTTGCCGATCCAGCCAAACAATTCGAAGAGATCGAGCGTTTCGATACTGATGCCGGATTGCTCCAGCAGTTTCTCCGAGTAACGCACCGTGTTGAACGCCGTGGGCCGCGCTCCGAGCGCCCCAATGCGCAGGTGCTTCAAGCCGCGCACCACGCGGCACGTGACGACAAAATCCTGTAAATCCGTGGCGAACGTTGCCGTGTCCGGTCCGTCCGTGTGCAGCTGCGTGAGCGTATGCGGAATCTGATACTGCCGCAGATTGTTGCAGACCGACATCTTGCCGCAGAACGAATCGCGCCGGTCCTTGATCGTCATGGTCTTCGGGTCGTCGTTGAAGGCGTGGACGAGCACGGGCACCTTCAAGCCAGACCAACGGATCGCATTCGCCACCCCGCGTTCGTCACCGAAGTTCGGCAACGTCACCAGCAAGCCGTCGATCTTGCCCGCGTTTGCCTGGAAAAGCTCGGCGCACTTCTGGGCATCCGACATGGATTCCACCGCGCCGTACTTGGTGGCGTTGGCGTCGAGAATGACTGTGCCGATGCCCAGCTTTTCCAACGTGGCCAGGACTTGTTTGCGCCCGGTTTCGCACAAGTGGCCGGGAAAGAAGCCGCGGTTACCAACAATGACACCAAGGGTTATGGGTTTGCTCATAAGTTCGAGTATTCAGATTCGATTTCGCGCCGTACGTCAAGCAAGGCATTCGCCGGTGCGAATGGGTGAGGAGAATCCTCCATCCGGAATCAATCGGCAATGCGTGAGGATGCAGTGCCGCGCCCGCCTGGGTCAGCGCGCGCGGAGTCTTTCAGAATCCGTCGCCCGGTCAAGCGATGAAATGACACCGGGGCGTTGTCCTCCCTTAATCCCACGCGCATGTCGGGTGTGGCCGGACTTGCAGAATTGAATCACCAAGGCCATGTTCAGCCCAGAAACCAGACCGGCCAGTAGTGGAGCGTCGGTGAATCCAGTGAATTATGAAACGACACGCTTTGTCCTTGGTATGCCTCTTGGCATTGCTTTTCGGAATTGCAACTCCTTCCCTCAGCCATGCAGCCCGCCCCAATCCCCCTACCATCGTCGGTACGGTGCCAGCAGTTGTCTTGGTTAGCGAACCGGGCAGCACCAACCTCGTGGCCGTGCCTCCGAGAGTTATGGTCATTGATGAGCGCGGCAAAACGGTCGCTGATGTGGAAACCACTGTCGTTGGCCTGACCGGCGCATTCCATATCCCCTTGAAAAAGGCGGGGACGTATGTGGTCGTCGGTTACTATCCCGAGCCCAACCGCCTCACTACTTTGCCGCGACTGGTGGATGTTCCGCGCAAGGAAACGGTGGCGACCAGCCTGACCTGGCAACCACAGTGACGCGGCTTGCCGCGCTCAATGCCGCTTCTCGTCGGCATCAATGAAGTCCACGAAGTTCTTGATGTCATCGCGGTGCGTGATGCCGGCCTGCTCTTTGCGCATCTTTAAGCGCGCGATTCCTTCGGGGTCGTCCGACGCGGGATAGTTCAGCATCTTGTTCAGGAGTGTAGCCTTGTCGGCTGCGGATTTCCTTACGTTGTGCTTTACCCAGTCGCATACCTGGCCGTCGGTCACGGAATCCTTCACGACGCTTACCATCTGCTCGTGCGTGACCCCGGCCGCGTCGAGCCAGCTTTTGTCAAAACCCTTGGTGCCGTAATTCGGCTGGTAGTCCGCGTGCAATTTGCCCGCGAGATGCAGACGAATCTTGTCGATGTACCGCGGCAGATGCGGCCAGCCATCCATGGTTTCACGGGGACTGCGGGGATAAATGATTTCACTCATGCCTGCCATCATTGGCAAGCCACCCGCACAAGTCAACCCGCCGGCATTGCCCTCATAGATATGGCGAGAATAACCGCGCCACGCCATCACGTAGCTTCGCGGGCAACGACCGTCCATCCATTTCCTCCAGCGTCACCCGCCGGGCGCGGGCGAGTATCTGATCCGTGATCGCCTGCATCGTCGTCGCGAATTCGCGTCCGTAGCATTCGACGTTCAATTCGAAGTTCAGCCGCAGGCTGCGCGGATCCCAGTTTGCGGAGCCGAGGAAAACCCAGTGTTCGTCCACCACCATCAGTTTCGAGTGATCGAACGGCGGCGGCGAAAGCCAGATGCGGCAGCCGCGTTCGAGCACCTGCCACCACATCGCCCGCGACGCCCAATGCACGTACGGCAGATTGTTTTCCGCCGGAAGAATGATGTCCACCTTCACGCCGCGCAACGCGGCCAGGTTCAACGCCGTCACCAGGGACTGGTCCGGCAGAAAATACGGGGTGAGAATTCGCACGGAACTCTGCGCACACGCCAGCGCGGCGAGCAAAGTCCAGCGCGCTTTCTCAAAATCCGCGTCCGGCCCGTCCGTGATCACCCGGGCAACCGTCTTGCCCTCGTCCGCCAGTTCCGGAAACCAATCCGGCCCGTCCAAAACCTCCTGCGTGCAAAACGCCCAATCATTGGCGAACGCCTCCTGCATCTGCTCCACCACTGGTCCCAGAATGCGGAAATGCAGATCCTGGACGGCACGCCGTGGCCTGTCGGCCAGCACATTCCCGGCGCGAATGTTGATCCCCCCCGTGAATCCCAGTCGCCCGTCCACGACCAGCAGCTTGCGATGGTTGTGCAGATTCATCGTCGTGAATCGCCATGGCGCCAAGGTGGGCAGGAACCGCGCCGCCGGCACGCGGGCCCGCTTGAGTTCGCCAAAAATCGTCGGCCACGAATACCGTGACCCGGCATCATCCACCAGCACCCGCACTTGCACTCCCCGCTCCACGGCCCGGCCCAACGCCGCGACGAATTCCTTGCCCACCTTGTCGCTGTCGAAGATATACGTTGCCAGGGTGATCGTTTTTTGCGCCGCGTTGATAGCGGATAACATGGCCGGGAATGCCTCGTCACCATTGCGCAGCGCCGCCACGCGGTTGCCGGCGAGCAAGGGACGGGGCGCGACGGTGTCCACCACGTGCGACAGCATGCGCAGATGGCCGGCTTCGAGTTGCTGCGGTTCACCCAGATCTTCAGGCACGGGCCTGGCCGGCAGATGACTGAGCGCGCGTTCCGAACGCAGCGACTGCGCATGCCGGCGAATCCGGTTCACTCCCAGCGCCAGATAAAGCACCGGCCCGATAATCGGCAGCAGCCAGACGAAGCCCAGCCAAAGCACGGCCGCGCGGGAATCGCGTTTGTTGACGACGACGTGCGCCGACGCCACAAGAGACGCCAGGAATCCAAAGGCTGCGACCAGATGCGGCCAATACTTGTTGAGCAGGTCCAGCCAGTTCATTGTTCGCGTCCTTTATGCGCGAATCTCCAACCGAGGCAAGCTTCATTGCCATGGCCAGAACGTGCGCATCGGCTAAACTCCTGGTATGCGCAAGCTGCCTCGCCCGTTCTACGACCGTGATACCATCACCGTCGCGCGCGAACTGCTGGGCAAATGCCTGGTGCACGTCGTGGACAGCGTGGAACGCATCGGCCGCATCGTCGAGGTTGAGGCTTACGTCGGCCCGCACGATCTCGCGGCCCATTCTTCGAAAGGACTTACGAACCGTACCCGTGTGATGTTTGGTCCGCCCGGATTCGCTTACGTCTATTTGATCTATGGCATGTATCATTGCATGAATGTCGTGACCGAACGCGAAGGCCACGGCACGGCAGTGTTGTTGCGCGCCCTTGAACCCATCAAAAACCTCGATGGCAAGTCTTCCGGTCCGGGATTGCTTTGTCGCGCCATGCAAATCAGCAAACGTCAGGACAACCACGACCTGCTCAGCGCAGACTTCTTCATCGCTGAAACCGATGATGCAGCCGGCTTCAAGATCACCAAGAGCCCGCGCATCGGAGTGGGCTACGCGAAGCACTGGGCTCGACGACACTTGCGCTTTTACATCAAAGACAATCCGTTCGTCTCCAGGTAGCAATCCTCGCACTGCGAGGATTGGTCGGCCGCAACACAACCGTCGCCACCAGAAGTGAACTGCGGGTTCGGCGTCCCGCCGTGAATTCTTGCCTCCTGAACACTGCCCAACCAATCTCTCCTCATGACGAAATCAAAGTATGATTACGACGTCGCCATCATCGGTGGAGGCAGCGCCGGATATGCCGCCGCTCGAACGGCCGTGGGCGCGGGCCTGAGAACCGTCATTATTGAAGGCGGCAGGGAGGTCGGCGGATTGTGCATCCTGCGCGGTTGCATGCCGAGCAAGGCACTGCTTTATGCCGCCGAGGTGTTGCACCTTGCTCGTCGCGCGGACACTTGGGGACTTAAAATTAAGTCCACCGGCTTTGACTTCGCCAGAGTGATGAAGCGAAAAGCCCAACGTATCGGCGAATTCGCGGACTACCGCCGCCAGCAATTGGAATCCGGCAAGTTCAAATTCATCCGCGCTAACGCAAAGTTTCTCGATCAACACCGGTTGCAGTTATTTCCGCTTCCCCAAACTCTGTCCAAGCTTCGTAGCAGCCGACGTAAGGAGGCTCGTCCTTCATTGCTCGACGGAACCAGCCAGAGCCTCCTCACGTCGGCTGCTACAATCTCAGCAAAGTACTTCATCATCGCCTCCGGCTCAGTTGTTTCACCACCTCTCCTGCCCCAGCTTCAACAAGTCGGCTACATTACCAGCGACGAAGCACTCTCACTGAAGAAACTCCCCAAAACACTCATTGTCCTTGGCGGCGGCGCGACTGCTAGTGAACTGGCGCAATTCTTCGCGCGCTTCGACGTCAAAGTCACAATGATCCAGCGCAGCCCGCATGTCTTGAAGGAATTCGATGCTGATGCGGCTGCTGTGGTTGAAACCGTCTTTCGCCGTGAGGGCATCAAACTTTTCACCGATACAAGACTCCTCGACGCCTGGACCAGCGGGCGAAAAAAGGGCGTTACCTTCGAGCACGCGGGGAAGCGGATTCGCGTTCAAGCCGATGAAATCCTGCTCGCGTTGGGTCGTTCGCCAAACGCGAGTGGACTTGGATTGGAAAGCGTTGGGGTGAAACTCGACAATGACCGCATCGTCACCAACGCAAGGATGCAAACTAGCGCGCCGCACATTTACGCCGCCGGCGATTGCACGGGGCCACACGAGATCGTTCACATCGCCGTGCAACAGGGCGAGATTGCCGGGCACAACATCGTTCATCCCCGCAAACCGCGCCGGATGGATTACCGGCTGTTGACCAATGTCGTGTTCACCGACCCGCAAATGGCCACCGTCGGCCTGACCGAGAACGCAGCGATCGCACAGGGAATTCCTTATCGCGCCGCGAGCTATCCGTTCAACGACCACGGCAAATCACTCATCATGGAGGCGCTGGATGGATTTGTGAAACTCCTGGCGAATCCCCGCACGGGTGAAATCCTCGGCGGCTGTTGCGTCGGCCCGGTCGGTGGTGAACTCATCCACGAAATCAGCGCGGCAATGGCCAAACGCATGACGGTCCGCGAACTCGCCGCGATGCCGCACTATCATCCCACGCTAGCGGAAATCTGGACTTACCCGGCGGAGGAATTGGCCGAGAAGCTACCGAGTGGTTAAGCGTGCATATTCTTGCGCACAAAGATCGGTTGTGACGTTCGCCCTCATCCCGGTGTGGACACAATCCCTCCCGCTCGTTCGGCCTTCTGGGCCTTCGCCTCCAGCGAATTCCTCTCGCGGCTTCCCAAGCCGCTCAAGTGAAGAATGTTCGCCATATCACAAATGTTCCGTCGGAATTGGCCGAAGGAGGGTTAAGCAATCAGAAAACTTCCAACATCTATTCCCTCTCCTTGGAGAGAGGGTCAGGGTGAGGGAGAGCGTGACACACTATTTTGGCAGAGGGCAACGGCGGCTCACCCATTCTAAGATAGATTCTTAAACGGAAAGATAATCCAGTCGCTCAACCATATCGTCGGAGAGAACGTCCAGTTTTACGGTCGTGCCGGGCTTGTGACAGAAAGCACCGAAATAAGTTGTCCAGCTCGGCGCAAAAACATCCAGATCTTTCATGAATTGCTCGACGAACGGATAAATATCCGGCCCGTCTCCAGGCGGCTCAACCTGACGGATCGCGGATTCAAACTCGATATCCTCATAACTCAAAAAATGTTCTAACCGCTTCCCTTTTTCGAACAGGTCGTAGCCGGTCGCACTGGCAGTATCGCTGTTGCCATAATAGAGGCTCTTCCCTCCTAGCGCCTTTGATAACGCCTTGGCGTCATTCTCATTCACGTACGCGCCTCGCCCCTTGTAGGTATCAACGATGGTCCATGGATGTCCCTTCAACCGATAAACGAGGTAACTTGGTTCGGTTACCGTGATGGTTTTGCCGCGCGCGTTCTTAATCCAAGTTTTCAATTTGCGTAGCTTTTGAAACGCGACCGCTACTTCCTCGACCGGTTTGGGAACAAACACCAACAATTCGTTTGTATCGAAACTGGCCACGCCTCGCATTTCGGCCAGAGGAATTTGCTTGGGTGATTTCTTCTTTGCCATGATCTTCCTTCGGTTGATCCAAACCGAGTGAGTTTGATGCGCCTACACCGCAACCTGAGTTTCCTTGGCCTCCGGCTCCACCCACTTCCCGTGCTCACGAATCAAATCCACGAGGCGTTCCACGGCTTCGGCTTCGGGGATGTTGAATTTGATCGGTGTCTTGCCGACGTAGAGATTGATCTTGTTCGGCGCACCGCCCACGTAGCCGAAGTCCGCGTCGGCCATTTCGCCCGGGCCGTTCACGATGCAGCCCATGATCGCGATCTTCACCCCCTTGAGATGCTCCGTGCGCGCCTTGATACGCGCGGTCACAGTCTGCAAATTAAACAGCGTCCGCCCGCATGACGGGCACGCCACGTAATCCGTCTTGAACGACCGGCAACCCGCCGCCTGTAAAATGTTGTAAGCCAGCCGCAGCGATTGTCCGCCGCCGGATTCGCCGCGAACCAGAATCGCGTCGCCAATCCCATCCGCCAGCAACGAGCCAATGACGACGGAAGCCCGGAGCAAGGCGATTTTCGGTTCCAGAACTTCGTAGCCGCCGACGTGAGGAGACGGATTTCCTGCGCCCGACGAGTCCGCCTCGTTACCTCGGCGGCTACCGACGGAGAACAAAGTGTCCTTGAGCAGAATCGGATTATTGCGACCCAGCCGTTTCAACTTCGCCGCAAGCGCACGAAATGCAGTAATGGCGGGGAGATTCAGCCCGTCCTTGACCGTGACGAGCTGCGTATCGCAGTTGATATCAAAGTCCTGCGTCGGATCAATCTCGGCAATGTTCAGGTCTTCATAAACCGCTTCCGGCTTCACGTCGTCCTTCGGTCGAATCTTCGGCGCAACCTTATCCCACGTCGCGCGCGTGACAACAACGCGGATGAGTTGCTCGCCACCGCACTTGATTTGTTCGTTCAATTCAATCTCCGGCGTCTGGCGGCGTTCGAAATGAAAGGGGTCGAAGGGGAATTGGTAAGGCTCGCTGTCCTCAGCGAGCCGCGGGGCGGGGGGGGCACCGCGCCCGACCGGCAA
>Ga0315912_10001159_pt1 | contig 34784 bp, 24 predicted proteins | sample VfabasoilMG_FD_204469 | JGI IMG/M metagenome (GOLD analysis project Ga0315912, IMG submission 204469) | Garden soil microbial communities collected in Santa Monica, California, United States - V. faba soil | ecosystem: Environmental > Terrestrial > Soil > Garden | place: USA: California... | reverse complement strand
TCAGCGTTCGTTCAGAAAACAGGCTGGCGCGGCCTCTTCATGATCGAACTGTTGCGTGACACCGCCGGCAAGCTCTGGTTCGTCGAGCTCAATGGCAGACCGTGGGGCAGCATGGCGCTGGCGCGGAGGCAGGGTCTCGAGTACCCCGCATGGCAGCTGGACCTGACGCTCGATAACGAATCGAATGCCGGGCGCACGACGACATCCGTGCCTGGCCTCGTGTGCCGGCATCTCGGCCGCGAATTGATGCACCTGCTGTTCGTCTTGCGCGGACCGAAATCGAAAGCGCTCGGACAGTGGCCGTCGTTCTGGACCTCGCTCATGGGAGTGATGGCGATCCACTGGCGCGATGGCATCTACAACTGGCGTCGGTCCGATCCGAGCGTGTTCGTCGCGGACGTGTGCTACACGCTTCGGAAGAACCTCTTCAAGGCGCGCGCCTGATCGAATTCCGTGGAAGTACTAGCCGCCTGTCACCTGCACTCAGCCTGGTCCTACGACGGCAGCTGGCCGCTCGAGAAGATGGCCAGCGCATTCAGTAGCCGCGGCTATCGCGTGATGATGATGACCGAGCACGACAACGGCTTCACTCAAGCGCGATACGACGAGTTCAGGGAAGAGTGCGCACGAGTATCGTCCGAGAAGATGTACGTGCTCCCGGGCATGGAGTACAGCGATCCCGACAACCGGGTGCACGTGCTCACGTGGGGCGCACCGTTCCTCGGTGAAGGGTTGCGGACGGAAGCGTTGCTGGCCGCCGTCGCCGCCGTCGATGGTGTCGCGGTCTTCGCCCACCCGTCTCGAAAAGCCGCGTGGGAGTGCTTTACGCCGCGGTGGGCCGAGACACTCCTTGGGATCGAGGCCTGGAATCGCAAGTACGACGGTTGGGCACCTGGCAGCAAGGCCGCGACGCTCCTGGCGACCCAGACGCAGGTTCCGTTCGTTGGCCTCGATTTTCATACGGCGCGGCAGTTCTTTCCTCTGGGGATGGCGCTCGACGTCAATGGGGAAGTCTCAGAACGCACATTGCTGGAGTGTCTCAGGCAGCGTCGGTGCGCGGCTCGCGCCTTCGGGCTGCCGCTCGACCAGCGCCGCTTCCACAGGACGCTTCCATTGCTTCAAGCCGCAGAGCAGGGACGGCGCAGTCTGGCAAAGCTGAAGCGCTATTCCAAGGCCCGTCTCTCGAGTTAGGCAGTATTCGTTCATGGCGATTCCGCTGATCACGGTGTGCATCTGCACCTTCAAGCGCCCGGCGTTTCTCGAAAATCTTTTGCGCAAGTTGGAGTCCCAACGGACGGACAACCTGTTCGAGTACGACGTGGTCGTTGCCGACAATGATGCAGAGCGATCAGCCGAAGCGACGGTCCGCTCGTGGGCAAGCTCGTCGAACGTGAAGATGACCTACTGTGCCGAGCCGGTTGCCAACATCGCTCGCGCGAGAAACGCGGCACTGGCGGCGGCTCGCGGTGACTTCATCGCCTTTATCGACGACGACGAGTTTCCGACGGCCGAATGGTTGTACTCGTTGTTCCGCACGCGCGAAGCCCGGCGAGCGGACGGCGTGCTCGGTCCCGTGCTGCCGCACTTTCAGCACGAACCGCCGCAATGGTTGACGAAAGGTAAGTTCTTCGATCGACCACGATATCCGACCGGACGACCGATCGCATGGTTTGAAGCGCGCAGCGGCAACGTGCTGTTCTCGCGCGAGATTCTCAAGCAGCTCGACCCGCCGTTTCGAACGCAGTTTGCAACTGCCGGCGAAGATCTCGACTTCTTCCGGCGCGCGATTGAGAAGGGGTTCACGTTCGTCTGGTGCGACGAAGCGGAGGTGTTCGAGTTCGTCCCGGCCTCGAGGTGCACGCGGCGTTACCTGCTGAGGAGAGCCATCCTCCGCGGGAGCAACTTTCCGAAGCATCCAACCGATCGTGCGAAGAACGCTCTGAAGTCGATCGTCGCGCTACCGTGCTACACCGTCGCGTTGCCGGTGCTGGCGATTGTCGGGCACCACGTGTTTATTGCTTACCTCATTAAGACTTTGGATCACGCATCGAGGCTCCTGGCTTTTGCTGGATTGCCACTCGTGACCGAACGCGAGACTTAGTTGATACAAGAAGGAGAGAGAATGCCCTCAGGTCCAATGGACGGGTTGTTGCCGAAAGTCGCGGTCATCGGGATGGGATCCTGGGGCCGCAACCTGGTCCGGAACTTTCATCAGATTGGGGCGCTGGCGACCATCTGCGACTCGAGCGACGCCGCCGCAGCACTCTGCGCGAAAGAGTATCCCGCGGTGCCGTTCGTCCGCGACTTTCGAGCGGTGCTCGCCAATCCCGAGATCACAGCGGTAGCCGTCGCGACACCTGCCGTCACGCACTTTGATGTCGCCAAGGCGGCACTCGAGGCGGGCAAGGATGTCTTCGTCGAGAAGCCTCTGTCCACCGAAGTGACGCAAGGCGAGACCCTGGCCAAGCTGGCCACCGATAAAGGCCGCGTCCTGATGGTGGGCCACATCCTTCGTTACCACCCGGCGGTGATCCGCTTGAAGGAGATGATTCAGCAGGGCACGCTCGGACGGATCAACTACATCTATTCGAACCGGCTGAACATCGGCAAGATTCGGTCTGAAGAGAACATCCTTTGGAGCTTCGCGCCCCATGACATCTCGGTGATTCTGGCGCTGCTCGATGAGAGCCCGGTCCGCGTCGCAGCGCAGGGCGGAGCGTACCTGAACCCGGATGTATACGACGTCACGCTGACGCAGTTCGAGTTCGCGAGCGGCGCCCGCGCCCACATCTTCGTCAGCTGGCTGCATCCGGTGAAGGAGCAGCGTCTCGTGGTTGTCGGTTCCGAACAGATGGCAGTGTTCGACGACACCGCGGCCGACAAGCTGGTGTTGTATCCGCACAAGGTCGAGTGGAAGAACCGCGTGCCGACGGCTGTGAAGGCCGACGGGCAGCCGGTCAGCATTGCCAGCGATGAGCCGCTGAGGCAGGAGTGCCTGCACTTCCTCAACGCGGTGAAGAACCGGTCGCGCCCGCTGACCGACGGTTACGAGGGGCTTGGAGTACTGAAGGTCCTCGACGCCTGCCAGCGTGCGCTGTTCAGCAACAGCCTCGTCACGCTGGCTGCCCAGCCAGAGCCCGTGAAGAAGCCCTACTTCGTCCACCCGTCCGCATTCGCGGACGAGGGAGCAGAGATCGGCGACGGCACCAAGATCTGGCACTTCGCGCACGTCATGAAGGGCGCACGAATCGGCAAGGGGTGCGTCATCGGTCAGAACGTCAACGTGGACAGCAACACCGTCGTGGGCAACAACGTCAAGATTCAGAACAACGTCTCGGTGTACTCCGGCATCGTGATCGAGGACGACGTGTTCCTCGGACCGTCGTGCGTGCTGACGAACGTGACCAATCCACGATCGCAGGTGAATCGTCACTCGTTGTACGAAAGAACCGTGCTGCGGCGCGGCGCCACCGTTGGCGCCAATGCCACCATCGTCTGCGGCACCACGATCGGCCGCTACGCGTTCATCGGTGCCGGTTCCGTCGTCACCAAGGATGTTCCGGACTACGCGCTCGTCATGGGCAACCCGGCGCGGCAGGCTGGTTGGATGAGCCGCCACGGTCACCGGTTGCAGGACCCGGATGCCGATGGCGTGCTGCGGTGCCCGGAGAGCGGCTACCGCTACAAGGTGGGCCAGGATGGCCGTTTGGTTTGTTTGGATTTATCTGAGGAGGAGTCATTGCCACCATCGCTCAGTAAGGGGACGAGGTCGTATCAGGATTTCAAATCGGAAGCGGTGCTGTCATGAAAGTGCCATTGCTCGATCTGAAAGCGCAGTACGAGACGATACGGCCTGAAATCGAAGGCGCAGTCCGCGACGTCCTCGAGTCTCAGCACTTCATACTCGGGCCCTTCGTTCAAAAGTGCGAAGAAGCGATTGCGAGCTACTGCAACTCCCCACATGCCATCGGAGTCTCTTCTGGCAGCGATGCGTTGCTCATCTGCCTCATGGCAGAGGGCATCGGCCCGGGCGACGAAGTCATTACCACGCCGTACACCTTCTTCGCGACGGTCGGCGCCATTACGCGCTTAGGCGCCACGCCTGTATTCGTCGACATCGACCCGGTCACCTACAACATCGCGGCGGACCAGATCGCGTCGAAGATCACGCCACGCACGAAGGCGATTATCCCTGTTCATCTGTACGGCCAGTCGGCCGACATGCGCACCGTCATGGATGTGGCCAACGCGCATCGATTGATCGTGATTGAGGACGCGGCGCAGGCGATCGGGGCCGAGTTCGGCGGACAGCGGTGTGGCTCGATCGCGGAGTACGGTTGCTTCTCGTTCTTTCCGTCGAAGAACCTCGGGGCCGGCGGCGATGCGGGCATGGTGGTGACGAACGATCCGGGACGCGCAGAGAAACTCGCTGTCCTTCGCGCCCATGGCTCAAAGCCGAAGTACTACCATCGTGTCGTTGGCGGCAATTTCCGTCTCGATGCGCTTCAGGGGGCCATTGTCTCGAGCAAGCTCAAACACCTCGATGGCTGGACCGAGGCGCGCCGCCGCAATGCCGATCGCTACAATCGGCTCTTCCAGGCGTCCGGGTTGAACGTGTGCGACAGCCGTGAGTGGGCGAAGGGTCGCGGCCGCGATAGCCGCATGCCCGATGTGGTCCTGCCGGCAGCCTCGAACGACCGCCACGTCTTCAATCAGTACGTCATCCGCGTCGCAGCGCGCGACAACCTGCGGACGACACTCCAGACAAACGGCATCGGCACCGAAGTCTACTATCCCGTGCCGATGCACATGCAGGAGTGCTTCGCATCGCTCGGGCGCCGCGCCGGCGACTTTCCGGAAAGTGAAGGCGCCGCTGCGCAGACACTTGCGCTGCCGATCTACCCCGAATTGACCGACGAGCAGGCGAGCTACGTGGTCGACTCGATTCGCCAGTTCTATAGCAGGCCGGACTGAATGGGCTTGACGTCCATGCTCCCTCAGATCGTTCACCGATGACCCGCGACGCTCGAAAACGAGTGCCCGCGATCCTGATGATCGCGTACACGAACTACGAGACCGATCCGCGGGTCATTCGCGCCGCCGAGGCGGCCGTTGAGGCTGGGTTCGAGGTTGATTTTCTGGCGCTCCGGCGGCCGGGACAGCCTGCACAACAGGTTCGCAACGGCGTGAACATCATTCGCCTTCCTCAAGAACGGTATCGCAGCCGCTCGCGGATCGGGTACGTGCTCGCATACGCCGCGTTCTTCTGGCGATGCTTCGCGACGTCGACACGCCTCTTCGTCACTCGCCGTTATCGCGTGATCCACGTGAACAACATGCCAGACGTCCTGGTGTTCTCGGTTGTGATCCCGCGGATGCTCGGCACGAAGGTCATCCTCGACATTCACGATCCAATGCCGGAGACGTTTGGTTCCAAGTATCCGGGGGCGAACGCGAGCGCGTTGTTCAAGATGCTGCTGTTCCTGGAGCGATTGAGCGTCGCCTTTGCGAGCCGGACGGTGACGGTCAACGGACCGGTGCGAGACAAGATGGTGGCCGCGCACGGGTATCGGCCTGATGCGATCGATGTCGTGGCGAACTACGCAGACGATCAGCTGTTCAAGCCGATGCCGTACCCCGCGTTCGACGGCCGCCTCCGCTTCGTCTTCCACGGGACCATTCTCGAACGCTATGGCCTTCGCACTCTTGTCTCCGCGGTTGCTCAGGCGAAGCACAAGGACAAGTTTCAGATCCGGCTCATTGGAGAAGGCGATTTCAGCGCCGAGCTCAAGAGGCTGATCAAGGAACACGATCTCGAGAACGTGATCGAGTTCGTCAACCGCGTTTACCCCTTACACGACATCCCCGCGGTTCTTGCCGATTGCCACGTCGGGTTGGTGCCGCTCGATGTGACTCCGATATCCGACGTCGCACTGCCTCTGAAGTTGCTCGAATACACCGGTCTCGGCCTGCCGTCGGTGACCGTGGAGAGCACGGCGATCACGTATTACTTCCGCCGGGACGAGTGCATGCTCTACCCGCCTGGAGATGCCGGCGCGTTGGCCAGGATTCTCGACGATCTGGCGACTAACCCTGGGCAGCTGGAAAGTTGTCGCCAGCGATTGGTCCCTGCGCGCGAGCGGATGTCCTGGAGCCGGGAGAAACAAAAGTACGTGGCAATGCTTCAGCAGTTGGCCGGTAAACACGTACCGCTCGCCGATGCTAGTACGGCGGGAGGACCGACTCGGTGAAGGATCGCGAGTCGAACGGAGCGGTGCGCACGTCCCGTCTCCGCCGTGTGCTCGCTGGGGCGATCACGATCGTCATCGGTTTGCTGCTGGCCGTTGTGATTCTGGAGTTCGGCTTCGCTCGGTTCTATTACACGAATGACGTGGAGCTTCGCCAGGATGAGTTCGACTACGAACTCGGGTGGCGGCTCAAGCCGGGTCAGTACGCGGTCAAGGCACCACAGGCGTTCATGACCCACGCCGTCTCGATAAATCAGATGGGTCTGCGTGAAGCGCACACGGCTCCTCGCAACATGTCGTCGCCCGTGCGGCGTGTCGTCGTGCTCGGTGATTCCTTCACGTTCGGCCAAGGCGTCGATGACGCCGATCTTTTCACGACGCAGTTGGAGCGCCGGCTGAACGAGCGTCAGACGGACATCAGATACGAGGCAATCAATGCCGGCGTCCCCGGTTATGGAACGGGGCAGGAACTGCTTCTGACTCGCCGGCTGATGGACCGGGGCATCGTCGGCGACGTCTACGTGCTGAATCTTTTCACCAACGATCTACTCGACAACCTTCGGCTCGACTACGGAAGCCGGAGGACGAACCCGATTCAGCCGGGCTTTACTCTGGACCCGACAGGTACGCTGACCTTCAGCTACAGGCCGCAAGAGATTTTTCGCGACGGTTCGAATCTTGTGGCGGCGCAACAGCATCCGACCTCGGTGCTGTTCTCGGTGCTCCAGGTGCGGCTTCGATCGCTGGCGCAGACCAAGCCTGGCTTCGTGCGCGCCGCTCGAGCGGTCGGGTTCGACGTCACGGTGCCTCGCCTCCCGGGTGTGATCAGCGCCTGGTATGACGATGAGGTTTTGCGGGAGGGCCTTCCCCTTATGAAGGCACTCCTCGCCGCGATCGATACGACCGTGAAAAGCCGCAACGCCGTGCTGCTCGTCTCGCTGATTCCCTCGCCGATGCAGGTCTACAAGGACGTCTACGGTGAGATTCTGCGCGCCAGTTTTCCTGACGATCCGATGGCCAGGGGATTTCTGCAGGACCCGAATCGCGCGCAGCGGCTCGTGCGCTCGATGTGTCAGGAGCTGAACCTGCCGTTCCTGGACGTCTACGACGAATTTGCCGCCAAAGATCAGTCGCTCTACATTCCGGTCGATGGTCATTTCAACGAGGCGGGGCACGCACTTTATGCCGAGAGTCTCGAGCGGTTTGTCAGTGCTCATTTGCCGGATGCCGCCCACTACAGCGCCGGGCTGCGCGACGCGACCCACTGAGGCTGGCGCGAGCCCCTGTCTTTGATAGTTGTCCTAACACATGAGTGAAAAAATTAACGCGGACGGCCACTCTCGATCGCCGGTTGACTGGCGTGACGAGTACTTGCGTGAATACTTCCGCAAGCCGGGCCGAGTTCGAACCAATGATCAATGGGAGGAGCTGATTCGCACGAACACTCCCAAGGATGCGAAGGTTCTCGAGATCGGTGGCGGACCCGTCGAGTGGACGACGAGAATCTTGCGCGAGCGTGCGACCGAGATTATCGGGATTGACGTCGACAAAGTCGTTCAATCCAATCCACACCTGGACAAGGCGATTGTGTACGACGGCGGGGCATTCCCGGTTCCAGACGCACGCTTCAATCTTGCGATTTCACGCTGGGTGCACGAACACCTCCCCGATCCCGTGTCACATTTCAAGGAGGTCGAGCGCGCCCTGGCCCCTGGTGGCACCTACGTCTTCCGTACGATCAACCTCCATCACTACGTCGCGCTCGTTGCCCGACTTGTACCGCATCGCGTCCAGGTCCCGATGGCGAGATGGCTGCGACACGTGTCACCTGACGACCATGATCCGTATCCGACGTTCTATCGGGCGAATACACGTCGTCAAATTACTCGGCTGTGCAATGAGGCCGGGCTGGAGGTCGTGATGCTGCGCATGACCGAAAGCTATCCGTCGTATGGAATGGGCTCGAAGCTTCTCTTCAACGTGTTCATGCAGTACGAGCGGCTCGTGAACTCGTCCGACCGCTGGCAGGGGATGAGGCATATCATCGACTGTGTCGCACGAAAGCCGGCGCGTCAGTAGATGACGATTACGTTTTCCACTAAGCCCTGATGGCAATTTACGCCACATTCCTTGTCCTGATTGGAATCGTCGGGCTCTTCTGGCTTGATCGCCGGGACGGTTGGACATCGCCAGCCAACTATGTCCCGTTCTTCTGGCTGCTGATCGCCATGTCCCGCCCGGTCACGTCCTGGACAAGCTCACCGAGTTCGGTCGCCGAGCGCGCCGCGTCCTATCTGGAAGGGAGCCCGCTCGATCGCAGCATCCTGATCGCGTTGATTGTATTGGCGGGCATAACGCTGTGGAGGAGAAAGGAGGCAACGCTTGCCATCCTCCGCGGGAACACGCCGATCATTCTTTTTCTCCTCTACTGTCTCGTGAGCGTCTCCTGGTCGGATTACCCGATGCCAGCGTTCAAGCGCTGGATTCGGGCCGTCGGCGACGTGATGATGATTCTCGTCATCCTCACCGACAAACAGCCGGAGACCGCCATCAAGTCGGTTCTCAGTCGTGTCGGGTTCATCCTGGTGCCGCTCTCGATCCTGTTTATCCGTTTCTTTCCTGAGCTGGGTCGGGCGTACAGCATCGGTGGGCGACCCATGTGGACTGGTGTGTGCACAGACAAGAACGGGCTGGGCGCTATCTGCATGATCGTTGGCGCGGTCGTCTTGTGGCGCTGGATCAACACCTACGCGGTGAAAGATCTGTTGCACCGGACTGCGCAGTTGACAGCCTTGACGGCGATGCTCGCGATGATTGGCTATCTGTTGTCGATCGTCGACTCGAAGACAGCGTTGATGTGCTTCGTTTTTGCGAGTGTCGTCATTGTCTGTCGCCCGCTCTTTCGCAGGCCGTGGATGGTTTTCTCGTTCGTGGTGGCCACAGTAGCCGCGTGCTATGTCGTCTTGATTGAGGGTGTCGCCGGCGAGGCGTTAGAGGCAATCGGACGTAACGAGAGCTTGACGGGCCGCACCGACGTGTGGGCGAGAGTCCTCTCTTTCGTGCAGAGCCCCTGGCTCGGATACGGATATGAGAGTTTCTGGATGGGTCCGCGGCTCGCGGCGTTGCAAAGCTTCGGAGGAAACACGGCGCACAACGGGTATCTGGAAATCTACGTGAACCTTGGATATCTGGGGCTGTTCTTTCTTGCCATCGTGATCCTCGGCGGGTATCGGCACATGATCGCATCCGTGAAAGCCAACCCGGACATCGGCCGGCTCAAGGTGGCGTTCTTCCTGATTGCACTGACGTACAACTTCAGTGAAGCGGCATTCAAGATGATGATGCCGGTGTGGCTCATGTTCATCTGGGCGACTCTCGCTGAACCGGCGGCGCGCCTCGTCTCGGTTCCAAAGAAGAGCCCGTCCAGGAAGCCGATCGTCACGCATACCTTTGTCCCGCGTACCAGTGTCAAGGTGGGCTGACTGCCGCACGAGGTGCGTTTGTCCACACGCCGTTTTGTCGCTAACACGCTTAGACCACACACGCTATCGGGGTTGAGATGAAGTCATTTCTCTTGAGAGTTCTTAAAGGCGACGCTACTCGTGAGCAGGCGAAAGACACCGGGATGGCACTGGTGTTGATATTCATCCTCGCCTGGCTGTTCCGCCGCCGTGACGGCTACATCGGAGTCGCGCTCGTCCTACACCTCGTGACGATGGTGGCGCCGCAGGTGTTTCGGCCGTTTGCCGTTGTGTGGTTTGGCATTTCGCACGTGATGGGCGCGTTTGCATCGCGAGTGGTGCTGTCGGTTGTGTTCTTTGTGTTCGTGACACCTGTTGGCATCTGGCGGCGAATGATGGGCGCCGACTCCCTGCAGCTGAATTCGTTTGGGCGCAGCAAGGAGTCGGTCATGAAGGCGAGAAACCACACGTACGTCGCGCAGGATTTGGAACAGCCCTACTAACTGGGTCGAGAGGCTACGATGATTGAATTTCTAAAAGACGTCCTCGGTTTTTTCGGAGCACGCAAGAAGTACTGGCTGATGCCGCTCGTCGCCGTTCTGTTGGCGTTCGGCCTCTTGATCACGCTCACCAGCGGATCGGCCATCGCCCCGTTCATTTACACGCTCTTCTAAGCGGCAGGGGACCTGCGGCTCTCCTCGGGAGGGGAGTGTCCGGTTGAAGTGTCGAGTATGAGACAAGCAATCCTCGGAATATCTGCGTACTACCACGACAGCGCGGCAGCGCTGGTCGTGGACGGCGAGATCGTTGCGGCTGCTCAGGAAGAGCGGTTCACTCGAAAGCGCCACGATGCGGCGTTCCCAACCAACGCGGCGCGCTACGTCCTCGCCGAAGCTGGTATCCCGTACGGGGACCTGCAGGCGGTGGCCTTCTACGACAAGCCATTCCTGAAGTTCGAGCGGCTGCTCGAGACATACCACGCGTTCGCGCCTCGTGGCCTGACGAGCTTTTCATCGGCGATGCCCGTATGGATCAAGGAAAAGCTCTTCATGAAGGGGCTGCTCGCCGAGCATTTGGCTGAACTGGGTAAAGGTGATGTCCGGATGTACTTTCCGGAGCATCACCTTTCTCACGCAGCGAGCGCCTTCTATCCATCGCCGTACAACGATGCCGCCATCGTGACCGTGGATGGCGTAGGCGAGTGGGCGACGACGACGATCGGACATGGGAAGGACAAGGACATCACGATCCTGCGGGAGCTGGCCTTTCCTCACTCGGTCGGCTTGCTGTACTCCGCGTTCACCTACTACACCGGTTTCAAGGTGAACAGCGGCGAGTACAAGTTGATGGGGCTCGCGCCGTACGGCAACGAGAAGGCCGAACAGACGAAGAGGTTTGTCGACATCATCGTGAAGGAGCTTGTCGACATTCGCGATGACGGGTCCATTCTGCTCAACATGGACTTCTTCGACTTTGCCACCGAGCTCAAGATGGTCAACGAGCCGAAGTGGGAAAAACTCTTCGGCGTCCCGGCGCGTCCACCCGAGACGGAGCTCACGCAGGTGTACATGGATATGGCGCTTGCCATCCAGCAGGTCACCGAGGATGTCGTCGTGAAGCTGTGTCGCACGGCGAAGGACTTGACGAAGAGCTCGTCGCTCGTGCTCGCCGGAGGCGTCGCACTCAATTGCGTCGCGAATGGCAAGGTCCTGAAGACGCGGATGTTCGACGACATGTGGATCCAGCCGGCGGCCGGCGATGCCGGCGGAGCGCTGGGCGCTGCGCTCGCGGTATGGCATATCCGCGAACGTGGCGAGCGCGCCCCGGCCAACGGTTGCGACGCGATGAGGGGCTCGTTCCTGGGCCCCGAGTTCACGCCTCGGGAGGTCGAGCGGACGATGAAGCGGTACGGTGCCGTCGGGCGCCGGTACGACAACTTCTGCGAGCTTGCCGGTGATGTTGCCTCCGAGCTGGCGCAGGGGAAGATTGTTGGTTGGTTCCAGGGACGGATGGAGTTCGGGCCGCGAGCGCTTGGCGGGCGCAGCATTCTCGGGGACGCACGTCACCCCGAGATGCAGAAGAGGATGAATCTCAAGACGAAGTTCAGGGAGGGCTTTCGCCCGTTCGCACCCACCGTCCTCGAAGAGGACGTGTCCGAACATTTCGAGCTCGATTGCCCATCGCCGTACATGCTGCTCGTCGTGCCGATCCGGGAAGAAAAGCGAGTGCCTCTTCCCCCGAACTATAACGAGTTGAGCCTCTCCGAACGGCTGTACTTCCTGCGTTCGGACCTCCCGTCAATCACACACGTCGACTACTCCGCGAGAATTCAGACCGTCAACAAGAACGTGAACCCGAGGTATTGGCAGCTGCTGACCGAGTTCAAGCGGATCACTGGTTACGGTGTGCTCGTCAACACCAGTTTCAACGTTCGTGGCGAGCCCATCGTGTGCACGCCGGAGGACGCGTACCGCTGTTTCATGCGGACCGCAATGGATTACCTCGTCATGGGTGATTTCGTCCTCGACAAGACGCAGCAGCCGGAGTTCGTGGAGCAGGGAGATTGGCGAGCCGAGTTCAAGCTGGATTAGAGGCACGCGATCAGCTCACTGCGAGTATGCCTACCGGCGATCTCGTGATCGGTGTCAGCGGCGAGTCGCGGCATGCCTGCGTCGCCGTCTGCAGCGGCGAGCGCATGCTGGCGGTCTCCGAGCAGGAGCGCATCACGCGTGTTCGCGGCGCCGGCGTCAACCGTTCGGGTCTGCCGGACGAAGCGGTTGACGAGCTGCTCCGGCGCGTGGGGCGCAGCCGCGAAGACGTGGCCGCGTATGTCACGCCCGAGACCGCAGTGCAGTCCGTTTCCGATACAACGCTCGGCCATCACATCGCTCACGCCTGGACTGCTTTCCTGCCGTCGCCGTTTGAGTCGGCAGCGGTTCTCATTTGCGATCATCAATTCCCGTACGTCAGCGTGTGGGACGGCTGCGGCACCTCGCTCACGCCGATTGAATGGCCGTGGGAGGGGACTGGCTTTGCGGAGCTCTATTCGACGTGCGCAGCCATCGTGTTCAAGGCGGACTGGCGAGAGCCGTCGTTCGAAGCGCTGGCTCGCCTCAATCCCACCGCTCGGAATGGCCGCGTTGACCAATGGATCGACGGCGGAATCACGGGCCTGACGCTGGCCCGGGGCTGGCAGTCGCAACTTGACGAGTTGGTGTCTCCGGGCGGCGAGGATCGGGCAGCACCGGTTGCAGCAGCGATTCAGGGTCGTATCGGCGATTTGCTGATCGGCCTCGTCGCAGAAATCAAACGGCGACTCCCAGACCGGACGCGACTGTGTGTCGGGGGAAGCCTGTTCCACAACAGTTACCTGAACACACGCGTCAAGCAGTGCGGCGAGTTTGAGGATGTGTTCGTGCCGGTTCATCCTGGAAACGCCGGCCTATCGGTGGGGCTTGCCTTGTCCGCACGCGGCTGCGAACGTCAGACCGTGTCGCCGTTCCTCGGGCCGTCGTACAGCGACGACGAGATCAAGGCAACGCTCGACAACTGCAAGCTCACCTACCAGTGGGTGCCCGACGCGGAGGCCGTTGCGATTGCCACGCGCGCGCTCGTGAAGGGACGGCTGGTTGCGTGGTTCGAGGCCGGCATGGAATGGGGCCCGCGGGCTCTTGGTGGCCGATCAATCGTCGCGAACCCGTTTGCGCCCTACGTGCTCGATAACTTGAACAGGTTCCTGAAGCAGCGAGCACCGTGGCGTGGGTATGCATTGAGCGTCCTCGCGTCGTCTGTCGGCGACCATTTCTCGGGACCAGACGCGTCGGCGTTCATGGAGTGCGACTACACTCCCAAGGATCCGGAGCGCTTCCGTCACGTGCTGCCAGGCCCGCAGGCCGCCGTGCGTGTTCACACGGTTGGCGTCCAGGAGCCGCCGCGTTTCAGGGCGCTTCTCCAGAACTTCGGAGATGCCGTCGGCGTCCCAATGCTGGTGAACACCTCGTTCAATGGATTTCAAGAGCCGATCGTCTGCAGCCCACGCGATGCGGTGCGCGTGTTCTTCGGCACTGGAATCGACGTGCTCGTGATGGGGCAATTCGTACTCGCGAAGTAGGCAGACCGCATTTTCGGCTCAGGCGTCGAACTCGATGGCGATTCAGCCAATTCCACCTCGGATCATTCAGACCGCAAAGACTCGTAGTCTGTCGCTCAAGCAGCGCGCCATGATGGCGAACCTGAAGCTGCTGCACCCCGATTACGAGCACCGCTTCTTTGACAACGCGGACGTCGATGCATTCATCGATGCGGAGTTTCCTCAGTACCGCGCTGTCTTCGACGCGTTCCGATTTCCGATCCAGCGATACGACTTCTTCCGATATCTGGCCATCTATCGTCTGGGTGGGTTCTACTTCGATCTCGACGTGCTGCTTGCGACCGAGCTGTCTCCGCTGCTTCCAACCGGTTGCGTGTTTCCGTTCGAAGGCCTCACTCTCAGCCGGCTGCTGCGAAGCTACGGAATGGACTGGGAGATCGGCAACTACGCGTTCGGAGCGGCTCCCGGGAATCCATTTCTCGAGGCCGTCATCGAGAATTGCGTGAGGGCGCAGCGGGATCCTGCATGGGCGGAGCCGATGATGCGCGGTGTGCCGCCGTTGTCGGGTGCCGAGTACTACGTGCTCTATACGACCGGCCCTGGTCTCGTGTCGCGCACGCTCGCCGAGAACGTGGCTCTCGCCAAGTCAGTCACCGTGCTGTTCCCGGACGACGTCTGTGACGTCGGGTCCTGGAATCGTTTCGGTGACTTCGGCGTCCACTTGATGGAAGGAACGTGGCGCCCGTCCAGCAGCTATTTGCGCCGCAGAATTGCCCAGACCATCGAGTCCTGGGCTATTCAGAGACGCATCAGGGAAGGGCGGCGTCGGGGGGCCACCAGGCCTGCACAGGGCACACTGGCAGGTTGACGTAAGGGAGCCTCTTAATCGTGACGGCCAGGCGCCCCACGTGTGGCGACCGGCCGGCCGTAAACGCCCCTTTTCGGACCGTTCGATCTCTTCGACCAGGCGTCAGACATGGGTGACCAAGGGTGTAAGCGCAGGTACACTGTTGCGAATATTCCCAACGCTCTTGTCGGAACCAAGAGCCAAAGAAGCCAAGTCTTACGCCTGCTTTAGTCTAAATACTTCGTGGCACGAAGCTTGCTCAAAAGCGGGCGGGATAGGTTACACATCCCAGGAGGTCTCTTTGACGAGGCCTCGTATTTCCACAGTAAGACGCGCGCGAGCGCAGGACAGGGGATGACGAAGATGCCGCGAGTGTTCGGCTTAATGATTGTTGTCTTGTTCGGGTGGACGTTGACGGGCGCTGAGGCTGCCTGCTCCGGTTCCGGACAGGCTTGGAGTTGTACCGCCGGAACGACTCCCGCCCAGATTATCAGCACCCTGAGTAGCGCGACGGACGGCGCCACGTTGACGTTCGAGCCCGGGAGCTACACGTGGGGTGGATCGCAACGTATTCCTCTTTCACTGACCAAAGGTGTGACGCTGATTTGTCAGAGCGTCGGCGCCTGCGATGTCACGTGGACAGGCACAGTCATCGAGACGCCCATTGGCACGAGCTCCAAGCTGTATCGCATCTCCGGGTTTGACTTCCTTCACCCGAGCGGTGCCGGGCAGTGGTGGTGGCATTGTCCTGGTGGGAGATGCGCCGACACCGAGTTGTCGAACATCCGCATCGATCACAACACCTTCACGCTCAGCGGCGCTGAGCAGATCCTGTTGACGGATACCGCGTCGATTACCTATCTGTACGGCGTCATCGATCACAACGTGTTCAACATCAGCGCGATGTCTGCGGTCACGTTTCTCTACACCGGAAGCACGACGACCTCTCCCAAGAATGGGCGGCTGGGCACGGCCCAGAACCTGTTCGTGGAAGACAACGTGTTCAACATTACTCGCGGCGTTGACGGCGGTGTCGGCTGTGTCGACGGCTGGCACGTTGGTGTCGGCATGGTGTGGCGCTTCAACAGCATGACGAATTGCCGAACCTTGATGCACGGTGTTCCGCATTCGTGGGGGCCGAGCAATTTTGAGATCTACGGCAACTCGTACACGTACAACTCGAACGCGGCCTTCCCGAGTGGATATCGCTCGATTCATCACCAGGGATCAGGGACGTACGCGGCGTGGGGGAACTCGTTCACGACGGCAAGCCACGACCCCGATACGATCGTTGTGTTGCACTACCGGGCGTTCCAGTCTGTCGGCGGAGGGCTCTGCGACGGCAGCAACTCACAGGACGGCAACAGATCTCCGCAGAGTGCGTATCAGGGCTACCCCTGTAAACATCAGCCGGGGCGCGATAACAACGGCCAGTTCTACCCGATGTTTTCCTTCCAGAATCGCTGGACAGACAACGGGGCGAAAGTGGACCTGGTTATCAACGGCGGTGGATCGTCGCCGGACTACACGAGCGCACATCTCAAGCAGAACCGCGACATCTACAACGCGGTGAGTGCCGCCGCACAGACGTCGTCGTCGGGTCCGTTCAACGGGACCACAGGAATGGGGTTCGGCTCGCTGGCCAACCGCCCGTCAACCTGCACAACGACCACTGAGGCTGCCGACGCCGGCCGCGGTGGCGTGATGTACTGGGCGACCGATCAGGGAAATTGGAACTCGAGCTCTTCGAATCCCTACGGCACGCAGCGGAACGGTCAGGACGGAGTGCTGTATCTCTGTTCCGCCCCCAACACGTGGTCGGTCTATTACACGCCGTACGCGTATCCGCATCCGCTTCAGGCAGGCACCAGCCAGACGCCGCCGCCAAGTGGTGGTGGGACGCCACCGCCAGGGATGCCGCAGGCGCCCACGAATCTGCATCTGGTCCCCTCGCAGTAGTGACGCCGTACAGAGGCGCTCACGAGCGATCGTGATCACAGCGGGTCCTGCTCGGTCAGGGCCCGCCCCGTTTTAGAGTTCTTTCGTCGCGCACGTCTTTGACCGTTGGGGGCCGGCTCGCCCGGCTCCGACGGTCTTTCGTTTCCCGAAGCATCAAGCAAGCCTTCCCAGTTCAGACGCCTCGCCAAGAGGAGGTCTGATCACAGCCCACGTCCACCACATAGAGGAACAAATGACCGATGTATTTCTCGACGAGTACACCGCTGACGAAGCGGTCCAGCGTTACGGCACGGACACGGCAGGTTACGGCGTCAATTACCTGATGGAGCACGACTACGGGCGCATCTATCGACGGGTGCTGACTCAGTACCTGCCGGCCTCCGTGACGCGTAATGGCGTTCGCCTGCTCGAGTTCGGATGCGGTGCCGGGATGAATCTGATTCACCTGGTTGGCCTGACGGAATCGGCGAAGATTCCGGTGGTCAAGGCCTATGGGACCGATTTTTCACCCAAGCTGATCGAGGCGGCACGCACCGATTCGGCTCGGATCGTCAAAGCGGGAAGTCGCGATCGGGTCGAGTTCCTTGTCGCGCGCAACGAGACGATCGTCGACGACATGGCCGCCGGCATCGGCGTCGCGCCGAAGTCTCTGTTGGGCTCGTTCAACGTCGTGTTCGGCGTCAACACCTTCCGTTACTGCCATCGGATGAAGAAGGAAGTGGAGAGCGCACAACAGTTTTACGATCTGCTCGCGCCTGGTTCTGTGTGTGTCGTCATCGACATGAACTCCCAGTTCCCCTTCTTCCGAAGCAAGCTGAGGCCGGGACAATACAGCGACGAGAGCGAGGTCTACATTCCGGTGCTCGAGGAGTACGTCCGTCCTCTCAAAACCGTCGGCTTCGAGATCCTCGAGGCGCGCAACTTCTGTTGGGTGCCTCACTCTGCCGGCCCGGCCCTGAGCAGGATCTGCACGGCACTGACACCGCTGCTCGACACCGTGATTCCGCGGTACGGCATGCGCTCGCTTGTCGTCGCCAGACGGCCTGCATAACCCACCACCTCCGTCTGTGAACATGAGTCGATCGGATCGCCTGGCAGTACTGATCTGCGCCGAGGTCCAGACTCGGCCAGAGCGCTGCCTCGGAAAGATCCTGGCGTTCTTCGGCATCGAGAGCCGGACCCTCGGTGTCGGGAGCCTGGGAACGCTCGATCCATCGACTGACATCGGCGGTTCGTACTGCGTGTTCATGTCGGCAGCTCACCTTGCGACCTGTGAGAGGTCGGGGCTGCCTCCCGTTCTGCGCGGTGCGCACTCCGTGTTCGTATTCGGTCTCGACGAGTCCCCGTCACTGCGACGGGTGCTCGCGTGGCTGACTGGTCGCCTGGATACCGACTGCAAGGCGCGTCGTGTTTCAGGCACCGGATTGACGGTCACTGCGGACAGCCCCGACATGTTCGGGGCGTTGTCGGGGCTGACGGCGTCGACGACAGCAGCTGACAACGGTCTGGCAGTCGAAGGCGCCCGCGAGTGCGAGGGCTTTCGGAGCTTGATCGGCGACGGCGCGGGAGACGCCTTCTTCCAGTGCAGACGGGACGGCGTGACGTTCTACGTCGCGGCCTCCGAGCCGGCCGTCGATCTCGACGAACCGCCTCGCGGAAGCTTCTTCGACATCCGGGAAAGCTTCAGCAGCACAGTGCCGATCGTGGCCTTTCTCAGGCGGGAGTTTGCGACGACGTTCGCCGATCCGGAGTTCACCGGCGCGACGCTGATCGTGGACGATCCCTCTTTGAAGAGGCGCTACGGCTTCCTCGATTTCGAGACCGTGCTCGCGGCGATGAATCTCCACGACTTCTCCACGACGATTGCCTTCATTCCGTGGAACTGGTGGCGAACACGCACGCGCACGGCGGCGCTGTTTCACGCCAACCCTCAACGCTACTCACTTGTCATCCACGGCAACGATCACACCGCGCGTGAGTTTGGATCGCGCTCCCTGCCTGGGCTGAGGCGCAAGATTCGCCTCGCGTTGGAACGAGTCGAGCGTCATCGAAAGAGAACCGGGCTCGGCGTGAGTCCCATCATGGTGTTTCCCCAGGGCGTGTTTTCTGCCGACGCGGCCCTGGCGCTCCAACGCAGCCGCTTCATCGCCGCCGTCAACACCGAGGTGCATCCCGTCGGAGACGACGCGTTGCGCACCGAGGTGCGAGAGCTGTGGCAGGTTGCGATCACGAAGTACGGTGGCTTTCCGATCTTCACACGTCGCTACGTGTCTCATGGGATCGAGAACGTTGCGTTCGACATGCTCCTCGGCAAGCCGTGCCTGCTCGTCGCGCATCACGATGTGTTCATGGACGGTGCGCAGGAGCTGCACGCGTTCATCGATCGTCTGAACGCCCTGGTGAAACCACTGCGATGGAGCAGTCTCGAAGAGGTGATCCATCACAGCCACCTCGTTCGCGAGATATCTCCGGGTGTTCGTCACGTTCGGATGTTCGCGAACGAGATGATCCTGGAGAACCCTGCGGCACGCCGTGAAACGGTTGTGGTCACGCGGGTGCCGTCCAGTGCTGCCATCAATCGTGTGACCTGCGATGGGCAGGCTCTCCGCTGGGAGCAGGAAGGTCATCACGTGCGATTTCAGGTCGAGGTTCCACCGGCGTCACCGGTACGCGTACGCATCGAGCACGACGAGGCTTTGCACGATGACTTGCCGGCCGACAGTCTGCGCTACCGCGGGCGTGTGCTGGCCCGCCGGTACCTCTCTGAGATGCGGGACGACTACGTAAGCCGCAATCGATATGTCCGCCTCTATACCGACAGGCTCCTTCGTTCGATGAAATGATAAGGATGAATACTCTTCCGCCCGACTCACTCGACAAATTCCAGCGGAGTGCCGACGCCGTTGCGAAATGGGTCGAGGATCACAATTACAGCGCGTACGACCCCGGCGACGGCAATCTCTCGTTTCTCCACGCCCTCACCTTCGACGTCCTCATGCTGGAGCGAATACTGGGGCAAACGGTGTATCGGTCGCCATTCAATCTCCGTCCGCTCCTCGGCATCAAGCCGCATGTCTCCACGAAGGGGATGGGCTACATGGCCTGGGGGTATACGAAGCTGTATGCCTCGACCGGCGATTCCGTCTACGCCTCACGCGCGACGAGTTGCTTCGATTGGCTGATCGAGAACAAGTCGCCGTTCTATCCGCAGTATGCGTGGGGCAACAATTTCCCGTTCTGCACACGCGGCGGTAAGACGCCGGCATTCGAGCCGATCGTGCCGTGGACCACTTTGATCGGACAGGCGTTCATCGAAGCGCATGCGACGTTTCGCGACCCTAAGTACCTGGACGTGATCGACAGCATCGCGGATTGGCTCCTGTCGCTCCCGCGCGAGCGCACTGAATCCGGCACCTGCATCAGCTACGTGGCGTTCAAGCAGAACTCCATTCACAACTCCAACATGCTCGCTGGAGCATTTCTCGCGCAGGCGGCCACACTCGTTGGCAAGCCCGGAGCGCTTGACGCTGCGCGAGAAGCGATGGTCTATAGCTGTTCGCGACAAGGGTCAGACGGCGCGTGGATGTATGGGGCGGCCGAGAAGTTTCAGTGGAACGACAACTTCCACACCGGCTACAACCTGGACTGCCTCAAGCGGTACATCACGGCCAGCGGTGACCGCTCGTTCGATACGAACCTCCGCAAAGGGTTCGAGTTCTTCAAGAGTCACTTCTTCGAAGAGGATGGCCGTCCCAAGTATTACGACAACAAGACCTACCCAACTGACAGCCAATGCGCGGGGCAGGCGATCGATACGCTGACGTTCTTTTCAGACGATGACCGCGACGCCCTTCCGCTGGCGATCAAGGTGGCCAACTGGACCATCGATCACATGCAGGACCGAGACGGTCACTTCTACTATCGCGATCTCGGCTGGGCGATGGCGAAGACGCCGATGCTGCATTGGGGCCAGGGCACGATCTTCAAGGCGCTGACACATTTGCTCGGCAGACTGCGACGGCCATCAACTGGTGGTGAGGTGGTCGCCAGTCCGGTCGCAGTCGGAATCGGATCACGATGACCGCGCACTCGCTCCGATATGTGCTCATAACGCCGGCGCGCAACGAGGAGGAGTACCTCGGCCGGACCATTGCGTCGGTCACGGCGCAGACCGTCAAGCCGCTTCGATGGGTGATCGTCAGCGACGGCTCGACGGATCGCACGGACGAAATCGCCACGCGTGCCGCCGCCGCGCACCCATGGATCGAGCTCGTTCGAATGCCGGAGCGGAGCAGCCGGGACTTCGCAGGAAAGGTCGGCGCGTTCAATGTGGGGCGCGCGCACGTCGCGCACCTGGACTACGACGTCATCGGAAGCCTCGACGCGGACCTCGAATTCGCGCCGAATTACTTCGAGTATTTGCTCGACCGATTCGCGGAAGATCCGAGCCTTGGCCTCGCGGGTACGCCGTTCGAAGAAGCCGGCAAGATCTACGACTATCGCTTCAGCAGCGTGGATCACGTCTCGGGGGCCTGCCAGCTGTTTCGGCGCGCATGCTACGACGGGATCGGGGGATACCAACCGCTCGAAGGCGGCGGGATTGATGCGATTGCGGTGTTGAGCGCTCGAATGAAGGGCTGGCGTACGCAGACGTTCACGGAGATGCGATCCATCCATCTCAGACCGATGGGGTCAGGGAATCACGGATCGTCGAGAGTCGTCGTCTTCTTCAGACTTGGAGAACGCGCATACCGGCTCGGCTACCACCCGCTCTGGCAAGTATTCCGGTCCGTGTATCAGATGACGAGGTACCCGTACGTCGCCGGTGGCGTCGCGCTGTCGGCCGGTTACTTCGGCTCTGTGATTCGCGGGAAGAAGCGACCGATCAGCAAGGACCTGATCGACTTCCAACGTAAAGACCAGATGCGTCGCTTGAAGGCATTCGTGCTCGGACGCGTGCTCGGACAGCGGACCTGAGACAGATGCGCCATTCCATATTGAATGGCCGCTGGGCGCGTTACGTTGTCACACGAAAAGAAGTCGTCAAGACAACGTGGGCCTTCAAGGCGACCGTCATCATCGCGTTGGTTCTGCTCTGTTATCTGATGGAACCTGTCTGGGCGCATGCGGTCGGCGAAAGCCTTGTCTGTGCGCAGGACGGCAAGGTCGGTCGAGCGGATGCGATCCTGGTCGATGACTTCGACCGTGACTACCTGTTATACGAGCGCGCCCGTCACCTAGAGGAAGACGGCCTGAGCTCAACGGTCATCGCTCCAGTGAGCCTCTTCGCAGGCGGCTCCGTTTCACCGGTCTCGGAAGCGATGGTCGACGTTCTCGCTCGCCTGGCGCGAGTCAAGCAAGTGACGAAGGTGCCGGTGTCGATTGTCGAGCCGATCTCATTGAACGCCGCCCTTGATATCAGGCGTTTCATGAAACAGAACGGGATCACGTCAGTGATAGTTGTGACGCCGGCGTTTCGCAGCGCGCGTTCCATGATGATTTACCGCGCAGTACTGGAGCCGGCAGGAGTGTTGACTCATTGTGCTGCGGTATTCGACCAGAGAAACCCGGATAACTGGACGCGGAGCTGGCACGGCATTCAGGACGTCGCGTTGCAGTTCGTGAAGCTCCAGTACTATCGGTTCTATGTACTGCCTGTCCGGTCGGTTCCCGAGCCCAACTAAGCCTCTAGTGGTTTCCCCTTGAGAATGGATCACGTAATCGGCAGGTGGTGCGAGGTACTGCCGTCAGGTCTGCAGCGACAGATCGAACGCCTGCGCACGTCGCCGCTCGCATCTCGCCTGATACGCGGCTCGCTGTGGTCGCTCACCGGTTCTGCCGTCTCTCGAGCGTTGGGCCTGGTGGCGACCGTGTTTGCCGCGCGCATATTGGGCAAAAGTTCCTACGGTGAGCTGGGGATCATTCTGAGCACGGTCGGCATGTTCGGTAATCTGGCCGGCTTCGGAATGGGAACGACGGCAACCAAGTGCGTAGCGGAGCTCCGCCTGAAAGATCCCGACAGAGCCGGCCGCGTTATTGGTTTGTCTGCAATCGTCTCGTGGACGATGAGCACGCTGTTGTCGCTGTCGTTAGTCGTAGCAGCGCCGTGGTTGAGCGAGCACGTGCTATCGGCCCCTCATATAACCCACCTCTTTCAGCTAGGAGGGGTCCTGCTCTTTCTGAGCGGCGTGAATGGAGCACAGAACGGGGCCTTGGCTGGTTTCGAGGCATTCCAGACAACGGCTCGAGTCAGCGCGACAACTGGCCTATTGAATTTGCCACTGGTCGTCGGCGGTGCCTATTTCTTTGGACTCGGCGGCGTCGTTGGAGGACTCATACTGGCGCAAGCCGTGGGATGCTTCATGAACTTTCTGGCAGTTCGTGAGGAAGCCCGTCGCCATCAGGTCAGAATTTCTTACTCGTCATTGAAGTCCGAATTGCCGGTCATATGGGAGTTCTCCATCCCGGCGGTGCTCGGTATCCTGCTGATCTCGCCGATGACATGGGTCTGCAATGCCATGCTCGTGCGGCAACCACACGGATACAGTCACATGGGCGCGCTCAACGCGGCCACTCAGTGGTATGGAGCGTTGACGTTGCTCCCATACACACTGAGCGGAGTCATGTTGTCGATACTTTCCGAACGTCTCGGTGCAGCCGACGGCGTTGGCTCGAGCAGACTCCTCAAAGCATCAATCATGGGCAACGCGCTTATCGTCGTTCCACTTGCGGCGATCGGAAGTCTCCTCAGTCCCTTGATCATGGGGGCCTACGGTCCAGACTTTCGGGGAGAGTGGCCGACGATGGTCGCGATGCTTCTGGTCGCATGTGCCGCGTCAATTCAGATACCGGTCGGCGTCACAATCGCGGCATCGAGCCGGATGTGGACAGGTTTTCTCCTGAATCTCGGTTGGTCTGCGGTGCTTCTATCCGCGACCTGGGTCCTTGTCCAGTGGGGCGCATTTGGAGTGGCACTGGCACAACTACTCGCGTACACCGCGCAGGGGCTTGGTGCTTACGCTGTTGCCGGGCACGTTGTCAGAGGCGATAAGGCAGGAGCCGCCGACGTGTGACGGCCAGCGGCGATCTCTTTCCAGGTCGCCGTCGGCGCAGAAAGTCCGCGTAACACCAGACAACCACTTGCTCGCAGTGTCTAATGTCCCGCCACATCACCAATGAACTTGGCTCGGATCGTGCTCAAGCTCTTGTGTCAGAATCTAGGGCTTCCTCAAGAAACGGGGTCCCCCTACCGACTGACAAGCCGGGGGCTGCCACCAGTTTGCGTTCGCGAGAGCATGACAGCATGAATCACGCACGCGTATGTATGCCTACATGGAGGGCCTTCAACAGAGGGGCCTTTCAATGTGGACTCTACGAAGCGCAGGACGTGATTGCGCAGTGCGGCGACGTCGATCTCATTAGTCTGCGCGCGAAGCCTGGAATGAAATGGAAGGAGCAGTCACTCAAGAACCTTAGCTATCATGATCCGACCGGCGTTCTCAGGTCCGTCAACCCGGGACTGGAGCCGGTGCGCCTCGCCAAGGACTACGATCTGCTCATCGTTGTTTGCCAGAACCTTCGCGACCTGCTGTATCTGAACGCAATAGAAAACTGGAAAGATCGCGTTGGCACGAGCGTCTGCTGGCTCGATGAGATGTGGGCGTATCTGGTGCCGGGGTATAAGCACTGGCTGAAAGCCCTGGAGCAGTTCGACCACGTCTTCGTCGGTTATCGTGGAACCGCTGCGCCGTTATCGAAGGCACTCGGGCGCCCCTGTCACTGGATGCCCGGGGGAGTCGATGCGCTGCGCTTCAGCCCGTATCCGAACGCACCTGAGCGCTTCATTGATGTCTATAGCATTGGCCGCCGCCACGAGGGGATTCACAACTCGCTGCTCGGTTTAGCAAGAGAAAAGGAGATCTTCTATCTCCACGACACCTTGTCGCACATGTCGTCGGCAGAGCCGATCGATGACCAGCAGCATCGTGACATGTATGCGAACGTGGCCAAGCGAAGTCGCTTTTTTCTCGTTCAGCCCGGAAAAGTCGTCCCGGATATTGCCGGATTCCAAGTCGTACAGAGCGAACTGGGATTCCGGTACTACGAGGGAGCGGCAGCCGGCGCAGTGTTGCTGGGACAAGCTCCAACAGACGAGTCGTTTTCTGAAATGTTCGACTGGAAGGACTCGGTCTTTGAAATCAATCCTGACGGTACGGATGTGGTCAAAACGGTTCGTGATCTCGTTGCTCAACCGGATCGCATTCACTCAGCGAGCCTGCGAAATGCGGAGCAGTCGCTGCTTCGTCATGATTGGATTTACCGGTGGAAGACGCTATTCGAGCACGTCGGGCTCTCCCTGCCTCCAGGAATGACGGCACGAATGCATCGCCTGAAAACTCTCGCCTCGACCATACGCCAGCAGACACTTCGGGTTAGTTGATCTTTCGATTACAGCCTGGCGGCGGTTCGGATTGCTGTTTCCGAAAGAGCCCTCGACTCTTCCCTGTCTAACCCTCACATGTCAGAGCTGCCGACCGCCACGACGAACATGGACAGTGCTGGATTCACCGCGGAGCCTGCCCGGCCGCAGACGGGGAAGACCGAAGTGCTCAGGGCGAGCGGCACGAGGATTCTGGAGCTGGATGGCGTGCGTGGCCTGGCGATCCTCCTCGTTCTGATCTACCACTACACGGACGGCGTCATCGTTACCGGCCAGAGGACTGCGTATGGCTCGTCGGCGTTGTTCTATGCCTTTCTGCCAACTCGCCTCATGTGGAGTGGTGTCGATCTCTTCTTCGTTCTGAGTGGCTTTCTGATCGGCGGAATACTTCTCGATTCGCGAACCTCGCCTCGCTACTTCACGACGTTCTACGCGCGGCGCGTACACCGGATCTTCCCGATCTATTACCTGATGATCGCCTTTGTCTGGATAGGCGTATGGACGTGGCCACAATCGCCGCTCTTTCGCGGCGACATGCCGCTGTGGACGTATCCGCTCTATGCGCAGAACCTCACGGGCGATTACACCCAGATGGCCGATGCGATCGAAGTGTCATGGTCGCTCGCCGTAGAGGAACAGTTCTACTTGTTGTTCCCGTTCCTCGTTCGTTTCTGCTCGCGGCGGACCGTCTTGTTTGCCTTGGGGGCCTGCATCGTCGGTGCGCCCCTGCTTCGATCGCTGATGGTCCTCAGTGGCCTGGGGTTTGAAGAGATCTACCCGTTGCTGCCGACTCGGGCGGACACACTGGCACTGGGTGTCGTCGCGGCCGTCATTGTGAGAAGCGAATCGGCCAAAAGTTGGATTCGGCACCAATCCCGGGCGCTCTATGGATGTTTGGCGGCGCTTTTCCTGGCGTTCCCGTCCATCCTCAAGTGGACGGACTGTTCCTACGTTTGTACAGCAGGCTACAGTCTTCTCGGCGTTACGTTTTTTCTCTTCCTCGTACTTCTCCTCGTGACGCCGTTACCAGGAATGAAGCAAGCGCTCAGTGCTTCATGGCTGCGGTGGCTCGGAGCCGTATCGTATTGCGTGTACCTGATTCACCAGCCGATCAGGTACGGATTGTTTGCACTCCTTCTTCCAGGAACCGAGCCAGAGACATCCGGAATGCCGTCGGTTCTCGTCACCGTGGCGGCGCTTGTCGCGACGTTGGCAATCGCGCAGATCTCGTGGCTGGTCATTGAGCGACCGCTCGTTCACCGGGGCCACGCTCGATACCAATACTAAGAACTCCATGAATGATCTGAAAGCCAAGGCACTTCGTGGAGGCGTCGCAAAGATATGCGCGCAGGGCTTGAATTTCGTCCTGCGCATTGGCTCGATGATGATCCTGGCGCGCGCACTGGATCCGTCTGATTTTGGTCTCGTCGGTATGGTGACCGCCGTCACGGGAGCGTTCAGCCTGTTCAAGGACGCCGGCCTTTCCGTGGTGACGGTTCAACGTCCTGTCATCACGGACGATGAGATATCGGCGCTGTTCTGGGTCAACCTGCTCGTCGGTGTGGTTCTGGCCCTCGTCTGTCTGGCGGCAGCTCCGGCCCTGGTCTCGTTCTACGGAGAGCCGAGACTCTTCTGGGTGGCAGCCCTCCTCGGCACCGGGTTCGTATTCAATGCGGCTGGCGTCCAGCACTCCGCGATCCTTCAGCGTCAGATGAGATTCGTCGCTCTCGCGGTGAATGACACGCTGTCGTGGCTGGCCAGCGTCGCGATCGGAATCGGCCTTGCGCTCGCGGGATATGGCTACTGGTCCCTGGTGTGGATGGCACTGAGTCTGTCTGCTGTATCCACGTTGGGGCTGTGGCTGACAACGTGGTGGCGCCCGTCCCTGCCGTCGCGCAAAACGAACGTGAAAGAATTAATCCAGTCAGGCGGCACGGTCACGCTCAACATGGCGATCATGTACGTGGCATACAACCTGGACAAGGTTCTGATTGGGCGAATCTGGGGACCGACAGCGCTCGGCATCTACGGGAGAGCGTATCAACTCGTCAGCATCCCGACCGAGAACCTCAATTCAGCAATCGGTGGAATCGCGGTCTCTGTGCTTGCCCGAGTGCAGGACAACCCACCTCTCCTGCGTAGCTACTTTTTGAAAAGCTACTCGCTGGTCTTGACGCTGACGCTCCCCATCACCGTCACATGCGCACTCTTCGCTGATGATGTGGTTGTCGTTCTCCTTGGAAGCAAGTGGGTCGAAGCCATTCCCATTTTCCGGCTGATCGCTCCAACGATCCTCGCGCTTGCTCTGATGAATCCAGTTGGCTGGTTCCTCTTCGCCAGCGGCCGGATGGGCCGGAGTCTGAAGGCGGCGTTTGTGATCGCACCGGTGGTTGTACTGGGTTATCTCATCGGGTTGCCCTATGGTGCCACCGGAGTTGCGCTCGGATACTCCGCAGCGATGGCATTGTTGACGTTGCCGATGATCGCGTACTGCTTACATGGGACACACATTACGTTCCGCAGCCTCGTGAGCGTTATCAGCCGGCCGGCAATCGCGGCGCTGATCTCAGCCGCGGTCGGCCTGGCTTTCAGGTACTCGGTTGTGAACGGACTCGCGCCTTTTCCACGCCTGGTCACCGAGACTGCAGTGGTCATGGCGTCCTACGTATTGATCCTGTTGTTCGCAATGGGGCAGAAGGCGTTCTATATGGAGATCATCAGTGCCTCAGGCCTTGCCGTTGCGAACCGAAGCGCGGTGCCTGCGGTCGATCGAGCGTGAGATGTCCTGGTGACACTTAGTGCCATGAAAAAGAAACCATACGTCGTTGGTGAATGGGTCGAGGTGAAGACTCGAGAAGAAATTCTTCGAGTGCTGGATCGCCAGGGGCAAACGGACGGCATGCCCTTCATGCCGGAGATGTTTGCGTTTTGTGGCAAGCGCTTTCGAATACAAAAGCGGGCACACAAGACGTGCGATACGGTGTTTCCGACTCGCGGGCGCAAACTCCGCAATGCCGTACATCTCGAGACACGTTGCGATGGAAGTGGTCATGGCGGATGTCAGGCTGGATGTTTGCTTTTTTGGAATGAGTCCTGGCTGAAGGGGATTGACGAGAAGGTTGAGCCCGGATCAGTAGCAGCAGCGGGAGCAGTGTGCACGGAAGAAGCCGTTCGAGCTGCCGCGGTGATCGTGTCCAAGGATTCTCCAGACAGCGAACCAAAGTACGTCTGTCAGGCGACGCAGCTCCCCTATTTCACCGAGGACCTGGTGTGGTGGGACGCGCGGCAGTACGTCGAGGACTATCGGTCCGGCAATGTCGGCCTCTGGCGCATGTTTCAGAGCTGGACCTTCTCCTGCTATTTCCACGTGGTCCAGTCAGGAATCGGCGTCGGTCCGGCGCTCAGGTGGGTCTACGATCGCCTGCACTTTTTGTGGGGTGGTCCGCGATACCCGCGGCGGACAGGAGCCATTCCGTCAGATCAGCCGACTCCACTCATGTCTCTCGACCTCCAGGAGGGCGAGCTCGTTCGCGTCAAGTCCCATGAGGAGATCTTAAAGACGATCAACGTCGACGGTAAGAACCGCGGCATGTACTGGGACGCCGAAATGGTGCCCTATTGCGGTGGGACGTTCCGAGTACGAAAGCGCGTCGAGCGACTCGTAGACGAGCGGACCGGCAAGATGTTGAAGATGAAAACGGCAGGCGTCCTCTTAGAGGACGTCACGTGTCAGGGAATATACAGCTGCCACAGGCTGTTCTGCCCCAGGGCCTTGTTTCCGTTCTGGCGAGAGATCTGGTTAGAGCGTCCGTAGTGAACCATCCCGCAAGACGCGCCCGCCCCTCCGGGCGACGCCCCACCTGCTAGTCCCGCACTACAACCCAAGCCCCACAACTTCACGCTGACCATCAACGCCGCGACTTGCGCGGCGCTGTGGTTAGCGCGTGCCGAAGGCTTCTGACAATCGGCTCTTAGAACTTCACGTAGGAAGCCATCGACGGCACACCCTGCGCGTCGACGACGAAGAGCATGTAGGTTCCCGGCGGCGCGATGTTCGCATCCAGCGGCGCTCCCACCGTCAATGAACCCGCCGCAGCCGAGAACGCCAGCGGTATGTACCTCTGACTCATGTTGATGCCGTGAGTCATGTTGCCGAGCGCTACCAGCGCGACCTTCGAGATTTGCGCTGCGTTCGGCGTCTGAACGTTGAACGCCTGGTTATACAGCAACGTCGCTGGCGCCGAAGTGATCGTCGGCCGCGGTCCCTTGAACAAGTACGGCGGAGCGAAGATCTCCATGTTCTGCTGATCTCGCGGATCCGGGCCAGGGCTGCGACCACCGCCAGAGACCAACACTCGGCCATCGGGCAGCAGGATTGCGGAGCCGTGGTAAAGCCGCGGCTTCTGCATGGAGCTCATCGTGGTCCATGTCTCCGTCGTCGGAGACCAGATCTCGGCTTGATACACCGCGTTGGCGATGTCGTAGTCCCCAGTCGTCCGGCCTCCGCCGGTCACGAGCACAGACCCATCCGGCAGCAACGTCTCGACGTGATACGCGCGCGGGAAGGCCATTGACTGTACTTGCCGCCACGACGGTGACGCCTCAGTCATGTCGATCACGTAGGCATTCGCGTTCGAGGGGTCACTCCCCGCCGAGTTCGTGGACTTCCCAGTCTTGAGGATCTTGCCTGGGAGATACATCGCAGAGCTGTACTGATCGCGCAACTGTGAGTTCACAGTGGTCCACGTCTGAGACGCGATATCGAGGACTCTTGCCGGGACTTGTGCCTCCGCCGTTCCCGTGACTGCGACTTTGCCATTCGGAAGCACGAAGGCATGCGGGTAGTACTGAATCGAGAGGCTCGCGAGAGGCAACGACGTCCAAGTGTTCGTCACCGGGTCGTAGACTTCTGGTATCCGCGCGTAATCGCCCGAGCCCGAGACTTCACCCGAGAGCACGAGCACCCTTCCATTCGGCAGGGTCGTCGCCGATGGGTACCAGCGGCCCACCGCCATGTTCGGTGTCGAGCTCCAGGTGTTGGTGACCGGATTGAAGATTCGTCCCGTCGCGGTGCCGATGTGGTCACCGATATGTCCGCCGACAACGAGGATGCGACCGTCGGGCAGCATTGCCTGGGCAGAGCAGAACAGATTGGTCGAGTCGTTCAACGGCACGGCCATGAACGAATTCGTCACCGGGTCATACACCAGCGGATTGGGGTTCCCGATGGTGAGTTGGTCGTACATCAGCACTCGTCCGTTGCCCATGAGGCTCATATTGATCGACACCAACGAGGTGTTGAACACATCGGACCACAGGCCAGACTGCGCAGGGTTTCCGGGCGACGCGTTATTGAACGTCACGCTGATGGGGACCGCGTAGACCAAGTTCTTTTGGCTGTCCCACGCGTAAGCGCCGATGGCGTGCGTCCCGTTTGCGAACTTCGCGGTGTTGATGGACGTCGTGTTCCCTGGGATCACGACTGGGCCGACGTTGACGTTGTCGACCTGGAACTGAATTCCGACTAGCGGCCCGGTGACGTCGGCACCAAACGTCGCGTTGCCGGAAACCGTTGTACCGGCCGCCGGCAGGAAGATCGAAATCGACGACGAAGCAGGCGCAGAGGTTGTGGCGCTGGCGGGCGTTGAATACGGTCCGAGATTTCCGGCGGCGTCAGACGCACGAACCCGGTAAACGTAGGTCGTCGACGCTGCGAGACCAGTGTTGCTGAAACCGAGGCCCGTCGTCAGGCCCACTTCAGTGAAGTTGCTGCAGCCTGCTCCCTGACAACGCTCGACGCGATAGTTCGTGACCCCCACATTGTCAGTGGCAGCTGTCCACGACAGATTGATCTGGCTGCTCGATACCGGGACGGCAGACAAGCTCCCGGGTGCGCTCGGAGGTTGTGTGTCGATCGTGCCTCCGCCGGAGGAGCCTCCACGGAACGCAACCAACTGCATCACCCAGCCGGAGCCATTGGTCAGCGCCGTGGCCGAGTAGTTGCCGGCCGACGTGACAATTCGATCTTCGAGGATGCTGCCGTTCGGAGCGGTGATGATCCGAGACGTAAAGCCGCTACCTGGTCCCGTCGTCGTGGACTGAACGTAGTTTGCTCCTACGAGCAATGCGTCGGCGGCTGTTGTCGTGACGGCTCCGCTGTCGCTGGTTGTGCCCGTTCCGCTGGCTCCGCGTGCGACGTCTACTGGCGCCACTCCGTCGATGCCGCGGTATTCAGCGATCCGGATATCGGGGTAATTCACCGCGGTGTCGAACGTGACGGTGACAGTGTTCGTCCCGCCAATGACATTCGCCGAGTAGTAGATGACGTGTGACTGAATTCCTGCCTGCACCGTGGGCGCCAAAGCCGGCGAGTACAGGTTGCCTAGCGTGTCCGTCACGCTGATCACTTGCGACGTTGCGTCGTTCCAGCCGATGGCGACGACGTTCAGGCTTCCAGGCGTTTGAGTGGCCGTGAAAGCCAGACTGACCGCAGACTGCGGCGTCTGAGGTACGGCGAAGTTACTTTGCACGTAAGAGATCGGTTCTGCTGGTGCGCCGGTCTGCGTGGTCGCACTGACCGTCGCCGAGTACGGACCGAGATTGCCGGCCGCATCGGTGGCGCGCACGCGATAGCTATAAGTCGTCGCAGCTGTTAACCCGGTGTCGTCAAACGTGGTGGCCGCGGGCGTGGCGATCTCCGCAAAGCTGCTGCACCCGCTGTCCTGACAGCGCTCGAGGCGATAGCCGGTGACGCCGACGTTGTCGGTCGCCGCGGTCCACGTCACGCGCAATGAGGTGCTCGAGAGCGCACTGGCGCTTGGGCTGGTGGGCGCTGTGGGCGCGAGCGTATCGGGCGTGCTCGCACTCGCCGTCGGCGAGTACGGGCCGAGATTGCCGGCGGCATCGGTCGCGCGCACGCGATAGCTGTAGTCAGTCGCGGGTGTGAGACCGGTGTCGCTGTAGGTGAGCGCGGTCGTCGTCGTGCCGATTTGCGCGAACGAGCTGCAGCCGGTGCCCTGACAGCGCTCGACGCGATAGCCGGTGACGCCGACGTTGTCGGTTGCCGCGGTCCACGCCAGATTGATCTGCGTGCCGGACGTTGCCGTCGCCGAGAGGCTCGCTGGCGCTGTCGGGGGCTGCGTATCGGCGACCGCCTGAGTGGTGGCCGAGGCCGTAGGGGAGTAGGGGCCGAGATTGCCGGCGGCATCGGTGGCACGGACGCGATAGCTGTACGGGGTCGCGGGTGTCAGGCCGGTGTCGCTGAAGGTGAGCGCGGTGGTCGTGGTCCCGATCTGGGCGAAGCTGCTGCAGCCGGCGCCCTGGCAGCGCTCGAGGCGATAGCCGGTGACCCCGACGTTATCGGTCGCCGCCGTCCACGCCAGATTGATCTGCGTCCCCGACACCGGCGTCGCCGACAGACTCGCCGGCGCCGTCGGGGGCACGGTATCGACGGGCGTGCCGCCGCCCGATGCGCCGCGGAAGGCGACGAGCTGCATGACCCACCCGGCGCCTGCCGTTGGGGCCGTGGCAGCGTAACTGCCCACCGCCGTCACGATGCGGTCTTCGAGGATGCTGCCGTTGGGCGAGGTGATCATGCGCGACGTGAAGCCGCTGCCGGCCCCCGTCGTCACCGACTGCGTATAGCTGGCGCCGACGAGCAAGGCGTTAGCGACGGTCGTCGTCACCGTGCCGCTGTTCGCGCTGGTGCCCGTGCCGAAGGCCCCGCGGGCCCCATCGACCGGTGTCACTGCATCGACGCCGCGATACTCGGCGATCCGCACATCGGGGTAACTGGCCGCCGCGTTGAAGGTCACCGTGACCGTGTTGGTCGCGGCCGCGCCGATGTTGGCGGCGTAGTAGATCACTTGCGACTGGATGCCCGGTTGGACGGTCGCGGCCAAGGCCGGCGTGTAGGTGTTGCCGCGGCTGTCGGTCACGCTCACCACTTGCGACGTGGCGTCGTTCCAGCCGATGGCCACCACATTCAGGCCGCCCGCCGTCTGCGCCGCGGGGAAGGCCACAGTCACCACCGACTGCGGGGTCTGCGGGACCGCATAGTTGCTCTGGCGGTACGAGAGCGGCTCGGCCGCGCCCTGCGTGACGGCCGTCGCCGTCGGGGCATAGGGGCCGCGATTGCCCGCCGTGTCCTCGGCGCGCACGCGGTAGCTGTAACTGGTGGCGGTCGCCAGGCCCGTGTCGCCAAAGCTCAGGGCGGCGCCGACGTACACCTCGACGAAGGTGGAGCAGCCCGCGCCCTGACAGCGCTCGAGGCGATACCCGGCCACGGCGACGTCATCGGTCGCCGCCGTCCACGTCAAGGCGATCTGACTCGCGGAGGTGGCCGTGGCGCTGAAGCTGCCCGGCGCCGTCGGCGGCTGCGTGTCAGCAACCGTGGAGAAGCTCACTGGCGTGGCCTCGGACCCGGCGATCGTCGAGTGATTGACGCGCGCCAGCACCCCCGTCAGCACATGCGCGCCGGGGGCGACGTTGGTCAGCTGATAGACGCCGTCGAATGACAGGTCCATCAGGACCGGGCCGCCATCGAGCTGGAAGTGCACGTGATCGGCTTCCGCCAGATCACCGGTCGCCGTGTACGTGACCGCGACGGTGCTGCCGATGACCGAGGCGCCGGGCGCCGGTTGCGTGATGCTGAGCAGCGGCGGGGCCAGCGTCGTGGCCGAGGCCGTCGGCGAGTACGGGCCGAGATTGCCGGCGCCATCGGTGGCGCGCACGCGATAGCTGTAGGCGGTCGCGCCCGTCAGCCCGGTGTCGTCAAACGTGGTGGCCGCGGGCGTGGCGATCTCCGCAAAGCTGCTGCAGCCGCTGCCCTGGCAGCGCTCGACGCGATAGCCGGTGACGCCGACGTTATCCGTCGCCGCCGTCCACGTCACACGCACCGCGGTGCTCGAGAGCACACTGGCGCTGGCGCTTGCGGGCGCCGTCGGCGCGAGCGTATCGGGCGTGGTCGCACTGGCGGTCGGCGAGTACGGGCCGAGATTGCCGGCGGCATCCGTCGCGCGGACGCGATAGCTGTACGGCATGGCCGGCGTGAGGCCGGTGTCGCTCAACGTAAGTGCAGTGGTCGTGGTGCCGATCTGCGCGAAGCTGCTGCAGCCGGCGCCCTGGCAGCGCTCGATGCGGTAGCCGGTGACGCCGACGTTATCGGTCGCCGCGGGCCACGCCAGATTGATCTGCGTCCCCGACGCCGCGGTTGCGGACAAACTGCTCGGGGCCGTCGGGGGCTCGGTATCGGCGGCCGCCTGTGTCGTTGCGCTGACCGTCGTCGAGTACGGGCCGAGATTGCCGGCCGCATCGGTGGCGCGCACGCGATAGCTGTAGGCAGTCGCCCCCGTCAGCCCGGTGTCGTCAAACGTGGTGGCCGTGGGCGTCGCGATCTCCGCGAACGAGCTGCACCCGGTGCCCTGGCAGCGCTCGACGCGATAGCCGGTGACGCCGACGTTATCCGTCGCGGCCGTCCACGTCACCCGCACGGAGGTGCTCGAGAGCGCACTCGCACTGGGGCTGGTCGGCGCCGTCGGCGCCAGCGTATCGGGCGTGCTCGCACTCGCCGTTGGGGAGTACGGGCCCAGATTGCCGGCGGCATCGGTGGCGCGGACGCGATAGCTGTACGGGGTCGCGGGTGTCAGGCCGGTGTCGCTGAAGGTGAGCGCGGTGGTCGTGGTCCCGATCTGGGCGAAGCTGCTGCAGCCGGCGCCCTGGCAGCGCTCGAGGCGATAGC
>Ga0315912_10001158_pt1 | contig 34789 bp, 30 predicted proteins | sample VfabasoilMG_FD_204469 | JGI IMG/M metagenome (GOLD analysis project Ga0315912, IMG submission 204469) | Garden soil microbial communities collected in Santa Monica, California, United States - V. faba soil | ecosystem: Environmental > Terrestrial > Soil > Garden | place: USA: California... | reverse complement strand
AGTCGCACACCTCCGGCGACTCCGGATTGACGTTGGACTTGTTGTCGTCGCAGTCCGTCCCACACTTCATCTTGCCGCTCGGCTGCTCGTTGCAGCACAGGGCGTCCAAGTAGCCGTCGTGGTCGGCGTCGCGACTGCCGATGGTGGTGGGGTCGCAGTCTTCATCACGAAATTCAGGGTCACACACCTCAGAATTGCCGGGAAAACTCAGCTCATCGTGGTCGTCACAGTCCTCGCCGAGGGGCTGGTCGTCCTTGTCGGTACAACTGGCGTCGCCAAAGCCATCAGCGTCCTCATCTGGCGCGGCGGAGACACACTGGCTGGCCGATTCATCACAACGGTCGACAGTGCACGCGATGCCGTCGCTGCAAGTGACGCGCTCGCCCTGGCGGCACACGCCACTGTCACACGACTCCTGGCCGTTGCAGTAGATGTGGTCGTCACACTCGCTGTCTTCTTCACAGCTGACGCCGCGGTCGTCGATCAGCGTCCCGCCTTCACCCCCACCGCCGCCGCCTCCACCGTCGTCCCCTTTGCAACCGGTGATGAAGGAGGACAAGCATACGAAGAGAGCAATGAACGAACGTGAATAGGCTGAGTCGAGTTGCATGAGCGGCGCTCCGGCGGGTCAATATCCCGCCGCAGCATATCCGATGAGCGCCCCCAGCAGCAGTCTTTTTGATTTGGGCCCGACATCAGCCTGAATTTGTGAGGTCCCTGCCGAGCTAGCCCCGTGTCTACCCCGCGGGCTGCCTCACAACGGCTAGGGCGTCGGACTGAGTCACGGCAGCCTACCCGGGGACTCAATCGACGATTTCGAGCTGGACCCCTGCGCTGAGTGCGTGCGTAGGCGGAAGGCCAAATGTTTCGACGAAGGCGCGGCTCAGGTGGGCAGAATCGGCGAAACCGGCACTGTGTGCGGCTTGGGTCAAGGTTGCCCCGCGCGCCACTTCGCGCACCAAGATCTTGAACCGGTAGTGCTGCTTGAGGCGGCGTGTTCCAACGCCCAACTCTGCCTTGAGCAAGTGGAGAAAGCGGGAAGGCGAGAGGTCTACCCGCCCTGCCAGACCGTCCGTGTCTTGGTCGAGCAAGGCCCCGCGATTGAAGTGTTCGCACGTGGACCTGAGACGATCGTCCAACATGGCCGCAGGTGCGCTGTGATTGCTGAGGATCGCGTGCAACAGGGTCTTCTCGCTATGCGTTCGATCCCAGTCGGCGATCCCTGCCCGGAGGGTCTCAGAGAACTCGACGTGGGTATGGCACTTTCCTTGGGCGAAGAGATGCAGACCAGGGTAGATGGGGTCGTGTGGTTCGACGTACAGCACCAAGGTGCGCCGGCCGCGAAAGTCCAGTGTGTGCATGACGCCTGCTGGGACGAGGGCGAATACCGCGTCGACGCTCAGCTCGGCGCTGGTGAGTCGGAACGGGCCGTCCAGGCCGAAAAGGAGCGCAATCACGGCATGGCAGTGCCGCCGCAGGGCCCCCAGTGGGCCATCGTAGATCGTGTGGTGGTTCGTGATCCGGACAACTGGATTCAAGCGCCGCACGATATCAGATCGCGGTGGCGCGCTGCACCAGGCGCGCGGCAAACCCAGGTTTGGCGCCGCGAGCGATCAGAAGCGGTACCCACCCGCGCAGCGCACGAGCACAGGCAACTGTCCAACGTCCAGGCTATCCCACAACGGACCCGCGGAAGGGCTGGCCTGGATCCCCAGCGCGCTCCACAGCGACCAGCGGGCTGTCTGGAAGGTATAGTTGAGCGCGGCCTCGACGCGGTGACTGCCAAACAACAACGTAGCAAGCTCGGGACCGCGCGTGGCGCGGTCATCCGGGTAGCGCTCGCCATAGCTCGCTTGGTACGCGTCCGAAAAGTGCAGCCAGCTGGCAATCCCGAGCTGGTAGCTGACGTGTGCACCGAGCGTCGAGGTGCCCCAGGTGTAGCCGTAGCGCAGCCCAAAAAGTGCTCCCAATGTATCGTACTTGGCTGCCCAATCACTTCCGTGTGCCCACTGTGCACCCGCTAACAATTCGAGGCGCTGTTGATGGGACAGTACGACGGTCTCCCAGCGCTCGAGCGCGAGCTCGGTATTGTCCCATCCAGCCAGGGGGGCCAGCCCTGCGCGGAGCCAGGTTCGGCCTCCGCGGGTCAGAAGGCCCTGGTCTTGAGCCGTGAAGTACAACTCGGTGAGCAGCGTGGGGGCAGCGTTCACTCCAAGGCCCGCCTCGAGACGACGTGGCTCAGGCGACGGGTGGGCTTCGACCGGGCGATCCTCGACCAAAGGCGAAGCCAGGGGTGGGCCTTGGGGTGCGGCCTGCACCCAACTGGGAGACGCGTGGCTCACCGCGAGCACGCTCAAGACTAGTAGTGCCCTCATTTTTCCTCCTGGTACGCGCGCAAGTAGCTACGAAGCGCGGACAGGATCTCGTCGGTTGCCTGCTCAAAGAGGTTGAGGTGGTCGGCAGGATGGCCAAGTTCCACGATTTGGGCATCCACGAACAACGGCGCCAAATGCTCGCGTTGGAAGTCTGCATTCAGCGGCCCGCAGCGCGTGGCAATGAGGAGAGCATCCAGCCCTAGGGCCCTGATGTCATCCTGGAAATCGCGACCGTCGAGCAGCTCGTTGCTGGCAACGTAGGCTGCCGCGCCCATGCGCCACATGGGATAGTGGCTGGGGTGCTTCGGGTCGCAGCTGAGTCCCTCCAGGGCTGGGCGTGCCGCGACGAACAATTTGTAGTCGGCTTCGGCGTGATCATTGGGGGTCAAAAACTCGTTTTGCCACAGTGCTTCGTGCACCCAGCTTGCACCTAGCGGGATGTCGATGGCCGTTTCGTCGCGGGTGGCGCTGTCCAGAGCGTCGGACTCGATCAACACGAGCTGGTCGAGATCCTGGGGGTAGTTCTGGAGCCACATGGCTCCATACGGACCGCCAGAAGAATAGCCCACGTAGCTCACCGGTGCGTCGGGTGAGAAATGCTGTTTGACGGCGTGGAGCTCCTGAGCCCCCAGTTCGAGTGAGAACTCAGCCTGCGCCAAGCGCTCGGAGAGCCCGCTACCCAACCCGTCCCACAGCACGACCCGATAGCGATCGGCTAGGGCCAGGAGCGGCAACATGGCCCTGTAGTCCGAGCCCGCCGCTCCGTGATAGACGAGCAAAACGGGTGCACCTGCTGGGCCCACGCTCTCCAGATGCAGGCTGCGCCGCGCGCCCGCGATCGAGAGTTCTAGCACGGGGAGGCGAGGATCGTCGCTCACCGTCGCCGGCACCAGCTCTTCAGTGCCGAGCGTGCATGCCGTGAGCCAAAAAACCAGGGAAAGCGCGCAGCACTCGAGGGCGCGCGAGGGAGGGTAGGTGAAACGGGGTCGAAGGTGGCGGGAGCAATCTCCTGTCATGGGCGCCACTATGCCGACGCCCGACGGAGCACGCTTGGATCTATCTGCTGTGTCGCATCAATCGTCTCAGTCGTCGTCATCGCCGCCGACGGCACGCAACTCACTCTCCAACCGCTCATCGTCGACGACCGAGTTGCCCTGCTTGGCCGAACTGGACCCTGCTTCGCGACTTGGGCCAGCTGCGTCCGCTGCGTCAGCTGCCTGGACTGCGCTGCTCTGCTTACGACGGATGCTATTTTGACGCAGCCGCGACAGGACGAAAAATAGGACGAGCGCGGCCCCCAGCGCGAGGCCGATGGACACTCCGTAGCCGGCGCCGCGATGGGGACTGCCTGAGAGATTGGCGCCTACCCGACTTTCTAGCTCGCGCTGGATCTCGTCGGCGGACATACCCCGAGCCACCATTGCACGAATATCGCGGCGCCAGGCCGTGGCGTATTCAGACGGGCAGTCGGAGAGGGTGCGGCCTGGACAGAAGGGACTCATCGTCTGGCGCGCGATGGCTGCGGCTCGCTGCGCCACTTCGGGTGAGACGTTGCTGGTGCCCCGCGACGGGGCGTCGACTGCGTCCGTCTGCGCTCGCTCGTCGTCGCGATCACGTTGCGCGACCGCGGATGGGGCGACGCTCCCGATCAAAAGAGCGCACAATAGCGCGCCGAGCGTCCAGCGCCGGCGGAGGGGGGACGTAGGTGGGGAGGATTGGACCATGATGAACGCGCAGCTCAAATGGGGCTCATCCTTGTTGTGGACGGCGCCGCTTCAATGCGCGGCCAGTCTAAGTGGTTTCACTCGGGCGGTCTAGCGCAGGGTGACCAACTCTTCGGCCGCAGTAGGATGGATGGCCACCGTGCGGTCGAAGTCGCGTTTGGTCGCGCCCATGTTCAAAGCGACGGAAAACCCTTGGATCATCTCGTCGGCGCCGCGTCCCAGCACATGAATGCCCACGATGCGCTCCTCCTGCCCTACGACGATCAGCTTCATGAACGTGCGCGGCCGACGCTGCGTGATGGCGTGGTAGCTATCCACGAAATTGGTGGAATAGATGCGCACCGCATCACCAAACCGCTCTCGTGCTTCCTCTTCGCTGAGCCCTACGGTGCCGAGAGGGGGATGGGAGAACACTACGCTCGCGATGTTGTCGTAGTTGAGCTTGGCGTCGACTTGCCCTGCAAACAAACGATCGGCAAGACGGCGCGCTGCGGCGATGGCAACGGGCGTCAGTTCACGTTTCTTAGTGACATCGCCGATGGCGTAGATGTTAGCTTGAGCGGTCTCCTCCCACTCATTGGTCGCCAGGTGACCCTCGGGTTGCGTAGCGAGCCCCTCGTGCTCTAGTCCCAAGTGACCTAGGTTTGCTGTTCGACCTGTGGCCCAGATCAACACATCAAAAGGCCCCACTTCCCGGGACTCGGCTGCACATACCAAGAGCTCGTCGTCTCGACGGCGTACAGCCGCCAGCTTGAAATGCGGCAAAACGGTGACCCCCGCGGCCGTCATCTCAGCTTGCAGGTGGTGGCTCATGCTGGCATCGAAACGCTGGAGTACACGCTCGCCGCGCAAGAGCACGGTGACCTGAACCCCGAGCGCCTGCAACAGGCCCGCCAGCTCCACGGCGATGTAACCACCGCCCACGATGGCCACGCGCTCGGGAAGCTCTTGCAATGTAAAAAACTGATCCGAGGTGATGCCAAAGTGAGCCCCCGGTACCTGGGGCACTTGGGGTTGTCCACCGGTGGCGATGAGCAAGCGTTTGCCCGTGATGCTGAGGGGAGCAGCCACGGCAGAGTCACCCGGGCGCGTGATTTCCACGCGATGCTCGCCCACCAGCTTTGCCCAACCGCGATACAGTTCAACGCCTGATTGCAGGAGGTGCTGCTGATAGATCTGATTCAGACGCGCTATGCTGGCGCGTTGACGCGCGATGAACGTTGCCCAGTCGAAGCGTGGTGCGTGGGGCCCGAACCCATAATCAGCGGCGTCGCGCAGCTGCTCAGCGAGCTGGGCCGCGTTCCAGAACTGCTTTTTGGGCACGCAGCCGCGGTTGACGCAGGTGCCTCCCAACTCGGCTCCTTCTATCAGAGCTACGCGTGCACCGTGCTGTGCAGCGCGCCGCGCAGCTGCAAGGCCCCCACTGCCGCCACCGATGACCACCAGGTCGAACGCCGAGTCACTCATGACGTGGACCGCGTGCTTTCAGGCAGCTTCCTCTTCTGACTCGTCATCGAGAGTGACTCCCGTGACCGGGATGGCGCGTGCACGCGCCACGTGGATCAGCACCCGCCGCAGACCGTCCGGATCACCCACAGCCGGCAGAAGCTCGCGCCGCCCATCCCACAGGTCCAAGCTCGCGGTTCCTGATTCATCGAAGGTAATGCCTTCGATCTGTGCCCAACGATAGCGCCGCACCCGGGGCCACATGGCGCTGAGGAGCTCCCGGTATTCAATCCAATTGGGCTGGATCTGCACGCCGCGCATCGAATCGCGCAGGATGGAGAGCACCGCGCTCACCGCAAAGGCGCCGGCAGCCACGTACGGATCTATCAAATGCCGCTGCTGAAACAGGTAATGATAAAGTCCGTCGCCCAGAGCGCCGCGCTCTGCCAGGAAAACCACAGAAATGACGACGACCGCCAGCGCCCCGTGTGCGAGCGCTGGTGCGCGCATGGCCCAGGGTGGCCCGAAAAACTCGGCCATCGGCCGATAAGTCATGTCGAAGCCAGGGGGACGAGACGGGCGCGCCATCACCGGGGACGGTAGCCCGGCGCCCCGAACTGCGCTACTGAGCACCACGCAAATCAAGCCATAGCCGCCCGAGAACTGCGGAAAGACAGTTCTTTGGGCGACGGGGCACTACGAGGAGAATTTTCCCCAATGAAGATCTTTATTGATTCGGCGGATCTCGGTGAGATCCGCGAGGCTGCCGCGATGGGCGCCATCGACGGCGTAACCACCAACCCCTCACTGCTCGCCAAGGCCAAAATCTCGATGGAAAAGGCATTGGAGGGCATCTGTGAGCTGGTGGATGGCCCGATTTCTGCTGAAGTCATCGCCACCGACACCGCGGGCATCCTCAGCGAAGGGCGCAAATTGGCTGCTGTGCACAAGAACGTGGTGGTCAAGGTGCCGCTGACCATCGACGGCCTCAAAGCCGTCAGGACCTTCAGCAATGAGGGCATTTCTACCAACGTAACCCTGTGTTTCTCGCCTAATCAGGCGCTGCTCGCGGCCAAAGCTGGCGCCAGCTTCATTTCACCCTTTGTCGGTCGTCTCGATGACTTGAGCGAGGACGGGATGGAGCTGATTGAGAAAATCGTCACGATCTACCGCAACTATGCCTTCGACACCGAAGTGCTGGTGGCGTCAGTACGGCACCCGGTGCACGTGCTGCAGGCCGCACTCATCGGCGCTGACGTGTGCACGCTCCCACTCAAGGTCATCCAACAGCTGGCTCAGCACCCGATGACCGACCAGGGGTTGGCCAAGTTTCTCGAGGACGCGAAAAAGATCCCGGTTTGAAGGGACCCGCGCGCTGTTTGCCGCAAGAACGCCAGTAAATGCCCACCATCGTCGTCAATGCCAGCAGAAACAAGAGCCAAAGTGCTGGTTTGCAGCTGACGGTGGTGCGGCGCTGGGGGGACCAAATGCTGCACAAATTAGCACTCCCTGCTTCTGAGCTCAGCGTAGTGCTTTGTGATGATGCCTACATTCATCGCTTGAACCTGGCTCATCGCGGCAAAGACAAGCCCACTGACGTGCTCTCCTTTCCGCAGTCGGAGTTTCGCGCAGCTGAGCGCCCACGTCGGGGTCAGTCATTGGCCCTGCTTGGGGATGTTGTCATTTCACTCACGACCGCTGCACGGCAGGCTGAGGCGAGGCGACGTAGTCTACCCTCAGAGGTGAGATTTTTGTTAGCGCACGGCGTGCTGCATCTGGTGGGGCATGACCACATGACACCTGATGACAAACGCATCATGACCAACCGCACACGTCAGCTGGTGCGGGCGGCAACGCTTGATGAATGAACCCTTCCTGGAGGGTGTGCCGAGCTGCTCAACCTGAGCCAAGTCGCTCGCTCCCAGGCCGCCGCCGGCAAGCGTCGCAGCCGGGATGCGGCCTCGTAACCCCGGGGCGACAAGCAAAGAGTTGTTCAAAAGGCCAGAGCTGACTGAAGAAAAAACTGCACACAGCCGACCGGACCAGAGCAAATAGGCCCTCCCCGGCCCGGTTTTTGTGCGGGACGGGTAGGAGCAGTTTGTGTGCTTGAGAAACTTCCTTGAAAGGGCCAGGTAAACATACGGTTTTTCAGCTGATTTTAGCTTGAGTTGAGGCCGACGCAGGGAGCAGGGATGTGCGACGTATACTCTACTGTGTGCTGCTGATCGCTGGGACCCTACAAAAAAAGCTCGATCCGGACGCATCAAACTTCGCTTTGCTCTTGAAAGGCTGAAATTACCTTGATAACCACTCGCCGTGCCTCACGCGATTTGGGGTGACCCAGGTCCGATGTGGAAGATGGCGAACTAAAAACGACTTTTTCAGGAGAGAACTCATGGCAGGCAAGCGACTGACCAAAGCACAGATCATCACCGAGCTCGCAAATTCGACGGACCTCGACAAGAAGACGGTTAACCGTTTGTTTGAGGAACTCTTTGGCCTTATCAAAAAGCAGCTTGGTGCACGCGGTCCCGGGGAATTCGTTGTTCCCGGTCTCGTTAAGCTCCGCGTTGTAAAGAAAGCAGCAACCAAAGAGCGTCAGGGCATCAACCCCTTCACCAAAGAGCCCATGACCATTCCGGCCAAGCCGGCCACCAAGAAGATCCGCGCAACCCCCCTCAAGGCCCTCAAGGACCTGGTCTGATTCAGAGAGTCGGATAAAAGAGAGAGTTGTTAGGACTCAAGGAGACCCCGGCGCCAAAAGTGCCCGGGGTTTTTCCTTTTGAGCCACCACAGCCGTTGCTTTATCGCGAACATGAAAGACATCACCTCGCTCAGCAAACAAGAAGCGCAGTCTCTGTCGGGTGTACTATTTGACTTGGACGACACGTTCTTGGAGCACACGCAGCTCACGTCGGCTGCCTACAGCGCGCTGTTCTCGTTGCGTGAGGTAGGGCTATGTCCAATTGTTCTTACCGGGCGACCAGCCTCCTGGGCGGAGATGATCGTGCGTATGTGGCCTGTGGCTGCTGCCATCGCCGAAAACGGCGCCGTCGCCTACACCTTGCAAGATCGCGTGCCCGTACTCTTGGATCCGGCATCGGGTGCACACCGAGCCGCGCGTCGTGCGCAGCTCGGGCGCCTGGTTGAGCAGGTTCGTAAGGAAGTGCCAGAACTGACTCCGGCCAATGACGCGCTGGGCCGGCTCACGGACTACACCTTCGACATCGGTGAAACACAGCGTCCTTCTGCGGTTTTTATCCAGCGGGCGATTGACGTGGCTCACAGACACGGTGCACGCACCACGCAATCGAGCGTTCACTTGCATTTGACCTTTGATCGGATGGACAAGGGCAGCGGGGCCATCGCCTTGCTCACGCACCTTGGTTACGACGCGACCAGCGTTCGCAGCAAATTCGCGTTCATCGGCGATAGCCAAAATGATGCGTCCGCGTTCGCGACGTTTTCCGCCACCTGCGCCGTGGCCAACCTCAGCGGACAGTTCAGCCTTCTCCCCAAGTACAAAACTTCGCTGCCGAAAAGCTCTGGGTTTTGTCAGTTTGCAGACCATGTCGTTCAGCTGAGGAGCTCATGAAAGCGCCACACAATCCCACCTTGTATGTTGAAAACCTCGACGAAAGCGCGATAGTCGCGGACGAAATGACGGACCAGAGTTCTGAGCCGGACGCCATGGTCATGGCGGTGGACGAGCCGTCGGGCTCCGCTGCGCAGTCGCCATTTGAACCGCAGCTCTTGGGCGGGCTAGGCGCGCATCTTTATCCCAACTACGCCCAGCCAGGCTTTGTGATGGATCATGGAAGTGGTGCGCGTCTCTATGATCTGTCGGGCAAGCGTTACATCGACTTGTTTGCGGGCATCGCGGTCAGTTCTTTGGGGCACAATCACCCGGCGTTGGTGCGCGCCATCAGCCAGCAGGCGGGGAAGCTGATCCATCTGTCCAACTACTTCTACAACGAGCCCAATGCGCGGCTTACGCCGCTGTTGTGTGAACTCTGCGGCATGGACCGCGCATTTTTTTGCAACTCCGGTACCGAGGCCAATGAGGCCGCATTGAAGCTCGCGCGCCGTTATTTCTACGATCAGGGGCAGCCCGACCGCCACGTGATCATTGCCTTCGAGAACTCGTTTCATGGCCGCACCATGGGCGCTCTTGCCGTGACCGGTCAGGCTAAGTACCGCACCGGCTTTGGACCGCTTCCAGAGGTGCGCCATGTTCCTTACGGAGATTTGCAAGCGACGCGGGCCGCTATGGATGAACGCGTTGCTGCCATCATCGTGGAGCCGGTGCAGGGCGAGGGTGGCGTTATCGTACCTCCACGCGGATTTTTTGCGGGGCTGCGTGAGCTCTGTGATGAATCAGGAGCGCTGTTGATTGTCGACGAGATCCAAACCGGAACGGGCCGGACTGGCAAATTCTTGGGTTGTCAGCACGAGGATGTCGTTCCCGACATCGTCAGCTTGGCCAAAGGGCTGGGCGGCGGCGTGCCCATTGGCGCGATGTTGTGCAAGGAACGACTCGCCAGGACGCTTGTTCCGGGGAGTCACGGTACGACTTTCGGCGGTAACCCACTGGCGAGCGCCGCAGCATTGGCCGTGGTGATGGAGCTGACCGAACATGGGCTCATGGACCAGATTCAGGCCACCACAGCTTTCCTCGAGCGAGGCCTGGATGCTTTGGTCAGCAAACATTCCTGCATCACAGAGCGGCGTGGGCGCGGCCTGCTCCAGGCCTTGGTGTTGCGTGACGGCAGCCAAGGTCCAGCGATCCTGGCCGACTTGCGGGATGCTGGGGTACTTTTGACATTTGCTGGTGGAACTGCCCTGCGCATTACGCCACCGCTAGTGATTACAGAAAACGAGCTTGAGCTAGGACTTGGTCTCATCGACAACGTATTGGGGAAGTATTCATGAGCAAATTGTTTCACAATTTAGCCAGTTTGGGTGCCGCTGGGATCAGCCAAATTCTCGACGCGGCGGACCATCTCAAAGCAACCCGGGGCAACAAGAGCGAGCGTCCCTTGGCCGGCAAGCAGGTGGCTTTGGTGTTCGAGAAGGCTTCGACCCGTACACGTGTCTCCTTGGAGGTCGCCGTGAGTGAACTGGGAGGAAGTCCGATTGTGCTGTCGAGCAGCGGCTCCCAGATGGGCCGGGGCGAACCCATCGCCGACACGGCTCGGGTACTCGGACGCATGGCGCACGCCATCGCCTTTCGGACGTCGGACGAGAGTCGCCTTTTGGCCATGAGTAAGTACGCCAAAGTACCCGTGCTCAATGCGCTCACCGATCAGAGTCATCCGATGCAACTGCTCGCGGACCTGCAGACGGTGCGCGCGGAGTTTGGGCGCCTGGAGGGCTTGGCCTACGCTTGGATCGGTGATGGCAACAACATGGCCCAGTCATGGATTGAGGCGGCCGGGATGTGCCGACTCAAGCTGCGCTTGGCGTGTCCTTCTGGGTATGACCCGGACCCGGCATGGCTCGAGGCGGCCCGAGCGCGCGGCGCTGACGTGGCAGTCGTGCGTTCCCCCAAGGAAGCGGCGCAGGGCGCCCATGTGATCTCGACTGACGTGTTTGCGAGCATGGGACAGGAAACCCAGGCTGACGCGCGTCATGCAGCGTTCGCAGGGTTTCAGGTGAACAAGGAGCTGCTTGCGCACGCGCAACGGAGCGCCATTGTGCTGCATTGTTTGCCTGCGCACCGCGGCGAGGAGATCACCGAGGAGGTGCTCGAAGGGCCGCAGAGTCGAGTTTGGGACGAGGCTGAAGCTCGCCTGCATACGGCCAAAGCCTTGCTGCTTTGGGCGTTTGACGTAAAGCAGTGATCTCGTTGACTCGGGATGGTCTTTTGCCGGGTAAAGTGCTCTGCGCTCACTGCGGGACGGCGCTGGATCCGTCACGCGCCGCGCGGGTGCGCTTTTCTGCGGAGCAGCAGCTCTACTTTTGTAGTCCCGAGCATGCAGACGGGTTTTCTTGGTCGGGCTTTCGCAATGGGGAACTGGCCCAAGCCTTGGACGTGGTGCCCCCGTCACCACCGAAGGTCGTCGTGGATGTCGCTGCCGCGGGTATGCGGGTCGACCCCATCGGACCGGACACGCCGCAGCCGGTGACCAGCGTGACGGATGCAGCGGTCGGCACGTGGCCAGTGGCGCTGGGCGCGGGCGCCGTAGCTCAGAGCGCCCAGCCTGTCGCGGAGGACCCCGCTCAGTCATCGGTCGAGCAGGTCCACGACGGCCCGTCGCTGCCCCCGCCTCGACCATCCCCGCTCGCGTGGGCGGCCTTTGGACCTATCGTGGTGCTTGGCGGAACGACTTTGCTTGCGGTCGCGCAAGAGCAGGCTTTTTGGGCCCAATTGACGGCCATCTGTGTGCTTACGCTGGCGCAGTTGGTCGACATGCACAATAGACAGGACAAGCTGCTGGGTGACTTTCCCCCACTCTTGTCGAGCGCCGCGGAATTCCCCGTGCGGGTGGCTCGTCCGAGCAGCCATGTCGTCAAGCCCTCGTCCGAGCTGCGATCGGGCGAAGAAGTGGTGGTGGGTCAGGGCGAAATTGTACCCGTCGACGGGGTGATCACAGTGGGCGGAGCGATTGTCGTGCCTTGGCACGGCGCTAAGCACACGGAATCGGTCGTGAGTGGACGTCGCATGGTCGCGGGGGCCCGTGTGGTATCGGGAGAGCTAGTCATCGTGGCCACCAAGACCGGTGCCGAACGAGCGTTTCACGTGTCCGAGGCGTTTGTTCGTGATCATGGACAATTCAAGATGGCTGGCTGGGCAAGTTGGGTTTGGGGGCCGAGCCTAGGACTGGTGAGCTGCTTGTTGCTGCGTCTGCAGGGCCTGACTTGGGTTGCCTGTGTCGCTGCTGGCATGAGCGTGTGCGCCACGTTTGTCTTGCCAGGTGCGCTTCGCCGCGCCCACGGCATCTTGAGGCGCTCATGGGCAGAGGCGGCCGAGCGTGGCATTGCCTACTGTGACGCACAGGTCTTCGAACGTGCCGGCCAAGTGAATTCAGCCGTATTTTGCGCGCGAGGCAGCGTGCTGTCGGGCGAACCCGACGTCGCAGAAATCCACGTGTGGCGTGGGGCAACGGAGGAGAAGGTGCTGGCCATTGCCGCGGGTGCTGAGTCGGCTGTACATCATCCCATCGCGTCGGCCACGATTCGTGCAGCGCATCATCGTCAGGTCTCCGTCGACGCTTGTCGCGGACACCATGTCAGCGCGGGTCTCGGTGTAACCTGTTCATCGAGTGAAGGTCGGGCGGTCGTCGTCGGGAGTCGTGAGCTACTCTTGCGCGAACGCATCAGTGTGGCCATCGCGGAGGAGAAGCTGCGGATGCTGGAGGCGCGTGGAAACTCGACACTGCTCGTGGCCGTAGACGGACGTTTGATTGGGGTGCTCGGGTTACAAGACACTTTGCGCGCTGGGGCACGGGCGGCCTTTCAGCTGCTTCTCGATCACAAGTTGGAGCCCATCCTTTTGTCCGGTGACGCTCGCGCTACGACTGAGGCCGTGGCTCGCTCGCTTGGCTGCGAACACGTCCGACCCGAAGTGCCCGCGCTCGCCCGCGCTCGAGAGGTACGCAGCCTGATCGATTCTGGGCTCGTCGTTGCGGTTGTGGGCAACAGTCCTCGTGATGATGTGGCGCTGGGCGCCGCATCGGTTCCGATCATCTTGGAGGGCGCTGCCATGGTGCGCTCGGATTCTCCGCACGGACACGAGCGCGGCATTGGTCTCGCGGGCGATCGGGTCATTGACGCGACTAGCGCTCTGCTCATCGCCAAACAAGCTCGCAACAACCTTCAGGTATTCCTCGCGTGTTGGCTGTTGCTCGGCACTTTGGGGTCAGCTTTGGTGGTCAGTCAGCTCGCGCCCCTGTTCATGGCACCGATCCTGGGCTTGATCGGTGTAAAAGTCGGCAGCTATCTCGCTCGAAAATCAGCGAATTTGCCGGGCTGAGAGCGTGAATGGATCGTGAAACAATTTTGGGGTTTTCCCCCTTGCACGGTTGTGGCACACATCAAATGTGAGTGATTCTCCGATCCCGGTGGGGGGTGCACCCAAAACTCCAAGTTTGGACCGTTTGAGGCAGCACCTCGACGACTACATGACCAAGAAAGGTCTGCGCACGACGGAGCAGCGCAAGCTCATCGTGTCTGTCTTCTTCGAGACGGAGGCGCACGCAACGATCGAAGAGATCCTGCATCGCGTCCGGCAGGTCGACTCCCGTGTCGGCTACGCCACGGTCTATCGCACCATGAAAATGCTGTCAGAAGGCGGCATGGCCAATGAGCTGCACTTCGGCGATGGCGCGACACGTTACGAGGTCGCGGACGACGATGCTCACCACGACCATCTCATCTGCCAGGAATGCGGCAACATCGTGGAGTTTGAAGAGCCCCTGATCGAGGAGCTTCAAGAACGCATCGCCAACCAGCACGGCTTTGTCATCACCCATCATAAGCACGAGCTTTACGGGCATTGCCGCGATCTTTTGGCCTGCAAGCAGCGCCAGCGCGAGCGTCCACCCCGACCATAACCGGGCCTGGGCGGCTAAGGGGCGGTGGCAACTGCCCAATGCGTCGTTTCATCCGTGATGATGGCGTCGCAGGCTTGGTCATGCGGCTCATGAGGCAGCTCGGCCAGCAGCTGAAAGTGATACGCCACGATCCAGGCACGGCTGGGCGGTCGCACATCGCCCAGCGTCGCATCGTAAAACCCCGCCCCGTACCCCACGCGATGCCCGACCGCGTCCGCGGCGAGTGCGGGGACCAGCACGAGATCGATGTCGCCGGGCTTTGCTGGATGTTCGCCCTTGGGCTGGGCAAACCCCTGGGGGGACTCGACCAAATCGTCGATTGACTGAGTGAGTTCAAAACCCGTGACGAAGCTCCCTGGGCCCGTCTTGTTCATGAACGGATAGTAGACGCGGGCCCCGCGGCTGCGCAGCGTCTGGTCGAGGGCGCGCAGGTCAACTTCCCCGCGCTCGAGCATCGGCCAAAACAGCGCGACTGCCTGTGCCCGCTCAAACTCAGGCTCTGCCATGATGCGCTGTACGATTGCAGCACTCCGCGCCGCAAGCGCCGCCCGACTGAACCCCGAGCGCAAGCTCTTCATACGTTTGCGGATCTGGATCTTGGCCCGCCCGGTCATGAGCCGCAGCGTCTCCTCGTCGAGATCGGGGAGCGCGCCGGGCGCGGGCCAGTGCGGTGGGGATTTGGTCATGGGCTATTTCTATGGATATTTGCCTGCGGGACGCAACTGCTATCGTCGGCCGCCATGACGGTACTTTACTTGGGAAGCGAACGCAGCCTCAGCTGGTGGCGACTGAAGCAAGGGGCGGGACAGCCGATTGTCCTTGAGCGATTGGGTGCACTGGACGTGGGAGCCATGCCCTCGTTCATGGCATTTTCCAAGCAGCGGCCCTGGGCGGTTGCACTCGTGGAAGGAGCCGACGCGATCGTCAGTCTCGAGTTGGACGAGCACGGCGCCCTCCGGCCGAGCTCTCGCCAAGCATGTCCGGGTGGGCCTGCGTACATTTCGCTGAGTGCTGACGAGCGTTGGGTGCTCGTGGCGAGCTACGGCAGCGGTGAGCTGCGGGTGTTTCCTATCACGAGTGAGGGGCTACTGGGGCCCTGCGCAAGCTGCACGGACACCGGGAAGTACAGCCACTGCGCTTGGTTGGATGCGGAACTTGGTCTGGTCTATGTGCCCAGCAAGGGAACGGACACGGTATTTGTCGGCAATTTTAGCGCAATCACGGGGGAAGTGAGCGAACACATGCGCTTGGACGCCCCGTTTGGCAGCGGTCCGCGCCACATCGTCATGGCGCCTGACTGTACGCAGCTCTATCTCGCCAACGAAAATGATTGCTCGCTCATGGTCGTGCATCGAAAATCCGGAGAGAGACCTTTGACATCAGGAGCGTGCGTCCCAGCGCTTCCGCGCCCACAACTTCCCCAAGATAGCGGTGCTGATGTGCATGTGAGTGAGGATGGCCGATTCATTTACATGTCCGTGCGTGGTCATGACAGCATCGCCGTGTTTGCTCGCAACGGCGACCAGGTGGAATGCATCGAACACGTGCCCACGCGTGGCCGCACACCCCGCAATTTCTGCTTACTCGGCGATGACTTGTTGATCGTCGCCAACCAAGACAGCCAAGATGTGGCGTTTTTTTTCCGCGATCAAGCGACAGGTAAGTTGACGATCCTCAACCAGGTAGAGATTGAAGAGCGTCCATTTTGGGTAGGAAATGCGCAAAGTCACTGAGCATATGGATCACAAGAAAACGATCATCTTGATCCCGTCCTACAACGCCGGTGACCGTCTCGGTAAAGTGGTCGATGACCTGCGCTCCTTGCTCGACGCGCGGAACGTGCGCGTTGTCATCGTGGTGGTCGATGATGGATCGACTGATGCGTCGATGCAGGGACTCATCGAGCGTGGCGTCATCATCTTGCGTCATGACAAGAACCAGGGGAAAGGCGCGGCTCTCAAAACCGGTCTTCGTTGGGCACAGGAACATGGATTTACCCATGCGGTGACCATGGACGCAGATGGACAGCACCCAGCAGATGAAGCCCTGACCTTGTTGTTTCATGCTGCGAGTGAAGACTGCTTGGTCTTGGCGGTGCGCGACTTGGCCAAAGCGGGTGCCCCCCGCGCGAACCAGTGGTCCAATCGTTTCTCCAATCGGGTTTTGTCGCTGTTTGGTGGGCAGACCTTGTTGGACACGCAGTGTGGTCTCAGGCGCTACCCAGTTGCGGCCACGCTCTCCTTGGACGCACCGGAAAATGGCTACGCGTTCGAATCAGATGTGGTGCTGCGCGCGGCGCGACGGGGAATGCCCATCGTTCACGTGCCTTGTAACGTGATCTATCCGCCCGAAGCCGAGCGGCTCAGTTACTTTGATTCAGTGCGCGACCCCATGAAGATGGTGCGCCGCGTGGTGCTCACTGCGCTCACCGTGCGTAGGGTCACGCGCGACTAGGGCGCGCGTCCCGGGCAGGCCGAGTGCGTCACTTCGTCCAGCGCTCGATACGCCAGCCGCGATCCCGCGCCTTGAGCCACAGCCGAGCATCCGGGTTGACGACTACCGCAGTGCCTACCGCGTCGAGCAAGGGCAAGTCAGTGATGCTGTCCGAATAGAAGGTGGCACTCTGGAGTGTCAGCTCGCGATGCCCCAGGAATTCCTGCACCTTTTTGAGCTTGCCCTGGCCGTAGCAGATAGGATTGAGCACATCTCCGGTGAGCACACCGTCGACAACGACCAGGTCGGAGCACACCAGATGGTCGATCTCGAGTTCTCGTGCGAGCGGGCCGGCGACGTACGGGGTTGCAGATGAGGCGATGACCAAGGTATCCCCGCGGGCTCGGTGAGCGCGCACCGCGGCGCGGGCCGCTTGCGTGATGTGTTGTTTGACGTAGCCGTTGAACCACTCGTCACACATAGCGATCATGTCGAGCTCTTTGGTTCCGCGGTAGTCGCCTAGGGCCTTCTTTGCGACCACCTCCGCATCCAAGTTGCCGAGCCAATAGCGCAAGAGCCACCAGGACACGCGCAGCGTGTGGTCAAAGCCGATCTCGCCGCGGTCTCGCCGGTATTTCGTAAACAGCCGCGCCGAGTTGATGCGGATCAACGTGTTGTCCATGTCAAACAGAGCTGCCCTTGGCATGCGCTGTTTATCGCCGAACGATCGCCGAAAATCGAGCGCCGGATTCCAGATTGGAATGGCTCGCAGGATGGTCGATGTCGGCGCACAAAACTCGGAGTTTGCCCTTCTCCTGAAACGCCATGCTGATGGTAACACACGAGCGCGCGTCGGCGATGGACAGATAGGGGCGCGACACTTGAACGCGGCCGGGGGTCGCCACGGCGCGTTTGAAATACGGCCGGCGGGACCAATTTGCTCCGCGCCCGTCCGCGCAGGGGCGGTAGCGCTCGTCCTGGATGGTGCGCGCCTTGGACTCCAAGTTACGCCCAATTTGGAAGCCCTGTTCATTGAGCTCGTAGATGCGCTGGATGCCTTCGAGATGCACAAAATCCCAGCAGCCGGTTTCGAGGGAGTCACCCAGCATGAGCGCATCGATGCAGGCGTAGAAGCGCTCCACGTAGTGCGAGATGTAACTGCGGCTGTTGGCGTTGCGTTCGGCCTCATTGACCTCCATCGCTGCAGATAGGGCGTCAAACACGTCCACGATGTGCGCGCCGTCACCAGGCTGCACCTCGGGGCGCGAAAAATAGTAGCCTTGCACGAAGTCCACGTCGCTCTCCACGGCGATCATGGCTTGATGCTCGGTTTCAATACCCTCCATGACGACGAGGCAACCGACCTCATGTACCAAGCTAACGAGCCCAGGCAAGATGCGGTTGACCAGCGGATTGGTGACCGCTTCGGTGATCATGGCGCGGTCCAACTTGACGATGTCTGGTTGCAAACTCCACACGCGCTCAAAGTTTGACTCGCCCGCACCAAAGTCGTCGATGGCGACCAAGCAACCGAGATCACGAAACCCTTCCACCGCCTCCGTCAGTGTTCGAGCGTCACACGCGCGCGTCTCGATGATCTCGACCACCACGCGGGACGGGGTGAGCCCTGACTCTCTCAGCCAGCGTCCAAAGTTGTCGCGCACGTGACGTCGATTGACGATTGAATCGGGATTTACGTTCAGAAACAGCCAGCCGTCGTTGTTCAGATAGGAGAACGTCTGCAAATGCAGGCGTGAACACAACTCGTGAATCTCCTCGGGTGTGCAGCGCTCGGCAAGACGGGGGAACATCTCTGCAGGGTGCATGGGAACTGCATCCTGGGAGTGTCCGCGGAGCAGTGCCTCATGGCCAACGATCTTGGAGTGGACCACGCTGATGATGGGCTGGAATGCAGAATGTAAGCGCATCCCATTACGTTCAACGTGGGGGCTCTGAGGGAGGGGGGTGATCGCGTCGCTTCCGCGCATGGGGTTTATATGACCTATTTGTTTTTGAAAGCGCTCCCCCCAGACCGCCATCGTCACAAGGCTGACTGTTATTCATTCCCATTGCTAGAGTGACCCAACTGAATTCATCATCATCACGGACGTTTGCTGGGTTGTTTGGTTAGCTTCGGTCACAGTGTGAGATAGTTGTGTTGGGTCATGAACAACTTACGGAAAGTGTTGAAAATTGTGAAATTGGATGAGCTCTGCACCCCACGCGACGCTTAAAGAAGTCGCAAGGGTCCGATCAGACGTTCAGTGCAAGAAATGGTAGGAACATCCTAGCTCAAGCCAACTGATTCAATTGAGGTGAGGTGCAAATGTTAGCTGTGAGTTCAGTGCTCGGAAATCGACAGAGCCTCGATGGTGGAGCCATGTTTGGCAATGTCCCACGCGCGTTGTGGCAGCGTTGGTGTCCAGCTGATGAGCTTGGTCGTATCGAGCTCGCATGTCGTGCGTTTCTCGTGCAAGACGATGATAAGACCATCTTGGTTGAGGCTGGGGTGGGCGCTTTCTTTCCGCCGCATTTGGCTGAGCGTTATGGCGTTGTCGAGCCGCATCACCAACTGCTCATCAGTTTGGAAGAACTGGGAGTGACGCACGAACAGATTGACGTCGTCGTGCTCAGTCACCTGCATTTCGATCACGCCGGAGGTATTTTGAGTGCATTTGAACAGGGACAAGCGCCGCGGCTGTTGTTTCCCAAGGCGCAGTTCTTGGTGGGCTCCGTCGCCTATGAGCGCGCGTGCGCCCCTCACCCGCGCGACCGTGCCAGCTTCGTGCCGGAATTGGTGTCTCTTTTGCGAGAGAGCGACCGGCTGCAGCTGATCGCGGAGGGACAGACTTCACATCCCCTGCTGGGTGAGCGCGCGAGGTTGTTTACGAGCCACGGGCACACCCCGGGCATGTTGCTCACGACCTTCATGGGGCACACGCACAGCGCCACATTTTGTGCCGATCTGATCCCCGGCGCGCCTTGGGTCCATGTGCCTGTCACCATGGGATACGACCGTTATCCAGAGCTGCTCATCGACGAAAAGGTGGCACTTTATGAGGCGCTGGGCGTGGGAAGTTGGCTGCTCTTTACCCACGAGTCGCACTTTGCCGCGGGACGTCTGGCCCGCGACGAGAGGGGAAAGTACTTCTTGGATGCCACGCGGGAGCCCCTCGTGCACTGGGATCTCGATGCCTGAGTCACTTGCTTCGCACAAGCTGTAGTGCGAGGGCCCCCAGCGCGAACAGTAGCAGCGCCGCACCACATGGTACCAGGATGATCGCTAGGCTGGGGTCGGCTTCGCCGCTGCCCCACCCGCCGAGGAAAAATCCCCCCGGGATGAGCACGCTCGCCGCGGTCAAACAGCCAGAAATCGTTCCGCTCGGCTGCGGGAAGGCCGCAGCTGGGAGCTTGGGCAAGGTGAAGGAAAACGCCAAGTGCACAAGTCCGAGCAGCGTCCCATGTGCATGCGCAAGTCGCCACAAGAGGCGCAGCGCTTCATGGTCCGCCCGCACGTAGAAACTGACCTTGAACGCAAGCATGCATTCAAGCACGACGCCCAAAAAGGCGAAGAGCAACAAACTGCCCCAGCCTTGGAGCAGGTGGCGGCGTGCCCAACGATCACACAAAGTGGACTCGGAGGGCGGGGGAGTGTGCGCCGATGCATTCATTCGCTGACGATGATAGGCCGACGATCGCGTGCTAGCTCCAGGTCGCGTAAATCCCTAGCAGAAAGCTGACGAAACGGCGCTCTGGCACGGGGCGCGCGGGGGTCAATGGTTTGGGTGAGGCGCGTCCGTGCGCGGCGGGCCATGTGGGCAATAGCGGCGTATTCGTCGCGCAGCAGGCTCTGGAGCACCGCGTCCAAGGGTGCGCTACCGGCGGTCTCTAGGCTCTCAGGACTGGACAGGGCGGCCGTGAAGATCGCGCGCGTCGCGGCGTGTCCGCTGAGGGCTTGCTGGATGGCCCACGGTATGGCCTCAGTGGGACGAACCGAGGCGTGCCGTTCAGCTGGCTCACTTCCCCCGAAGCGGGCGAGTTCCTCATTGAGCCAACTGCGCGAGCGATCTGTGTGGCACAGCGCGCAGGCTTGCGGCGGCTGGTGATCGCCCAATTGAATCGGACGAGGACTCGAGATTTGGTGTGAGCGCGTGGCAGACAGCAGAGCGTAGCTGGTCTTGGGCATATGACAGTTGACACACAATGCCCCGGGCGAGTCAGGCTGATGGTGGCTGTGCGTGGAAGGGGTACTGTGGCATTGCGTGCACAGTTCGTTGGCGTGCTCCCCCAAGAATTTCGTGGAGATTTGGCCAGATTGGCTGCCTTGATGCATGGAATGACAGGAGACGCAGCTGAGCATTTGGCTCTGTCGGCCATGGCTGTAGCAGGGGCTTTGCGTGAGCCCATTGTACTCACGCCCACCCACCATGATGCTCCCGTCTCCCCAAAACAGGCTCTGTTGCTCGGCGTCGACCAGAGACAGGGCGCTCTGCTCTTGCTGATTGAGCGCGGCGGCCCGAAGGACCATGCGTGATGCATGGAGATCATCACCGGCGCTGAACGCTTCAGAGAAGCCGCTGTCCCACCATTGATTCGGGTCGCGCGGGACGAAGTAGCTGTGGCATTGCCCACACGCGGCGTTGCTACTTGGTGCGTGCTCCGGGTCCGGAACGAACAAGTCCTGCGCCTGCCTGGCTTTTTTGGGGTCAGCTCGACGCTCTGCGCTGTAACGTGCCCAGGGCGAACGAAAATGCGCTGCATGGGCTTGACCGGGGCCATGGCACGCCTCACACGCGATGCCGAGATCCGCCGCATCGGAGGCATAGCGCTCCCAGAAGGCGAAAGTGACTTGGTCTGTGCCCTCCGACTGGCGCGGACGCCCCGCGACGGTGTGGCACTGAATGCAGTTGGAGTTGAAGTTGGCAATGTGGGGCGCGGCATCGGGCGGCTGGAGGAACGCCTCGCGACGGGGGATCCAGCGCCGCTCGTCCAGGAAGTACACGTGGGGCAGTTGGCGCAAGGCGCTGCCCTCTCCGCCGCTCACCCAGAAGGCTAGGTAGTGATGCGAGCCCGTGACCAACACGATGTTGCGGCTGACCAGGGGCGCATTGGACCAGGCCGACGCTACTTTGGTGCGACGCCAAGTCGCGCTCGCGTCTTGTATGGAGCGGATCTGCGCCAGCTCTCTTGCGATGGAGTGCAGGTCGGGACCATGCACCGTGACGTGACCGCCTTCCTTGCGCAGCGTAAACGTTACCCCGTCGAGTTCGAGTGACACCGGGAACACTGGACCTTGCGCAGGCTCGTCGAGCAAGAACTCCGCGCTCCGCGTCATCGTCTTGTGATACGTTCGACTCCACGTGGCGTAGGCGCCGGGATGACAGGCCTTGCATTCGGCGGAGCCGACGTAGCCCTGGGACTGGTGCGTTTTCGGTCGACCTGGGTCGATCAGGCTAGGGGCAGGGGACAGTGCCCAGCTCAGGTAGGCAGTGAGCCCTGCAATCCACAATGCCGTAAAGGCCCATGCGTGCGGTGCGCGCACCGACATCGCTAACGCTCTGTGTTGCGATCCGAAGGTGCGGAGCGCCACGAATCAGGCTGAAACACGTCGAACTGCGACTGTCCTTCGGGTCGCAGAGGGAATCGCTTTTCATAGCTGGGCAGAAAGTGAGCGATCCTGTCGGCGCGTTGCTCCGGAGGTGGGAGAGCAAATGGCTTAGGTGTGATGGACAACAGCGCGTCTTCATCCACGTCGTCGATCAAATCCGGATCGAGGTAGAGTTCTGCAAAGCGTCGATACACCTGTTCTGTCACGAACAGATCGAACAGCTGTGGGTCCAGGTGATTGTCGCGCTTCATGAAACCCATGATACGCATCGTTTCGCTCAATTTTTTGGCCGGTTTGTAGGGGCGATCACTGGCGGTCAAGGCTTCGAAAACGTCGGCGATGGCCATCGCCCGCGCGGGAATGGACAGATCGCCTGCAAAAATTCCCTGGGGATAGCCCGTCCCGTCCAACTTCTCGTGATGGCTGACTGCATACTCTGGAACGCGGCGCAGATGGCGTGGAAATGGCAGGGCGTCGAGCATGCGTTTGGTGTGCACCATGTGTCCATTGATCACGTAGCGCTCTTCTTCGGTCAGAGTGCCGCGAGTGACCGAAAGGTTCAGTAGTTCATCGGCGCTGAGGAGCTGCACACGATTGCCGGCGTGGGTGTAGCTCCGTTCGGCAATTTGTTTGAGACGCAGTTGGGCCTCGCTCGACAGAAACTCGCCCCCGACGTTCGCTGTCTCCAAGAATTGTAGGTCGTCATCCAACTGCGCACATTGCTCGTCAAAATGTCGTTTTTCGGCCGTCCGATCTGCACCAGCTGCGACTGCCTCGAGGAAATGGATGTGGGCGTCGCGTTTGAGGATCTCGAACCGAGCGCGCACCTCGCTGATTCGATCGGTGATGGTCTCCAGCTTGGTCGCTTTGTCCATCACGTGTGTGGGCGTGGTCACCTTCCCGCAGTCGTGCAACCAGGCGGCAATGTGCAACTCATAGCGTTCATCGTCGGTCATGGAGAAATCGGCAAATGGGCCGCTGGATGCGCCACAGGCTGCGTCAACCAACATCTCACAGATAACGGGTACTCGTGCGCAATGCTGCCCGGTGTAGGGGCTTTTGGCGTCGATGGCGGCAGCCATCATCTTGATGAAGCTCTCGAGCAGATTCTTCTGCGCTTCCATGAGCAGTTTGTTGTCGAGAGTGACAGCGGCCTGTGAGGCCAGCGCTCGCACGATCTCCTGGTGTTCGACGGGAAAAGGGATGAGATTTCCGCTGTGGTCTTGTGCGTTGAGCAGTTGCAGCACACCAATGACTAGGTCCTCCGCGTTGACGAGAGGGATGGTCAGAAAACTCGTGCTTCTGTAACCACTTCGTTGATCGAAGGCCTTGGTGCCTGAGAAATCGAAGCGATGTGCGTCGTACGCATCGGGGATGTGGACGAGCCGCCGTTCATGAACCGCAAACGTGGCCACGTTCGAGCGATTGGGTACGCGACCGGACGCGGTGTTTTTGAACAAGGGTAGCGGGGGGAAGGAAACAGGTAGGCCCGAGATCCCGCCCAGGTCGATCCCCAGCGAACGATTCTTGACGATCGCGAACTCCAGCTCGTCGTTGTCGTTGCGGAGATAAAGCGTCCCGCCATCTGCTTCGCACAAGCCCTGTGCGGCGGAGAGAATGAGATCGAGAAGTCGATCGCGGTTACGCTCCGCACTGAGGGCCACCCCAATTCTGTGTAGAAGTTCGTATCGACTTTCGTTGGGGGTGGGTGTCAAGGATTCCATCCGCGGCTCGCGAGGTTATCAAACTGCGCGCGTCGCTGCCCGGGTGTTGTGCATTTGTCTGAGAATCAGCTTCATAAATCGCACGTCCCGCGTTGACAGCAGGCTTGGAATCGCCTGACATATATGAACGAAAATGGTCGATTTACAGCGACACACAATAGGGAAGGACGACGTCCAGTGAGTCTAGCCGTCCGGTTCTGGGGAGTGCGCGGGAGCATCGCGTGCCCATCACCCACGCATGTGCGCTATGGGGGCAATACCAGTTGCCTCGAGGTGACGGCGGGTGAGCACACCATCATTTTGGATGCAGGGACAGGGATCCGCTCACTGGGGCATTCGATTTTGGATCGAGGTCTCACCTCCGCTCACTTACTTTTGACCCACAGTCATTGGGACCACATCAATGGGTTTCCGTTCTTCGGTCCGGGCTTCAAGAAGGGGTACGAGTTCAAGGTGATGGCTGGGCATTTGCATCACGACTCCATCCATGAAGTGTTGGCTGGCCAGATGATGACGCCCACCTTTCCCGTTCCCCTCGAGGCGATGCAGGCCAGCCTGACGTTCGAGGACTTCAAGGCCGGGGAGTCGTTCAAGATTGGGCCGGACGTGACCATTGTCACCGCGCCCCTCAATCATCCCAATGGGGCGACGGGCTACCGCGTTGAGTTTGGCGGTAAATCCCTATGCTACGTCACCGATACGGAACACGTTCCTGGGCGGCCCGATCAAAACGTCCTTGGCCTCATCGAGGGAGCGGACTTAGTGATCTATGACTCGACGTACACGGAGGACGAGTTTCCGGCCAAGGTGGGCTGGGGGCACTCCACCTGGCAAGAGGCCGTCGCGCTGTGTACCGCAGCCAAGGTAAAACAGCTGTCCATTTTTCATCACGATCCCGAGCACGACGATGCGTTCATGGATCAGGTTGCCGCGCAGGCGCGGCAGCAATGGCGCGGCGCGACTGTGGCGCGCGAGGGCGCGATCATCGAGTTATGAGTGAGCGAGCGGACCGAGCGCATCGTCTTGAAGCGGACTGCTAGGCGAGCCAGCAGCGTGACGTCGACTTTGCGCAATGACATCGCGGTACGCATAAAACGAGTCCTTCTTTGTCCGGCGTAGGGTTTGATAATCCACGTAGACGAGGCCAAACCGTTCTCTATAGCCGTGGTTCCATTCGAAGTTGTCGAGTAGCGACCAGTGGAAATAGCCAGCGATCCGCACGCCTCGTTGCTGCGCGTGCGCGAGCTCCGTCAGGTGACGCAGCAAGAAATCGACCCGTTCAGCGTCATGCACGCAACCGTCCAAATGGATCCAATCACGGCAGGACAGTCCATTCTCAGCGATCACAATGGGGCCGCCGTAACGCTGTTGAGCAAACAGCGGACCATAATGGTGGGCTTGGGCAGACACCGGCCAATTGAATGCCGTGCGCGCCCCGCCTGGCGGTAGCTGGCACACCTCGGCTTGGCCTTCGGGGCCAGCGCGCACCACAGCTGCGTCGTAGAGGTTGAAGGCGACCGCATCGAGCGGTTGCGCGATCAAGTCGAGCTCGGCGCTGGTAAATCGCGGTGCATCGGCCCCAAAAAGTCGTAGACCATCGCTCGGATAGCCGCGCCCATAGATGGGGTCCATCCACCAGCTCGTGCAACGCAGCTCGGGCGCGTTCATGCTGAACGTCCAGCTGCGCGCGGCTTCCAAATCAGCGGGCGCCTCACTTTCTGGCGTGGCACAAATCAGAACAGGTGCCATAGCGACCCAACTGTCAGCGACCAGTGCGCGCAGGGCCTGTACCGCGCGTCCATGGGCCAAAAGTGCGTGGTGGCCCGCTTGGAGTACTAAACTGAGCGGGAGCTGGTGGCCCGGCGCGTGCCGTCCATGGCGCAGGCCACCCTCAATGAAGGCGTGGGGCTCGTTGAGAGTGAAGTAGTGCTTTACCCGGTCGCCAAAGCGCTCAGCTACGACGCGCGCCCATGCTTCAAACCAAGCGGGGGCCTGCGGGTTGAGAAAGCCCCCCGCGTGCTCCAGCGCTGCGGGAAGGTCCCAGTGATACAGGGTCAAGTACGGCGTAATGCCGCGCCCTAGCAGACCGTCGATGAGCCGGTCGTAAAACGCGACTCCGGCGTGGTTGATGGCGCCGACACCTTCGGGCACCACGCGGGACCAAGCCACGCTAAAGCGGTAGGCGGTTACGCCGAGGTCTTTGAGTAGGTCGAGATCTTGCGAGAGGTGTCCGTAGTGATCACAGGCCACCTGCGCATGATGTCCAGAGTAGATGGCGCCGGGTCGCTGGGCGAACTCATCCCAGTTGCTTGGGCCGCGCCCGTCTTGTGCTGCGGCCCCTTCGATCTGATACGACGCGGTGGCGACGCCCCAGGCGAATTTTTCATCGAAAGCGAAGTGAGACATGTGCTGGTCGCGGTGAGTTCGGGTGCGCTCGAGGTGTTAGTTCTTGCGTTTCCCGGCTTTCTTGGCCCGCGCGTCCTTGGAGGCCGCCTGCTTCCTTGCGGGCGCTCTTTCTACGGCAGATTTGGCGGACTTTTTGAGCCTTTCTGCTTTTCTCGTTGGCTGCGCTGGTTTGGGAGCGTCGCTTTTGTGCGGAGAGCTGCCGCGCTGTTCCAACTTGGACAAGCGGCGCCCCAGCGCCTGTAGTTCTTGCTTGAGCTTGGTGTTTTCTTCTTTGAGCTCACGCACGCCAGCGTTCGTTTCTTTTGCAAAGCCAGCGATCACGCGTTGAGCCTTACTCTTGACTCCGCCGTCCAGTTCGCGAGCCAACAGATCGGAGACGGCGGTTTCTGACCGAGCATCACCCAAGGCGCCCAAGGCATTGAGTACAGCGCCGCGGATGTGCGGGTCGCGATCAGTGAGCTGTTCTTCCAAATGGAGGCGCACCTTGTTCCCCTCACCCACTTCGGCCAGGGCTGCAAGGGCTGCCCGCCGTGCGCGCAGCGGCTTGCCGTAGCGGGACCACTCCAGCAGCAAATCGATCACTTCGGGGCTTGGCTCACGGCTAATGGCCGACAGGGCACTGGCACGGATGACCTCTGCCCACGACGGGCGATTGAGCAACTGGTGCAGCACCTTCACCACCTGAGTGGAGCGCATTTTGCCCAAAGAGCGCGCAGCAGCCGCCGAGACCAGATAGCTCTTGGAACGCGTGAGTGGGAGCAGGGCCTTTTCGCTGGCCAAAGTGCGAAACTCTCCCAAGGCCTCGACCACCGCGCGCTGTACCTTGAGTTCCTGGGTGGTAAGGCCTGCGATCAGCAGCTGCTCTGCGTCGAGTCCTCCGATCTTGCCCAGCGACTCAGCCGACTTGGCGCGCACCATCCAGGCTTCCGTCTCATTGTGGACGGATTCACCCAACGCCTTGACGGTTTTTTCATCTTGGCGCCGCCCGAGGGCTAGCGCGGCCATGCGGCGGCCGCGCGCTTTGGGCCCGTGCTTGAGCAGCCCAAACAGCAGGTCCGCCGGAGCGCTCAGGTGAATGGGCGCGGTGAGCAAGTAGTCGGGATCGACGCTGACCCAAGTGGGGCGCTTGCTGAGGCGTACCACGAGGCTCGATTTGCGTTCGTTCATCAAGCGTTCATGACGCTCAACTGCCTCGCCAACCCCGATGTCTATGGCAAAAGGCAGCTCAAAGACGGCGGTTTCACCCTCTTTTTGCGTCTGTTCCACGTCGACGGTCAGCAACTCTCCTTCGAACGCGACGGTCACCTTGAGGGCCGGATGTCCTGGGCGGTAGACCCATTCATCAAAGAACCGCTCGAGGCTGATCCCGGAGGTCTCCTCGAGCGCGCGCACGAGATTGTTCGTCTCCACTATCGAGCCGCGATGGGCGGTCAAGTAGTTATGAATGCCTGAAAAGAACGCTTCATCACCCAGGCGACGCCGCAACATGTGGAGGACCAATCCGCCCTTCTGATACAGGTGGCGGTCAAATAGGTCGATGGGCTCGTCGTAGTCACGACAGACGATGGGACGTTCATAGGAGCTCTTGGCCTCACCCAAGTAGACGTTGAGGTCGACGGTGACGTGATGTTCATATTCGTCGTTGCCCAAACGTCGCTCGCGCTCGATATGCTCGAAATAGGTAGCGAATCCCTCGTTGAGCCAGGCGTGCGACCAATCGCGGCATGTGACCAGGTCACCAAACCAGTGGTGCGCTAGCTCGTGCGCCACCAAGTCGTGAGAGTCCATGTCGAGCGCAGCGTGTTTGTCGAGCAAGATGTGCTCATACATCGTGGTCGCCGTCGTGTTCTCCATCCCACCAAAGATGAAGTCACTCACGACCAGCTGCGTGTAACTTTCAAAGGGATACTCCACCCCCGTCTTGTCCGAAAACAAGCGAATGGCGTCGGCGGTGCTCGAAAACGCTCGCTTGCCGTCGTCCACTCGCCCCGGCGGTACCAGGTAGCGCAGGGCCACTGTCCTACCCGATGGGAGCGTCACGGATTCCTCCCAGCTATCGAACTGACCGGCGACCAGCGTGACCAAATAGGCTGGCGTCGGTTCGTCCAGCCGATAGTGAAATTGCGTGCGATTGCCCAGTTTTTTCTGCTCAATCAAGCGACCGCCACTCACCGCAGTCATGCTGTTTGGCACGCGCACCGTGAGCTCATAGGTCATCTTGACGTGAGGCTTGTCCTGACACGGAAACCAGTGCTTTCCATCTTCATCCTGGCACTGACTCCACACTTGGAGCGGGCGGTCCGGCACCTCCTTGTCCGGTTCCAGAAAGTACAGACCAAGTCGTGGAGTCGCGCGGTAGGTGACCGTGAGCTGACCGTGATCGACTGACTCATCGATGGGAATACACAGGTGATCACCGTCGTAGCTGTACTCGGACTCGTGCAGCTTGCGAGCCGCTCCAGAGTCAGTGGATAGCTCGACGCGCTCAATGACATGTCCCAGTGCATCTAGGGTAAGCAGCTTGCCGCGCGCCGAGCGCCGCGCAAAATCCAAGCGAGCGCTGCCACTGACTGTGTGCTCCTTGAAATCGAGATCGAGATCGAGCGCTAGATGCACCACCACGAACTCGCGACTTCGCTCGTACTTGCGGCTGGTGCTCCCCCATTTGAAGCGGCCCGGACCCGGGCCCCCACACCCCTCATGCAGCCGCTGTCCAAGACCAAAAAGCGATGACTCGATCGTCATGGGCCCCTCGATACCTTGGGCGATGGCTTGCGGGCAACCCGTACAGAGCGTCCCGTGCACCCAAGCGCACTATTACTCGCCCAAATTCCGCGTAAGCTGAGCCGGATGACGCTCACCGTGCAGGGCGAGGTCGAAAAGATCAGCTACGAAAACGAGGAAACTGGCTTTCGGGTGGTGCGTCTTGGTCAGGTGAGTGGGCTGCCCGAGCATCGCCAGCTCACGCTGGTGGGAACCATGCCCCCGCTCGGGGCCGGGACCACCGTGCGCGCGGCAGGTCGGCTCGAGCAGCACACCAAGCATGGCCTGCGTTTCGTCGTGCAGAGCGTGATCATCATTGCGCCTGATACCTTGGCGGGCCTCGAGAAATTTCTGGCCAGCGGAGTGCTTTCTGGCATCGGCGAAGGTTTGGCAAAACGCCTCGTCAAGTATTTTGGTTTGGACACGCTGCGCGTGCTCGATGACGAGTCGCACCGACTCAGTGAGGTGCCGGGCCTGGGCAAGAAGAAGGTGGAGCAGGTTCGGCAGAGTTGGGCGGAGCACAAGTTGACCAGCAACCTCTTGTTGTTGCTCAAAGGGCACGGCATCTCTGGATACCTGTCGAAGAAGATCGTGGAGCAGTTTGGGGACCGCTCCGCCGAGATCGTCGAGCGACATCCGTACCGTTTGGCGCTGCAGGTGAGCGGTATCGGGTTCAAAACGGCAGACCAAATCGCGCGCACTAGTGGCCTTTCAATGACCGACCCAGAGCGCGCCCAAGCTGGGCTCATCCATCAACTGTTGGCTGCCCGCGACCAGGGCCATTGTTACTGTGACCGCGATCTGCTTCTGGAAAGGACGGCCGACATGCTTGGCATCGACCTTTGTCATGTCGAGCCCGGTCTCGATCAACTGTGGGCATCTGGGCGCATCGTGATCGAAGAGCAAAACGTGTTCTTGGACGCCCTGCACTCCGCGCTCAAGCGCGTCGTGACCAGGATATCGAGTCTGCTGAACGAGCCTTGCGTGAGCCCAGTGGACTTTCAAAGCCGCCTCCATGAGTTCGAAAGCAAAGCGCAGCTGCAGCTGGCTGATGCTCAAAGGCGCGCTGTTCAAGCCGTCTGCGAGAACAAAGTCACTGTCGTTACGGGTGGACCTGGTGTGGGCAAGACGACTCTGGTCAAGGCTTTGCTTGCGGTCTTGAGCGGGCGCGGCGTGCGCATCAAACTGGCCGCTCCCACTGGCCGCGCCGCCCAACGCTTGAGTGAGTCCACCGGGCAACCTGCGGTCACGCTGCACCGTCTGCTGGAGGTGGGGCATGGCGGGCAGAAATTTTCGCGCAATGCACAGCAGCCGCTTGAATGTGATGTGTTGGTGGTCGACGAAAGCAGCATGATCGATCTTGAGTTGGCGGACGCTTTGCTGCAGGCTGTGCCTAGCGCTTCGCGAGTGGTGCTGGTTGGGGATGCCGATCAGCTGCCGTCGGTGGGCCCGGGTGCGGTGCTCTTGGAGCTGATACAAAGTGGAGTTTTGCCCGTGGCGCGCTTGAATGAGGTATTTCGACAGGCGGGAGAAAGCGGGATCGTGGAGAACTCGCATCGGATTTTGGCCGGCGACCCGCCTGTGACCAAACAGCAGGGGGACTTCTTCGTGATTCGCACGGCGTCCAATGAACGCTGTCTTTCCACCGTAGAAGAACTAGTGAGCCGGCGAATTACGCAGCGATTCGGCTTTCACCCGGTCCGCGATATCCAGGTGCTGTGTCCCATGCATCGGGGGCCGGTAGGAACAACACAAATCAATCACATGCTGCAGCGGGCGCTCAATCCCAATCAACCTGGTCTTTTGGTGGGGGACACGGAGTTTTTCTTGGGAGACAAAGTCATTCAGCTCAAAAATGACTACGACCGTCAGGTGTTCAACGGAGATGTCGGGGAAATTGAAGCCCTGGATGTGGAGGGACAGTGCTTGGACGTGTCTTTCGTGGCTGAGGACGGGCCGCGATCCGTCAGATATGAACGTGCTCACTTGGCGCAGTTGAACTTGGCCTATTGCCTCAGCGTGCACAAAAGTCAGGGTAGTGAATACCCAGCCGTGATTGTGGTCCTTTTGAAGTCACACTTCTTGATGTTGTCGCGCAACCTCCTGTACACGGCGGTCACACGCGCCAAGCGCTTGTGCGTGGTGGTGACCGACGAGCGTGCGCTTTCGCTCGCGCTCTCTGAGACGCGCCGTGAAGTACGCGCGACTGGCCTAGCTGAGCGGTTGCAGCGGCAAATGCAGGCGCCCAACTAGCAGCGATGCCGGGCTTGCTCAGCGAATGCTGAAGCTCTTGGATACCGTCTTGGGGCCGCCGCTGAATGCCGGGACGCGAGCGCGACGGAATGTCGATGCCACGCAGCCGCCCACTGATGTCCCACCAAACGGACCGCTCACGACGTTGGCGCTCGTTACACGCCCGCTGGTGGAGAAGGTGACCTGCACCTTGCCTGAACCCGTTGGCCCGCCAGGCTTTGCACAAGCGGCAGCCTGGGCCGCCGCAGCAGAGAGCGCGCCCTTAGCTGCCTCCACGTTGAAAGCTCCGCCACCGGAAGGGGCGGGGCTTGGACTTGGACTGGGCGACCCAGCTGGGGCCGCGGTGCCGCCGGCGGTCTTGGCGCCTTCTTCGCTAGGCTTGGCCTTGTCGTCGGCTGGTTTTGGTTCACCGGCTTTCGGATCGGCGCTGGCTGCTGCCGCGGCTTTTTGTTTCTCTGCCTCTTCGGCTTCCTTCTTGGCGCGTTCGAGATCGGCTTTCAGCTTCTCTGCCTCTTCCTGCATCTTCTTGGCGCGCTCGAGCTCAGCTTTGGCCTGCTCTGCCTCTTGGGTAGCCTGCGTTGCCTGAGCGCTCGCGTCTGCGTCGCCCTTGCTGCTACCCGACAGAGCAAACACCGCGCCACCGGCCACCAAGAGCCCGCCGACGATGGCCCCGATCAACAGGCCCTTGCCGCTCTTGCGCGGTGGTGCTGCCGGGAGGCTCACGGCGCGGGCGCCTACCGGAGCCGCGGGTGGCGCCTTGGGTGGTGCCATGAGCAGATCGGTCTCCGTGGTGAGCGTGGGGGGCGCCATGGCGAGGTCCCCAAAGATGTTGGCCGAGACGTTCGAAGAACCGGACGCGCCGCCGGGAGAGTTCAATGAGTCCAATGAAAAAAGTACGGAGCTGTCGTTGCGCGCTCCGGTCGGTTTGGCCTCTTGCGCCTTTGGACCAGCGCCCGGAGCGGGTCCCGCTTCGAGTGCGCCGAACAGATCATTGGCCTTTGCTTTGGGCATTGCCTTGCCGGCCGAAGACGTGACGCCGCGCGCGGGTGCGGGCCCCAGCTTCAGCTTGAGCTCACCCACCTCCAAGATGGGTTTCCAATCGCTCATGCCGTCTTTCCACACGTAGGCGTCGCTGGTCAAAAGCCCGCTCTTCCATGCTGCAAGCAGTTCTTCCAGCGTCATCTCACGCGAATCATCATCAGAAAGGTTCACAGACCACACATCTTTGCCCTTCGCCGTGTTCGCCCCCAAAGCCGGAGAATCTACGTCCTCCGCATCGTCATCGCTGTCGTCGGAGCCGGTGCTGCTCACGTCGGTTCCATCTACCAGGATGCTCTCCTTGCAGCTCTTGCAACGAACTTTGACTTTCTTGCCCTGAACCTTCGCGTCCGCGATGGTGTACTTTGAGCCACAGGAGCTGCAGGTAATTTTCATTGTTCCTCGACGTGTCCTTTTCTGCTTGTCGTAATCGTCGGCACGATCCCGCGCGCCTGCTCGTCGACCTTATCAAAAACGGGGGACCTAAGCGTCACCCTGCTTTAATTCTTCCTCAAATTCTCAGTTTGGCCAAATACAGGCTACGTGTGGCAAGTTTGCGTACCTTACGCAGTTTGGACTCCATTGCCGTCTGCTGTGTCCACATTGCCGACGCGACTCAGTTGGCGCGCATCAATCGCGCTCCGTCGTCCGGACAATACATGGTTCCCTCCTCATAACGTTTGCCGCACACCGGGCATGTTCGACGAGGGAGACTCGAGCCGGGGGGCGGTGATGTTGGCCGCGCCTCAGGCGCGGGAGGCGCTTCAATAACAGCGGAATTGCGCTCAGTTTCGGCTACTATCTCGTGACGATGCTGGTTCCGACGACGAACGAGCAGCACCGTGGCCCCTGCAACCACCACCGACAGCAGGCCAAGTAGCCAAAGCACCACCCTCGGTTCATGTTTTGGAGCTGCGGCTGGTTTGTCGAGCTCAACATGTCCAGTCGCTAAGGTGAGTTCAGCCGCATCAAGGGACTCGCCCAGCGTTCCATAAGTGCCACCGGCGAGCAGCTGTTCAAACTCCTGCGGGCTCACGACCCGGGCGAAAACCTTGACGGCTTGAGCGCCCACCGACGCTTCGATCTCGACTTTTGCGCTGCGCGCGTGCGAGAGGACCTGCAATTCGCCGTTTGGGCTCAGGGTGACCTCGTCGGAGCCACGCGTGAGTTTCCAGGAGGTAGCGACGGGGACGCGACACCCTTTGGCGTCACGTGCCGTGGCGACAAAGCGAAAATGTTCACCCGGACGCATGAGCTTGGTGCGCGGCACCACTTCCAGGCGCACGGGTGGTCCCAATTGAGCGCAGACGGGTGCGCGCTCAGGTGGCGGTGGGAGATCACTCAGGCTGGTACGTAAATAGCCAGCGAGTGGACTTGATGTCTCCGTGGGTGCTGGAGCGGGTTTCTTCGACGCTGGGGTCGGAGAGGTGGACGGCAGTCGGGCGATGCGGGTCAATGTGCGGGTGCGTCGGACACTGGCAGTGCAAGTGCTGCCTGCAATCACATATCGATACTGTCCCACCTCATCGAACTGGATCTTGTCGCCCGCTGGATACCAACTCGTCGTGACCGTGGCGTGGCGCGGATCTCCAGGCGGCATCGTGCACGTGGTCTGCATGACCGAGCCACCTGCGGAGCGGCTGCGTGGAGTCAGCCCAGGCATTTGTTCCCAGCACTGGCTGCTCGAATATGTCCGTCCCCAGCCTGACAAGGTAAAGCCAGAGGCTGTAGTCGTGATGGTCGCAGTGCCGGCAGGTTCTCCTCCGCCGCTGGGAGGTGGTCCGCAGTCGCTCCCCCAGTCACCCACGGACCAGGACACCCGCAGCGCACTCGCCTTCCATGTTCCGTCAAGACTGTCAGCATGCGCCAGCGCTGCAAACAGGAAGAGCAGGATGAAGAGCGGAGGGTTGAGCCGTTGCACGCGTCCACCGCGTGAATGAGCCCATTGTGGGGCGCGTCCCCGTCGCACCCAACTGCACTTGGGGAAGCGAACCGAACACAGGGCGAGGGAGTGAAGGGGTTGCATGCAAGGGTGCAGGTCCGAGGATGCCCAGCTTGAACGTGCCCAGGCTAAACCTGAACCGGCCGCGTTCACAATGTGTAGCTTTGAGTAATTTCTCACGGGTTCAGGTCGATAGCGGCGCGAGCAGGCCTGATTTCGTTGACAGGAAAATTTGGCGGGTGATAGCGTGCGGGGGGGAAATTGATCCCTCCGAGGGTTGTGGTGCGCCGAGCGCGTGCCCGCGACCACTTGGTTTCCGTGGAGATAAGGATGAGCGTGTGGCCCCGCAGTCTGGCGAAGTACATCGCCGGTATCTTTTCATTTTCTGTGTTGGTGGTCTCTTCGTACGCAAATGCTCAAGCGTCGGACAGTCGCATCCCTACAGATGGCAGCAACGGGGATGGTATGGACACGCATCTGTATCGCCCCGCTGTCGATTCAAAAGGTTTTTTCCACGTAAAC